>ENA-ORXU01001857-ORXU01001857.1-marine-metagenome-genome-assembly--contig:-NODE-1857-length-15787-cov-4.668873_pt1 | contig 15787 bp, 19 predicted proteins | sample MGYA00237869_ERZ511484 | MGnify/ENA metagenome assembly ERZ511484
CGGTTTGGTGCGCGTTCGCGGGCTGTTGGGTCGGCAGGGATCTTTGCGTATTCGTCGGCGACCGGGTGATAGATGGGTACCCGTTGCTTTGCGATTCGCACGATGCTGCCGAGCACAGCGGACACGTCCGGTTCTGGCCTGCTGCTCTGTGCCGAGTTGAACGATTCAACCTCGCGCACGAGCCGGTCAGCAGCGTCCGAGCGTTGGTCAGGTGCGGCGTTCTCGATATCGCGAAGTGCGCGCATTGCGTTCGTGACGGCTCGGCGGTGCGGTGACTTCTCGCCGATGAAGCCTAGCCACCGGGTGCCGCCGCCTGCGCGAACAGCGAGGCGTGCCGGTCGGTCCTTGGCTTGCCAGTACGGCGAATTCTGACGTTGAGTGCTGGTGTCTTTCATGGCTCTTTTCTCAGTGGCGCGCGGCAGCGTCGAAGCCGTCATCGTCGTCATCAGATCGGCCGTAGCCTTCGATGGGTTCGTCGGCAGTGACAAGGCCTTCGTCTTCGGGCTTCTCGCCGTTAGCGACGATCTGGATGACAACGCCGGTCGAGTCTTCGCCTGACACGGCGACTACCGGGTCTGCCTTCTCTCGCCAGCCGGCGCGGCATTTCATCCAGAAAATACAAGCCGCGACGTTGCCTTCCATCGCCAGCGCGAAGAGTTTTCCGCCGATGGATGCGCTCGCCTCGATGGACCCGAGCTGCAATTCATCGGCGTAATGCTTTCGCAACGTCTTCGGATCGATGCGCAGCACGCGAGCGATGTCCTTCTGTGTGGCGCCGATCATCGCGAACGTGCGGACCTTGCGCCGCGAGTCGTCATCGGGTTGATGGGCGCGCGTGTTAGCGGCGGCGTCTTTTCTAGTAGGGAGGTTGTTCATGGGGCGAGGTATCGCCCGTTGGGCCGAAAGCCGTCCACCGAGCGTCATCTAGACGCATCGAAGCGAACGCAGCCGATACCCGAACCCCGAAAGGGTCGGCACTTCCGGCTCATCGGAGCGGAACGCCATCGACACTCACTCAGCAAGCCTGCTAAGCCCTTCGGAGCTGCGGCGTCGCCTCGGCGGGTTCTCACGGGCAACACTCACGCGCCGACTGAGCGAACGCTTGGCTACCCCGTTCCCTGAGCCGGTGTCGGCTAATGGCGTGAACGCGTTTGTTGATCGAGAAGTGAGTGCGTACATCGAGTGGCTTGCAGCGATCCCGTCCACCGATGTTCGCCCGTTCATTGACTGGTTGAACGAGCACGACGGCAGCCCCGCGAGCTACCAACGCGAGATTGGCGGCGAGCGTGTGCGCTTTGATGCGTTCACGGCATGGTTGGACGAGCGGCGCCTGACGTTCGCCGACTTCGTGCGTGCCCAGGCTGAGCGGTCGCCAGCGTGAGCAGCTACGCCGATGATCGATCGTGGTCGGATCGGTTCCTTCCTGAAATCCGCGCTCGGCTTGCGCAGCACGTCATCCGCGTTGCGCCGGAAGTTGACGACCGGCGGAAGAACTCGGACCTCATGGTGCTCGGCGCCGGCAGCGCGCGTATCGCTTGCCGGGTTCGCCGACACCAGTATCTCGATCGCTACGGGCAGGAATTTACAGTTCGTGCAGCGCGGGAGAGTGGTGCCGACGTTGAGCTGACAAAGCTGCTCAGTGGATTCGGTGACCTGGTCTTCTACGGATTCGGGGACGCCGAAGAGAGGCGGCTTTCCCAATGGTTCATTGGCGACCTCAACGTGTTCCGCCGCTGGTACTTCGAGAGCCTGCTGCGCGACGGGAACGAGCCGGGCCAGCTCAGTCCCTCAGCCGGGGGCACCACGTTCCGCGCATTCCGCATCGACGCCCTGCCCTGCAACTTCGTACTCGACTCGTCATGGGCGCGTTCGGCGAGGCTGGCAGCATGACCAGTGCGGTGTCCGTATGCTGCCGCCGTGATCCACAACGAAAAACGGCCGCCCTGGCATAGGCGGCCGTTCCGTTTCGATCGTTGACCGGCAAGCGTCCCCACGCGTTCCGGTCGGTTGTTCGTCCCCAGGCAAGAGAACTGAACGGTGGCTATTGTAGCAGCACGTGAACCGGTATCGCGCGAGCGGCCACCATGTCGTCCAACAGGATCAAAACCACGGTCCTACCCGGCGATCGAGTCGAATCACGACAAGCTGCTACGTCAGCAAGGGAGTCTGCAAGAGGTACGGCTATCGCGAGAGTTCATTGACGAGGTAGCTCGGGTGCTCGGCATCGAAGCGCTGAGTAAAACAGATCGATTCGGGGCGAGCTACATTGTTCATCGCTGGCTAACAGACAACCAACGGCATGTGAACGATTCCGACGCTGTAGCGGTGTCACGGGTCGCGATTGAATGGTTCTTCGGTGAGCGCAGGTTTAAACGGCTAGCCCACCTGTTCGACCATGCGCCGATCTGGTCCAGCAAGAAAGGCATTGCCCGTCCCATCAAGCCGTCTGCCAACTACCAAGAGGCTCTGCGCAACATGACCCCTTCCCCCGATCGCGGCACCATTCTCAAGTTCGACGGAAACCGCGTCAGTCAAGCACGTCTGCCGCGTTCGGTCGCCATCGTGAAGAATCGCCGCACAGCGAACCTTGCTATCGAGCCGTGCATACAAATCGACTTGGAGCGCCTTCGAGCAGGTGAGGCGGCGCTGACCAAGTGGATTCGACACGTAAACAGCGGCCTGCGCGGTGAGCGTCCAGCTATCTATCGTGGCGAGCTAGAGGCTGATCTGCGTAACGTGCTTGAGCATAACGGTAGCCGCGCCGAGTACGACGCCATCGTGGCCGACGCAGTCGGGATGCTCACACGGCGACGCCAGCAGATGCGGCAACTGCGTAAGGCGGCTGACCAAGACGGGATGGTGCGCCAGCGGTATCGCGAGGTAGAGACCGGCCGGTGGTTCGCACTAGGCACCAACGTACAGAACACCCCCCGCCTTGTCTTGGCCACAGCTCTGTACGGGTGCACGGCGTACGACATCGACGCTTGCCATTTCACCCTGCTCGAACAGATCGCCGAGCGTGGCAATGTTCCCCGCGATCGGCTGACCGATTACGTGCAGAACAAAACCGCTCGACGTCTGGAACTGGCCGAGTACATGGGCGTCAGCGAGAAGGTCGCCAAGTCGCTATATGCTCGCCTGCCGTGCGGTGGCGGCATCAGCGAAGACCCCGACTGCGATCTGCACAAGGTGCTCGACAAGACCGGTATTCGTCTGCTCAGCGCGCACGACGGGTACATGGATCTGCGCGACCAGGTGAAGGCAGCAACGAAATTCATGCGTTCGCCGGGCTACACACGACGGGTTCCCCGTAATGCGCTGGTCGTCAACGCGAAAGGTCAGCGCTACCCGGAAGGCGCAGACAACCCCCAGCTCGACGCGTTCATCCTGCAAGGGCTGGAAGCGGCTGCACTCGAAGCGGCGCTGCACGCGCACACCGATGGTCAACAGTTACCGTTGGCGGCGCTGCATGACGGCTGGATCACGCGGGAGCACCAGCCGCCGGAGGATGCCGAGGCCGCGATTCGCGCCGGCACAGTGGATGCGTTCGGCGTCGGCTACACGGTGACCGTGCGTGACAAGCGCCTGTCCGTCAGCGGCTTGACTAGCGGGCCTTCACCCTGCCCTTTTTCGGCCGCCGATTCCGGCGTTTTTGGCGTTTTCCCTTGATTTGGCGTGATATCGGCGCCTTGGCGTAAGTGACAAAGAGTAAAAGGAAGAGAGCCCTTAAGACCGCACTATGAGGTCAGAAATTCTGTAACTATCTGTAAAATAAGAGGAAATGCGCGAATCCTTAACTCTGCACCGTCGTAATGCAAGCCCGGTGAAATCTGGCGCTCTAGGTCGCCGCACGGCCTAGTGATGCCGGGCCGATGCATGGGCTGAGGTAGGTAGGCATATGGGCGAATCGGCTCGACCAGGCCGCACGAATCGGGCACGGCCCTTGATCGTCAGTCCGATTGGACCGATAGTCCGGCATGCGGATCGGCATAGGCGGATCGGCATACCGACCGGCACCGCCTGCCGGCTATGACACCCACGGAATCCCGATGGCCACCCGAGCGCAAGACCTCGACCGACGACGACAGCAACCGGCCCCGACGCCGGCGGCACCGCGTCCGGTGCCCGAGCGCTCGGACGCTGAGCTGATCAAGCGCAGCATCGCCCGTCACCGCGAGACGCTGAAAATCCTCGCAAGCCGTTGACCGACGCCACGGCGGACCCGCTCGACGCGATCCGCTGGCTAGCGCCCGAGACCATCCGGGCGATCCACGACGCCGTACTCGAGCCGGACAACCTGCGCGGTGAAGATGGCGCCCGGCCAATCGAGTCCGCCCTAGCCCGCGTCGAGCAGCGTGCTCACTACGGCGACCTTGTCCCGGACGTGCTGACCATCGGCGTCGCCTACTTGGCCACGATCGCGAAGGCGCACGCGTTCGTTGACGGGAATAAGCGCACAGCGACGGTGGCTATGTCGGTGTTCCTGGAACGCCACGGCTACCAGTTGGCCGAGGACACCGACCCCGAATGGCTGGCTGACCAAGTGGAAGCCGTAGCCGGCGACCGTCTCGACGAGACTGGTTTGCACCGAGAGCTGGCGCCCTACTTCGTCGAGACCAACGACTAGCCCGGAAGACGAGCGCTAAGGCGCCTGTAGCGCGGCGCACGGCTCGATCTGGCCGAACACGGCGAACGGTGCAAATGCGCAATATACATTGAGCCCTGCGGCCCCAATGTCAGGGCTGCCACTGACGACGGCCGCGCCGAGATTGTCGCCGGCCACGTCGCCGCACAACCGGCACGATCGGTGGCTGACCAGGCGGACGATATGACGCTGGACACCCTTCAGCCGGGTGCGTGCGCAGCGGCCCTGGATCGTCCACGCCCTGCTGTGCATCGAGCTGAATGAACAACCGAACGCGACGGCGCCCGACGACTCGGTGGCCGATGGTGTGCTCGGCCCAGTCAGCGCCGGCGGCGATGTCGGCAAGCATTCGGCGGATCGGGTCGGCCAAGTGTTCGAGAAACCGCAGCTGTCGCTCGTTCATGCCGGCCTGTTTTGCTGGTCGCGCTGACAGCGTACGCCGGTCCCCGCTCCGGGTTGACGAGGACAAACCCGGCCGTATGATCGGGGCCGTTCGCACCAACTTGTTAGCCGCTGCGCGGCACGGCATAGGCTAGCTGAGATGCTAGCAATCGGTACCCGGCAAGGCAGCGCGAATACGCCGGTTTCCCCCTTCAGGAATGAGGAAACCGATATGGCCTGGAAGCAAGGTCAAGAGATGGACTACGAGGGCGCGGTCTTCGTGTACTTCCGAGCGATGAACCTTCGTGGATTCAGCAGCTCGCAGGTGAACCAGCCGAGTAGCGGATCACCAAAGTATGGCGGTGTCTGGTACCTCGAAAACTGCAACGGGCCATTGGCTCGCGTGTTCGAGGACACGGGTCGCGTTGACCTCGAACCGGCTGCCGACGACTGGTACACGGCGCTGTAGAAAGACGGGCGGCCTGTTCTGACGGGTCGCCCTCCCTTCCTGCGTGCCGACAACGGGTAGGACGATTCCGACGCGTGCGGCTGGACTGGCGCCCTACTTGTAGGCGTTGCTTCCGAGCACCGTTTCACCATCGAACGACACCCGGCACCGACGCCAACCGTCGCCGCGCACCTGAACCGTCACGAACCATTCCGGGTTGTCGCCTGGATCGAACTTCACTGTTGATGGCCCGGCCGTGCGGTGACCGTGTTCGACGACGTGCCGCTTGCAGGCGGAAATCGCCTGGTCCTTATCGGTCAGGCTGCCCCCGAAACAGCCAGCAAGAGCGACCGTCAAAATGATGACCAAGGGTCGTTGCACGTCCATGTGGCTCTCGTTTTGGATGCGCACGCGATTCACCAAAAGACCTGCCGCGACATCGCGTTGGGTTGTTCGGCGTAGCGTACCTGTGGCGCGGGTGAACCAGGCCAACACCACCGCTACGTGGTCGCCCTGCCCCGCCCGGCCGGCGCTGCCGAACGTTCATGCTGCGTCCGGCCGCGCTCGCTCTGGACGTGGGTGAACACCTGCCGTCCGCCGGCTGAAAACTAAGCGCCATGCGGGTTCCAGCAGTTCTGAACAGTTCGCTGTACGTACGCGTGCGCCATGCCTGGACGCCACCTGACACTGTCGCGGCCAACCGATGGGTGTCCGCTCAAGGCGCGAATATTGATGCCTGGGCGCCGTTCACGATAGCGGCCCGGCCCTGACCGAAGATGTTCAATCTGGCGCCCTCGGTACATTCGCGGACACCGCCTGCCCGCCCGTTGCTAGCGACACTGTCGGACGATCGCGGACAGCGTCAGCGGACGCACGCGGCTACGTTGGCGCTGACGTTCGCGCTTGACGCTGGACGCTCGCCTGAACGTGCGCCAGCGCCAAGTGAGGGCGCACGCGAACAGTGGCAAGCGCGCGGCCAATAGCCAGTCAGAGACGGGCGTTGACACTGCGCCGACGTCGGCTTGGGCAAGAATGAACGCCAGGACGTACGAACACTGACACCTGTCCGCTGGACGTCCGTTTCGCCCTGTCCGCTGGCGTCCAGCCGGACGATGGTCTACACGCACAGGTGTCCCTACGCACGAGGCTCGACCCATGCTGCTCACCGTGACCGCTGCCGCCAAGGCGGCCGGCGTTAGCCGAACAACCATTTACGAGAAGATCAACGCGGGTGAGATGACCCGAGCACCTGGCGGGAAGATCGACACCGCTGAGCTGCTGCGCGTCTTCGGCGAGCTGGCGCCGGCGAAGGGAAGGGACAAGGCCGACGCGGACAGCGTGCCGGCTGACCTGGCCGAAGGCGTCGCCGAGCATGTTGCGTGGATGCAGGAACTCGTCGACCGGCAGCAGGCCACGATCGACCGGCAGGCGCGCGAGCTGCACGAGGCCGCACAACGGGCCGAGCGCCAGGAACAGGTCTGGGCGCGGCAGCTTGATCGCGTCACGGCGTTGTTGCCGGCGCCAGCACCCGAGCCGGTAGCCGAGGCCGCGCCGGAATCGGAACGCGGGTTCTGGTCGCGCATGTTCGGGGCGTAACCGCGTTGCCACCATCGTCCGACGAGGACAACGACGCGAAAGCCCGGAGCGATGGCAAGCCGGGGAAGGGCGCCGGCAAGCGAAGCCGCCTGTCGATAGATGACATCGGCCACGTACCCGAGGATGGGAAGCAGCCGTCACTGATGGATGCAGACCGCGCCCGAGCGGCGCAGAAACGGCAACGGTTACGGTTGACTGAAATGGCCCGACCGTTGCCGAACCCTGCGCTCGAGCGCGCGGCCGAGACCGCGAAGGCGACAACGGACACCGCAAGAGCGACGACCGAAACGGCGGATGCAATGCGCGCTTTGGCGGACAGCGCGCGTGTGTCGACGATCCTCGCAGGCATCGCCGCCGGCGCCGCGATGTTCGCGCTGCTGGTCTCGCTAGCTGCCTATCGTGTCGCGTTCAACGCGTCCGACGGGGATCGGAAGTGGCAACGCGAGCAGACGCAGTTGCTTATGCAGATTCGCGATCGGTTGCCGGCACAGCCAGGCGGGTAGGGCGCGCGCGGCGGGGGAAGCAACTACCAGCGAAGACAACACATCTTCGGCGCCGGTCCTACCGTGGCCTGTAGGCCGCCGCGACCGCGTGCAGCTTGGTTCGCTGTAAGCGGCATTGAGGCCATGCCGTAGAGAGCCAGACTGACGCGGTCCCCATGTTCAGACCGACACCATGTCCCGCTCGAAACGCCCCGGCGTCGTCATCACTCGACGACGTATCACGCTATCCAACCGCGTCGCGCTCGCCCTGATCGGCGTCGCTGTTCTATGGGTGCCACCAGGCCACACGCCGGCCGTTGATCTGTCAGTCCTACGGTCGTGCGGTGCAGGCGTAGCGCGATGCCCGGCTGTCATTTGTCTATGGCGGCAACCCTCGATCGAACGGATAGAGCACATGGTCGCGACGATCCCCAGCACGCCGTGATCTTCCATGCCTAGATCGAAACCCATCCGCCGCCGTGACCATCCGTCCGCACGGAATAGGGCGGCTCGATGTCGGGCGACGCTCACCCAATCTGGTGTTGCTGCGGCGAAGCGAAGTGTTTGTCCCGAGAGTTCTCAGATCGGACAAAGCCCGGACGGCAGCGACAAGGCCGCAGACTGCCGGTGTCCCTACGCACCACTGTCCGATATGGCCCGCAAGAAACCGTCGCCCGTCGTCGCCAAGCTCGGCAAAGCCAGCATCGAAGTGCCCCCGCCGGTCGCCCATCACTTGGTTGATTGCTTTGCCCCGCACACACGACTCGCTATCCACTGGTTCGGTGCGATCGCCATCGTGTTGGCTGGTGCGCTCGGCATAGCAGCGTGCTTGATCTTGTTTCGGGCTGTGGTGGATTTCCCGCCAATGGTGTGAACATGGCGTCATCAGATCGAGTTACATTGAGCTATACGGACGTTAGCGGCTGCGTAATCGGGGGTCATTCATGGTCAAACGGCATCAGAAGGGCGAGCGGTTCGTGGTCTACCGCCGGGTGTCCACCGACAAGCAGGGCCGGTCCGGTCTCGGTCTCGATGCGCAGCAGGCTGCGGTCGATGGGTTCCTGTCCGGCCGGCCGGACGCGACGGTGCTCGAATCGTTCACCGAGGTCGAATCCGGCAAGCGTAACGATCGGCCCGAGCTGGCGAAGGCGATGCGCCGATGCCGGCTGACCGGGGCGACGCTGCTGGTCGCGAAGCTGGATCGCCTGTCGCGATCAGTCCGGTTTCTCGCCGAGCTGCGTGAGTCCGACGTGCCGTTCGTCGCCGCCGACCTGCCCGAAGCGAACACGCTGACGCTGTCGGTCATGGCCGCGATGGCGCAGCACGAACGCGAGCTGATTTCGGAACGCACGCGCGCAGGCTTGGCCGCCGCGAAGGCGCGGGGCGTGAAGCTCGGTAACCCGAACCTCTCTGCGGTGCGCAACAACGACCCGAGCGCCGCGAAGGCGGTGCAGATGGCGCGATCGGCGAAGCGCTACGAGCAACTGCGCGAGCTGGTCGACGAGATCGAGGCCGAGCACGGCGAACCAATGACATTGCAGCAGATCGCCGATGTGCTGAACGATGCCGGCTATCAGACCGCGCGCGGTGCCCGGTTCAGCGCGACGCACGTCCTGCGGATCAAGCGCAGCGCGCAGGCGGCGGCAGCGTGAGCGGGCAGAGCGGCGAGCCGCGTGAGTGGGTCATTCTCGAATGCCTCGATGCGTTCCGCGACGAGCTAGGCCGACCAGGTCAGCACAAAGTGCCGGTAACGGACCTGGCCAAGCTCTACACCCGTGCCGAGGCCTTCGACGTGCTTGGCGAATGGGTTGAGCGATTCCCTGATCGAGAGTTCAGCATGCGGCGCGTCGAACCGGTCGCAGCGGTGCTAGATGCGCTTGCGCAGGCTGACGGCACCGACTCGAACGCGACCCCGTGACGCATCTGGCGCCGGCAACGGTCGAGCGGCTGGTGTCCGAAGCCCTCGCCATTCAGGAAGAAGACGCCCGGAAGGCGGGCACGCTCGGCTACATGGCACGCGGGATGGTGCAGGCGACGATGCCGCATCGGAAGACGGCCGAGACGCTGCACGAGAGACGCAACGGCAACTACTTCCTGTCGATGTCGGCCACTAGGTCAGACATCGGCTTGCCCTTCGGGTCGGTGCCTCGGCTGCTGCTCGCGTGGATCGGTGCCGAGACGATGCGAACGGGAGAGCCTGAACTGATCCTAGGCGATTCCATGTCCGCTTTCCTTGCTGAACTCGGATTGAACCGGACCGGCGGACGGTGGGGCGACGTCACCCGATTGAAGGACCAGAGCCGGCGCCTGTTCTCGTGCTCGATCAGTTGCAGCTACACGGTCCCCGACGAACGGGACGAGCTGCCGGCCCCGTTCGGAATCGGCCACGCCTCACTGTGGTGGAACCCGAAGAGCCCGGACCAGAGCAGCATCTTCCGATCTACCCTGACTCTGTCGGACCGGTTCTATCGGGAGATTACCGAGCACCCGGTACCGGTGGACATGCGGGCATTGAAGGCGCTCAAGCGGTCGCCGCTGGCGCTCGACGTGTACGCCTGGTTGGTGTGGCGGGTGTTCACGCTGAACCGTGCTGACCGGTCCGTCACGCTCATTCCGTGGGAAGGACTGCAAATGCAGTTCGGGTCCAGCTATGCGATGACCGGGCAGGGCTGCCGCGATTTCAAGCGCGCCTTTCTGCGTGAACTACAAAAGGTCAAAGCCTTCTACCCGGAAGCCTCGACCGAGCCAACGGCCGCTGGCCTTCAGCTCTCAGCATCGCCGGAACACATCGCGTCCAGGCCCTCAAGGCGGCCCCATCTAGTCAGTGGATAACCGGCAGAACAACCCAAGTTATCCGCGTCGGTTCTGTCTTGCCGACAGCCAGGAATCTGCGTTAGTTCTGTCTTGCCGGTGCGTTGGTTCTGTCTTGCACCGACGAAAAATTACCCCCTGAGAGGCCCGCCACGACATGCTCACAGCGGTCAGGCTGGCGCCGCCATGTAGTAGTTCCTTGTAGATCAATCCTGTAGCTGAGCGCAGCAGATGGTGGATAACTGCCGTAGCCAGGCCAACGCAGACGACAATCGAGCGGCCAGACCATCGATTCGGGGGCGCTAGACGACCGTAGTAACGCGATCAGCAGCCGAGCAGTAGTTCCGTTGCGGGTAGGGCCGCTGGACGCCGCAAATCGACACACAGCGGCCCGTACAGGTCAGGCGACAGCGGTCCACGACGCGGCCACCGAATCGCCGAGCGCCGGTCCCGACTTGTCGAGCGCGGACAGGGCGCCGTTCAACAACTCGCTGACGGCCCACAAGCCGGCGATGACGGTGCGATGTTCTACCGTCGCCGATCCGATAGACGCTGTCGCAAGACCCAGCACCCCGATGGCCTGAGCGATCTTGCTCTGCACGGCTGACAGCATGTTCAGGTCACCGTCGTGGTCGGGTATCGCCCGGTCGGCAGCTTCCAGCAATGAAACCGCGCCGCCGAGAGCGTCGGCCACCAGCACGTTGCAAAACTCAAACCCCGGACGGCCGTCAATCGTGTCGGCCTCGAAGGAACCGGCGAAGTCCAGCAACGAGACCATCGCAAGCGCCTGGGCGATACGTTGTCCGACCGGATCGTGACAACCGACGTCGGTCGATTGAACGGAGGCGGTCGCCGAATCGGCTCTTATGGCAGCAACGCCGTTCATGCGACTACCCCGAACTGCTCGATGTCTTCGAGCAAGCCGGCCTGCTCGTGAGCGAGGCGCGCTGCACGAGCTGCGGCCCGTGAACGTCTAGCGAAGACGGTGGCGCGTTCGAGCAAGCGATACGCTCGCTGCAACTCGTCTTCGGCGTCCTGTTCGTCGCGGCGCGCCCTGTCCAAAACCTGCGACGTAGTGATGGTGTTTGATCGCATTCGGTGTCCCCGTTGGCCGCTAACGCATATGCGTTAGTGCGTTGAAGCCTATGCCAACCCTAACGCATATGCAAGAACGTACTATGACCACGATGGGGAACAACGAATCAGAGCCACGGCGAGGCGGACCACGGCCAGGCGCGGGGGCGTCGGCCACCAAAACGCTCGGCGGCGTTCGCGTGACAACCGACGAAATACAGGCCTATACGAGCGCAGCCGAGCAGGCTGGAAAGGGGCGCGCCGAATGGATACGCGACACGCTCAACGCTACCGCCAAGCGCGCGCTGCGTCGTCGGCAATCGTGACGGGCGCTCAGCTCTACTCGCGTATCTCGATCTGACGGACGTTGCGCGTGTCGAACGGTTGACCGTTCACGTCGGCAATCGTGCCGTCTTCGGATAGTCGCCTGATCGCGTCGCCGACCATTTCCTCACGACTCGCTGCCGTGAAGTATCCACCCATCACGATCACGCTGACCTGCTGAGGTTGGTCGCTGGCCCCGTTGGTGTTGCCGCTGTTCACCGACGTATTGCCGCCGCTAGCGCCGCCGGACGATGCGCTGATGTCCGAACCACCGTTGAACTGCTGCGCCTTGATCTGGTCGATGGTCTGCTGCGTTTTCAGGTACGCAACGGTCGCCAGTGCTAGGCCCGTATAGAAGTTGCCGCCCGATGCGTAGGCATTGACGATCGCAAGGCCCTGACTGATGCGAGCCATCTGCAACTGCGCTTTTTTCTGCTGCTCGAACTCTCGTCGCGCACCGGCCTCGGCAATGTCCGCACGCTCGCGCGCCTGCTCGGCCGCGATGCGGTTCTGTTCGGTGCCGGAACGCTCGTAGACGCGCTCGGCCTCATCGGCTTCACGTTCAAGGTTTCGGGCGTTCGACAGGGCTGCGTTCGCCTGCGCTTCCTGCTTTTGCGCATCGAGCGCGAGCACGCCCTGTACAAGGCTTGTCGCTAGGTCGATTTCCGCTTCGTACTTGCTGACAAGCCCTGAAAGCTGGTCGGCAGTGGACGCCTTGCGGGCCTGGTCGCGCGTTGCTTCACCCGAACGCACCAGCTCGGTGACACGGGCCTGGTAGGCGGCCTCGATGGCGGACAGCGACGACGTGCGCGCTTGCGCGTCGGTCAACTCGCGTGCGGCCTGCTCAGCGCGCTCGCGCTCGGCATCCAGCTCGACACCTGCGGACGCCGAGCGGCCACGGCCAAACTGGAATGACGAACCTCTGTCCGCCGATGCCAAGAAGTCAACGATGGGCCGCGTCGCGTCTTGGTAGACCCGTGTTGCCTTTTCGGCGTAATCCTGCGCGAGCGCCAGAGCGTCGGCGTTCGCCTGCTCTTCGGCGGTGCCACGGGCGGCGTGCCAGTCGGCCTGCGCCTCGGCGATCTTTCGGTAGCTGGTGGCGAGCGTCGCTGCGTTGTCGCTGTCCTCGACAACTGTCAGCGTGGCGCGCGCTTCAAGGTCCAGACGCGATAGAGCAATCTGGATTTGCGCCGCCTTCTCAGGCGTCTCGGCCAGCGCCCGTTGGAACAACGCCAGGTCGGTCGTGAAACCCGCTATCGGTGAGTCAATGCGACGGTCGAGCGCGTCCGTCAGTTCGCGGACCTTGTCTGCGGTGTCGCTGGCACGTAGCTCGCGGTAGGCATCGGCGAGATTGGACACGCCCTGACCGAATTGCTCGGCGGACAGCTCGCCATCCGCGTGCGCAGCGGTGAGCTGTCGCACTTGGTCCACGTACTCGCGCTGCCGTGCTTGATCTGGCAACGCTTCGTCGATGACACGTTGACGCTCTTGGGCGGCGCGTTCCGCTTCCCTGTTGGCTGTCTCTCGCCGCTTCGCCTCGCCAGTGAGTTCCGCGATTTTCGCGTTCAGTGACTCGACCGCTGCATTGGCTCGATCGACGCCGGCATCACCAGTAACCAAGCTGTCGCGAACGGCAGCTTGGATGCGGGCTTTCTTCGTTTCCAGTTCCGCAATCTTTGCGTCGTCGGGGAACTGCGCTTCGATCAGCCGACGCGTCTCAGCAATAGATGCGGCGCGGGTTGCAGCCTGCCCGGCAAGGTCGGTGCGCGCCTGGTCAGGGCCGGACGTGAACACAACTTGCGCGAACTCGTCCTCAAGCCGTTGCTGTTCTTCCAGCAATCCAACCAGCTCGGTGCGCAGCGCTTTGAGCGTTTCGGCCTGCTCCGAAATGCCGAACGATTTGATGACACGCTCAATCGGCGCGGTGATGCCGGATGCTTGACGGGACTGGAACGTAAGCGCCGCTAGCTGCGCCTCGACCTCGCGGATAGAACCGCGAATGGCAACCTCAGTGGCGCGCGCCGAATCCCGTGCCGCGTCGGCGTTGGCGATGTACGCATCGGATAGACCGGCGATGGTTTTCTTAAAACCCTCGGTGGCCCGCTCGGCTTCGGTCTGTTGCAGGGCGTACTGCGCCAACCCGATGCCCGCGAGCGCGAAGGCACCAGGGAGACCACCAATTAGGGCGAGCAGGCCGCGTGCGGCAACACCCGATGCAGCGGATGCGATCTTGAAGCCCTGCAGTGCGACGGATGCCTTTCCAGCAGCGACGCCGACACCGCCAAGCAACGTTGCTTTGAGACGCGCCGCCTTGCTGGTCTCACGCATCGACGCCGCCACCGCCGTGAGCGTGCTGTCTACGTCACGCTGACTCGCCAAGTAGCGAGCCGTCGCCGAGCGCGCATCCGTCAACGCCAACGCGTTGCCCTGTACCGCCCGAGTGCTCGCTGCTAGGCCGCTGGCGGTCGTGGCAAGGGCATTGCCGCCCTGAGCTGCTGCTGCGGCTGTCTGACTCGCCTGTAGCGCCGCTGACGTGGCGACGGCGTTCGCCTGGGCGGCAGCGTAGGCGTTGGCCGTCTGTACCCCGGCCGCTTGCGATGCCGTCAGGCCATCGGTCGCGGCCTGAGCCTGACGTTGAGCCGTAGACAACCCCGCCGACGCCTTGGCCGACCGTGCTTTGGCAGCGGTGGCCGCTTCGGAAGCTGTCGCGTTCGCCGTGGACGCTTTCGCTGACAGCGTCGCAGCGGCGGCCGATTCAGCTTGCGCGACAGCGCTGGCTCGTGCGGCCTTCGCGTATCCACCTTCGGACACCGCGAGCGCTGAGAACGCCTTGGCGCGTGCGCCTAGATCGGAAGCGAACTTTGCTGCTTTGCCAGCGGCCTGCCCGGCAACCAGCAGCGCAACCGCCTTGCCCGCCAACGTTGCGGCGTCGGTGATGTCTTCGGCGTTTTCGGCGACCTTGTCGAGCGCAACGCTCAGGCCCTCGGCCAGCGGCACCAATGCGCTACTGATTGGCTGGTCGAAAGCCTCGACTGCTCGCGTGTAGGAGTTGCGCGTCCGGTTGAACGTCTGGTCAATGTTGCCGGCCAGCTTCGCCGCCGCGCCATCGTAGGCATCTAGCGCCGTGATCAGCGTGTCGCGGAAGAACGACGACGTGACCTCGCCATCGATCACCAACTGCCGGAAACCGCCGCCAGCGAGTCCGGCCGCCTTGTCCAGCTCTTGCAGCAGGCCGGGCAGCGCTTCGGTGACCTGGTTCAATTCCTCGGCGCGTAGCGTGCCGGCGGAAAGGCCCTGCGCCAGACCGAATATCGATCGACCTAGATCGGCGGACGATGCACCCGTTTCGGCCTGCACGTTGGCAAGGCCCTTCGTGACGATGCGGGCTTGCTCAAGCGACAGCACGCCGGCCTTGTACAGTGGCAGCAGCCGGGAGTAGCCACCGGCTAGCGTGACGTACTCGGCTGACAGTTCCTTGGCCGTCGTTTTTAGGAACTTCTGCTGGCTAGCTAGATCGCCGGTCAGCGCAGACAGGCGCGAGTTGATGCCCTGCAACGTGGCAAGGTCGGACGTGATACGGCCAGCACCGAATGCAGCAGCAAAGCCAGCAGCAGCAGCACCAGCACGCTTCAGCGACTTGTCGAGTAGCGCGGTTTGCGTCGCCGCCTCACGGCCCGCGCCGGTCAGGCCATCTAGCGCCCGGTCCATTGAGCGGACGTTGCGCTCAGCGCCGCGCGAATCAACAGCAATGCGAAGGCGTGAAACGAACCCGCTCATGCGGCGGGCTGGTTGCCGTTAGGGCGGCTTGCTTCGTTGAACGGGACGCTCATAAACCGGCGGTATCGCCGGTCGCGTGAACGCCCCGTCTGCATGAGAGCCATCACAGCTCGATCAATCGGCCAACCGTTCGACCATTCCTTCCGGTCCGCTCAGCCCCCACGCGCCACCACGGTTTGGTGCGCGTTCGCGGGCTGTTGGGTCGGCAGGGATCTTTGCGTATTCGTCGGCGACCGGGTGATAGATGGG
>ENA-ORXU01001861-ORXU01001861.1-marine-metagenome-genome-assembly--contig:-NODE-1861-length-15762-cov-5.954033_pt1 | contig 15762 bp, 13 predicted proteins | sample MGYA00237869_ERZ511484 | MGnify/ENA metagenome assembly ERZ511484
AAGAGGCATCACAATTGGCTCAATATCCTAGAATGGATCAAGCCACTATGGTCTGGGGTAGAACATTTCAGATGCCTCGGACGATTTGCTTGGTGGATGTACTGGGCACTGGGAATCGGTGCGGCTGCTTGGATGACATATGTCTATCGTACGAGTAAATCTGCTTGGCGATACCTGCTATGGATTCCGATCGTGATGGGCCTCACAGATGTGGCTGGTCGTGTACAATCATTTTCACAGCATTATAATAAGCTGAGCACGCTGTCATCACGAGCCGTGGAAGAAAGACTGGGAGATCTTGCCGAGGTACTTGTGACTTTTCAGTCAAATGGCTCTCTAGAGTCCTCAAAATTCACGGAGCCAAATGCACTCTTACCCTTACCTTACTATTATGTAGGCACTGAAGAGCTCGATATCACAGTAGACCCTCATAGGATACAGATGACTCATCACAGTCAGACTTCGCTGGGACTGGGACTTCCCAATATGGCAAGCCAGATGTCTCGTACTCCCATGCAAGATGCCGAGGCCATGTGGGACCTCCTAGCGCATCCTATAGATAGTACAAGGACGGCCATGGATAATTCTGCTCCTCGGGCTAGACTTCTACAAAGAATTAAAGGACAGACGATCCTAGTGATGGTCAATCGAGCATTCTACGCAGGCACATCGGACTATAAGCCCAAGCGTCATCCGCGTACAGATCCTGGTGTACATGGCGCCATGGTATGGCTACGTAGTACTGGCGCAGAGCTTGTGGACTCGGACTACTACTACGATTACTATTTCTGGAAACCTGACTAGGTCGAACCCATTTCGTGCATTAGGATTTTTTTATTGGCACTGCTTTTTATATAACATTCATGTTTACAGTGACTTATAAAGATTTAACACAGTTTGCTTGTGTAAGTTTTTGTTACACATACACCGCAGCTATAACATGGGCTCTATCCGTGAAATCAACTCTTGTCGCCTGACTTCGCGCCTAGCGTCTGTCTGCTTCAGCCTCAGGCACCTACCAGAGGTAGGCAAGTTTCACCTGCTCGCCTTTCGCAGTGAAGACGAACCTCCTGAACCGTTCATCGAGCGATAGTCGAGATGCACATAGCACGCTATGACTCGTCGGCGGAACACCTGACACTCTTGCAGCTAGTCACTATCCATCGAAGCCTAATGCGCGAATTGGGTTGATATCAGTCTAGACGTATAGACGCCGTACCAGCTTTATAAAATTCTTAGCCTTCTTCTGTCGCGATGGATCTGCCCATTCAAATTTCTGAGCGATATCGCGAGCTAGAAAGTCTTGCGCTTGCTTCAGAGAAGTCTTTGCATTGAGCTTAGTGATGGTATCATCAAATGCATCGTGATCTCCGTCAAATAATTCATTGACTGTAAAGATTTTTTCATTGATTCCCATGGCTTTGGAAAGATCATCGAGCTTCGCCTCACCCAGTCGCTCAGAGAGATCTTTAGCTTTGGTCGCCTCAAATAACTCAGCGATCTCTGCAGGAATGATTCTACTCATCTCAGGAGTAGAAGATGTGGCTGCCACCTCTGGCTTAAAGGATTTGATGGGCTCCGAAGCTTTGAAGCTCTTGGCCGATTCAGATTTTGTTTCACTTACTGCCTTTTCAGCAGGCTTAAAGGACTTGACTGGTTCTGATGGCTTGAAAGTGCTGCTAGGCTCAGCCTTTAGCTCTGGCGTCTTTTTCTCAGTGCGCGATGCCGGTCCAAATTTTCTGACGGTCTTCTTCTGCACCACTTCAGGTTCTGGCTTTACCTCTGGCTTAGGGTCTGGTGTAGCGACTTTCTCCTCTATAAAATCCTGCAGTCGATCCAGCGGCTGCGTCTTTACCTTGTCTTGCACAGCTTCGATATGACCCTTCTCCATCTCTGGAAATTGCTCCGTACTGTCTGATTCATGCGATGGTGCTTGGCCTGAGTTATCGGCTTGCTCGATCGGTGCTGGCTCTTTCTTTTTGCTGATCTCTGGCCTGATGGGTACTACTTCGGCGACCTCTTCTTTACTATGACTAGCGCTCTTATCCGTAGAGGCTGGCGGTGCGGTCAGTTTCACAGGGGTCTTGTCAGAGCTGGTGACGGTGGCAGTTGTAGGACTGGATCGATCATCTAACCTCTCCGTAGCACCCAGCGCATGGTAGAGTTCCTTGGCGTAGTTCTGCAGGAGCATTTGCTCCATAGGCAATACGGGACTATCCTGCTGCTCTAGGCTCTGTATGAAATTTAAGATCTTTTCTGTAAGGATTTTAGCCTGTGTGTAGTCCATAAGCGAGAGGGTGATTTTGTCTATCTTCGAGTAGAATTGATGGGAAGCTCAGGGTGCAAAGATAGATGTTACCCTGTCCCGCGAGAGTAACGACACATGCTGATTTAATGTTTTTAGAGCCAAGTTTTAGAGGACAGCGCAGCGGCTGGATAGAGGTCATCTGCGGCTCTATGTTTTCTGGAAAGACAGAGGAACTTATACGCAGACTGCGCAGAGCGCGGTATGCTAATCAAGATGTGATCGTCTATAAGCCCAAGCAAGACACTAGATACAGTCAGAATCATGTCGTCAGCCACGACGAAAATGACTTTAACGCTGAGCCAGTTGCACACTCCAGCATCATACTCGATGTGCCCGCACAGGTGAAAGTTGTCGGAATAGATGAGGCCCAGTTTTTTGATGATCAGCTGACCGAGCATGTACAGCGGCTTGCACTGCGTGGAATGCGCGTGGTAGTCGCTGGACTCGATATGGACTTTATGGGCAAGCCCTTTGGGCCTATGGCTGACATCCTATCCGTCGCTGAGTATGTGACGAAGTTGCATGCCATCTGCCCTCACTGCGGCAATCTGGCCACGCATTCTTATAGGCTTGTAGCAGAAGATGATCAGTTTCTCCTAGGAGATAAGGGTAGCTATGAGCCGCGCTGTCGTGTCTGCTACAGCATGGGAAATATCTTAGATTTCCGTGCGAGCAAGAAATCTGAAACATCATGACCTATGATGAACTCCAATCCCTCACACTACAGATCCAAGAGCTGATCATCAGCACACGATCTGAAATCGAGAAACTGGAAGATGTGACTCAGCCCGTCAAGCCAGAAAACAGCCTTGGTCGGGTAAGCCGTATGGACGCCATCAATAATAAGAGCGTGATGGAAGCAAGTCTACGTAGCAAAAGAGAGAAGCTCTCTAAGTTGGAGCTTGCGCTCAAAAAGGTCGATCAACCAAACTTTGGCAACTGCACGAGGTGCCAAGCAGCGATACGACCAGCACGATTGATGCTGCTTCCTGAGAGTGATCTTTGCATACGATGCGCAGCTCGATGAAATTTACTAGAACAATCTCGATGCCTTCTGAGGGCGTTTCACTGATGAGCATTTTGGCGAAAGCCATCTTACTATCTCTAGTTCTATCCTCCTGCCACTCCCATGCTGATGACTCCATCGTATCTTGCTATATCGGAAGCTATACTCGGACGGAAGGGCATGTGGACGGCAAGTCAACAGGGGTGGCGCGACTAGACTTTGACTTGATGACGGGAGAACTCAGTGACCCCGAGATCATCACTCCATTGACTAATCCGAGCTACCTAGCAGTTACTAGATCTGAAGATCGCATCTATGCTGTAGAAGAAACTGGAAATCCTGAAGGCAGCGAAAGCGGTCACGTCGTAGTGCTAAAAAGGAGTGAAAGCGGATGGTCAGAGCAGCAACGCTTGAGCTCAGAAGGTCTCTGGCCATGCCACCTCATCCTAAGCCCAGACGAAAGCGAACTAGCGGTCGCCAACTATGGCGGCGGGGTATCTCGCTACAGGATCGTAGAAGATGGAAATCTGCAATTGATCGATACGCTTACTCTTCCAGATGGTCTATCAGAGCATCCACGCCAAGAATCGTCACATCCACACATGGTAAACTACTATGACGGTCACCTACTGATTACAGATCTAGGGTCGGACGCCGTGTATGAGTATGACACTGAAAATCAATCACTCCTGCGTCGCTATGTCACAGGTGATGCTACCGGTCCACGGCATATGGTGATCTTACATGATCTTGCTCAGATGGTGGTGCTCACAGAGCTCAGTAATGAGCTCCTCGTCTATGATCTCATGGCTACTGATAGTATCGTGAAGCCACTGCAGCGCCTCACTATCTACGCTCCAGGAGATCAAGCTCCATCAGAGCTCTATCAGAGCTCAGCCATACGGCTCCATCCCAATGGTCGAATGATCTATGCTGCGCATCGAGCAAAAGAAAATGGCGGACCAGCGATCCTCACACTCTATCGAGTCATACCAGGTCGTGGACTGCTCGCCTCGGGCACCAAAGTGCTCGACGGACGCACACCGAGAGATATACATCTAGGTCCTATGGGGATGTACCTGCTCGTAGCCTATCAAGACAGTGACCACATCCAAGTATTTCTCACAGATCCTGCCACCATGCTACCCTCGGAGCTCGTCTCGGATATCGAAGTAGCGACACCAGCGTCGATTGCTTGGGGGAAGATGACTGTGAGTGAGGGGCACTAGTGTGATTATCTACGCGCACTTACTGATGTACTACCTGTAAAATCATCTCAACGGTACAGTTCCTTAGTGCAAATCGATCTCTAGCGTAATGAGCTAGAGAGAGACGGTGGTGATATTTCTTTAGTTCTGACAATCATCGCATAAGCCAGAAAGCAGGACGTGTTGATCCTCGGCCTTGAATCCTCTGGGTACTGAAAATGCTGGAATGGTCGTATCAGGAAGACACACAGTCGTATCACAATCAGTACAGTGAAAGTGTACATGATCGTCATGATGAGTATGCTCTCCACATCCGGAAGTGCAAGACGCGTATTTAATGGTACCTTTCTGACCGGTCACCTGATGTACGATTCCTTTCTGCTCAAAGACTCTAAGCGTGCGATACAGGGTAATCCTATCTAATGGATGGAGTGCTTGTTCTATGTATGCACTAGACAAAGCTGTCGTTCCAGATTGTAGGATCAATTGCAACACTTGCTCACGGACAGGTGTGACACGTAGTCCGTGACTTTTCAGAGTATCTGCAGAGCTGGTGGACATGTAAGTAGGAATTGTAGTTTGATATTTCTAAGGTGATAGAATAAAGATAGGCGACAAGAGCTTATCCTGTCGCCTATCAAGGACGGCTACTATAATTTGACAAATCTTTTCACTGCGCTGATACGTCCATCAGTCAATTGGAGTATATAAGCTCCTGATGGAAGGCTTGAAACATCGATGCTAGATGTCGCGCTGGTATGACTTTGTAATAACTGGCCCGTACTGCTTAAGATATGTACGTGAGTCGGACCATCAAGAGCGTCAAGATCTAGTGACCAAGTCAGGGCATCTACGACTGGATTTGGGGAGAGGTCGAGTTGATTACTCAGATCGGAAGTTAGGCTGTTATCGACACTCACCGTTCCTGTGTTGACAGTCCATATCAAATCCACATCTGTTCCGCCATCTTCTGAAGTAGATGTCGCTGATTTGATGTCGGGCTGGTGCTTGAGCACTACGCGGAAGTCACCTTGTGCGGTTCCGCTCACTGTAGTCCAAGTAGTAGACAGTCCCACCGGCAGACCATTTTCATCCACGTCGTTGTAGTTAATTGGGTCTGGTCGATCGTCGATATTTCCATCTCCAGTAGGATCTGAAAATATATCTGCATCAAAGCTGAAGAAAAACATATGCTCATCGTCTTCCTCCATGATCTCCTCTGTGATGTCCTCACCTTCTATGCTATTGGTCAAGGTGATCGTCATCGTGTACTCTGTGCTCTCCAGTAATTCAACTTCATCTAGTATTTCTAGTCCCAGCGGACCTTCGCCATCAGGATCTTGAGCGCGCGCTTCTACCGCTGCGCCACCATCGTCTGGTGTCCAGGTGAGTACCACATCGGTGATAATTTCTTCTTCATTTTCGCATGGCGGGGCTGATGGATCTTCACTCACATTGACTACCCACGTGAGATCCACGTCAGTACCACCGTCAGATGAAGTAGAAGTTTCTGATTTGATGTCGGGCTGATGCTTGAGTATCACTCTGATCGTACCAGAAGTCAACTCATCGCCGCAGTTAGTTTCCCATGAGGTAGACAATCCTACAGGCAGACCATTCTCGTCCATGTCATTATAGTTTACTGGATCTGGACGATTATCTACGTTTCCATCTCCAGCTGGGCTGCGAAATACGCCGTCCGTCCACTCGAAGAAAAACATATGCTCATCGTCTTCCTCCATGATCTCCTCTGTGATGTCCTCACCTTCTATGCTATTGGTCAAGGTGATCGTCATCGTGTACTCTGTGCTCTCCAGTAATTCAACTTCATCTAGTATTTCTAGTCCCAGCGGACCTTCGCCATCAGGATCTTGAGCGCGCGCTTCTACCGCTGCGCCACCATCGTCTGGTGTCCAGGTGAGTACCACATCGGTGATAATTTCTTCTTCATTTTCGCATGGCGGTGCTGCGGCATCTTCTTCGATGGTGATTGTCCAGCTCACATCTAGTAAGCTGGTACCGTCATCACTCGTAGATGACGCTGTCTTGATACCTGTCAAGTCAGCAAGAATGACTCTCCATGTGCCAGTCGGATCACCATCATCTGTACACTCCGTAGTCAATTCATTTTCTAAGCCAACTGGCAGCCCCTCACTGTCCATATCTTGAGCCTCCACTTCGCCGCTGATGATATCGTGTGATGGCTCATAGAAAAATTGATAATTATCAGGATCGTCTGCGATCAACATGGTAATATCGTCACTACCACTCTGCAGGGTGATGCTGAGGGAGTAGTCGGAGCTTTCGCTCAAAAGTATAGGACCGTCTGCCACCAGTCCAGAGCCCGAGTCAGTGGCAGTTGCTGTGATCGATGGCCCAGCGTCTGGAGTAAATGTAAGGGTTACCCCAGTAATACTATCTAGCTGAGCAGACGTCGCTGCGGCTATTCCTATAATAAAGGCAAATACAAGGTAAATCTTCTTCATAATTATACGTTAGATGAAACAATGTTGCAAATATAGATAACAATGATCACATGCAACGATGTTTCATCTAGAGTGCTATTAATTTACACAACTGTCCACTGGACTCCTACCATCTCACTGTGCAAGTGAGCAGAAAGTTACGTCCTAGGTCATCGGCGAAGTATCTCAGCCGATCTGTGTAGTTACGGTAGCGAGTATCAAATATGTTTCTCACTTCAGCACGCAACTGTGTGCGCTTCCACGTATGAGACCAGCTCACGTGCGCCAGTAGATAGGAGGGTGGTGGTGGAAGCAGGTCAAAATCTTGAGCATCATCAGAGAATCGATTGATACCCTCTTGAGCGGCGAATAAAAATTCCTCTATGCTTATCGTGCGAGGATGTTGATAAGCCTGCAAGGTATAATCGATTCTCAGCTGCAACTTTGCTTCTTGCAGCCACTCTATGGCTGGACTATACGTACAGGTGTAGCTGAGATTTGGTGTGGGCTGAGCTGCGAGAAAATCTGACGGATTGATCTGCTTGGACCAGAGAAAACTACCTCTAATCTCTGATGTAATATGGGCTGAGTGCTTCCACTTGCCATCAAGGTCTAGTCCCATAAAGAGTGCATCAGCTTGATCATAAATAAAGAAAATAAAAAAGCCACGCGGTGTGCGCGTGATGCCAGCGGGTCTAGAGAAGATATAATTATTGATATAATTAATATATCCTGTAAGCTCCCACTGTAGATCATCACCCTTATGACTATAGGTAGTTATCCATTTATAACCCTTCTCAGATGGAACGACTCGGTCGCTCTGATCGAGTATACCTTGACTCGTGGACACAAAGTCTGATCCCTCATTAATTGTGTAACGCCAAAGACCATATTCCAAAAAGAACGCATGCTGTCCAAATCGATAAAGCTCGGCCACATTTGGCGCTCGCCAAGCAGTCCCTATATTGGACTTTAGAGTCGAGTGCTCACTTAAAGAAATCTTGGCGCCTACAGTTCCAGATATATTCTCATAAAGTATGGTATTTCTGTAGATGGTGTTATCTGGTTCGCGTCCAGTAATAACAGACCTGAGTCTATCATATCGGAGCCCTGCTTCCAACTGTACATCTCCAACTGTCATAGACTCTATGAGGTACATACCGAGTCTTTGCTCATCATAGTTAGGGATAAATGGCACTGTATTAGTTCCCGGCTGGTTATCGTTCGCCTTAGAGATCCACTGCGCGCCTATCTTACCCGATAGACCTAAGACTTCTGGATGAGACCAATCTAGATCGACACTCTGCGTACGCAATTCTAGATCGATATTGGGCGCATCTATACGTCGTACGCCAAACTCCCTACGCTTATTGATCTGCGACCCATATCGCAACTCAAGAGCCTGATCTGCACCTAGGTATTTTATACTTGCTTTGTAGGCAGTGTGCTGCACCGCCTGTCTAGGTTGATCTATATCATAGGAGAATGGCATAGTGAAGAGAGGTGTATCTACGACAAATGCTTGACGGATGTCATCAAGATTTCCAAATACAGAGCCGCTCATGATACCTAAGTCCTGATCAAAATGGCTGGCACTCATGTCTACCGTAAGGTTAGCCATCGGGTGAATGGAGAGTTCTCCGAAATAACTCTTCTCCTCCTTTCCAGTATTACTCAGGAAATAATTTGGCGCTCGTAGATCTCCCTGCCTATGCCATGACCCACCAGTGAGAATACTCCAGCGCTTAAATCCTCGACTTAGCTCAGCACTGCCCTTGAGGGCGCGCCCATTTGTCCTTCCAGCAAGCCTGACCTTTCCATAAAAAGGCGAAGAAAACTCGACACGACGTGGTTTCACGATGATCACACCACCAAGTGCATCAGGTCCATATCGGACCGTTCCAGCACCTTTCACAAGTTCTATTTGGTCAAGGTGTGAAGGGTCTATTTCTGGTGCATGATCTTCACCCCAGTTTTGGAATTCATGCCGTAGACCATTATTGATTATTAGTACCCGATTACTATGCAGACCGTGCACGATAGGCTTGACAATATTTTGACCTGTCTTTAGTACACCTACCCCAGACATTTCACTTACGATATCACCAAAGCTCTCTGAAGCAAGAGAGCTCAACTCAACTGCCCCGAGACGGGTCACACTGAGGGTTGCCAAGCCGCGCTCTATAGCCTCCTGTTCGATAACTACACTCTCAAGAGAATAACCCGAGGGAGCAAGATATATCTCTATATCAGGATGGTGATAATCATGATGATGCCGTACTGACTTATACCCGATGAAGGTAAAGAGCAAGTCATATTCAGTCTCACAAAGTCCAGACAGAATAAATTTACCCTCAGCATCTGATTCAACCCCGATCTGCGTGCCTTCTAGGATCACACTGACAAAAGCCAAGGGCTCTTGCGTCTCAGCATCGAAGACTTTGCCTTGTACAGCATGCGTGCAATCGACTACAGCCGGATCCTGAGCTTGAAGCATTCCCACGAGAAGCATGAGTAAGGCGGTGGTACATCTGGTAATCATATCCTCTCCTCAAAGATACACCTTACGCAACAGTGTTGCACTTAGATGCAGTAGCATCACCTCGATCCTCACAGATCCTGCCACCATGCTACCCTCGGAGCTCGTCTCGGATATCGAAGTAGCGACACCAGCATCGATTGCTTGGGGGAAGATGACTGTGAGTGAGGGGCACTAGTGGAGCGTGCACAGCATTGCGATATAAGTCCCGAATAATTATTCTATCCAGCATTAATCAATCGCCGGAGAAACGAACGATTCATATATACGCATGAGTACAATAATTACTACTAAGCCTACAAAATCAGCAGTAAAATCATATCTTAATAATGAGCTCCACTGATACTTACCAGCTAGCGTGTAGCACAAGGTCCCAATAAAATAAAAGGACGTATATGCTAGCAGAAGAACGATAGATAAAATATGATAAATTCTACGCTTGGTAAGTCTGACGACAAATCTATATATCAATAAGGGCAACCATATATATACTCGTATCAAGCCGATTAATAAAAACGTCCGAACAGGAGCATTATACAAGCCAGCAGTCTGACCGCAAACGTGGGCCTTAAACAAGGCAAAGCTCAGCACAAATAAAAAGTAAAATATAAAGAATTCAAGTACTGCGAGGGTGGCTTTCATGATCAATTACAATCGACGCAATCACCCTCCAAATCATCTACAAGTTGTAAATCATAACACGACTCTCTCCAAACAGAAAGCCACTCCGAAACCTGGGGACGACAAACATTCTGAAATGGCCCGCCAATCTGACAGCCTATGTTGCTGGTGTAAGCCGCGATTTCCTCATGAATCAAACATGTCCATAAAGCATCGGCTCCCATAAATGGAATCTCTGAAATCCTAGATAGAGTTCTCACCCTGTCAACTCCCAACGTATAAAACGTGAGACACTGCTGACCACTCTGAAAAAGCCCAAACTTGCGATTACCAGATACGGGGTGCAAGCCGCGATCACCGAATCGCGGTCGAGAAACAGTCGCAAAAATCCAGTGGTATCCATTAAATATTTCTTCCAGCAATTCATCATCATCTGAAGACTCTTCAAAACAAACTACGTCACCATTATCACCCTCAATATCTACTGTAAATAATGTACCTTCTGGTGAATCTATCCAATCTCCCTGCGAAAACTCATCATACAAGATAAAATCAGAATTACAATTAGGTTCGTCAATTAGATGAAATTCTGATCGCAACAGCTCGTATAACGAATAAGGAATAATCTCGCCAGGGCAATTACAAATTTGAATTCCAAAATAATCTAAATTCACCGGGGCCGAATTGACAGTCAGATCGTCAAATCGCTGGATTTCTGTGTCCTCTGGGAGATTGTCAATAAGAGATTGATCTGCCTCAGACTCGTACAGCTCAATCCAGGCAGTAAATTGAGGCTGATCTACTATACATTCGATTCCACCAAAGAACAGCCACTGGTCTTCATTTAATCGCATATCAAGATACTCTAAGCCCGCAATAGCACCAGCTCCCGATGTAAGGCCCGTACATGGACCGAAGGGATCTGCCTCATCTAACGAGCCATTACTTTCGTCGATCAGCGCTTGCTCATCTTTGGTAATTGAACTACGACCGAATCTGTCTATTTCGAACTTTGCGACGTCCTCCAAGATTTTCCATTTATAGTTAGGTGCGTTTATGTCATTGAGTTTCTTTCTCAAATCACTTATAAGATAGTGTGACGTCCATACTCGATTATCGGATTGCCTTGTAATCTCATAGGTTAGGGAATGCACCCTATCATTAGCATCATCAAACTGTGCTGATTTCTCAAAACTATGCGTTAAATCACTTCTGTTGAAGCTCTCTTTAACATCGTCACCTCCTGTAACCCCCTCAAATGATTCATCACAAGACGTACTCATGAAAGCTACCAAAGCCAGCAACAACAATAAATTATGAATTTTCATAAACTACAGAATTTTAATATTTAGTGAGCAGCAGGCCGCATCAAATTCAGCATGTCAAGTAAATATAGCAAACATCCTTTGAACTACCAAATAAATAACAAGTTGAACAAAAATAGTTACCTTAGAGGAATTTTGGGATCGGAAAGCGAATCTTAAGTACATTACAAGAGAAATTAGCAACATGAAATCTGGCATAACAAGCAATAAACGAAAGACACTACGTATTATTGCCACGACGTTGATTCTACTCATTTCGAACCTAAGCTTAGCCCAAAAAACATATCAACTCTTTGAAACGCTTGAACAGGGCGAGAGAACTTTCTCAGTTTATGAGGTTGATTTATTAGAGACAAGCGGAACCGCCATCGTGCACCTCGATGCGTCAGAATTCGAGCATAGTGCGAGTACTGGATATAGTCTTGTACTTGGAGATATGGCATTTTCATCGGACAGGAATCTCATCTACTTCTTGGAGTTGGAGGGTGATCTATATGAATATAATAGGTCTTCCGAAATTTTGGCAGTGCTTACCGACATATCACCGCGCAACACACTACCACGCGATTTTTTCTTAAATCGCACCAGTTCAGTAGAATTTATAAGTGACAGCTTACTTCTGATAGCTGGAAGAACCTATGTCCACTATGATATAAATCTAAATAGCCGAACACTACTTAAAGAAACAACAACTATCGATGACATTGGTCGTGACTCTTTTGAAGCTGAGTCTATGTCTTTCTATCGAGGAACGGTTCTAGGATTGGACGCTGCAGACGAAAGTGTCTCGAATGGAAAAGACATATTTGTCTTTGATCCATTTAATCCAAAAAGACGAGATGGACTGTTAGAAACAAATCACATTGCTCCATCTTCTTGTATATTTGAATATAGAACAAACTGTGACTCTTCTGAACTCTGGGTTCAAAGCTTTGATATGTCATGGCATGCAATAGATTTAGTAGAAGGCACGCTTGAACTGAAAACACCCATTTTCTATCCTTCCGAAAACTCATCCTTATTAGCTATCAAACATTACCCGGATCCATCATGGGCGTATTGTGATAATTACATTGATTTAGACCAAAACGATGATACAGCAATAAACGAAGATTTTTTCTATGAATCGACCTGTAGTCACATCCTCCCAATAGCTGATGTAGACCTGTCGATAACATCTAGAACTAGATTAGATAGTATCATATGTTTACTCGCTTATGAAGAAGGATATCTCACTATCAACTCTGGTAATTACTCCATAAGGCGAATAAGCCCACAGCGAATTCATATAGTCGCCAACTCGACCACAACATCAGATGACTTCATTACAGCCATAAAGAATACGGAATTTACGCTTACAGGTGCGCCCCCTCTTGATACTGTCGAGATTGTATTAACACCTTACAGTAGCGGTAAACCTGGTATAGTAGCAACTGCAAAATTACTACTATCCAACAGATTCGCAAACGCTGGAATAGATCGTAATTTCAATTTATGCAAGAAGAATAGTCTGTTAGACTATACTGATTTGGTCGATTCTGACTCTATGGACATTGGTGGTATCTTTTTAAATAGCAACTTACAAGTCGCTAGTGTGAATACTCTAAACTTGAATACTGTTGGCCATGATACCATATATTATGTGGTGACGAACGATAGCTGCACGGACACAAGTCAGTGGACCATACAAATTCATGAGCAAATTGAAGCCCCAATAATTGATACGATAACTCTATGCCATGGTGGTCAATTTGATATTGATCTGTCAGACCAAACTCATAGTGTGACTTGGTCTGATAATTCTACGGAAAAATTTAGATCGCTCAGGGAATCAGGGGAATACAATTTGACAATTGGCCTTGGAACAGAATGTGAAGTCAACGTAAATTTCTTTATCAACATACTAACCCCACCCCAAGAACGAAATGAGACTTATATACTATGTCCATACGATTCCGTCGAAATAGATCAGCAGTGGTACTATTCAGAACAATCATTCAAGGATACGACGAAAAGTTTTTCTGGCTGTGATAGCGTAATTACTTTGGTGACTATAGCAATGACAGAGCTTGCTACCCTTGAATGGAGTGGTAAAAGTAACCTTTGCGAGGGGGACCAATCAAGAATAACAATATTGTCAGATGGCACCAATTGGAGGTTGAACGATTTGCCTGTCGAACAGTCATTTGTTATAAACGAACCAGGCTTGCATCATCTAACGGGTTACAATACTGAGGGTTGTCAAATTTCTGACACACTTCATATAGTAGCGTTAGATCAACCATTAATAGAGTTGAGTGATTTAACTGATACCACTTATTCATTCAGCCTTCAATTAGCCCCTAGAATTTATGGCACCATTAGTTCGATAGAATGGGTGCCATCTACAGGCCTAAGTTGTTCGGACTGTCCCTCCCCTTTCTTGAAAACTGACGCTCAATCGGAATATTCTGTTAACGTTACAAACGACTTAGGTTGCGTTGCAACTGCCAGGGCAATGGTTAATTTACGAACTTCAAAATATTATGTCCCGAACGTTATAAATCCATTGAGTGAGTTTCAAGGAAACACAGCATTCTATTTGCAGTCGGAAAGCGTAGTGCGATATAACCTTACCGTATATAATCGTTGGGGCGGAAAAGTTTTCAGCGCGATTTCAGTCTTGAGCAATGATATTGAATATGGATGGCTCCCCTTAAGTGATGATATGTCTGGAGTCTACATCTATAAAATAATCATAGATGATTTAGATAATTCTTTATTGAAAGGTGACATAACCGTCATAAGATAATGTAAGAAGTAGTGTTCGCAAGTCCGCATCAACGCAGCAACAAATAATTAATGGTCATGGTGGTTCCGCAGAGCTCATCTCAGATATCGAGGTAGCGACACCAGCATCGATGCTTGGGGGAAATTGAGTGTGAGTGAGGGCACTAGTGGTGTACACTTCCCAAATATTAGGACAGTCTAAAAATCAACTAAATTTAGACTGTTATGAAGAAATCAAAGTTTAGCGAGAGTCAGATCATTAAGGCTCTCAAAGAGAATGAGTCAGGCCGCTCTGTGGAGGAGATTAGCCGTGAGCTGGGTATTAACAAGGGTACGTTCTACAATTGGCGTAAGAAGTATGGAGGCATGGAAGTGAGTCATCTGAAGCGACTCAAGGAGCTGGAAGCAGAGAATCAGAAGCTTAAGCGCATGTTTGCTGACGTCTCACTTGATCTACAAATGGCAAAAGATGTACTGTCAAAAAAGTGGTAAAGCCTACCTGTAAGAAGCGAGCGATTAACTATCTCAAAGCGACTTATAAGGTGGGCATACGACGTACAGCAGCTATAGTGGGCATGAGTAGATCAAGTTGGTACTATGAAAGCAAGCTTGATGATAGGGAGGTAAAGAAGGAATTCCGTAGGCTAGTGGACTTAAAGCCTAATCGAGGTTTTGATTACTACTATCGTAGGATTCGCAAGGAGGGTGGCAAATGGTCACGAAGTAAGATGTTGCGTGTTTATCGCGCTGAAGGACTGGTGAAACGCCCTAAACAGCGCAGGAGGCTGCCAGAAGAGCTGAGAAAGCCTCTGTATCAACCCACAAGTGTAAATGACGTATGGAGTATGGATTTCATGACAGACAGCCTAGCCGATGGTAGATCCTTCCGTGTATTGAACGTAATAGATGATCAAAATAGAGAGTGCCTACTAAGTCAGGGCAGCATCAGCTTTCCCTCAGCAAGAGTCGTACGTCACTTAGAAGAGTTGATGGAGTACTATGGGAAGCCAAAGTGTATACGAACGGATAACGGGCCTGAATTCCGCTCTAAGGAATACAAGGAGTGGGCCAAAAAGAGAGGCATTACAAGAGTCTACTCCGAGCCAGGCAAGCCTATGCAGAATGGTTATGTAGAAAGATTTAATCGTACATTCCGTGAAGATATTCTGGATGCCTATGTATTTAGTAGTATAGCTCAATTTCAGATTACAGCTGATAAGATTATGGAGGATTATAACGATAATCATCCTCATCAGTCGCTAGGTGGTCTGAGCCCGAAGGCCTTTGGAAATCGCAAACACCCATATGGGGGCTTAAGCCCCCATATGGGTGAATTTGAAAGAAGTATTTAAATTATAGACTGTCTTAAGAACCGTAAGTCTACAGTGTTTATTCAGCCTATGGCCCTGTACCACCTATAGCCCCAGGTTTTGTTACTTTCATAGATGAAAATGACTCTGTCAGAACTCTAGAGGTAGTTCATGAAGTCGATGAGGGAGATAGTTTCGCTCCGCTTGGTAA
>ENA-ORXU01001863-ORXU01001863.1-marine-metagenome-genome-assembly--contig:-NODE-1863-length-15749-cov-4.180003_pt1 | contig 15749 bp, 15 predicted proteins | sample MGYA00237869_ERZ511484 | MGnify/ENA metagenome assembly ERZ511484
CGTGCGGCGGCTTATCCGCAAAGTGTTCGGCGGCGGCGAGAAGGAGCTTGCCGAGGGATAAGGTGCCGAGGATGAAGGCGCGGATGCGACTTCATGAAGAAAACAATTTTCCCGAGGACGCTCCCACGGATGTAGGAGCGTAAAACTAATTATTAGCCACAATCCATTCATCGACCACAGGCGCGATGCGGTCGCGCCATTTGCTGCCGTTGAAGATGCCATAATGGCCCACGTCGCGGGCGAGATGATACTTCTTCATTGCTGACGGCAAATGCTCTGCCAGATCGAGTGCAGCGCGGGTCTGGCCAACGCCTGAGATATCATCAAGCTCACCCTCAATCGCGAGCAGGGCCGTATCCTTGATCGCATCGAGATCGATGGCCTTGCCCCGGTGCACGAATTCACCCTTTGGCAGCGTATGGTTCTGGAACACATGCTCGATTGTCTGGAGGTAAAATTCTTCCGTCATGTCGCAGACAGAAAGATATTCGTCGTAAAACAGTTTGGTCCGGTCCGCGCTGTCCTGATCGCCCTCCGTGATGTGTTTGAACATCTCGTAATGGCTCATCATGTGATCCGACAGATTCATGCTGATGAATCCCGCAAGCTGCAGAAAGCCGGGATAGACTTTGCGGCCTGCGCCGGGATAATTGAGCGGCACGGTGGCAATGACGTTGTCTTCAAACCAGCTCAGCGGCTTGCCCATCGCCAAATCATTCACGCTGGTGGGGCTGGCGCGGGTGTCGATCGGGCCGCCCATCATGGTGAGGGACGCCGGGCGGCACTTGTCCTTGTCCGCCGCCATTACAGCTGCCGCAGCAAACGCGGGAACGGATGGCTGGCACACGGCCAGCATATGCGTTTTGGGGCCGAGGAATTGCAGGAACTCGATCAGATAATCGATGTAATCGTCCAGATCGAAGCGGCCTGCTTCGGTCGGCACCAGCCGCGCATCTGTCCAATCGGTGATCCACACCTGATGGTTCTGTGCCATCCGGTGAACCGTGCCGCGAAGTAGCGTGGCAAAGTGTCCGCTCATCGGCGCAACAATCAGCAGCTTGGGCGCATCTTTGGGCAGATCGTCCCGCATAAAGCGGCGCAGGCCGCCAAACGGCTTTTCCAGCACGACGGTTTCCGAAATGGCCTTCAGCTCGCCATCGACTTCGACTGGCTCAAGATTGAAATCAGGCTTGCCGCGATCTTCATACAGATGGGCAAAGACCTTCAGCGCGCTGGCGGCGGCGGGGCCCATGCCGAAATATCCCATCGGCAAAGCCGGATTGTCGAGCAGATTTGCGCCTACGGTTGCCCAGTTACCGGCTGAGGTGAACCAGGCTTTTTGCATTTCATATGCGGAATAAAGCAAACTTTGCGTCCCTTGCGAATTGGTGAGCCTTGCGCGTTATGTTTCTGTGCGTTGCGGCGCGCTTTCGGCTGGAATTGGCGGAGATATGGCCTGTTTCGCCTCATGTTGCAATGCGGCATAAAGCGGCGCGTAAAGACGCTTGTCGAGAATTGCGCATCCCTGTGCTGCAGACGCTTCAATCCGCGCTGCCTTTGGGCTAGGGCGGCCCGATATGGCAGACCTCCACCCGATCGATCAGGCAAAACCGGCACGCAATCTTGGCCCCTTGGGCATGATCTGGCGCGAAGCCGCCAAATATCCACTGCAAATTACTTTCGCCGCAATTGCCTTGCTGGTGACAGCGGTGATCATTTCATGGGCAGTACCAACTGCCCTCAAGCTGATTGTAGATCGCGGCTTTGATGGCGGCGCTGGCGGGGACAGTGATATCGGGCGCTGGTTCCGCTATCTGTTGCTGCTGGTTGGTGTTTTGGGGATCGGCACGGCTGCGCGGTTTTATTTCGTCAGCTGGCTGGGAGAGCGCGTTGTCGCCGATCTGCGGCGCAAAGTTTATGAAAATTTGCTGAGCCTTTCGCCAAGCTTTTTCGAAGAGAACAGTCCTAAGGAAATTTCCTCCCGCATGACGGCGGATACCGCTGTTATTGAGCAAGTCGTGGGCACGACAGTTTCGGTCGCCTTGCGCAATTCCATCATGGCGGTGCTGGGCACGGCCTATCTGTTCTGGCTGGCCCCGCAACTTGCCATCTGGATGCTGGCAGGCATTCCGGTTGTCATCATTCCTATCGCGATTTTTGGCAGGCGGCTGCGCGATGTGAGCCGCACCAGTCAGGACCGTGTGGCGGATGTGGGCGGTATCACCACAGAAATGTTGTCCGCGATGAAGATCGTGCAGGGTTTCAATCAGGAAGGGCGCGAAGCTGAACGCTTTGGCGTTGCGGTTGAGAAAACCTTTGCGACTGCGCGCATCCGTATCGCCATCCGCGCGGTGATGACGGCGCTTTTGATCACGCTGATATTTGGCGCGATCACTATTTTGATGTGGCGCGGCGCGACCATGGTCTCCGAAGGCACGATGTCGGGCGGCACAATTGTCGCCTTTATCTTCGGCGGTGTGATCACCGCGGGCGCATTTGGCGCATTGACCGAGGTTTACGGCGATCTGCTGCGCGGCGCAGGTGCGGCCAGCCGCCTGAATGAATTGCTCAACGAAAAGCCGGACATTGCGCCGCCTGCTCGCCCGCAATCCTTGCCGGAGCCGCCGCGAGGCAGCCTGGCGTTCGACAATGTGACTTTCAGCTATCCCACGCGCCTTGAAGAAAAGGCGATTGCCGATTTCAGTCTGACCATCGAACCGGGCGAGACAGTAGCGATTGTCGGTCCGTCCGGAGCGGGCAAATCAACGATCTTCCAGCTTGCAGAGCGATTCTACGATCCGCAAAGCGGCACCATCAAAATGGACGGCGTACCGCTGACGCAGGCAGACCCCGCTGATGTTCGCCGCCGGATGGCATTGGTGCCGCAGGAAGGCATATTGTTCGGTGCAAGCGCGCGCGACAATTTGCGTTACGGCGCATGGGAAGCTTCCGAAGAGGACATTTGGAACGCGGTGCGCAATGCCAATGCCGAAGAATTCCTGCGCGAGCTTCCCGACGGTCTCGACACATTCCTTGGCGAAGGCGGCGCGCGCCTTTCGGGCGGACAGCGCCAACGGGTTGCCATAGCCCGCGCTCTGCTGCGCGATGCGCCCATTCTGCTGCTGGATGAAGCGACCAGCGCGCTGGACGCCGAAAGCGAAAAACTGGTGCAGGATGCGCTTGAGGCGCTGATGCAGAACCGCACAACGCTGGTCATTGCGCACCGTTTGGCCACCGTACGCGCGGCAGACCGCATCATCGTGATGGATGCCGGCCGCATTGTCGAACAAGGCGATCATAGCAGTCTGACTTCGGCTGGCGGGCTCTATGCGCGCCTCGCGTCCCTGCAATTCGACGAGCAAGCGTTGGCCGTCACAAGCGCTTGACGAGGCCACACCCGACCAAAGCCCTAAGGCGCAATGTCTTGCGTCGAGCCGAATCGATGCTTAATCGATATGGTAACGACAGCAACCGACTGCCCGGTTTGGGCATAGGGTGCCAAAAACAATAACAATCGCACCACGACCATTTCCAAAGAGGACTGCCGTATGATCCGCAAACTGCTTGCTACGACCGCTAGCATTCCAGTGCTGGCCCTTGGGCTCGCGCTGGCCACACCTGCCGCTGCGCAGGATGAAGAACCCACCACGCCAACCATGGATTTCGGTGAATGGGGTGTTGGTCTCGATCTGCTTGACGAGACTGTCACGCCCGGTGACGATTTCAATGCCTATACCAATGGCATCTGGATCGCCACGAACGAAATCCCGGCTGATCGCCAGCGTTACGGGGCTTTCGACATGCTGCGCGAAGAATCGATCGTCGATGTTCAGGCCCTGATGCGCGATCTTGTTGATTCCAATCCAGAGCAAGGCACAACTGCCCGCCGCATTGTCGATGCTTACAACGCCTTCGTCGATGTCGAAGCGATTGATGCCACCGGCCTTGCCCCGGCGCAGCCATATCTGCAGGAAATCTTCACCGCACCCGACCTGAACCGTTTGGTCGAGCTGTTTGAAGAGCCCGGCTATCCCGGTCTTGTTGGCGCAGGTGTTGGCATTGATGCCCGCAATCCAACCGAGCATGTTGTCTCCATTGGCTTTAACGGGATGGGCCTGCCTGACCGCGACTATTACCTGGTCGATTCGGAAAGCAATCTGGCGATCCGTGAAGCTTACATGGAATATCTCGCCACTATGGCCACTGCTGCTGGTTATGTTGATGCTGAAGGGGCGGCCACGGCGATCTATGCCTTTGAACATCAGGTCGCTGAATTGGAGTGGGCCCGTCAGGTGATGCGTATTCCGCAGCTCACCTACAACGTGCTGACACCTGAAGAGCTGACAGAGATCGCCGGCGATTTCCCAATCCAGACTTTGCTGGAAGCTGGCCAGTTCTCTGACCAGACCCGCTTTCTCGCCTCTCAGCTTCCGCCAACGGAAGAAGAGATTGAAGAGCTTGGCCTGACTGAAGCGCAGCTGGGCATGATTGGCGGCGGTTTGCCGGCGATGATGCAACTGCTGACCGAAACTCCGCTGGAAACGATCAAGGCTTACATGGCCCTGCGTTTCCTCGCTTCCAACGCAGCTGTCCTGCATAGCGATTTGGACGAAGCGAATTTCGATTTCTTCGGCCGGACAATCGGCGGCAGTGAAGAACAGCAGGAACGCTGGAAGCGCGGTATCAGCACCGTGCAAAGCATGCTCGGCGAGCAGCTCGGCGCGCTGTATGTCGAGCGGTATTTCCCGCCCGAAAGCAAAGCGCAGATGGAAGAGCTGGTCGCCAACCTCTCGCGTTCGATGAGCCTCGCGCTTGACGAAAACGAGTGGATGACGCCCGAAACCATTGCCGAAGCACGTGACAAGCTGAACGGTTTTGTGCCGATGGTCGGTTATCCTGACGAATTCGAGACTTACGAAGGTCTGGAAATCAGCGCGACCGATCCGCTGGCGAACAGCATGAACGCGAGCCGCTGGGGAATTGCTGACAATCTGTCTAAGCTGGGCACTCAGGTTGATCCGACTGAATGGGGCATGTTGCCGCAAACGGTGAATGCCTACTACTCACCGCTCACCAACCGCATCGTTTTCCCCGCCGCGATCCTGCAGCCGCCGTTCTTCAATGGTGATGCTGATCCGGCTGTGAACTATGGCGGTATCGGCGCAGTGATCGGTCACGAAATCGGCCACGGCTATGATGATCAGGGCTCGCAATTCGATGCCACTGGCACATTGCGCAATTGGTGGCAGGATTCTGACCGTGAAGGTTTTGAGCAATTCACTGCCCGCATGGCTGAATTCATCGAATCTTTCTGCCCGGTCGACAGTCCCGAAGGTCCGGTTTGTCTGCGTGGTCAGCAGTCCATGGGTGAAACCTTGGGTGACGTTGTCGGCCTGCAAATGGCCTACCGCGCTTACCGTCTTTCACTGAACGGCGAAGAAGCTCCGGTGATTGACGGTCTGACCGGCGATCAGCGCTTCTTCCTCGGCTTCGCGCAGATCTGGCGCGGAATGGAGCGTGAGGAATCCCTGCGCAACCGCGTGATGACGGCAAACCACCCTCCGGGCGAGTTCCGCCTGAACAACGCCGTGCGCCATCTGGATGCATGGTATGATGCGTTCGAGGTGAGCCCGGAAGATGACCTCTATCTGCCACCGGAAGAGCGTATCCGCATCTGGTAAACGCGCCTCTATTGGCACTCAAAAAGCCCGCCTCCGGCACAGCGCCGGGGGCGGGCTCTTCGTTTTGGGCCTGCTGGCAAATTGCTTGACTTGAAATCGCCACGCGCCATTGAGCTAACCGCATGACTTTTCTCCAGCTCCTGCTGATTGCCATTGTACAGGGCATCACCGAATTCCTGCCGATATCATCGTCAGGCCACCTCATCCTGATCCCCTATCTGACCGATTTTGCCGATCAGGGGCCGCTCATCGATGTTGCGGTTCATGTTGGTTCTTTGCTCGCCATCATCGTCTATTTCTTCAAGGATGTGGTGGTGTTGGCGCGCGGCGGCTTTGCTTCCATCGGCATCGGCAAGGCTCCGGCGGAACGGCGCTTGTTCTGGTGGATTGCGCTGGGCACCATTCCGGCAGTTGCCTTTGGCCTTTCCATCAAGATGGGGCTGTTTAACGGCATTGCGGAAAGCTGGTTCAACATCACCGTGGTGGATGATGATCTGATGTCCTCGATCCGCTTTACCGATCTGATCGCGGTCAATTTGATCTTCTATGGCATACTGCTGGGCATTGCCGATTTCTTCGGGCGCGAAGACAAGACCTTTGAAGACATGACGTGGCGGGACGGCCTGCTGGTCGGCATTGCGCAGGCGCTGGCGATTATTCCGGGCACCAGCCGTTCCGGCGTCACCATGACGGCTGCCCGCGCGCTCGGATACAGCCGGTTCGAATCTGCGCGGTTCTCTTTCCTGTTGTCCATCCCTGCTGTTGCAGGCGCTGGCGTGCTGATCGTGCCGGAGATATTCGAGGCAGGCGGCGGTCTGGCGATGGAAGCCCTGATTGCGGGCGTCCTGACTTTTATTGCAGCATTCGCGACAATGGCCTTCCTGATGAACTTCCTGAAAAAAGCCTCCATGCTGGTGTTTGTGATCTACCGGGTGGCAATGGGCGTGGCGCTGTTGACGTTTTTCTGAGCGCTCAGTTCGGCGCATGGTGCGAAAAGTGGCGGAACAAAGGCAGGGCGCTTTCGTTTATCTCCCACTAGCTTGTGCAAAGGATGCTGTCCCGTGGGCCACTTAACCTGTTGCAAACGTCATTTTTACGTTAAGCGAGTCGCGAATGCCCTAACGGGTCATTCTTTTCGGGGGCGATCCAAGCGGTCGCCCCTACCTTTGAAGGGGAATTGAAATGAAGAAGATTATCGCAGTTGCTTCCGCCGCAGTTCTCGGTCTCAGTGTCGCTGCATGTGACAGCGCCGCCGAAAACGAAGCAGAAGAAAACATCGAAGAGATGGAAGATACTCGCGACGACCAGGTTGACGCCATGGAAGAAGCAGCCGAGATCACTGAAGATCAGGCTGACGTTATGGACGACCAGACCGATGCCATGGAAGAAACCATGGAAGAGCAGGCTGACGAAATCGACGAAATGTAAGTCAGGCTCAGCCTTAATGAAAAACCGGCGGTGGAGCGATCCAGCGCCGGTTTTTTATTGTCTGATCGATTTATGCAGGACGCGCGCCGCTGCCACGCCCGCCGCGCAGGAAATATTCCTGCGTGCCGCGGTGCACCACATTGTCGACATCAATGATCGCTGAATTGGCATAGGTGAAGCTGGGGCCCAGACTTCGATAAAGCCGGTCAAAATCGCGCTCCACCGTCTGGCGATAGAGATTGTCGAAACTCTCGATCACGAAATAGGTCGGCTGCAAATCGTCGATCACGTAGCCGGTGCGCATCACCCGGTCGACGTTCAGCATGATGCGGTTAGGCGATTCAGCTTCCAGTGCGAATATCGCCTCTGTCGGTCCAGACAATATCCCGGCGCCAAAGATGCGCGGTTCATCATTTTCCATCATCAGGCCGAATTCGACCGTGTACCAATAGAGCGCGCCCAGCGCTTTCAGCCGGTTGTACCGCATCGCTTTCCATCCGGCGCGGCCATATTCCTGCATGTAATCGGCGAAAGTCGGATCGGTCAGCAGCGGCACATGGCCGAACACATCGTGGAATACGTCAGGTTCCTGAATGTAGTCGAAAGTTTCACGCGTGCGAATGAAGTTGCCCGCAGGGAAGCGGCGATTGGCGAGATGCCAGAAAAACACGTGATCGGGGATCAGCATGGGGACTGGCACCACGCTCCATCCGGTAAGCGCGTCGAGCTCTTCTGACATTTTCGCAAACTCAGGCACGCCGCCTTTGCCGAGGTCCAGCTTTTCCAGCCCTTCGAGCATGGCCGAGCAGGCGCGACCTGGCAGCACGTCCATCTGCCGAGCGAACAGGTCGTCCCAGATCTTGTCTTGTTCAGATGTGTATTGGGTTTGCGCTGGCTCCAGCCAGTCTTCACCAACGTGCGCGGGCCGTTTCAGCGGTGCGGTAAAGACGTCGGTTGAGACTTCGGGGAGGGTGGCGAAATCCTCGGCCTGATGAGGCGATGCAGCGGCTTGTGTCATAGTGTAAAGACTATCACAGGCCGGACGGGCAATCCAGTTTCACTCGATACTAAATCATTCTGGCGTTGCAGTTTCCGCTTCGCCCTCAACCGTAACCCGCTCATCAAGCATTTCGGCAGCCTGCGCGACAGCCTGTTGTTCGTTCTGCGTGATGGACGGCGGAGGCTGAGCACCATCGCCATCACCGCAAGCGGAGAGCGCGCTACCCATTGCCAGCAGCAGTGCGGTGCGCGCTCTCCGTGATCTTGCCATTATTCGGCGGCTTCCATTTCCGCCATGGCGGCTTCAGCTGCGCCAACAGCATCCATTGCTTCATCGGCGGCCGTTTCGGCTTCTTCTTCCGTCACGTTCATGGTCGCTTCGGCAGCTTCATCCGACATTTCAGGTTCAGCTACCGGTTCAGCATCGGCGACCGGCTCTGGCAGGTCTTCCATGGCTTCGTCCGCAGGGACTTCGACCGTGTCTGCAATCGCTTCTTCGGAAGCATCGGTCGCATCGCCGCAGGCAGCCAGTGCGAAGGCGGCAGTGGTGGCAACAAAAGCAAGTTTCTTCATGGGTAGACCCTTTGTGTCGTGAATATTCGAGATGCGCCTCTTAGCGCAGTGCGAGGCAAAGTGGAAATGCGCTGTGCCGCGGGTGGTGGCGGGCGTTCCGATCTGTCAGATGGACCGGAATGGCTTCCCTTTCATCACCTTCCGCCGATTTGACCTTTGCGCGTGAAGAATTGCGCCGCATTTTCGGTTTTGACAGCTTTCGCGGGGTGCAGGAGGCGGTGTTGTCGCGCGTACTCGCGGGCGAATCGACACTGGCAGTGATGCCGACGGGCGCAGGCAAATCGCTGACCTATCAATTGCCCGCCACGATGCTGGACGGCACGTGTGTAGTGATTTCTCCGCTGATTGCATTGATGCATGATCAGCTGCGCAGTGCGCGGGCCAACGGGATTTCTGCTGCGACCCTTACCAGCGTTGATGCCGATTGGCGTGAGACAATGGATGCCTTTCGCGCGGGGCAGCTGGATCTGCTGTATGTAGCGCCAGAGCGGGCCAATCAGCCCGGTTTCCGCGATATGCTGTCTTCGGCCAAGATCGCGCTGTTTGCCGTGGACGAGGCGCATTGCGTATCCGAATGGGGGCATGATTTCCGGCCCGATTATCGCCAGCTGCGCGGATTGCTAGATGCTTTTCCGGAAGTGCCCCGCGTTGCGCTGACTGCGACGGCAGACGCGCACACACGCGGCGATATTCTGACCCAGCTTGGTATTCCGGAAGAGGGCATGGTGCTGGCGGGGTTTGATCGGCCCAATATCAATTATACCATTACCCAGCGGGACAATCTGGCGGCGCAACTGACCGATGTGATGCGCAAGGAGCCGGGGCCGGGCATTGTCTATGCGCCAACCCGTGCGAAGGTCGAAAAGCTGGCCGAACAATTGGCGGCGAACACGGGCAGGCCGGTGCTGCCCTATCACGCGGGCCTTGATGCGCAGGTACGCGCCAGCAATCAGGCCGCCTTCGTCGGGTCTGAAGACATGGTAATCGTCGCCACTGTCGCCTTCGGTATGGGGATCGACAAGCCCGATGTGCGTTTTGTCGCCCATGCGGGCATCCCCAAATCCATTGAAGGCTATTATCAGGAAACGGGCCGGGCGGGCCGTGATGGCGATCCGGCGCAAGCGATCATGATGTGGGGTGCAGGCGATTTCGTCACCGCCCGCCAGCGCCTTTCCGACGTAGAGGACCACCGGCGACGAGGCGAGCATGCGCGGCTGGATGCCTTGGCTGGACTGGTCGAGACGCCGGGATGCAGGCGCGCGGTGCTGCTGCGGCATTTTGGCGAAGAGCCGCCATCAACTTGCGGCAATTGCGACAATTGCCTCAACCCGCCCAAAGTCACTGACGCAACGGAGCTGGCGCGCAAACTGCTGAGCGCCGCTTATCGCACAGGGCAAAGCTATGGTTTCGGTCATCTGGCCAAAGTGCTGACAGGCGATTCGGATGAGAGGGTGCGCCAGCGCGGTCACGATACGCTGACCGTCTTTGGCATTGTTGATGGAAAGGAGGCCGCGCAGCTACGGCCACTCGTCCGCGCCTTACAGGCGACTGGCGCATTGGTCGCCAATTCCCATGGCGGGCTGGAGCTGGGCGGTGATGCGCGCAAGATTTTGAAAGGCGAACAGCCCGTAGCCATCGTCGTTCCGCCGCCCAGACAGCGCCGCAGCCGCCGGGGTGCCCGTGACGCGACGCCCAATCCGATTGGTGATCCGCTGTTCGAAGCTCTGCGTGCGCTCCGCCGTGATCTGGCGGCTCAAGCAGGCGTTCCGCCTTATGTGGTGTTCCACGATGCCGTGCTGCGCGCCATGGCGTCTGGCCGGCCCGCTTCGCTGGAAGATCTGTCTGCAATACCTGGCGTGGGCGAGAAAAAGCGCTCCGCCTATGGCGCGGCGTTCCTCAAGGCCATCCGCGACAATTAGGGCGCGAGGATCAAGCCGCCATCGATTCTGATTGCAAATTTCCGACGTTTGATATAATAGTGATATCATAATTATATCAAACAGGAGGAATTGTATGACTGAACTTCACATTCCGATGGAGCGCAGCACAGAGAAATCGGCGAGCGGCTACAACGGATATTTTATGCTGCTGGTCTCGCTTGCGCTGACCGGAATCTCGATCTTTTTCGTAGTCTCTGCGATCTCGGCAGAGGAATCGGGCGGCTCTGGCGGCATGTCATTCGCCTTTGCTGTGTTGTTTTTTATCATCGGCCTGATCTCATGGATCGGTTTTTACATGGTCCAGCCCAATCAGGGCGTCGTCATCACGCTGTTCGGCGAATATCGCGGGACAGACCGGACCGAAGGCCTGCGCTGGGTATGGCCGTGGATGGGCAAGAAAAAGGTCAGCGTCCGGGCGCACAATATCCATTCGGAACGCATCAAGATCAACGATCTGCGCGGCAATCCCATTGATGTCGCCTGTAACGTCGTGTGGCGTGTGAAGGACACAGCCCAGGCCGTGTTCGACGTGGATGATTACAAGGAATTCGTGAATATTCAGATCGAAGCGGGTCTGCGCACCGTCGGCGCGCGGCATCCCTATGACGATTTCGAGGAAAACGAGACGACGCTGCGCGGCAGCCCCGATGTGGTCAATTCTGAATTGCAGTCAGAGCTGAATGAGCGCCTGTCTGCTGCCGGTGTGGTGGTGGATGAAGCCAGCCTTACGCACCTCGCCTATGCGTCGGAAATCGCCGGAGCCATGCTGCGCCGTCAGCAGGCAGAAGCAGTGATCGCGGCGCGCACCAAATTGGTGATCGGTGCGGTGAGCATGGTTGAAATGGCGCTCGAGAAGCTGAGCGCGGACCAGATCGTTGAGCTGGATGATGAACGGCGCGCCGCGATGGTATCCAATTTGATGGTGGTGCTATGCGGGGAGCGTGAAGTGAACCCGGTCGTCAACGCGGGCTCGCTTTACCAGTAGAACGATGGCCAAGAGCTCTGCATCCAAGAAAGCTTTCGCTTTGCGGCTTGATCCGGCGCTCCACGACAGCGTGGAGCGTCTGGCGGCGGGCGAGCTGCGATCCGTAAACGCGCAGATCGAGATGCTGCTGCGTGAAGCGCTGGACAAGCGCGGGATCCGGGTTCCCAAACCAGAGCGCGCCCGCAGGGGCAGGCCGCCCAAAGGAGAATGACTGTGATTGAAGCTTTGCTCAGCAAAGACCCGTGGTTTGCCCCGAAGCGCTTTGGATATGGTTCCGGCCTGCCGACAGCGTGGCAAGGCTGGGTGCTGTCTGCTGTGTTCATCATTCTTATCGCGGGTTTCGCGTGGGCGATCGAATCGGGCAGGTTGTATCTTGGCCTTTCCGGCATCATGCCCGGAACGCTGGCGTTCCTGTGGCTTGCAATACGGCACACGCCGGGCGGCTGGCGCTGGCGTTCAGGAAGCGGTGATGTCTGAGCCGGGAATGACACTTACAGGACGACGCAGCGTGCGCTTTGTCTTCGTCCAAGCGGCGCTGGCCTTTGCCTAGGGTCTTATCAGGCCGTTAACCCTTTTCGCCTATGCCTACGGGCATGACAACCATGACTTCCAGCCCGTCCGCAGCTTCGCCTGCAAAGCGCCTTTCCAACAAGGCAGTCCTTGCCATCGCAGGGATCGCGATCGCCGCCATTCCTGCGGCTGCATTGCTCGCCCAAGGCGCGCCTGCGCCGTACACGGTGATGGAGACCGGACAGGGCTTTGGCAATTTGCAAGCGGCGGTGAACGCCATTGGCGATGCGCGCGGCACGATTGCGATTGCGCCGGGCCGTCATGAACAATGTGCGGTGCAGACCACCGGCGACATCAGCTATCTTGCGACTGAACCCGGCTCCGCCATTTTTGACGGCGTGACCTGCGAAGGCAAGGCCGCACTGGTGCTGCGCGGACGCAATGCCGAAGTGGCCGGCCTGATTTTTGAAAACATGCGTGTGCCTGACTTCAACGGCGCAGGCATTCGGCTGGAAACAGGCAATCTGACGGTGGCCGAAAGCTGGTTTCGCGATAGCCAGCAAGGCATCCTTACTGCCAGCGACACATCGGCGCGTCTGATTATTGACCGCTCAACTTTCACGCGCCTTGGCACCTGCGAAGGCGCAGGCGGCTGCGCGCACTCTGTTTACACCGGCGATCTGGCGCATGTCCGCGTTACCAACAGCCGGTTCGAGCAGGGGCGCGGCGGCCACTATGTCAAATCCCGTGCTTCCCGCGTGGATATCGCCGCCAGCAGCTTTGACGATGCCGCGGGCCGCGCCACCAATTACATGATCGATTTGCCCGGCGGCGCCATGGGGCAGATCAGCAATAACTGGTTTGTGCAGGGCGCAGACAAGGAAAACTACAGCGCTTTCATCGCGGTAGCCGCCGAAGGCCGCAGCCGCACTTCGGCGCAATTGAACGTGGTTGGCAATGACGCACGGCTCGCCCCGGGCGTAAACCGCAATACCGTGTTCGTGGCCGATTGGTCAGGCGACATGGGCGGCATTGGCGAAAACGCGCTTGGCCGAGGCTTGTCGCGCTACGAAGTGCGCTGACGGAACACCCTGCCATCCTCGTCCGTTGTTTGGGCAAGGAGATACAGCATGGCTGGTGGTTGGTCCCGCGATGGCGCGGTACAGGAACAGATTGACGATACGGTAAGCGATGCGGTGGCTGCCGCCAGAGCTCGCCTCCCTACAGGAGAAAGCCCCGAATATTGCGACCTTTGCGGTGAAGATATTCCCGCGAAACGGCGCATTGCCGTGCCCGGTGTGCGTACCTGCGTCGCCTGCCAGTCAGGCCGAGATGCCAGCGTGCGCCACTCGGCAATCAACCGGCGGGGTTCCAAGGACAGCCAGCTCCGCTAAGGCGAGTTATGTCCAGCAACTTCATCCGTCTCCAGCACGCTCTTCCGCACCATGCCGTATCCCGCCTCGCTGGCAAATTTGCAGGGAGCGAGACGCGCTGGCTGAAAGACCGCCTGATCCGCCGCTTCATCGATGCCTATGACGTGGATATGCGTGAAGCGGCGCGGCCGATTGAGGCCTATGCCAGCTTCAACGACTTTTTCACGCGTGAGCTGAAGGCAGGCGCACGTCCGCTTGCAGATGCCGAAACGCATGTGCTCTCCCCTGCCGATGGTGCGATCAGCCAGATCGGACGCATTGAAGAGGGCCGCATTTTTCAGGCGAAAGGCCGCGACTTTACGGCAAGCCAATTGCTTGGCGGCGATGATGCGGCGGCGCAGCGCTTTGACGGCGGCAGCTTCGCGACGATTTATCTGTCACCAAAGGATTACCACCGCGTCCACACGCCTGCAGCAGGCGCGCTTCAATCCACCAGCTATATTCCCGGCGACCTGTTTTCCGTGAATCAAGTCACGGCAGAGAATGTCGATGGCTTGTTCGCGCGGAATGAACGGCTGGCCTGCCGGTTTGCAGGGGCGCATGGTCACTTTGCCAGCGTGATGGTCGGCGCGATGATTGTGGCGGGAATTGAAACCGTATGGGGAGGCCGCGTTGAGGCACATAATCCTGCGCCTGTGCGCCAGGATTTCGCCGCCGGTGAGCATGATCTTGCCGCTGGCGCTGAAATGGGCCGCTTCTTTCTCGGCTCCACCGTGGTGCTTTTGTTCGAGCCGGGGCGCGTGGAATGGAACATCGACATGAGAGCAGGTGATAGCGTGCGCATGGGGCAAGCATTGGGGCGTTGGGCCTAGGCCGGCAGCTTTAGCCGAACGCGGCCGGAAAGCTGACTTTGCCCGCTGGCGCGTTTCCGGCCAGAACAAGCCGTTGGAAATATTCTGGCGATGGTCCGGGAAATTGCAGTTTCGGATCATGTGCAAAACCGAACCGGGAATAGTATTCGGGATTTCCCAGAAGCACGACGCCATTGGCACCGCACCCGCGCAAGTGTTCAATTCCCTTGCGTATTAGAGCTGATCCAATGCCTTTACGCTGCAACTCCGGCCAAACGCTGACTGGTCCGAGACCGTACCAATTTAGCGACCCGTCCTCGATGGTGACGCGCGAAAATGCGATGTGGCCAACAATTTGATCAGGAGTCTCGGCGAGAAGCGATAGCGCCAAGTCACCGTCAGACCGAAGTTTGTCCACCAGATGCTGTTCGACGCCATCGCTAAACGGCATGTCCCGAAAAGCCGCCTCTGTCAGCGCATGGATTGTGGACTCATCCCCGGCGCATTCATCGCGGATCACCCAGTTCATTTGAGCAAATGGCCCGCGCGGTCACGCTTGGTCGCAAGATACCGGACGTTGTGGGGATTGGCGGGCAATTCGTGCGGCACGCGCTCGCTCACTTGCACGCCTGCATCTTCCAGCGCGACGACCTTTTCCAGATTGTTGGTCATCAGTCGTACTTCGCTGACTGCCAGCAAATCGAGCATTCGCACAGCGAGGGCAAAGTCGCGGGCTTCTTCGGGCAGGCCGAGGCGGCGATTGGCTTCCAGCGTATCCACACCTTCATCCTGAAGCCGGTACGCGCGCAGCTTGTTCACAAGGCCAATTCCGCGCCCCTCTTGCCGCATATACAACAATATGCCCCAGCCGCCCGCTGCAACCTCGGCGCTCATCGCGGCGAGCGCTGCGTCCAGCTGCGGGCCGCAATCGCATTTCAGGCTGCCGAAAATATCGCCCGTCAGGCATTCGGAATGGAGCCGCACCAGTGGAGCGCGGTCCGATGTCTGCTGGCCCAACACAATGGCGACATGTTCGCGCATGTCATTGATGCTGCGAAAGGCGATAATCTCGGCCTCTTCCTCTCGTGCGATGGGAAGGCGCGCACGGGTGGCTACGGCCAGATTGCTGGGCTCAGACCAAGCGGACAGATCGGCGATCTTGAGTGTTACAGGCTCACCGGAGGGATCAGGATCGACCATGAAAGCAGGCAATATTCCGGCAATACGCGCCAATTCCATCGCCACGGTGGCTGTAGTGCCCCATGCGATGTCCTCTGCCTTGAAAGGGCCTTTTAGCGGGTTGTCGCTGTCCAGCGCCGGATCGGCGACAGGCAATGCCGCATGCAGGTCCATGGGCCCGGCGGCGCGGATCAGGGCAGGGGCAGATCGGAAGAGCACACGTCTGAACT
>ENA-ORXU01001865-ORXU01001865.1-marine-metagenome-genome-assembly--contig:-NODE-1865-length-15724-cov-4.293539_pt1 | contig 15724 bp, 26 predicted proteins | sample MGYA00237869_ERZ511484 | MGnify/ENA metagenome assembly ERZ511484
GGCAATCACTGCATCAACCTCAACCGCTGCGCCCAGTGGCAAAGCAGGTACGCCGACAGCCGCACGGGCATGACGCCCCGCTTCGCCGAAAATTTCAAACATCAGCTCGGATGCGCCATTGGCGACCTTCGGCTGATCGGTGTAATCGCTGGTGCAATTCACAAAGGCGCCCAATTTGACAATCCGCTCCACCCGGTCGAGCGCGATCCCGGCATTCTTGAGCTGTGCCAAAATCATCAACCCGCAAGCACGCGCCGCAGCCTGCCCGTCTTCCAGCGAAACATCGTCGCCCAGCCGGCCCATTGCCAAAGCGCCATCGATGAAGGGCAGCTGGCCTGACACATGGGCGATATTGCCTGTCACCACGACCGGCACATAGGCCGCCACGGGGGCTGCTGCCTCTGGCAAAACAATACCAAGTTCAGTTAGCCGTGCTTCGATACCCATATTATTCTCCTGCGTGCAGTGCCTCACGCACCCATGGCAGAGCCTTATCCCAGCTGTCTATCCGTGCATCAGCGTCGCCAGCACTGTGCGCGCATGGGACATGCGGAGCAATCGCCGGTTCGCCGCACAAATGCAGCAGTTTAACATGGGGGATTTCAGCCTTGGCAGAGGCATGGTGCTGCGCGATATCGTCGATGAAGACCACGCGGCTGGCCCCATGATCCTCGACAATCTTCTTCAACGCAGCGCCTTTGGGCCCTTGATTGGTGAAGACTCGCACATCCATGCCCAGCTTGCGCAATTGCTCTGTCCGCGCCGCATTGCGTTCATCATTGAGGTTGGTCAGCACGACAACATCGGCATCGCGGCGCAAGTCTTCCATCGCTTCCAATGCGCCTGCAATCGGTTCCTGACTGTCCATTTCCGTATCGAAAAACCCGCCCAGCAATTGCCAGACCTCGCGTTCCTTGATCGGGCTTTCGCTGCCGCGCCGTGTCATCGACTGCAGGAAAGGATTACCCTCCAGCGCAAATTCGATGTCGTGCTGCGTATTAAGCCAATCGCGAAAATGACGAACCATGTGCAGCAGCACTTCATCGCAATCGGTGACCAGTAGCGGGCGGCTCATCGCGTCAACTCCTCTTGTGCTCGGATCAGGACCTCTGGCGGCACATCCAGCGCCTGCGCAGCGCCGACCAAGTCAGGCTCATGCGCGGCAAGAAAATCGAATATCGCACGGTGCGTTGAAACCTCGCCCACTGCGCCCCGTAGACTATCAGGCGTCAGTCCCGTCAGATCAAGAAACCGCTGCGCGCGCGCCTCGTCAGCAAGGATCCACGCGAGAGCAGCTAGGGCTAATGAGGAGCTGTCATTGTACATTATTTTACAATCACCGTGAATTGTAACACGCTCAGATTCGGGGTAATGAGCAGATGGACGCTTCCGATCATAGACTGATCAGATGAAGCTGGCGGGGTCGCAATGACGAAGAGAATCCTTGTTGTCGAGGACAACGATCTTAATCGTAAGCTTTTCTGCGATGTTTTGACCGCGGGCGGCTTTTCGGTCGAGCCTGTCGCCGACGGGAATATGGCCATAGAACGCGCTCGCATCTTCGCGCCAAACCTTGTCGTGATGGATATTCAATTACAGGATGTCTCAGGTCTCGATCTCATCGCGATACTCAAACATGACAATGATTTGTCGGGTGTGCCGGTTCTGGCCGTCACGGCCTATGCCGGGAAAGGCGATGAAGAACGGATCCGCGACTCGGGTGCCGAAGGCTATCTGTCAAAGCCGGTCAGCATCGGGCCATTCATGGCTGCTGTTAGGGGTCTGGTAGAAGCCGCCGCCTAGGTGGCAGTGCCGAATTCGAACGCAAAGGTGGCCAGCGTCACCACCAATCCCAAAATAAAGACGCGGTAGGCATAACCAAGATATCGGTATTTGCGCCGCTGCAACACAGCACCGTTTTGATAAATGTCGTGCAGCATATGCACCGAATGCAGGCTGAACGCCGCTGGACTGTTTACGGTATTGCTCGCTGACGTTTCATCTGACAGCAATGTGTTGTCGTCCATTCCGGCCCCCTCGGCATGGTTTGCAGGACAAGCTGGGAAAGCTGCCACCACGCGGTACGCTTGACAAGCGGCGGCGGTAAAGCTTTGCCGCTGAAACATTCTCCCCGAAACTTCGGGAGAGACAATATTCAAGGATAGGACCTTTCATGGACCGTGCCGCAGTCGATAGAAATATCCGCTCGATTTTGGAGCCCTTCAACAAGAAGGAAGTTGCTGTTACCGACGCGACCACCTTTGCGGGTGACCTGGAATTTGACAGCCTGACCGTGATGGATTTCGTTGCCGCAATCGAAGACGAATTCGATATTATCATCTCGATGAACCAGCAGGCCGAGATTGAAACCTACGGACAGCTTATCGATGCTGTTGCCAAGATGACTGCGGAGTAACCCAGCATGAGCGAGGGCGTGATGCAGGCCGACAAGCCGCAGGACCAGAAGAGCGAAGGCAAGGACCTTTTCTCAAAATTCGACGACACTATCGCGATGCGGGCCAACTTGCTGGCAAGCGGCGTTGAAGACCCGTTCTCGCTGGTGATGGAAAAGGTTCTGTCGCCGACGCGGGCGATCTGCAACGGGCGCGATACGATCCTGCTCGGCACCTATAATTATATGGGCATGACCTTCGATCCTGACGTGATCGAGGCGGGCATTCAGGCTCTGCGCGATTTTGGAACCGGTACAACCGGCAGCCGCGTTTTGAACGGCACCTACCAAGGCCACAAGGAATGCGAAGACGCGCTGCGCGAATTTTACGGCATGGACCATGCCATGGTCTTTTCGACTGGCTATCAAGCCAACCTTGGCATCATTTCCACCATCGCGGGCAAAGGCGACTACGTCGTGCTCGATATTGATAGCCACGCCAGCATCTGGGATGGCTGCGCGATGGGCAATGCAGAAATCGTGCCGTTCAAGCACAATGATATCGAGGCGATGGAAAAGCGCCTGAAGCGCATTCCCGAAGGTGCTGGAAAGCTGGTTGTGCTGGAAGGTGTCTATTCGATGCTGGGCGATGTCGCGCCGCTGAAAGAAATGGTGAAAATCGCCAAGGACAACGGCGCAATGGTGTTGGTGGACGAGGCGCATTCCATGGGCTTCATTGGCGAAAACGGCCGCGGCGTTGTGGAAGATGCGGGCATCATGGATGATGTCGACCTGATTATCGGCACGTTCTCCAAAAGCGTGGGGACAGTCGGCGGCTTCTGTGTCTCCAACCACCCCAAGTTTGAAATCATGCGGCTGATGTGCCGCCCCTATGTCTTCACCGCCAGCTTGCCGCCAAGTGTCGTAGCGACCGCCGCCACTTCGATCCGCAAGCTGATGCACGGCTCCGACAAGCGCGCGCATCTGTGGGAAAATTCAAAGCGGCTGCACGGTGGACTAACCGATCTGGGCTTCAAGCTTGGCACTGATACGCCGCAAAGCGCGATCGTGGCGGTTATCATGCCCGATCTTGAAAAGGGCGCCGCTATGTGGAGCTCGCTGCTGAGTGAAGGGCTTTACGTCAACCTCGCCCGTCCACCGGCAACGCCAGCGAATATGACCCTGCTGCGCTGTTCGCTTTGTGCTGAACACACCAGCGAGGAAGTCGAAACGATCCTCGGCATGTTTGAACGTGCAGGGAAAGCTGTAGGCATCATCTGATCACGGCAGGCTTCAGGCCGTCCTTGCACATTCCGGAACATCGAGCCGCTGCAATTGCCGCAGTACCGCCACGCCATCGCCGCCGGCCGGTGATTTCAAGGGGAAGAAGCGCTGCTTAACGTGCGGGTGGTCTCTAATTCGATCTATGTGATCGCTTTTGTTCGCCATCGCATTCGTAACGGTTTTGCAATCGCGGCCGAACTCCTTGCCATTACAAACAAGGAGACCTTACGATGAACACAGCAACCACACACGCAGCCACCCCTGACCGTTCCGCAATCACCATGCTTGGTGGCACTGCATTCACCTTTATCACTCTTATCAGCATGGCGATGGCCGCAGTGCCCGCAGCTGTCAGCATGATGATGTAAGTTGCGGGAAGGCCGGCGAACCGGCAGTTGACGACCTTGTCAGCCGCCGGTGTTCAGCCTCGCTCCAGGCTAGTTGCTGCCGTGCAGGGATGGGCCGAAGCGTCCGCCTCGTCATCACCGCCGCCAAGCTGCGTAATCGCGAGAAATCCCGCGACCACCAGCACCACGAACACCGTGGTCACCGTGCCCAGATACTCGTCAATGATCCGCTTGATCGGCGCGCCGAATATCTGGAACAGCACACCCACCACCATAAAGATGAGCGCGCGCCCTGCGATGGCGGCAAGCGTGAATGTCAGCAGGTTCATCTCGATGAAGCCCGCCGTAACGGTCATCAGTTTGAACGGTATCGGAGTTCCTGCGGCAAGGAATACCGCCAATGCGCCCTGTTCGCGGATATAGCAGGCGGCGACGGGGAAGCTATCCGTCAATCCAAGCGCACTGATCAGCCACACGCCTACCGCTTCGTAAAGGAAGTATCCGATCGCATAGCCAAACAGCCCTCCGAAAACAGAAGCGGCGGTGCAGACAAGCGCAAACCGGATCGCCTTCTTTGGCTCCGCCAGACACATCAGACCCAGCAAAGGATGCGGCGGAATCGGGAAAAAGCTCGATTCAACGAAGGCGAAAAAGGCCAACCACCATTCCGCCTTGGGATGGGCGGCCTTGGCCATGGTCCATTCGTAAAGGCCGCGTAGCAAACCCATCATGTTCCAAGTGTCCTGTTTTTCCCAAGAGTAGCGGGCCACTAGGCCAGCCAGCCCATCGGCGCAAGTCCAACAAACTAACCTAATTGGCACCTTTATATTGACATCGTGACGCTCTTTGGTTAGAGAAAGGCGATTATGTACTTTACAAACCCACGACTAAGTGCTAGATAATACTCAACAAAGGAGTTTATCACCGTGTCGGTTCTTTCATCCCCCCATTTCCACGACGAGGCCAAGGCATTCGAGTATCTTGAAAGCATCGTGTGGGCTGACGGAGTGGTCTGCCCCAAGTGTGGCGCTGTAGATGGCCGTGTGTACGATCTGTCCGGCGTTCGTACCAAGCCAAGCAAGAAGCACCCTGAAGGCAAGGTACGCCACGGCCTCAAGAAGTGTGGCGAGTGCCGCAAGCAGTTCACCGTGAAGGTTGGCACCGTGTTTGAACACGCCCGTTTGCCCCTCACCAAGATGCTACAGGCCGTTCACCTGATGGTTTCCAGCAAGAAGGGCATCAGCGCCCACCAGCTTAGTCGCGTTCTTGAAGTCCAGTACAAGAGCGCGTGGTTCCTTTCGCACCGTATTCGTGAAGCGATGCGCTCCGGTGATCTGGCACAGCCTTTCGGTAGCAACGGCGGTGCAGTTGAAGTGGACGAAACCTACATCGGCTTCAAAGCTGGCGTACCTACCCGCCGTGGCACCGCTCACAAGCGCGCTGTGGTCACTCTGGTTGACCGCGATACTGGCAAGAGCAAGTGGTTCCACGTTGCCAACAGCACCGCTGCTGACATTCACCCTATCGTACTCGACAACATCAGCCGTGAAACCCGTCTAATGACGGACGAAGCCAAGATGTACCGCAAGATTGGCCGCGACTTTGCAGACCACGGCACGACCATTCACGCGACTGGTAATTACGTCGATCTGAATGACCGCACCGTTCACACAAACACGGTTGAAGGCGCGTTCTCCATTTTCAAGCGCGGCATGCGCGGCGTGCACCAGCACTGTGCAGAGCATCACTTGCACCGCTATCTCGCTGAATTTGAGTTCCGGTATAACAACCGCACCGCGAACGGCGTGGATGATCGCCAGCGGGCTGCGAATGCCGTTGCTGGTATCGCTGGTAAGCGGCTTACCTACGGGCGCGCTGACTGAGAAACCGCAAGTACGCTGCATGACTAATTGCAAGAATGCCAAAAGAGTGAGGCGTTCGCAGCGGTGGAAGCCGAAAAGTTTGAAACCTTCAAAATGGTGAAAGCGCAGACGGCTACGTGGATGAATTGCATTCGCATGGTTGACCGATCTGCCGAATCATGCTTCAACAGCATGAAGCCCCCGAATCCCAATCAGGGATTTGGAGGCTTCATATGACCGTAACTGTCTCGTCGAAAAGTAGTTGCGGTCAGCTTGATTTTAGCGAGGTCCACCATGCCCGAAGCACTTGACACCGTCAAGGCGCTAGCCACTGAGCTACGCCGATTGTCCCAAGCCGCAGAGCTTGAAGAACCTGCCCGCGCAAAGCGGCATCAGGAGCGCGCCGAGGCGATGGAGGCCGTCGCGCACGAGTTGGAAGCCGCGCGCAAGCGCCTTCGCCCCATTCCCAACGACTACGGCGATCTTTCCGACCTTCCCCAGAATGTTATCGAACAGTTGAACCTGTCGAAAATCGATGAACTTGAACAGCAGATGCGAGACATCATTGCAGCCGCCGATGGCAGCGAAGTTGGCATCGATCAGATCATCATCGAATTGTATCGCCGCCATGAGGTCGTGCAGGAACGGCGCTTTGTGATGAACAAGCTTTACCGAATGGGCCAGAAGGGGCTTATCACCAGTGCCGAGGGAAAGAAGGGCGTGTATCTTATCCCGAAAGCCAAAAATCCATACGACTTCAACGACGACCTTGAAGAGGAGATTCCTTTCTGATGTGCGAACGCCCCGCCCTTGCGGGCGAGGCGCTCTGTAATGGGCCTGAACTGGAGTTGGAGCACCGGCTACCCACCTGCGGCTCCGAGGGTTCGATTCCCTCCAGGTCCACCGTCTTCGATCCTGTATATAGGCTCAAATGGCTACCTGCAATGCCATTAAGGAATGCTGACCATGAACGAGAAAAAGTCCCAAGTCGAAAAATTCAAGGATGCGGCTCGCGAACTTGAATGCGACGATGATGAAACGCGTTTCGCCGACAAGCTCGGCAGGCTAGTGCAACCGAAGCCCCCAGAGCAGAAAAAATAATCAGACATGGCGCTAATGTACTACCCAGCTGCGGGAGAGATTCTGCTGTGCGACTATAGCACTGGCTTTGTCGCTCCTGAAATGACCAAGCGCAGGCCGGTGGTTGTGGTTTCGCCTCGCCTTAGGAAGCGCGGCAATCTAGTCGGCGTGGTGCCGTTGAGTACGAGCGAACCTGATCCGGTTGAGGCGCACCAATGTCGTATTGAGCTTGAGAAACCACTTCCCTACCCGTTTGATTCTAGTGTCATGTGGGCGAAGTCTGACATGCTTGCCACCGTATCGCATGACAGGCTTGATCGGTTCCGCGCAGGACGCGCGCACGGGTCCCGTATCTATCTCGCAGGGAAGGTAAATCCAGTGCAATTGAAAGCTATTCGCGCCTCAATCTTGTGTGGCCTCGGCCTCGATTCATTGACGATTCACCTTTAACCCCATATATGACAAGCGTTCCCGCTCTGCTTTGGCATCGGGCTTGGAGACTGCCCTTTCTGGTTTCGACTGGTCTGGGCAGCGGGCCTCAAGTAAGCGATACCAAGCTTTAGAGGCTGTCGTGTGGAGAAAGGCCTCGTCATTTGACGGGGCCTTTCGCATTTTACCCTTTCCTACAGCGTGACACTGAATGTACCGATTCGGTCATGATGTGAGAACCGTCGAGAGGGCGGCTTTTCCAACAATAACAACGCTCTCTAGGCGCGGGTTTGTAAAAGACACAATCGCCTAGAGAAACGGAACATCGCGATAAATCGAGTCGGCGTGGGCCGACGCAAGGGGCGGCTCTGTAACGGAGCTGCCCTTTTTATTGCGCTCATCAAACACGATGGAGGCAACATGGCGGGAATGGTTATTCCGGGCCCTGCATGGATATCCGCGTTTCTTGCGGAACTGATGCAATCTCGGCTTGTGGGCAGAGCTATTATGGCGGCAGGCGTTTCGCCCGGATCAATCTATGCGCAGAAGCGGCGCAATCAGCTATTTGCCGATGCGTGGTCTGCTGCGCTATCCGGCGAGCTTGCCGAAGTACCCAAATCAGCAGGCCAATTGACAGTCGTGGCTGCGCAGAACGGTGGCTGGCAGGCAGGCTTTCTTGAAAAACTGGCAGAAACATCAAATATTTCCGCTTCTGCATTGGCGGAAAATGTGCCGCTCAGCACCGTCTATCGCATGCGCAGCCGAAACCCGGCTTTCGCTGCGAAATGGCGCGCGGCCCTGGTTGAAGGTTACATCAATTTGGAAATGGAATTGCTTGGCTATCTGCGCGATCCCGCCCCTGGCCATAAAATGGACGTCGCCAACGCCTTGCGGCTGCTGTCTGCCCATAAAGATACAATTTCGCAGGAACAGGCCGTGCGCAGCAATGTCAGTGCTGCTGAGGTGCGCGAATCCATTGCGCGCAAGGTTGAAAAGGTTCGCCAGCAGGTTCTTGCAGATCGCGGCACAAAGGGGGCCGATCACAGTGAGTGAGATGCCTCTTGCCTTCCTGCGTGATGAAGATCCGCGCTGGCAGGCAAAGCTCAGCAAGTATTTCAATGAGGCAGAAAGAGCCGAATGGGAGTTTGATTTTCGTTATAGCGCGCATGCCGGGCAATTGCCGCCTGATGGCAATTGGCGCATCTGGCTGATAATGGCTGGACGGGGCTTCGGCAAGACGCGCGCCGGGGCCGAATGGGTCCGCAGTGTGGCAGAAGCCAATCCGGCGGCGCGCATAGCGCTTGTCGCGGCCAGCCTGCAGGAATCGCGATCCGTGATCGTGGAGGGGGAAAGCGGCCTGCTTGCAGTCTGTCCGCCGGACCGCCGCCCTAAGTTTGAACCGTCCTTGCGCCGCCTGCGCTTTGCCAACGGAGCGGAGGCCACGCTCTATTCGGCAGCCGAGCCGGAAAGCCTGCGCGGTCCGCAGCATAGCCATGCGTGGTGCGATGAAATTGCCAAATGGGACAATGCCAATGGCCGCGCGCTGAAAGCTTGGGACAATTTGCAATTCGGTATGCGGCTTGGAGAGGAACAGAAAATACTCGCCACGACGACGCCTCGTGCGGTCGAGCTGGTCCGTAGGCTGATGGATTCAAACGGTGGCACGGCCATTACGCGGGGCAGCACATTCGACAATGCTGCCCATCTGCCGAAAAGCTATCTGCAAGCCATGCAGCGCGAATTTGGCGGCACCGCTCTCGGGCGGCAGGAGCTGGACGGTGAACTGCTGACCGATGTTGAAGGGGCGCTTTGGACCCGCTCGATGATTGAGCGGTCCCGCGTGCCTGCGACGCTGGAGGACCATGTGCGTATTGTGGTGGGTGTCGATCCGCCTGCCTCGGCGCGCGGGGATGAATGCGGCATTGTGGTCGCTGCAATTACGGCAGAGGGTCACGCGCATGTGCTGGATGATGCCTCACTTGCCCGCGCGAGCCCGGAAAGCTGGGCGCGCAAAGTTTCCGCGACGTGCCTGAAGTGGAAAGCTGACCGTGTGGTGGCAGAAGCCAATCAGGGCGGCGATATGGTGGGAAGCGTGCTGCGCGCCGCTGATTGTCAAATGCCGATCAAGCTGGTCCACGCCAGCCGAGGCAAATCGGCCCGCGCAGAGCCGATTGCGGCGCTTTATGAGACAGGCCGTGTGGCGCATGTCGGCCAGTTCGCAAAGCTGGAGGACCAGCTGTGCGGGATCATGGCTGGCGGCTCGTATGAAGGGCCGGGGCGCTCGCCTGACAGAGCTGATGCACTGGTGTGGGCGCTTACGGAGCTGATGTTAGGTAGGCAGGGGAGGCCTGCTGTGCGGGGATTGTGACGCTGATCAAACAACGGGATTATGAATGGCAAGCGCGCCCAGACCACAGGCCGTGAAACTTAGCATGACGAGAGAATACGTCATGGACAGCCCTGAAAAAACGTAAAAAAGCAATCTGGCGCTCAGGCGTCATGGCAATCCCTGTCTGCCCGCGATTTAGCAGTGCAGCGGACGGGCCCTAAACTAAATCGGAGAATTGCATGTCTTTTATCGACACGCTTCGCACCGCCTTCAAAGGCGGTGGCGGGGAACGTGTGCCTTTGGCGCGCACATTTCAGTCCCCTTGGGGCTGGTCATTCGAAAACGGCGGCGCGCGGGCTCCGTTCGAGTATCGCAATGCCGTTCGCCATGCCTTTCTTGACAATCCTGTGGCGCAACGCGCGGTTCGGATTGTGGCAGAGGGCGTGGGCAGCGCGCCGCTGAATGATGCTGATCCAGGGGCGCTTGCGCTGGTGCGGGCGACAAGTGCAGGGCAATCGTTGCTCGAGACGCTCGCCGCGCATCTGCTGCTGCATGGCAATGGCTTTGTACAAGTTGCACGCGACGGTGCGGGTAAGCCGGTGGAGCTGTTTGCCCTGCGGCCGGAACGCGTCTCAGTCATTCCCGGCGATGACGGCTGGCCGCGCGGCTATCGTTACAAGTTGGGTGATCGCACGCTCGAAATCCCGGTTGAGGATGAGGACGGCTGGCCGTGCCTCATCCATCTCAAGGCCTTCCATCCGGCGGACGATCATTACGGCGCGGGCTGCCTTTCTGCCGCCGAGCAAGCGGTGGGCATTCACAATGCCGCTGCTGGCTGGAACCGCGCATTGCTGGAAAACGCGGCGCGGCCTTCTGGTGCGCTCGTCTATGATGGCGGGGCGGACACGGCGGGGCTGACGAACGATCAGTTTGATCGGCTCAAGACCGAATTGGCGCAGGCCTATCAGGGCGGCGGCAATGCCGGGCGGCCCATGTTGCTGGAAGGCGGGCTGAAATGGCAGAGCCTTTCACTGTCGCCAGCAGACATGGATTTTGCGGAGCTGAAAGCGGCGGCTGCCCGCGACATCGCGCTCGCCTTTGGGGTGCCGCCGATGCTGCTCGGCCTGCCGGGTGACAATACTTACGCCAATTACCGGGAAGCCAACCGCGCGCTGTGGAGGCTCACTCTGCTGCCGCTCGCCACCAAGATCCTGTCGGGTCTGGAAGAGGGCCTTGGCCCATGGTTCCCGGCCCTCGATCTGTCGATCGACCTCGACCGTATTCCGGCGCTTTCCGAAGACCGGGAGCGATTGTGGAAGCAAGTGAGCGAGGCCGACTTCCTCCAGCCTGAAGAGAAACGCGCCATGCTTGGCATCAAAGAAGGAGATGCAAAATGAACCGACAAGACATGGTGGCCGCGCTGATGGCACAGGCCAAAAGCGGCGGGGCCGATCTGGTGACATTGCGCGCTATCGTTGAGGAATCGAGCGAGGTCGGTGCACGCCGCGTGCTCGACCGGCTCGGCCTCGCCGATGAAAACGCCCATGGCGACCTTGATGAACTGCGCGACCTTTTGTCCGCATGGCGCACAGCCAAGACCAGCGCATGGAAAGCGGCGGTGGACTGGTTCGTGCGCGTTGTCGGGGCGTTGCTGCTGATCGGTATTGCCGTGAGACTGGGCGTGCCGGAGCTGCTGCGTTGAAGATCGCCGGTTATGCCGCCCTGTTCGACATTGCTGACAGCGCAAAGGACACGATCCGCCCGGGCGCATTCGCTCGGTCGCTGAAGGACCGCACTCGCCCCCTGCCCCTGTTCTGGCAGCACAAGCCTGAACAGCAAATCGGCACCGTCGAACTGGCGCAGGAAGATGCGCGCGGCCTGCGCGTAATCGCCCACATCGACAATCCCGAAAGCCGCGCAGTCAGTGCGCTGCTGTCAAAGACAGTGAACGGCCTCAGCTTCGGCTACCGGGCGCGCGGCTTCCGGCGGTCTGCGAAAGGCCGCGTGCTTGAAGATATCGACCTGTTTGAAATCAGCCTTGTCACGCACCCGCTCCAGCACGGCGCGAGAGTGCACCTGATCTCCTGATCTTACGCGCGTTCCAGCGCAGGCTGGGACCTCCCTGCAAATCCCAAGACCCCAGCCTGCGCTGGGGATCATACTGCTGTCTTGCCCCCAAGAAAGGTAATACCCCTATGGAAGTCCAAATCCCTACCAACACCGCCGGAACCGTCACCAGCGACACTATGGCTGACAGCTTCGACATCGTCGCACGTCAGGATGCCGCTGATGAGAAGATCACGGTCCTGCGATCCGATGTTGATGAAGTGAAAGCCCGGCTGGACAAGGTTGGCCGCGCGGCAGTCCGCCCGGCAATCGCAGGCGCTGCGACTGCCGAGCAGAGCGCAGAAGTCAAAGGCTTCGTCGATGGCTATTTGCGCCATGGCCGAGAAGCCGAAATCAAGTCGATTTCCGGCGCCGCACCGCAGGATGGCGGCTTTGCTGTTCCCCGCGAAATCGACGCAATGATCGCCAGCGAGCTGAAGGAAATCTCCCCTATCCGCAGCCTCGCACAGGTCGTGCAGGTTGGCAGCGCAGGCTATCGCAAGCTGATCACGACTGGCGGCACTTCGTCAGGCTGGGTTGGCGAGACCGCTGGCCGGCCCGAAACTGACACGCCTGAATTTGCCGAAATCGCCCCGCCATCAGGTGAACTTTACGCCAATCCGGCAGCAAGCCAGTCCATGCTGGATGATGCCGCATTCGACCTTGAAGGGTGGCTGGCCAGTGAAGTCGCGATGGAGTTTGCCCGCGCTGAAGGCACAGCCTTTGTCGGCGGGAACGGCGTGGATCAGCCACTCGGCTTCCTGTCCTCTCCCACTTCGCTTGCCGGCGATGTCGTGCGGCCTTTTGGCTCGCTGCAATATATCGGCTCTGGCGATAGTGATGGCTTTGATGCCAATCCGGAAAGCCGCCTGATTGATCTGGTCCACACAATGAAGGCCGGCCATCGCCAGGGTGCAAGCTGGCTCATGAACTCTGCCACTCTGTCGGAAGTGCGCAAGCTGAAGACCAGCGACGGCGCGTTCTTGTGGCAGCCGGGCATGGTTGAAGGCCAGCCGGATCGCCTGCTCGGCTATCCTGTGGTTGAAGCCGAGGATATGCCGGATGTCGCGGCCGGCGCATTCCCGATTGCGTTCGGCAATTTCAAAGCTGGCTATATCATCGCTGAACGCAGCGCGACACAGATCCTGCGCGATCCCTTCACCAACAAGCCCTTCGTGCATTTCTATGCGACGAAGCGCGTGGGCGGCCAGGTGCTCGACAGCTCTGCGATCAAGCTGATGAAGATCGAAGGATAAAAATCCAACATTCGATCTGATGAGTCGGGGGGCGGCACCAGTGGCCGCCCCCCGCCTTGCATCCGACTTTACCGCCTTCTCGGTTGCCCAAGCGACCGCAAGCGCGAACGCAAATTGGCCCGGATGGGCCGCGCCGACGCTTGAGGCTTTTTCAAAAGGGAGACCGCCATGAAGCGGGCTATCATCGCGCCGGCCGTCTTGGCGGGCTCGGCCCTCGACGAGCTGAAACAATGGCTCGCGATCACCACAACGCGAGACGATGCGGCGCTTATCGCCTTGCTGCGCTCAGCATTGGAGGCATGTGAAGGTTTCACGCGGCAGATGCCGCTAGAGGCTTTGTGCGAAGAAATGCTGCCCGCCACACGCGGCTGGCAAAGTGTTGCCACGACTCCGGTACGGGCGATGACGGCTCTGACATCTGTTGGCGCCGATGGCATGCAGACAGATCTCGATCCAGGGCATTATCTGTTCGACATCACGGCAGACGGCTGCGGACGGGTCAATTTGCTCAGCGTGCCTGAGCAAAGCCGGGTCGCAGTGCGCTTCACAGCAGGGCTGGCGCCTGATTGGGAAAGTCTTCCCGATGGCCTGCGCCATGGTGTCATTCGCCTCGCATCCCACGCTTATCGAGAACGCAATGAAGGCGATGCAAGACGCTCCCCGCCCGCTGCCGTCGCTGCGCTTTGGCAACCCTGGCGGCGGATGCGCATCGCATGATTGAAGCTACAACCGATGCCCGCGCCAGTTTTGCTGCACGCCTGGCCAACCGCGCACGCTTGCTGGCTGAGGCTGAGGCCGAAACGCGACTGCGCAGCCAGCGGGCAGACAGCTCACGCTGGCGCAATGCGCGGCTGCTCTGGCCGCTTTTCAGCAGGGATAACTGACCATGGAAACGCAATTGCGAACCGCGCTGATCGCCTGGCTGGCGGCAGACCCTGCACTGTCCGCCGCGCTGAACGATATTGCCGAAGAAGCGCCTTCAAGAGCGCAGCCCCCGTGGCTTGGCATCTCAGCCAGCGCCAGTGCCGACTGGAGTACCAAACAGCGCAAGGGGCGCGAGGTGCGCGTTGCTTTTGAGCTGCATACGCGCGGGGAAGAAGCTGCTGAAACCGCTGCGCTGGTCGCACTGGTTGAAGAGCGGATCGAGCTGCTGCCCCGGATGCAAGCTGGCTTCCACCTTGTCACCACACAATTCTTGCGTGCCCGCGCGCAGCAACGCCTGCCCAACCTTCGCGCAGTGCTGCTCGAATACCGTTTTCGCCTGCTCGAAATCTGATTTCCACCAATGGAGAACCGACCCATGACAGCCCAGAAAGGCTCTGCCTTCCTTCTCAAAATCGGGGATGGCGCGCAGCCACCCGCTTACCAGACCGTTGCCGGCCTCAGAACCACGCAAATGTCAATCAATGGCGACGCCGTAGTCGTCACGCACAAGGAATCGGGCGGCTGGCGTGACCTGCTCTCCGGCGCTGGCGTGCGCTCTGTTTCAGTCAGCGCGGCAGGTATCTTCCTCGCTAGCGATGCAGAGGCTTCCATCCGCGCCCATGCTTTGGCGGGCACGATTGAGGAATATGAGCTGTCCTTTGAAGATGGCGAACGGCTGCAGGGCCGCTTCCTTGTGCAGCGCCTGGACTATGCTGGCGACTTCAATGGTGAACGCAATTACACGATGCAGCTGGAAAGTTCTGGCGCGGTGGTGCCTGCTTGACCCGCGGTCAACCAGCCGCAGGCGGTGACGCCAACAGCAATGCAAATGCCCTGCGCGGCGAGGCCGTTTTTGATGTTGCGGGAAGCCCCCGCATCCTTCGCCCGACATTTGCTGCCATGGTGGCAGCAGAAGACGAACTTGGCCCGCTGTTCGCGCTCGTGGAACGGGCAAGCGAAGGCCAGCTTCGCCTTACCGAGATCGCCGCCCTGTTCTGGCATTGCCTTGCGGAACGCGGTGCAATCACTCGCGAAGATGTGGGTGAGGCCGTCTTGCAGGCAGGGCTGGCGGCGGCAAGCACGCCGCTGCGAATGCTGCTCGCGCAGATCCTGCAGGGCCGCGCATGAGCGAGAGCTTTGCTGACGGGGCGCGCCGCCTTGCTGGCGCTGCCGGTCGATTGCTTAACTGGCCGCCAGACACTTTCTGGAATGCAACGCCAGCCGAACTCGCGGCGATCCTGTGCGGTGATGAGCAAGCCACAGAAGGCGATATCGACCGCCAAACACTTGAACAGATGATGGAGCGTGAGCGTAATGGACGATGAAATCGAAACACTGATGGTTGACGTGCGCGCCAGTACAAGCGGCTTCCGCTCCGATGTTGAATCCATGCGCAGCGTGCTGGACACATCCTTGCTGGATGGGTTCGAAAGGGCTGGCCAAGTGCTTGAGCGCAGCCTGCTGTCGGCCATTCGCAGTGGCAAGCTGGGTTTTGATGAGCTGAAGTCTATTGCGCTGAGCACTTTGAGCGAAGTCGCCTCTCAGGCAATCCAGTCCGGCATCGGCAGCCTGTTTGGCGGGTCTTCCCCGGTTGGCGGCGGCACCAATGTTGGATCGCTGCTGAACGGTATTTTCGGATCATTGCTGGGCTTACCGGGCAGAGCCACCGGAGGACCAGTTGCGCCAGGCTCTGCCTATCTTGTTGGCGAGCGCGG
>ENA-ORXU01001870-ORXU01001870.1-marine-metagenome-genome-assembly--contig:-NODE-1870-length-15676-cov-4.202128_pt1 | contig 15676 bp, 18 predicted proteins | sample MGYA00237869_ERZ511484 | MGnify/ENA metagenome assembly ERZ511484
TCACTCATAACCACAAATATATGAATCTCAGTACGCGACGCCCGAGGCAGAGCCTCGGGGAATTCTAATGATTAAAACTTTTATGGGAAAATTATATTTGGTTCCTACACCGATAGGTAATTTGGAGGATATGACCTTACGGGCAATTCGTATATTAAAAGAGGTCGATATGGTCTTGGCGGAAGATACAAGAACCAGTAGCAAGCTTTTGCAACATTTTGAAATCGGCACGCCCATGCAAAGCCACCATATGCACAATGAGCATAAAACGGTAGATTCGCTGGTTAAACGCATTCAGGCAGGAGAAACAATCGCCTTGATTTCCGATGCGGGTACGCCTGCCATCTCCGATCCAGGATTTTTACTTACCCGTGCCTGTGTTGAAAAAAATATCGAAGTAGAATGTTTGCCGGGAGCAACAGCCTTTGTTCCGGCTTTGGTCAATAGTGGCTTACCAAACGATAGATTTGTTTTCGAAGGTTTTCTCCCCCCCAAAAAAGGGCGTCAGACCCGATTACAGTTTCTGGCCGAGGAGACGCGCACCATGGTTTTTTACGAATCGCCCTATAAATTATTGAAGACCTTGACCCAATTTGTTGAATTTTTTGGGGCGGATAGAAGCATTTCCGTTTCACGGGAACTCACCAAATTATATGAGGAAACTAGAAGAGGAACCGCAAAAGAAGTGCTGGAATACTACACGGCGAAACCGCCAAAAGGCGAAATTGTTATCGTCGTTTCAGGTAAACAATAGCTAAACTATATTTATTTTTGTTCTTTAAAAGAACAATAAAATAAAAATATGTTATTTTAAATAACAAAAAATACTATATTTGTTTCTGTACAGAACAGAAATGAAAGAGCTATACTTCTATCAAGATGAATTGCTAGGTACCGTTTCGGACAACGAAAGATACTTATCGGCCAGAATAGATTGGTCGAACAGGCTTATAGGCATCAAGGGCGCAACGGGCTCGGGTAAGACCACTCTACTGCTACAGTATATCAAGTTTCATTTGCCCAAGAATAAAGCGGCACTCTACACAACCTTGGACGATCTCTATTTTTTGGAACATACCTTGGTCGATCTGGCAAGGGAATTCCGCCAAAACGGGGGTACCCATCTGTTTTTGGACGAAGTACATAAATATCCCAGATGGTCGCGCGAACTGAAGTTGATATACGATCAGCATCCGCAATTACAGATTGTTTTTACATCTTCGTCCATTTTAGAAATCTACAGGGGCGAATCGGATCTCAGCCGCAGGGCCGTATCCTATCATCTGAAAGAACTTTCTTTACGCGAGTTTATCAAATTCGATAGCGGGCTAAATCTGCCCTCGGCCTCATTGGAAGCTATTCTGAAAGACCATAAGAATCTGGCCAAGCGAATTAAGGGAAAACTAGAAACTCCCATAAAATTTTTCAAGGAATATTTGGAAAACGGGGCGTATCCCTATTATTTTGAGAACAAGACCGCCTATTTGCAGAAGTTGACCCAGACCGTTGGCCTGATTATCGAAAACGACATGAACGCCGTCGAGAACATTGTCTATGCAGATAGCCTTAAAATAAAAAAATTGTTGGTGGCCATTGCCCAAAGCTTTCCGTTTACACCAAACGTATCGAAATTGAGCGAACGCTTGGGTATGAACCGAAAATTTTTGCTCAATGCTATTAAACTACTCGACAGGGCCGACCTGGTCATGGAACTCTACACACCTACCAAAGGTGTTGGGGCATTTACCAAACCTGAAAAATTATATTTGAACAATACCAATCTGATGTTCGCCCTTGGAAAATCGAACACGGAAACAGGAACGCTAAGGGAAACCTTTTTTGCCAACCAGATGAAGGGGCTGCACGAGATTCATTTAGCGGAAAAAGGCGATTTTCTGATTGATAGGAAATACGTTTTTGAAATCGGTGGAAAAGGAAAATCCGCTAAACAGATAGACACTGTAAAAAACGGCTATGTGGTACGCGACGATATAGAAATTGGTGCCATGAACATCATTCCCCTATGGTTGTTCGGGTTTATGTACTGAACAAAATGAAAAAACTGTTGACCGAAATACGGAGTTGCGAAGTCTGTAAGGCCCATCTGCCCTTGGGGCCGAGACCAATAATCTCGGGAACGGTAAAATCTAAAATTATTTTGGTCAGTCAAGCTCCAGGACGAAAAGCCCATGAACACAACAAAGCTTGGGACGACCCCAGCGGAAGAAAACTTCGCGAGTGGCTCGGGGTTAACGACGAACAATTTTATAATCCTGATAATTTTGCGATTCTACCGATGGGCTTTTGTTACCCCGGGAAAGCGAAAACTGGTGATTTACCCCCGCGAGAAGAATGTGCACCCTTATGGCACGATCTGTTTTGGGAGCAATTAAAAAGTGTGGAATTGATTCTAGTAATCGGTAAATATGCCCAAGACCGTTATTTGAAGGAGTTGTCAAAAAAGAACCTAACGGAGAATGTCGCAAACTACAAAGATTTTCTACCCAAATATTTTCCGTTGCCGCACCCATCGCCTGTAAATCGGTTTTGGATGAGTAAGAACCCTTGGTTTGAGCAAGAAGTTGTACCTAAGCTAAAAGCGGTTGTTTCAAAAATACTAGTAACGCACCGAAGCCCTTAATCTACTAAAGGTCTCGGGTTTCATATTCAAATAGGAAGCCAAGTATTTTTGGGGTATTATTTTCAGTTCATCGGGACAACGTTTCATAAAAGCAATATACCGCTCCTTTGAATTCAAGGTCAGCAGTTCACTCTCGCGAAAGAGCCTTCCCAACAGGATGTTCTTAAAAAATTCATGGCCCCATTCATGAAAAACGGGGTATCTCTCGAACAATTCTTGATATCTATTGAAACTGATGGCCAATAAGGTGGACGGTTTAAGGGCTTCCAGAAAAGTTACCGATGGATTTCTAGATATAAAAGAGTCGAACACCCCTGATGGGCTTCCGGCATATGAAAATCCAAGGACAACCTTTTGACCTTTCTCGTTCAACAAGTAGATAGCTTGAACTCCTTCTAAGACAAAATAAAAATAATTTTCTATACCACCGGCTTCCGTAATGTACTCGTACTGTTTGAAGGTCTTGGTTTCCCATAAGCTCCGAAAATGAGAAGATTCGGCATCACTTAGATTTACCTGAGGAAAAAAGGCCATTAATTGCGTAAAGTTTAAATCGGTCATATACTAATCTTGAAATAAATGGGATTAAATCTCAGGGCAAGCCCTAGACCCAATATAAGGAATCGACCCAATCCCGAAATTTCGGGAGAGTTATTAAACTTAACCATGCTTTTCAGCGGGGTTAGTTCAACCATCGCATTTCAATACGCCTATGGCTTTTGAAATACGGGTTTCACTAATAAAAATACCGATCTTAAATAAGAAATGGTTCGATTCAAAGATATCAATGGTCGCGGGCTACTAGCCCGTCTATTTGTACCAGATGGCGCTCAAGATGCGCCAAAAGAAATTCGAAACATTCTGGCAGGTAGAACTTTACAACAGGCCCGATGGCCGAATCAATTTTTCTATCGGTTACATCTTTGGTTCGGCTTTCTAAAATGACGTTTTTTAAATGAAGGTGTAATGTTTCGAACTCTTGGAATATTTCAGCTATGCTTTCTCTATCAAGACTGTTTATATCCAACAATGGTTCGAATTTTTTTAGGGTTTTCATCTTCCACTTACGTTGCTTTCCTTTTGGCCGGGTACCATCGATAACAAAGCGTTGCCATCGCCTTGCTTTAAAAGATACATAATCATCAACACGAATTGGAAGTTTTTCCAATAGGTCATCTAACCTATCTTTATATTGTAAATAAGCAATATTCAGATGGGCAATAATTTCAATAAGCGACCATGACTTTGGTTTTGCTGCCACAGTAAGTTCTTTTGCATCTAACTTACCCAATGCATTTACTTTGCTCAAAATCGTATTGAGCCGTTGAATTTGATTTTCTGGAGTTAACATCAAGCTTGCCATAACCGTTCGTTTTTTGATTATAGCAAAGTTCTTGGATTTAGTGGGGATAAAAGTTGATCTGTATCAAGAAATCGGTTTTGGAATATGAGGCATCCTTAGTTTAAGGAATCGGTTGTACCAGTTTTGAGGAAATTAATTTGAGAAATTTAAAATTAGATTTAGTATTGTTTTGATTAGCCGCAGGCCGGCTGATTTCAAGTAGCTGAATAACCTTATGGGCCAATTAGAATTTTTTGTTTTTTTATGGTAGTCTGTAAGAGCTCGAATTGTCTTGCTATTGAACCCTTTAAGCATATTGTTTATTTTTCTTTCATGGCTCTGCGTGGCATAAATTCGAACTATCTTAAAAAGATAACTCATAAAGACTAGAACTACTATAAAAACTAGTAGATTAATTAAAAATCCTTCGCCTAGTTCCAAATAAAAAGCGTTTGATTTCATGATATTTGACCTATTTAGATCAAAATTAGTATGGCTATTAAAATATCCGTATAACATGAAAAATGTCAGCTTAATTAGATTCTTTCCCGAAACCAAGCTCGCCCAGCTACATATTCAATTTGAATTGGAAAATTAGCTACATTGGAGTTGATAAAAATTCCAGAAATATTTATAGTCGGAAATTACGTATTACTGTATTTGGGGAAAAGGACAGGGTGGTATTGGAAGTTGAAAATTTCGTGCTATTTAAATGGGTTTTCAATTTTTTTGATGTTTACACCATGTTTAGAGCCAAAAGCTACATGCGGATTCATTAATCATTGAAAACGGTCAAAAGAGATTTATAAAATATTCGATAAAAATTCGTTTTGACGTACGTCAACACCTTTAAAAATTAGGGTAATAAGTTTTTGAAATAAACAAGGACAACTAAAATAATAACTCGAAAAGGAGGTAAGGTTTCTATTTAAGGTGATGAAGATTTCATTCGTCTTTACGAACATAGTGAAGTAATCTGTCACCTAGGAACACGAAACAAACAGATTGCTTCGTGCCTCGCAATGATAATAATTTTTAATTTTTATCTTGGTTCTTGACTCTAGTAGCGTGGTTGCTGAGCTTGCCGAAGTACAGCGGTCTAGTATCTATTCCCATCATGCTTCCCCTTCTCCCAACCATGTTTTCCGAGGTATTGATTCCCACTTTCGACGGCGCCTTCTTCAATGGAAGTACCCATGGAATCATTCCAGCGGTTGAGATATCCGAATAAGGAAATTACACCTAACATCTCGACAATTTCACCTTCGTTCCAATGCTCGTACAAGCGCGCTTTGATTTCGGCATCAACGCCGTTAGGCACTTGGGAGGCTTGCAACGAAAAATCCAAAGCCGCACGTTCGGCTTCTGAAAAAGCGGGATGGGTACTGTATTCCCAGATATTATCCAATTGCTCTTGCTCTGCCCCATAACGTTCCGCAGCTCGAATGGCATGGGCTTGGCAATAGCGGCAACCGGTGGAGTTACTACTCACCCAGGCAATCATTCGCTTGAGGGAAGAAGTTACACGACCTTCATTGGCCATAACAGCCTTGTTCAGGTTGATAAAGGCTTTAGAAATAGCCGGTCGATGCTGCATCGTCAAAACGGAGTTCGGGCAAAAACCCAAGGTCTCATTAAAGAATTTTGCAAGTTCTGCCGTTTCGGGACTGTGAGTTGGGTCAAGAGGGTTTACTAGGGGCATATGATAAGGTTAGAAGTTAGAAATACGAGGTACGAACTCTAAACGAACCGTTTTTAAGGCTCTAAATAATCGTACATTTATCCCTCACAAGAAACGAAAATTTATGGCGACTACAAATCATATCACTACTAAATGGTTAGGCAAAATGGCCTTTGAGAGCAATAACCCTTCAGGGCTGAATTTGACCATTGATGCTGGGCCCGATGATGGTGGCGAAGGCAAAGGGCTTCGACCAAAAGCACTAATGCTTTCAGGCCTAGCTGGCTGTTCCGGACTTGACGTTGCCGGACTTATAAAAAAGATGAAATTGGATGTCGATGATTTTCATATCGAGACTATGGCGAATCTAACCGACGAACATCCAAAATTTTACGATGCGGTGACGGTCGAATACCATTTTCATGGAAACAATCTGGATGAAAAAAAACTGCAACGAGCTGTTGACCTATCCGTTGAGAAGTATTGCGGGGTGATGGAAATGTTTCGACGGTTTGCAGAATTAAAAATAGAAACTATTTTTCATAACGAATAAGGCTGTTAAAAGCTCCCCTCCTCAGACGAGGAGGGGAATGAATCACGCCTATGGCGTGAGAAAGGGGAGGTTGAAAGCCCAAGCTATTGGGTTTGTTCCCAAACCTGAATTTTTATGAGCTAAGGCTTGGGCTTTCAACCCCTCCGCTTTTCCACAGTAAAGTGGAAAACCACCTCCCCTCGTCTGAGGGGAGGAGCCTAAACGTTTTAGATTAGATTAACCCTATGCGCTGGACAATAAAAGCTAAACCCGAGGAGCACCAAATCACGGCATTGGCCACTGCGCTAAATGTTGATAATTTGATTGCACAACTTCTGCTGCAAAGAGGTATTACGACCTATGGAGAAGCCAAAAAATTCTTCCGACCTGAACTCTCCGATTTACATGATCCATTCTTAATGAAAGATATGGAGGTTGCGGTAGAGCGTATTGAAAAAGCAATTTCCGATAACGAGAATATTCTGATTTTTGGAGATTATGATGTGGATGGTACAACTTCCGTTGCTTTGGTATCTTCCTATCTATTAAGCTATTATCCCAATGTGGCGACTTATATTCCCGATAGATATACCGAAGGGTATGGAATTTCATATGAGGGTATCGATTTTTCCGAAGACAATGGATTTTCTTTGATTATTGCCCTCGATTGTGGTGTAAAGGCTATTGATAAGACTGCATATGCCAAAGAAAAAGGTATCGACTTTATCATTTGTGATCATCACCGGCCCGGAGAGCATTTACCCGACGCTATCGCTGTGCTAGACCCTAAAAGAGACGATTGCAACTATCCGTATGAAGAACTTTGTGGATGCGGAGTGGGCTTTAAGCTCGTTCAGGCACTGGCATCAAAAAGAGGAGAAACTATTGACGATTTGGTTCCGTATCTCGATTTGGTGGCTACCGCTATTGGTGCTGATATCGTTCCGATTACCGGTGAAAATCGAGTCTTGGCTTATTTTGGTTTACAAGTTATCAATACAGCTCCCCGAATCGGTTTTAAGGCCATTATCAACCAGATCAAGAAAAAAGTTTTGACCATTACTGACGTGGTGTTTATCATCGCCCCAAGAATCAATGCCGCCGGCCGTATGGAACATGGCCAACATGCCGTAAACCTACTTACGGAAACAGACTTGAGACAGGCGCAGAAATTCGCGGCTAAAATCGAGAAATTCAATATCGACCGACGTGGACTAGACAAAGAAATCACCCAAGAAGCTTTAGTACAAATTCAAGAAAACAAAGAAGAAGAGCGTTTTACATCGGTGGTCTATAAAGATACATGGCATAAAGGCGTTATTGGTATCGTCGCTTCGCGCCTGACCGAAACCTACTACCGCCCTACGCTGGTCTTTACCAAAAGTGGGAATAAATTGGCCGCCTCTGCGAGATCCGTAAAAGGTTTTGATGTCTATAATGCCCTGCAGGGCTGTTCCGATTGTATCGAGCAGTTCGGAGGGCACAAATATGCAGCTGGGCTTACCTTATTAGAGGCACAATTTGAAACTTTTAAGGCACAATTCGAAAAAGTGGTCTCCGAAACGATAGACCCCAATCTTTTGACCCCGGAAATCTCTGTCGACGCTCAAATGGACTTTGCGGATATTAATCCCAAACTCATGCGCATCATAAATCAATTCGCCCCTTTTGGCCCTGGTAATATGACGCCCGTATTTATGGCAGAAAACCTAAAGGATACTGGTTATGCCAAGGGCGTAGGCGAAAATGGGGCGCACTTAAAGCTTTCCGCCACGCAATCGGGAATTGGCCCTATTGGTGCGATCGGCTTTAATTTAGGCGATAAACTAATACTCGTAGCCAAAAGAAAGTCATTTAGTGCCGTTTTTTCCTTGGATGAAAACGAATGGCAGGGCAATGTGACCTTACAGTTAAAACTAAAGGATTTGAGGTGATACTTTGGAGGAAGACCCCAAAGGTTTCGACTAAAAGAACCTCTTTTAAGACTAAACTTTTTAGTTTTTTTGGAATTTTTGTAGAAAGCAGGAAAAAACCTTTGGGGTCTAGAGCGTACCCTACAAACCGCCCGGTCGGTTATGCCTTTCGAATTCATCTACATTTCATAAATACCGGTTTTTTATGTCATCAACATATCCGTTCATCGATAAACTCCCATCACAATGTCGTTATGTACCGCTTTAAAACTGACTGCCTAGTCTGTTTTAAGTTAATACGAATGGGTATCGTAATCTTCTTGAATCTTAAATTGATTGACCGCTCAATAGTAATATCTTTGCCTTTTTATATGTGCAAAACGTCATTATGGACCCATATGCCGCCCTACGTTTTAGAGAATTCAATATCTTTTTGTTGGTCCGTTTTGCGATGGTCTTCGCTTGGTCGATGCAGTTTATCGTTATCGAATGGCAGGTATATTCGATGACCAAAGACCCTTTATCGTTAGGGATTATCGGTTTGATGGAAGTTATTCCGGCAGTTTCCACGGCACTTTTTGCGGGCCATGTGGTCGATCAAAAAGAAAAACGGAACCTTTTGGTCAAATGCATCCTTGGGTTTTCAGTTATCAGTTTTGGCCTTTTTGTGTTAAGTCTGCCTTCCGTTTTAGAACAGACCGCAACTACAACTATACTCTACTCCATTTATTTCTTGGTCTTTTTAGGTGGAATTGTTAGAGCCTTTTTAGGCCCGACAATATTTTCCTTGATTGCACAGATTGTCCCGAAGAGAATATACCCGAATGCCGCCACATGGAGCAGTACTACTTTTCAGTTGGCTGCCGTACTCGGCCCCGCTTTGGCGGGGTTTTCCATCAGCTGGATTGGGGTTCATTGGTCAATGTGCGTTATTTTCGGGTTTTCTGTCTTGGCTTTGCTTTTTCTTATGCAGATATCGCGCAAACCTATCTTGAATCCAAAAATCGGGGAACCTTTACTTCAAAGTTTGCAAGAAGGACTGCGTTTTGTATTCGGAACAAAGGCAATTTTAGGGGCTTTAACCTTGGATATGATTGCCGTGCTGTTTGGAGGGGCGGTTGCACTTTTACCAATTTATGCTCAAGATATATTACATGTCGGCGCGGAAGGCTTTGGGGTTTTGAGGGCCGCCCCAGCCGTTGGCGCGGCTATTACGATGTTGGGTTCTACACGATTTCCATTGCACAAAAATGCAGGAAAAAAATTATTGTTCGCCGTATTCGGTTTCGGTATCTGTATGATTGTCTTCGGCCTTTCCACCTATTTCTGGCTGTCGGTCATCGCCTTGTTTTTGAGCGGTGCGGTAGACGGGGTATCGATGATTATTCGCCAGACCATTCTACAATTGAAAACCCCGGATAACATGCGCGGTCGAGTAGCTTCCGTGAACTCGATGTTCGTGGGTTCATCTAATGAGCTAGGTGCTTTCGAAAGCGGGGTGACCGCTAAATTGATGGGTACGGTGACCGCAGTAGTTTTTGGCGGCGCAATGACCTTGATAACTGTATGCATTACGGCTTTTGTATCCCCCACTTTTAGAAAGTTGGATCTGCAGAGGGACGTCGACGAGCATGAGGCCGATGAGACCTAACAGGTTTCACTACATATTTCCCATGAATCATTTAAAACGAAGAATTTTACGAGTTTTTAAACAGGCCGAAAAAAACCTGTTAGGTCTTACCGATTACGAATCAAACCTACAAGGAGGCCTCCTTAGTCGGCAACACCTTGCAGGAAACCCATCTATCCCTCAAACTTCTCCAATGAAAGTTTTTCGCCATCGAAAACTGCGTAGGTATAGTAGTAGATCCAATCGCCAAGATTGGTGTATTTTGATTTACCGTTAAGGTCAATTTCCAAAGGTAAATGTCGATGGCCAAAAATGAAATGGTCGTAGTGTTGGCTTTCTAGCTTTCGTTTGGCATATTGTACCAGCCATTCATTGTCCTCTCCCAAGAATTTGGCATCTGCGTCGCCAGAAATCAGTTTGTTCTTCACCGAAAAATACTGCGCCAAGCGAACCCCGATATCAGGGTGTAACCAGCGAAAAAGCCACTTTCCCAACGGATTGGTAAAAACTTTTTTCATGCGCTTATAACCATTATCATGAGGACCCAGCCCATCACCATGCGCAAGAAAAAATGAAATACCGTTCAGTATATACTGTTGGGGTTCATAAAAAACAGGAATATTAAGTTCGTCTTCAAAATAGCCGTGCATCCAAAGATCATGGTTACCTACGAAATAGTAAATTGCTATTCCCGAATCGGATATTTCGGCCAGTTTTCCGAATGTTCTAGTAAAGCCTTTAGGAATAACGGTCTTGTATTCAAACCAAAAATCGAAAAGGTCGCCCAACAAAAAAATAGCTGCGGCATCGGTCTTGATCTCATCTAACCAGGCAACGAATTTTTTTTCCCTAGGAAAACTTTCCTCCGCAGTAGGTGCCCCTAAATGGTTGTCACTGGCGAAGTAGACTTTTTTGCCCTGAGGAATTTGTATCGTGGTCATTTGAGCGTAAATATAGGAAAAGCCCTTTACCCCCCAAAAGATATACATTCATCGCGCGTTACTAATCATTCAATAGTTACCGTACATAAAAACCGCATGAAAATCAAATTTTCATGCGGTTTTCGTATTACTTTTTTCGGGTGATCAAATCGCCGCTGCACCCGCCTCTGCAACCGCGTGATCGTTTTCTACGGAACTTCCGCTTACGCCAACGGCACCGATTACTTCGCCAGAACTATTTTTTAATGGTACGCCCCCAGGGAAGGTAATTAAACCACCATTGGAATGTTCGATATTAAACAAGCTTTCTCCAGGTTGTGAAAGTTGGCCTATATCACCAGTGTTCATATCGAAAAAGCGTGCTGTTTTGGCCTTTTTCAAGGAGATGTCGGCCGATCCCAGCCACGCTCCGTCCATACGTGCAAAAGCCAAAAGGTTGGCCCCGGCATCGACAACTGAGATATTCATTTTCGTATTCAGTGCTATTGATTTCTTCTTTGCTACCGCAATAATTTTTTCGGCCTGTTCTAAAGTAATATTCATAAATTTCTTTTTTAAAGTTTGAGATGAACTTAAACTTATCTTTTGATTATACGTAGTTTAAAAGATGAAATTTTTGTTAAAAACCCTAGTAATTGTCAAGAGATATTATTACATGTCAATGGATTCAATTTTCGGAAGCGAACCATTCCGCGAACGAGGTATCCGTTTCTTGAAGTTTTAAGGAATGTAACCGTATGTTTTCAGGAAGTCGTGCCTTTATTTTTGCGGCAAAATCGATAACCATATTTTCACTCGTGGGCTGGTAGTCGGCCAAAATTACATTATGGCCCCTATCCATTAACTCTTTTGCCAATTCTACGTGGGGCGTATTTTTATTGAACACCGTGGCGTGATCGAATTGGTCTACAATTTCTTCTTTGACGATTTTTTTAAGATCTCCAAAATCGATGACCATACCGAGTTTTACATGCGCAGTATCGGTAATCGGCTGGCCAAATACGGTGACGGAAAGTTTATAGCTATGCCCATGTACGTTCCTGCATTTACCGTCATAGCCGTACAGGGCATGGCCCGTCTCGAAATTAAACTGTTTGGTGATTCTGATGTTGCCCATGGTATACTGTTAAAAGGCAAAGGTAGGGATTCTTTAAAATGGAATTATGAATATACAGATTTGAATCAACTGTATTATTCGGTTCGCACCACTGGTTGTGTCCAAGCCATTTCATATAAAATATCCTCTACGGGGTTATCCTGTAATTTAGAGGAAGTTACTTTACAGCGTGCAAAGAGTATATCTTCGGTTAATTGCAATTGCGCTTTGCTATCATTTACTACCAGTAATTCTTCGGTTTCGGTTTGTCCTTTTTTACATCCGATAAAAGCTATTTCGTAATCCACACCATTTTCCGGTTCGATTTCAACCGATAGTAGATTCCGATTGTATTCCAGATTTTTTAGCGCGACACCCGTGCTCGAATAAAAATTTCCAGATTCCAGCGAAGTTATTAGAGCTGAAGCTGATAGTGTATCTGCCTGTACCACGACCCAGCCTCTTCCGGCGTTGCTCCATGTGTTTCCTTTATTATGATAATTGTGAGAATCATCGGTGGCAAGGCCATACATCAGCGGCTTTTTCTTTTCGATGTATGAAATATTGATAAGATCCCACATTTCTTCGGTGGAGATATGTGTAGAATCCCCCATATTGCGAACCATATGATGCCCGTTATATACTTCGAAAAAACGTTCCCCATTTAAAGAAATCATATCATCGAGGCTTATGCTGTAAAAAAAGTTAGGGTGATTGATATGCGGTATCATAGGAATACCGGTTTCCTCACGTTGCTCGATAACTTGATCTAAGTTATTTTGCATTACTTCTGCGACACTGGCACCGCCCATTGGTTCGATTTTCTTCTGAATGTTGGTGGCATTCATATGAATGTGCTTGTCTTCAAATTTATCGGTAATTTCTTCCGATTGAATTACCAAAAACTCATTCGCTTCTTCAAATCTGTTGCTATATTCTTGATAGGTTTTAAGTTTTACAAAGGTTTTCCCCGAATCGATCTTATGCTCTACCCATTCAGTGCCATATTTCTCCAAATAGTTTTGAAAGGCCTTTTGATATAGGGAATCTTCACGAATCGTTATCCATTTCTCACCTTCGGCCAAGGTATTATGGTCTGACAATGCCATAAATTGATAACCCTCCGATTTGTACCAATCTAAAATAACTTCGGGGAATTCGTCGCCATCGCTCCAATACGAATGCGTGTGCAAATTGCCTTTGTACCACTTTTTGGGCTGCTCGGATTTCACTTTTGACGTGCTTTCGCCACAACTCGTTACAACCATTAAAACCAAAAAGACAGGGAGGAATAATGTTTTAGGAATATTCATAGGTCTACCGGAATACGTTCAATGTAAAGGTAGCCATTTTGAAGAATGGTTTTTAGTTAGGGAAAGAGTTTGTACAATTACTGCCCGATGACAATATCGGTATCCCCCTCCATTAATTGTACATGACAGCAGTCAGCACCCACTTTAAATTTGGCGTTGACGATTTCCTCGCCTTCGATAAATCCTATGAAAATAATATCTAGGCTTTCATTTTGAAACCTTGCCGCATATTCATCACCAAAGAGGGGATATATTCCGTTTTGACTCGCCATTTCAAACGAGCTGGCAGAAAGTTCACGGGTCAAGTCTTCGTTGGTGGAAACGTTTAGCACTTTAAAATCATCTAAGGGTATCACCACTCCAGAGGCATCTTTTACCGTGACGTTGATCGTAACAAAGATTTCGGTACAGGCAATATCGGTGCAGTCGGAATCATTACCATTGTTGTCGTTTTGCGTACAGGAAGTGAACAAAGTCAGAAGAAAGCAAAAAAATGCTATTCGCGCTGTTTTCATCATATTTATTATTCTCTTTTGGTTATAAACAAGATGCAGAAATACGAAATCGTTGCGTCCTACGAAAAAAAAATGGTGCTAACCGTACACATACAAAAGATAGCTTCCACCGATAATTATAAATGGAGCAGCAATCATAAACAAGATGACACTCGCCCGGTAAAGGCCCCAAAAAGAAATTGTCCTAACATCATCTTTATCTTTTCCGTCATAAATAATCTTTACTTTCTCGCCCAGTTCATAAGCCGCAGGTCTTGAACTAATACCACTTTTGAAAGTCCGTTTTATCTGAGTCTTATCTGTAAACTCAAAAACAGGGCTGAACGATGGGCCACCATCGCCACTGGATTCAACCAATTCTATTACTGTAGCGGTAGTCTTTACGCCCGTTACCAACAAATTTTTCGTTTTTTGGTATTGAACAAAGGAGAAGTAGGCCAATACCGATCCAATAAGAAAAAGAATGGTATAAAGAACGACCCACATAGCGGCTTTATTTTTCAAGGAAAACTAGCGTTTAAACTTCTTTCTGGTACGCACTCGATTCACAAAATAGATGACCACAACAAAAAGTGCAAGGATAGGGAGAACAAGGTCACTGTTCAATAATTCTAAAATATTCATAAATACAATTTGAAACCTAAAACGTACGGTATTTCTATTTATTATTTTCCGCACATTTTATTGCCGCGCATGTGGTTGATGATATAAATTACGATGAAGTGATTTAAACATTCTAGGTTCAAGCGAAAATTAGTGATTTCTTGTCCGGTTGAAGGCTTTTTTGAGTTGCATGGCATCGCTATGGAAGGAAAAAAGGCGAAAAGCGGGCGAAAAATGATAATTTTTTAGCGAATGAAGAAAGTTTAAATCACTTCGATAACTACAACAGCAAGAATCAAGAGAATAATATTCGATTACCCGTTATTATACCAGTAAGCTCAATTTGATAGCAACAATATTTCGAAAGACACCCTAACACAGATAGCTATCGGGGTCTCACGGGAATAATTATGGCCAAAAACCATTTCGAAAACGGGAAAACTTTTCGGAACTGGTATGTATCGTGGAATCAGAATAGTGTATTGCCCCTACAATGAACTAATTTAATATTCGATAATGATATCTGTGTCTCCTTCAAAAAACTTCACATGGCAACAGTCCGAACCAACTAGATACTCTTGGCTCAGAACCTCATTGGAATCAATGAAACCACTAAATACGATAGAAAGGCTTTTGTTTCTTTCATTTTCGGGACTAAAATCAGAAAAAATAGGGTAACTACCTTGCTGCTTAAGGTCTTCAAATTGTTCTTGCGTAAGTTGGGGCGTTATATCTTTACTCTTCGCTACAGTAGTGACTTTATAACTATCTAATGACACAGTAGACCCGTTTTTGTTTTTAATATTAACGTATAATACCCTTATATCCGAAGTGCAAGCAGTGCTCGAACAATCTACAGCATTTTCATCCGTATCGTTGGAGCAACTAAACCAAAAGAGGATAATAAACAGGAAAATACAAAAACGCATAATTATTTTTCTATAGGATGCATATTTCTGTAAAGGTTGCTTTGAAATCGCCAGAAAAATCTAAACTACCTTTTAAAACTTCGCTTAGCACGAACTCGGTTTACAAAATAGATAATAACTACGAACAAAGCTAAAATGGGAAAGACTAGGTCACTGTTCACTACATCTAAGATATCCATAAAATGCAATTTGAAACCTAAAACGTACGGTATTTCTATTTATTATTTACCGTGCATCTTATTACCGCGCATACGGTTGATGATGTAAATAATAATTACAATTACTGCGAGACCAAGAAAAATTACGTTTCCGCTCATACTAGATTTTCTACCTATTTTTTAAATTTAGTGAGGGCATTTTTAGTGAATTCAGATAGCACCAGTTTTCCCGTAATGGCAGCCCGTTCTATCAATAAGCTGTTCCAATGGTCCGTACCTTCCCACAGAACTTTTTTCCATTCTTGTAAAGCTTCGGGATTGTAGTTCGATAGTTTTTGCGAAAAGAACTCCAGCTCCTTATCCAATTCGTCAATATTGTCAA
>ENA-ORXU01001876-ORXU01001876.1-marine-metagenome-genome-assembly--contig:-NODE-1876-length-15633-cov-4.269799_pt1 | contig 15633 bp, 20 predicted proteins | sample MGYA00237869_ERZ511484 | MGnify/ENA metagenome assembly ERZ511484
TTGCGATCGCGAATGGTCTTCAAGACGAACCACGCGGTGGCGAGAACGAGCAAAGCGATCAAGAAATATGCGACGATCTCGCGCGGTGGCATCGGGCGTTCCTCTTAGGTACGAACAAGATGCGACCCTTGTTGCAGTGCAGCACGACTAGCAGATGTTATGTGACATGACAGAGGCAAATTTACATTTTTTCGATGCGCCAAGGCTACGTGCTTTGCCCGGTCAGTTTGCCTCGGCAAAGAAGTTCAATTCCAACAATACGTTGTTCGGATCGGTCGTGAAAATCTGCCGCAGGTTAATCGCCTCAACAAAATTCTCCCGATACGCCGCGCCATGCGTTTTCAATCGCGCCACCGCTTCTTCATACCCCTGCATCCGTAAAGCCACGTGGTGGACCGCGCCAGTCGGCGTGCCCGGGGTCACCGGGCGATCAAAGGTCCGTTTAAATTCAAGCGAGTTGATATGGATGATCGCGATACCGCGCGCGTCATACATCCATTGCCCGGTTCGCGGCGTCATGGGCGGCGGGGCATCGCGCCGTTCCAGATCAAGCATTTGCGCATACCATTCGGCGGTTTCATCCAGCCGATCTGTGATGATGTTGATATGATCCAGCCGTTCGACCTGCATTGCGCTTCTCCAATATTGGCACGCTGGCCCTACTACATCAGACCAGTCGAATTCACCTCACCAGATCAAATATCAAGCTGGTCATGCTGTCTGTCGCTGCGAAAGGGTGCTTTGTCGAATTGACCTTCCAGCCGCACATCGCCTCTATGAAACCGCGCGGCAATCAGGCAAACTTGCTGGGCAGATGGGAGTTGGGAATGCCGAGCCGTTCAGAAGAAATTCGCGCAATGCTTCAGAAGGGGCCGTTGGACGAGAACAATCGTTCGCTCAGAGTCGATCCTGAAGAGGCCGCGCCGCCGCCAGTCGTGAAAACAACTCCTGGCGGGGCACGCGCAAATTGCCCGGTTTGTGACGAAGACATTTCGGCGCGCGCCAAGAAATGCCGCCACTGCGGCGAAACGCTGGACCCTGCGCTTCGTCAAAGGGAAATGATGATGCGGGGCGGCGGGGTTCCCTACACCCGCACTAAGAGCAAGGTCGGGGCGGGTGTGCTCGCCATATTGCTAGGCTGGTTTGGCGTGCATAAATATTACCTTGGCCGCGTGGGCCAAGGCATTCTTTACACTCTGTTTTTCTGGACCGGCGTCCCAGCCTTGCTGGGCTTGATCGAAGGGATCATTTACCTGACGATGGATGACGAAAAGTTCTGGCAGAAATACGGCTGATCAGCGCCCTGAAAGCGCCGCTTCGCTTTCGGCCATCAGCTGCGCGATAATATCGGCAACAGGCTCTTCCTGCTTGACCATGCCGACGCTTTGCCCGGCCATCAGCGATCCGTTTTCGATGTCACCGTCCACCACGGCGCGTCGCAGGGCCCCTGCCCAATAATGTTCGATCTGCAATTGCGCCTCGCCCATATCGACTTCGCCGGCATCAATAACTTGCGCGACTTCGCGCTGTTTGGCGGTGAATTCCTCTGTGCCCTTATTCTTCAATGCGCGCACCGGAATAACGGGTAGACGCGGATCGACCTGCACGCTGGCTTCGGCATCGCGTGCCTTGGCGCGGAAGAAGGCTTTCTTGAAATTGGGATGGGCGATACTTTCGGTTGCGCAGGCAAAACGGGTGCCGAGTTGCACGCCGCTCGCGCCCATTTCCAGATAACCTGCCATCGCCTCGCCGCGGCCGATACCGCCAGCGACAAACACGACATGATCTTCGCTGAGTTCGGGCAGGAATTCCTGCGCCAGAACGCTGGTGGAAACTGGCCCGATGTGGCCGCCCGCTTCCATGCCTTCGATAACCAGCGCATCCGCACCAGACCGCAGCAGCTTTTTGGCGAGTGCCAGCGTGGGGGCAAACACGATCACTTTGGCGCCAAATGCCTTGATCGCCTCGACGCTGCCTTTGGGCGGAATGCCGCCTGCCAGCACCACATGCGTCACGCGGTGCTTGGCGCATACTGCAATCAGATCGGTCAAAGCCGGGTGCATGGTGATCAGGTTCACACCAAAGGGCTTGTCCGTCATGGCGCGGGTCGCGGCGATTTCTGTATCGAGCAATTCGGGTGTCATCGCTCCACAGGCGATGACGCCAAAGCCGCCGCCATTGCTGATCGCGGATACGAGATTGCGTTCGGAAACCCAGCTCATTGCGCCGCACATGATTGCATGCTCGCTGCCGAGAAATTCGCTGCCACGCGCCATTTGCGCGGATGTTTTGGGATAGGTGCTCATGTTGCGGCGCTTAAGGCGCAATCCCTCGCTCGGCAAGCTTCAGGACGTGTAGCCAATGGTCACAGCGTCCGCCGCCACCTTCGCCTTGCGCCGAGCTTCATCCGTATCGCCTGCTGTCGCCAGTGCCACGCCCATCCGGCGATAGGGGCGACTGGTTGGCTTGCCGAAGATACGCAGGTCGGTCCCGCCTTCGGCCAAAGCCTCTGCCATCCCATCATAGGAAACCGTCTCACTGTCCCTGTCGGCAAGGATCACTGCCGAAGCCGAAGGGCGCGCCCGCACATCGGCAGGCACCGGCAGGCCAAGAATGGCCCGGGCGTGGAGATCAAATTCGTTCAAATTCTGGCTGGAAAGCGTGACCATACCGGTATCATGCGGACGAGGACTGAGTTCGGAGAAGATCACCGCATCGCCCTTCACGAAGAACTCGACACCAAACAGGCCCAGGCCGAGGCCAGAGGCACACAGATCATCGACAACCTTGCGCGCCATATCCTGCGCCTGTGCCAGCGCGGCATCGCTCATCTGGGCTGGCTGCCAGCTTTCCTGATAATCGCCGCGTTCTTGCCGGTGGCCAATGGGCGGGCAGAAGGTAATGCCGCCCGCATGGCGCACGGTCAGCAGGGTGATTTCATAATCAAAGTCGATGAATTGTTCGACAATCACACGCTTGCGATCGCCGCGCATATTCTGGACCGCCATATCCCATGCAGCTTTTAATCCCGCTTCATCATGCACGGTGCTCTGGCCCTTGCCGCTGGACGACATGACGGGCTTCATCACGCATGGAAACCCCGTGATTTGCGCCGCTTCGCGCACCTCTTCGAAGCTGCTGGCATAGCGATAGCGAGACGTCGTGAGGCCAAGCTCATTCGCCGCCAAATCACGAATGGCATCGCGGTTCATCGTCAATTGCGCCGCTCTGGCAGAGGGAACGACTTTGAAGCCTTCCGCTTCCATTTCGGCCAGCACTTCGGTGCGGATGGCCTCAATCTCGGGCACGATAAGGTCAGGATTATGCGTCTTAATCGCGCTGCGCAATTTGTCCGCATCGAGCATGGAAAACACTTCGCGGGCATCGGCTACCTGCATGGCTGGCGCGTTGTCATAGGAATCGCACGCCACAACATAAGCGCCCAACCGCTTTGCCGAAATGACAAATTCACGGCCCAGCTCGCCTGAGCCGAGGAGGAGAATTTTCGCGGTATGGCTCACGCCGGTTCGTCTACTGCATCCAACCCATATGCTGTGTGCAGAACGCGAACGGCCAACTCCGTCTCATCCTCATCAATCAGCACGCTGACCTTGATTTCGGACGTGGAAATCGCCTGCACGTTGATGCCGCGATCCGCCAAAGACTGGAACATCATCGCGGCAACGCCCGCGTGGCTCTTCATGCCCATACCGACGACGCTGATCTTGGCGACCTTGCTGTCGGTGATCAGGCGGTTGAAGCCGAGAGCGTCCTGACGGTCCTCCAACAGGGCCTGAGCGCGGGCGAGCTCTGCCTGCGGGACGGTGAAGGTCACGTCGGTCTCACCCTTGTCGCGGCCCACGTTCTGGATGATCATATCCACATTGATGCCGGCTTCACCCAGCGGGGTGAAGATGTCAGCAACCGCGCCCGGCTTGTCCGGCACCCGGGTCAGCACCACGCGCGCCTCATTCTTATCATGCGCGATTCCCGTTACGGATTGGCGTTCCACTTGGCCTACCTCCAGTAGTTTTCCCATCTCCACTTCGGAGACGATCATTGTGCCCGGCAGCGTATCGGCAGAGGGCGATTCGTCATCGATAAATGATGACAGGACCTGCACCGGCACATTGTGCTTCATCGCCAGACTGACAGATCGGGTCTGCAAAACTTTTGCCCCGACTGATGCCAGCTCCAGCATTTCCTCAAACGCAATATGTTTGATCTTGCGCGCGCGCGCCACGATGCGCGGGTCTGTCGTGTAAACTCCGTCCACATCGGTATAAATATCGCAGCGGTCAGCACCAATCGCTGCGGCGATTGCGACTGCCGACGTATCCGAACCGCCGCGCCCCATGGTGGTTATACGGTCAGCATCGCTGATGCCTTGAAAGCCGGGAATGATTGCAATTTCGCCGCTGTCCATGCTTTCGAGCAGGCGTTCTGCATCTATCTCGCCAACGCGGGCATTTGCATGGGCGGAAAATGTCTTGAGCGGCAATTGCCAGCCGAGCCAGCTGCGCGCTTTGGAACCCATGGATTGCAGCGTGAGCGCCAGCAGCCCTGCAGTTACCTGTTCTCCGCTGGATACGACCACATCATATTCAGCCGGATCATAAAGCGCGTTCGCCTCGCGGCAGAAATTGACGAGCCTGTCCGTCTCTCCTGCCATCGCGGAAACTACCACCGCGACGCTGTTACCGCCAGCAGCCTGCGCCCGCACAATATTGGCGACACGGCGAATCCGCTCGGTGCCTGCGACCGAGGTTCCCCCGAATTTCATCACTATTCGCGCCAATGCCGCCTCTTATCGGTATGGTTGAATTCCCCGCGCGCTGTTAGGGGTGCCTGATGCCAGACGCAACTGTCACATCTGAAACCAACTCCGCCACCATCCGCCCCGAAGAGGCGGCGCATTTTGGAAAGCTGGCGCGTGACTGGTGGGATCCTAAGGGTTCCTCCGCCATGCTGCACAAGCTCAACCCGGTGCGGCTAGGCTTCATTCGCAATGCGATCGACATGCATTGGGCGGGCGATATCGAAAGCGTGAAACCGCTGGCGGGCAAGACCGCGCTTGATGTCGGCTGCGGCGCGGGCCTGCTGTGTGAGCCACTGGCGCGTATGGGCGGCGAAGTGACAGGCGTGGATGCAGCGCCGGAAAATACGACTGTCGCGGCAGTTCACTCAGAGGGGGCGGGCCTTGATATTCGCTACGTTCCAGGTGAGCTCGGCACACTTGGTCTTGGCCAGTTCGACCTCGTCACATGCATGGAAGTGATCGAGCACGTTGCCGACAAAACCGCCTTCCTTAACGAGCTCACAGCTCATCTTGCGCCCGGCGGTTTGCTGATCATGTCCACTCCCAACCGCACGCTGAAAAGCCGCGCACTGCTGGTCGATGGCGCAGAGGTTATGGGCATGGTGCCCAAGGGCACGCATCATTGGGAGGATTTCGTTACCCCTGACGAACTGACAGACTTGCTGGAAGCCACCGGTATGCAAATCACGCAGATGAAGGGCATCGCTTTTTCGGCGCTGTCAGGCCTGCATGTTAGCGATGACATGTCGCTGAATTACATCCTCACCTCGCGGCGCGGCTGATCAGTCCTCCGCGCAATACCCGGTGACCGTGGTTTCAGGATTGCTGAACAACAGCGCGCGGCCCGGATCGTCGCTGAACACACCATCGACGCCGGCCCGAACGAGCGCAGAGTAAAGCCTGTTGTCACAACCTTCATCGGAAGGTTCGCGTGGACGCCACCATTGCTGCGGAAGAAACGCGTTTTCCTTGCGCCCTGTCCATGCATGTACAGCCAAGCCTGACCTTTGTGCATCCTCGGTCAAGCCGGTCGACTGCGCACTGGCGTTTAGCAAGAGCGGGATAGCGACACCGATGCCGTCCGCGTAAAGCGCAATTTGCTCTAGGCCGTTCGGCGTAGTCATGTCGGAATAGCTGAGGGACGTGTCATCCGCCGGACCACCTTCGTCAGAAATAAGTTGCACAAGCCGCAAGTCGGTCATGCCGTTCAATCGCACCAGAGGCGCGATTTCAAAGCTCTGGATAAACACCGGAGCATCCGCACCGACATACCCTGCCCCGTGCAATTGCTCGGCCAGCATTGCTGCCAGATCATGCCCGATTCCGGCGAAGTAAGCCGGATGCTTGATTTCCGGATAGAGGCCGATCTCGCGGCCCGTCTCAGCCTCTTTGGCCCGAACGAGCTGGATGATTTCCGCCAGGGTTGGCACCTGATACAGGCCGTCATAGCGGGTATTTTGCCTGCGAATTTCGGGAAGGCGTTCGCGGGCGCGCAGGGTGCGCAGCTCTGCCAGAGTGAAATCCTCAGTGAACCAGCCCGTGATCTCCTCACCGTCGATCAATTTGGTGGTACGGCGGCTCGCATACTCGGGATGCTCGGCCACATCAGTTGTCCCGGAAATCTCGTTCTCGTGCCGCGCCACAAGCACTCCGTCTGCGGTGGGGACAAGGTCAGGCTCAATGTAATCTGCGCCCTGATCGATGCCCAGTTCATAAGCCGCCAGCGTATGCTCGGGCCGGTCCCCGCTCGCACCGCGATGGGCTATTATCAGCATGTCCGGTCCTTCCGATTGTTGCGCAAAAGCAGGTGCGAATGTTGCAGTCAATGCTGCGCAGCAAAGTGCTGTAAACATGGCAAATTGCTTCAGCAAAACAGGTTCTCCCATTCGCTCTGCGCGAAGCCCACCAACACCCGGTCGCCATCGTCGGTTTCTGCCACCGGGCGTTTGATCATGCTGGTATGCTCAGCCAGCAGCGAAAGTGCCTTTTCACGGGTCATGTCCGCTTTATCCGCCTCATCCAGTTTGCGGAATGTAGTGCCCCTGCGGTTGAGCAGCACTTCCCAGCCCGCACGATCAGCCCAGCGCTCCAGATTGTCCGCATCCGCGCCTTCTTTCTTGTAGTCATGAAAGCTGTATTCCAGCCCCTGAGCATCAAGCCATTTTCTGGCTTTCTTGACCGTGTCGCAATTCGGAATGCCGTAGACGTGGATCATGTCCGGTCCTTTTCTTTTTGGCCGTTTGCCGTGAAACTGTGAATCCTTGGCGAAGCGCAGGCAAACAGCGTGTAGCTTGCGTAATATTCAGCGCGGGAAAAGGCTTGCATCTGCCTGTGCTCTTCCTCCCGCCCCCACGCCCGTGCGCTTTCTTCGTCAGTCCATTCGGACACGGCGACAACTTCGCCATCATCTGCGGTGTAGGTCTTGAACGAGAGGTAGCCGGGCTGCCGGGCTGCCGCCGCTTCCATCAGCGCCGCGTCGGCCTGATAGGCTGCCAAATCGATATCGGCGCGCTTGCGATTGCGGAAAACGACAAGATACAATTTCGCGCTCCTTTACCCCAAATTGGCATCGGCAATAGCAACCGCCAAAGCATCTGCTGCGTCAGCTCCTTCGATCTGCGCTGATGGCAGTAGCACCTTGAGCATCGCCTGAACTTGCGTCTTTTCCGCTGCTCCGGTGCCGACCACTGCCTTTTTGACCAGCCGTGCCGCATGTTCGCGCACGTCAAGACTGGCGCTGCCACAAGCCGCCAGCACCGCCCCGCGCGCTTGCGCCAGTTTAATCGTGCTTTGCGCATTCTTGTTGGCAAAAACCTCTTCCGCCGCTGCCCGGTCCGGCGCGTAAGTGGCAATCACCGCAACAATCCCGGCATAAAGGTGATCGAGCCGCGCAGGCATAGGAGCCTTCGGATCGGTTTTCACCTGACCGTTGGCGATATGGCTGATGCGGTTACCTTCGGCGCGGATCACGCCCCAGCCAGTACAAGTGAGCGAAGGATCAAGGCCGAGAATGATCATCGCACCGCGCCTAGCACAAGCCGATATGCCATCCCAGACGCCAAGCGAAGGCAAGAAGGAAGGCAGCGCCGAGCAGGCCGACAAAAAGCCATTCGGCCCATTTCCTCAACCTTCGAGTTTCTCCATCACCTCGTCAGAGATGTCGTAATTGCCCCACACGGTCTGCACATCGTCATCGTCGTCGAGAACATCGATCAGCTTGAGCAGCACACCGGCGCCCTTCTCATCCATATCAACGGTAATGTTCGGTTTCCAAGCCAGCTTAACCGTTGCCGGTTCGCCCAGTGCCTTTTCCAGATCGCCTGCGACCTGGTGCAGATCGTCCGCAGCGGTCCAGATTGTGTGGCCGTCGTCAGAGCTTTCAATGTCGTCCGCCCCGGCTTCCATCGCGGCTTCCAGCACAGTGTCTTCATCGCCAGCATCCGCAGGGTATTCGATCAGACCAAGCCGTTCAAAACCGTGCTGGACGCTGCCTTCGGTGCCCAGATTGCCGCCATGCTTGCTGAAAGCGGTGCGAACGGCGGTGGCAGTGCGGTTGCGGTTATCGGTCAGCGTTTCCACGATGATCGCGCTGCCGCCGGGGCCATAGCCTTCGTAGCGAACCTCTTCGTAATTCTCATCATCGCCCGCCGATGCCTTGTCGATCGCGCGCTGGATATTATCCTTGGGCATGGATTGACCCTTGGCGGTGTTGACCGCCAGCCGCAGACGCGGGTTCATATCCGGATCGGGCGTGCCCATCTTCGCCGCCACGGTAATTTCGCGGGAAAGCTTCGAAAACAAATTGGACCGTTTTTTGTCCTGCGCACCTTTGCGGTGCATGATGTTCTTAAATTTGGAATGGCCTGCCATGGGTCTTCTTCAATAGGTCTGCATTTGAAAGCGGGGCCTAGCCCAGCCCCGCCTATCCTTCAATATGCCGCGTGTATGAAGATGCGCGTCAGATCCGCACGGCTGTGCCGCTGGCAGAGACCATCAGCATGGAACCGGTCTTGCCGATCACTTCATAATCCAGATCAACGCCAACAACCCCATTGCCGCCGCGCGACGCGCTTTCGGCCTGCAGTTCCTCAATCGCCTGGTTGCGCGCATCTGACAAAATGCGCTCATAGCTGCCGGAGCGACCACCCACGATATCGCGAATATTGGCGAACATATCGCGAAAAACATTCGCGCCGACGATAACTTCGCCGGTGACGATGCCGAGATATTCCTGAATCGGTTGCCCTTCAAATGTGGGCGTCGTTGTTACGGGAATTCCGCGCGCGTCTTTCCATTCCTTGGGCATGTGCCTATCTCCTGCTGTTTTACGGATAGCTGTATTGTTATAGCAATACAGCTATCCGATCAAGCAAGTCACCCCATGCCGAGCGCAGCCTTATAGGTATCCAGAATCATTTCCTGCTCGCTGCGGTCGTTCGGCTCCATCTTCCGCAGGCGGACGATCTGGCGCATGATCTTCGTGTCATAACCGACAGCCTTTGCTTCGGAATACACATCGCGGATGTCGTCAGCGATGCCTTTTTTCTCTTCTTCAAGGCGCTCGATGCGCTCGATCAGAAGGCGCAGGCGGTCGTCGGTGGCTTCGGCCATTTCGTCAATAACTCCGGAGATGTGAGAATCAGTTGGCCGCTGGTTAGCGGGGCGCTGGCTTTGCGTGAAGAGTGCAATCCACAGATCGCGGTTTAACGCAGGTCAGGGCCGTTTTTGGTCAGGCTTTCCGCCATGCGGTCGAGCTGATCCTGCGTTGCCTCAGTCTGGCGAGTGGCCTTCCACTCCTCCATCGGCATTCCGTGGATCAGCGCACGCGCCGCGACCTTGTCGCCTTCATATCCGGCATCGCGAATCCAGTCGGCCAAGCAATTGCGGCAAAACCCCGCCAGCCCCATCAGCTCAATATTCTGTGCATCGTGCCGATGGCGCAAATGCTTCACCAATCTGCGAAAAGCGGCGGCAGCAACGTCATCGGGCAAGTTGTCCAGCGGCTCTTGTTGTTCATGCATACAAAAGTGTCCTTGTCTTGTCGCAAGAGATTGCCATAGGCGTTGGCCATGGCACAAGAACACAATCCTCATCCCAACCAAACGATCCTCCGGCCGAGAGACCGGAAGGTCAAGATCCTCGCCACCACGGGGCCGTCAACCGCAGACCCTGATGTGCTGCGCCGCTTGTTGCTTGCAGGGGTCGATGCCTTCCGCGTCAATATGAGCCATGGCGAGCATGAGGTGCACGCCCAGACATTTGCGAACATTCGTGCGCTGGAAGTAGAATACGGCCGCCCGATTGCCGTGCTGGCCGATCTGCAAGGGCCCAAGCTGCGCGTCGGCAAATTTGCCGATGGCCGCGCCACCATCCCGCATGGTGCGACTTTCACCTTTGATCGCGCAAACGATGCAGGCGATGCAAATCGGGTTGAACTGCCGCATCCTGAAATTTTCGAAGTCATTGAAGTGGGCCAGCGCCTGCTGGTGAATGACGGTAAAATGCGCTTCCGCGTCAAATTGGTCAGCAGCGATGCCATCGTCTGCAAGACCGAAGTCGGCGGCGTGATTTCTGATCGCAAAGGCGTGAACGTACCCGACGCGGAAATCCCCATCCCCGCGCTTACGAAGAAGGACCGGCGCGATCTGGCCTTCGCGCTTGAACAGGGCGCAGACTGGATCGGCCTGTCATTCGTGCAGCGTCCGGAAGATCTGATCGAGGCGCGCGGCCTGATGGGCGGCAAGGGTGCCTTGTGCGCCAAGATTGAAAAGCCGTCCGCCATTCGCCGTCTGGCCGAGATCATTGAACATTCGGACGGCATCATGGTCGCGCGCGGCGATCTGGGTGTTGAGCTGGAGCCGCAGGAAGTTCCGCCGCTCCAGAAGAAGATCGTCAACATGACGCGCCTGACCGGCAAGCCGGTGATCGTCGCAACGCAGATGCTCGAATCGATGATCGAAAGCCCTGCACCGACACGCGCCGAGGTCTCTGATGTCGCCAATGCTGTCTATGACGGTGCAGACGCGGTTATGCTGAGCGCCGAGACCGCAGCGGGCGACTGGCCTGAAGAAGCCGTGCTAATGATGGATTCCATCGCCCGGCAGGTGGAACGCGATGAAGGTTACAAACAGCGTATTCGCATGCTTGATACACCGCCAGACGCGACGACTGCCGATGCGCTGGCCCATGCCTGTATGACCATCGGCGATACAGTCAGCCTCAGCGCCATCGCGGTGTTCACAAATTCTGGCAGCTCCGCTCGCCGCGTTTCGCGTGAACGGCCTGCGGTGCCAGTCATGGTGCTGACACCCAGCATGGAAGTCGCGCGGCGCGTGGCGCTCCTGTGGGGCGCACATCCCGTGGCAACCCGCGATATTGGCAGTTTTGAAGAGATGATCGCCAAGGGCAAGCGCATGGCTTTGCGCCATGGTTTCGGCGGCCCCGGTTGCCAATTGGCGGTGATGGCAGGCGTGCCCTTCGGCCAATCCGGCGCGACGAATCTTGTACATGTCGTCAGCGTGCAGGGTGATGAGCTTGAAGGTTACGACTGAGGGCCGCTCAACCCGGTTTGGTCAACACAGATCGCTAAGACATTCGAAAGGCCCCAAGACATTCGAAAGGCGTGGTGCGTTGCACCGCGTCTTTTTCACGCGCGTCAACCACCGCGAGGGCGGCTGACGTGTTGATCCAGAATTTGGAAAATGGAGCGGGCGAGGCGATTCGAACGCCCGACCCCAACCTTGGCAAGGTTGTGCTCTACCCCTGAGCTACGCCCGCTCACTGGCGCTCATCCGGAAGTTGCTTCCGAATGGGGAGGAGGGCGGTTAGCACCGGCTTTCACACCCTGCAAGAGGAATTCTTGCGGATTTTGCCTGCCAAATTGGCGAGGCCTAACCGCAATACGGCTTTGCCGCGCATCACCCCTTCACAAACCGCACAATAACGCCACATTAGGCCCTTACCCGCCAGCACGTTTCATACCGTAGCATTCAGGCGCAACACGAACAGGAGCACGACCTTGGCAAGCATGGGCCTCAATATCGACGAACAGAAAGCGGTGGACCGCTTTCGCCAGACAGTGGTGGAGCCCAGTCAGACCAAGCTGGTGATCGTGGATTTTTGGGCAGAATGGTGCGGACCGTGCAAGGCGCTCACTCCGATTCTGGAAAAAGTCGCCGCCGAATATGCCGACAAGGGCGTGGTGCTGGCGAAAATCGACGTGGATTCGGAAAAGTTTATCGCCGGTCAGTTTCAGGTGCAGTCGATCCCCACCGTGTATGCCATGTTCCAAGGTCAGCCAGTTGCCGATCTGACCCCTGCCCGCACCGAATCGCAGCTGAAGGCAGCAATCGATCAGCTGCTGGAAAAATTGCCTATCCAGGCGGGCGCAGATGCCGGCGGCGTTGACGAGATCGCACAGATGGAGGCCCAACTTGGCGAAATGCTCGCCATGGGTGAGCAATTGCTGACCGCTGGCCAGAACGATCAGGCAGTCGAGCTCTACACCCAGATTTCCGAAAATGCGCCTCCGCCAATCGCGCATAAACCTGAAGTGCAGTCGGGCCTTATCCGCGCGCTGGCTGCGGCCGGACGCACGGACGATGCGCAAGCTGCCTTCGATGCCCTGCCAGAAGAATTGCAGAGCGACGCAGCGGTCAAGCAAGCGCAAGCGGCTCTCAAACTGGCTGGTCCACAGGTCGATGCCAGTGAGCTGCAAGGCCTGCGCGCAGCCGCGGCAGAACGCCCCGCCGACACGCAGGCCCAGCTCGCTCTTGCCGAAGCCGCCTTTGCGGCTGGAGAACGGGACGAGGCCGCCGATGTGCTGCTGCGCTCCATTGAAGCCGCAGGCGAAGAGGGCAATGAGGATGCGAAAGCCAAACTGCTGCAGATATTCGAAGCGGTCGGCATGGAAGACGCGTGGGTTTCCGCGCAGCGCCGCAAGCTTAGCCTGATTCTGTTCGGATGAGTGCCAAGCGCCTCTCTATTTTCCCGCTAACCGGAGCGATTCTGTTCCCCGGCCTGCAATTGCCGTTGCACATTTTTGAACCGCGTTACCGGGCAATGGTGGGCGATGCCTTGGCGCGTGACCGGCAGATCGGGATGGTCCAGCCGACAGACTCCGTAGACGATGCTCCGCTGTATCAAGTGGGCTGCATCGGCAAGATTCAGGATGTCGAGACGAGCGAGGACGGGCGTTACAACGTCATCCTGCAAGGCGAGGCACGCTTCCGGATCAAGCGCGAGCTGGATGTGACAACGCCGTTCCGCCAAGTCGAAGCCGAGCTGATCGAAGAATTGCCGGAGGAGTATCTCTCACTCGGCGAGCGGGCGAGTTTTGAATACGAAGCGCGCAAATTTGCCGATGCGCAAGGCTATGCGATTGATTGGGATTCGGTCGCGCAGCTTGACGATGTCACGCTGATCAATGGTGTCAGCCAAATCGCGCCTTTCGACGCTGCTGCCAAGCAAGGCCTGCTAGAGGCAAAGAACCTGCGTGAACGGTGTGATTTGCTGGTGAGCCTGCTGGAATTCTTCGCGAAAGGTGACCCGGATGAAGGTCATGTGACTCTGCAATAGTTTGTCTCATGGACCCGCATCCGCGGGTTCGTCCTCGCTAGACGGCCAGCAAGCTGGCCCCGCTGCGGGCGGCCGTTCGGCCTTGCCGCCGCAAGAGCGGCGGTTCTAGCCTATTCCCTGCAAAACTATGCTGAACTCGACTGCGACCAGCAGACGACAGAGCGCGAATTGCGCGACCGCAGGTGCCCCGCAGCGTAGCGAAAGAAATAGCACCGAGGACGAACCCGCGGATGCGGCTCCATGAAACAAACATTCTTTTAGACCCCGAAACTGCCACGCAGCCCATCAATCACATATTGCGCGGCAAGCGCGGCGAGCAATACGCCAAGCAGCCTTGTGATAACCGCCTCTACCCGAGCGCCAAGCATACGGATCAGCGGGCCAGCGGCAATCAGGGCGAGCATAGTGAGAAGCAGCACGGCGGCCAATGCGGACAGCACGACCAGCGTTTCCTCAACCCCATCAGCCTCGTTCTGAAGCAGCATCACTGCGGCGATGGCTCCCGGGCCAGCCAGCATTGGCATGGCCATGGGGAAGACGGACACGTCCTCGACTTCGGTAGCGGCGACCTTCTCTGCGCGCTCTTCACGGCGCTGAGTGCGCTTTTCAAAAACCATTTCCCACGCGATCCAGAACAGCATCAATCCGCCTGCAATGCGGAAACTGTCCAGCTCAATATGCAGCGCGCCAAGCAGATCCTGCCCGAACAAGGCGAAGATCAACAGGATGATCGCGGCAATAAAGCAGGCGCGGATCGCCATATTGCGCGCCTGTGCGGGTGCCGCGCCTTTGGTAAGGCCAGCATAGATCGGCGCGCAGCCGGGCGGATCAATCACCACGAACAGGGTGATGAAAGCGGAGAAAAACAACTCTGTCATGGCTTACTCGGCACCCGGCGGAACCGAGAAGCTGACGGCCTGTTGCCACTCGCCTTCGCGCAGCCAGCTGACGTTGACATGGCGGGTTCCATCAGCCTGATGCGCCCAAGACCATTCCAGCCTGGCATCGGTAGAACGGTCTCCGCCAGATGAGTCCGAGGCCATCGCGGGAGGATCGGGGGGCGGTGGTGTGCCTTGCGGCATACAATCCGCCACGCGCCCTTCAATCGATGTCATTCCCGGCACGATAATCGCTTCCTCGCCTTCCGGAATGTCGGGACCGGCTTCGGGTTCGGGCTGCGGATTGTCGAGCGTGCGGACATCATAGGTCCATTTATAGCTGCGGTCGCGCTGCAATTCCCACACGGTAACATAGCTGCCGACATCGCCATTCGGCACTTGATAGCGGCCGAAAGTCACCGCCAGCGTGCCGTCGCAGCTCGCCCAGATTGTGTTGGGTGTCCAGGCGTTGGCAACGGCGGGGTCTGTGCGTCCGCCGATAAACCCTTCAACAGGCACCGGGCCATCCGCGCCATGCACCACGGCGCCAGACGCCGCATTCGCGCGGTAGGCCGTCCATTGCCCTTCATCGCGCGCCATTCGCGCAAATGCGATGTCGGCGGCGGCAACCCGTCCGGGATCTCCGATAGAACCAATGCGGTCTAAAGTGCGCTCGGCAGCGCTGGCTTGCTGCGCACGGCGCTGTTGTTGCGGCGATGAGCACGCGGACAGCAGTGCGACAAGCGCGGCGGAAGCAAAAAGATATCTGCCAGTCATGGCGCGCCCCTGCTCCTGCTCCCAAGTTTTGTCAAAGGCTAGGCAGCCAAATTGGCCAAGACGATCTGCACGATGTTGAGCAGGATAATCAGCACCAGGGGCGAGAAATCAATCGCTCCCGTCTGCGGCAAGAGCCGGCGGATCGGGCCAAGGATTGGTTCAAGCAGAGAATTGATCGAACTGTACACCTGCGTCAGAAACTGGTTGCTCGGGCTGACAACATTGAACGCGAACAGCAGCCCGATCACGAATTGCACAATGACCAGCATCACGATGGCACTGGTCAAAAGGCCGACGATTTGAATGAGAGCGTCCAAGACTGTGTTCCGTTCGGTTTATGTCAGGCGGCCGTTGGGGCCTGCCCGTGTTGCGGTCCCTAAGACCATTTAGGCATGGATTGTTGCAGTCTCAAGCCGCAGTGTCACCTGTGCTGACAAGTGTACCGGCTCCGCGGCTGGTGAAGAATTCCAGCAGCATTGCATGCGGCACGCGCCCATCCAGCACCACGGCGGCTTCACAGCCCGCCTCCACTGCATCAACACAGGTCTGCAACTTGGGGATCATTCCGCCGCTGACGGTGCC
>ENA-ORXU01001877-ORXU01001877.1-marine-metagenome-genome-assembly--contig:-NODE-1877-length-15608-cov-10.552122_pt1 | contig 15608 bp, 13 predicted proteins | sample MGYA00237869_ERZ511484 | MGnify/ENA metagenome assembly ERZ511484
AACAATACCTCGGTCGCACCTCCATCATTAGTGTCAATGCTATGCCTTACCGAGTCAATACCTCCAATGAGGTGCTTAACCTCAGCTTTGAGCTGGCCTGTTCCTTTCCCGTGGATGATGGTGACGCTCGACACCTTACGCTTTGTAGCTTCACTTAAAAAAGTTTCAGCGGATTTAACCTGAAAATCCAGAATTCGCGCCGGATCCGCATTAACTAAACTAGGATTGAGCTTCTCTATGTGTAAGTCTATGACTTGCTCGAACCTAACATATGGCTTGCTCTTTTCAGCTTCTTCTTCAGCCAGATCTAAATCAATTTTTTCTTCTTCGACTGGAGTATATGGTTCTAAATCTGAAGATGGTATGAGGTGCATCTTCTGACCTATTTTCACGAAGGCATGTTTCTGAGCTCCTACACCCTCATATTTCCCTATCAGTCCTTTAGAGATGATTTTAACTTCATCCCCGATCCAGAGATCTTTTAGATTTACCATCGTTCTTGGATTTTTACTAAATTATATAATCCGAATCTTATCTCAAAAGTTACAGCTCATTCCTTCTTTTTATTCCTGATTTCATTCATCCTCATGGGCATAGAATCGATAATCTCAAAAACTTCCGCTGGATTAGGAGGCTTGTTCCAAGTGCGTTTGACCTGACCATCAAGACCAACTAGACTTATCTGGAATACTCCAGAAGTCATGACATAGCGCGACAGCTCTTCCTCCGACAGCTCAACAGTGAGGGTACTTCCGTTCAGCTTAGTGGCTATCCCCTCATACGCCAGTAATAGAAGCATCTTGCGATTCTGCATCTCTTCCACCGACTGTAAAAATTGCTTTACCACAGCTTCCGCCTGCTCGGTGTCATCAGATGGACCACTTACAATGAGCAAGCGATTTTGCCACCTATACTGGTCTAATCCATTAGCAGGGTGTGTCTCTTGAGCTGAAGTCATTCCTGGAGTGATGAGCGTCAAGTATATCATAATGAGTAGCAGGGATTGATGAAGTACAAGAGCCATATATTGTGATTAAAGCGGTCTACTATTGTCATAATTAATTAGCCAATATGATAACGGATGAGTCATGACACATGTTTGACATTAGTACACACAGTTATTAAGATCTTACTCTTATATGATCATAATCTGATATCTGTATCATGATAAATATGGCTCTTATCATGGAGATAACTACCCACACTGGATTGATAAAAAATCCACACAAACTAAAATAAATGAAGCTGATATAGCTAAACAGCTCCTGTCTAATAAATAATTTATCAGAAATTTTTTATACAAAAATCACCACAGAGACTAAAATTAGACGAGCAGAATAAACAAGAGATTACCACAACAAATCTTCAAACATGCGTCATAATTATTTTCTTAATGGCTGTAGAACCAATGAGAATAAGTATCGTTGATCGTGAAATAATATTTTGAATACAATAGCCTATTCTTATTCTTATTTTGGAATCGTATCTGTAACTGATTATTAATGTCAGAGAATACCCGAAGTACATATCGCTATATGATCAGATCATACACTGCAATGTAGGATATACAGTTGGAGCAATATCCAATATCAAACAGCCATACAAACTAGTTTCCAAAATATTAAATGGTATTTTAACATAATTCGAGCCGATAGCAAAACTTACGAATACCATTAGTCTGGATCAATTAGTTAAATTTGGTTATCAAATTGCTTACTTTTGAGTACCCACCACATTTGAAGTTAAATAATTTAAAACCAATACGCTTATGGCAAAGAAAAGAATCGCAATCAATGGATTCGGAAGAATCGGTCGTCTGACATTTAGAAATCTATGGGAGATGGATGATGTAGAAGTAGTCGCTATCAATGATCTGACTGACAATGCTACATTAGCACATCTACTCAAATTTGATAGTGCTCATGGTAAATTTAATCACGATATAACGTCCTCTGAGGATCATATTACTATTAGTGGCACGAAGGTAGCTGCCTCTTCTGAGCGTGATCCATCTAAACTTCCATGGGGAGAGATGAAGATAGATACAGTGATAGAAGCGACTGGTGTATTCAGAACTGCAGATCAAGCTAAACTGCATATCGATGCAGGAGCAAAGAAGGTCGTCATATCTGCTCCCGGTAAAGGAGCAGGCATCACAACTGTCGTGCTCGGTGTAAATACCGATGATGCCTCTTCTGACTCTACCGTATTCTCTAATGCCAGCTGTACTACTAATTGCTTAGCGCCTGTCGTCAAAGTACTGGACGAAGCTTTCGGCATAGATAAGGGCTCACTTACAACTACACATGCTTATACTTCTGACCAGCGTATACAGGATGCTCCTCACTCAGATCTCAGAAGAGCAAGAGCTGCTGCTTATAATATCATACCTACGACCACAGGTGCTGCAGCAGCTGTAGGTAAGGTATATCCTCCGATCAAAGACAAGCTATTCGCTATTGCGATTAGAGTCCCTGTGATCACAGGATCAATGATCGAACTAAATGTGATTACCAATAAGGAGACGAGCATTGATGAAGTGAACGCAAAATTTAAAGAAGCGGCAGGGTCTCATCTTAAGGGCATCTTGGAATACTCCACTGATCCTCTGGTATCTTCTGATATCATAGGTAATAAGCACTCATGCATATTCGATTCTGATATGACTAATGTCCTCGGCAACTTGGTAAAAGTCGTCGCATGGTATGATAACGAAGCGGGATACTCAGCCAGACTCGCTGATCTCGTCGCTCAGTATTAATAAGATACTGTGACTGACTAAACATTATAATATAAACCCAGTGCTACAGCGCTGGGTTTTTTAATTTAGCATTCATATAAAACACTAAGCAAAATGAAAAACTTCGATTATAAGAACAAGAGAGTGCTGATGAGAGTCGACTTTAATGTGCCTCTCAATGATCAACGCCAGATCACTGATGATACCAGGATAAGAAAAGCGTTGCCAACCATTAAGACGGTGCTCGATGCTGGAGGAGCTGTCATCCTGATGTCTCATCTAGGTCGACCACAAAAGGGGCTCAAGGCTGATGGCAGCATCGATGTGGATAAGTATACCCTCAGACACATCGTCCCTCACTTATCTGAACTACTCGGCATCGAAGTCCAGTTTGCGAGTAACTGCTTCGGAGCAGAGGCTAAAAGTAAATCATTTTTGCTCAATCCAGGCCAGGTTCTGCTTCTGGAAAACACTCGATTTCATAAAGAGGAGGCAGCGGGCGATGAGATATTTGCCGCAGGTCTGTCCCAATGCGGGGATATATTTATCAATGACGCATTCGGCACAGCTCATCGAGCGCATGCATCTACCACAGTAGTAGCGGATCACTTCAAAGCGGACGAGAAAGGTTTCGGCTTACTGATGCAATCCGAAATAGAAAATGCTGAAAAAGTATTGAATAGTCCTGCTCGGCCACTGACTGCTATCTTGGGAGGGGCCAAGGTATCCGATAAAATAAAACTACTCGATAGACTTACTGAGACCTGCCAGAATATTATCGTCGGCGGTGGGATGGCCTATACATTCGCTAAGGCTAAGGGAGGATCTATAGGTAACTCTCTGTGCGAAGATGATTATTTGGATCTGGCAAAGGAAATTTTACAAAAAGCAAAAGATAATGGAGTAGATTTCTATCTGCCTACTGATACTGTGATTGCTGACGACTTCAGCAATGAGGCTAATCGAAAGACCGTGCCGACAGGAGAAATTCCTGATGGATGGGAAGGATTGGATATCGGACCAGAGACCATCAAATCATTCTCTGAGGTAATCAAAGAATCATCCACCATACTATGGAATGGGCCCCAAGGTGTCTTCGAATTTGACAATTTTGCTGTCGGTACTGAGGCCATCGCTAAGGCTGTCGCGACTGCTACTCAGAAAGGTGCTTACAGTCTGATAGGAGGTGGCGATTCAGTATCGGCCATCAATAAGGCTGGGCTGGCGGACCAAGTAAGCTTCATCTCCACAGGAGGAGGTGCTATGTTGGAATATTTAGAAGGTAAGACGCTGCCAGGAATCAAGGCCATTACTGGATAAATTTAGATTGTATCATGCGCCTTGATTGCTACGCTTAGCAGTCTACATCAGGCTGGAGATATTTAGACTTATCGTCAATAAGTAGTGCAAAATGGATCACCACCACGCGCTGGTATATAGTCAGATTCATTCTTCTACTGAGATCCATAAAGCCGCATAAGCAATAATCGGACACGATATGCATCGATGCAATGAGTTGGAAAAAATAAATTTTAGCCACATGACACAGTAGTATATTAGTCATGTTGCAGCGCGCTTATAAAACTACGGATGTGATTGAGCTTTTTTTAGTATTGCAAACTTTGAATAGCTGAATCCAATAGTTCGTCTTTAAGATTAGTTCTTTGTGTAAAGTAAAAATCAGGAATATAGCTTTCGCGCGCAAGGCCATTGACATGGTAGATTTTTTCCATGGCTAATTGGTAACCAAAATTTCTGTGTGCGAAGGAGAAATCATACATGCCGCCTGCGAGACGTTCCATTTCTGTGCCCATGACGGTGGCACCGGCCGCAGCTTCCATGCCGATTGCTAAGCCCTCTCCCATGCTACCTGTCCATCTCCCCACCAATATTACTACTGGTTTATCATAGGTCACCCCTCTGGAGCTGACATATTCCATCCAGCGTCTTTCTATTGCTGGACCTGCATCGTATTGCTCCATGCTGCTATGTATTTGATAGCCCTCCGTGGTGGTTACGAATCTCCCCATAATACCTCTTGCGACATAAGAATTACCGCCACTCACCGTATTACGTAAATCAAGGATCAGACCTTCAGTATCCATAAGTGAATCTAAGGCTGTGTCGAACATTGATATAAGATCATTTTCTCCCAGAGCATTATTGATTCTGACGATGGCGATATCCTTAACTCTGGATACTGACAACTGCTGATCGGACTGATGGATGTTGATATTATCAATATCCACTTTCAGCGAAGAATGATCAGGCATCGTTAGTTCTATTAGACGGGGCTCATTATATCTTCCTGCAATCAATTTATTTGCCAGCCATTCTCGCACTTCGCTATCAGTCTTATCGTGACACGCTGTTGGGAATGAAGTGATGGCCTCCTCTATGTTGATACCATTGAAGGATCTGACTTCCGCACCTATGATGTTCTTTCCAGGTCCATCTATCTGTGAGGTCCATACCTGAGACACGATTAATTGATCACCTGTGTAGCTGAGATAAAGGGGCGCGTGTAGTCGGTAAGATGAGGGCCAATTAGCATTAAGGGTCACGTGGCTATCGTAGAACTCATCTAAGAGGATTTCGAATAGTAGATTTGCTTCTTCTTCGGTTTTGACTAAACCTAATTGTGCAGAGTAAATTCTTTCTAAACAACTAAAATCTACTTGCTTATCAGAAGCATAAATATACTTATGTTTTAGATTATAAATAAGTTGGTTTAAATCTTCAGTTAATTCAGGATTGGTAGCGGGTTGGAGGCTGGAAGACTGAGACCAACAAGATGATAACCAAATCAGATAAAACGATAACACAACGTAAATCTTCATGGTTTCTAATCCTTATTTAGCTGAAGACATTTTATCAGCCCCGATATGTAGAGGCGTGGAGAGCTCTGCTATTAGCGTCTGCATGAACTGCACAGCTTTATCTAACTGTTCTTTGGCAACAAATTCATTGGCCCTATGAGCTTGAGCTATATCGCCAGGCCCACAAATGACTGCCTGAAAACCCGCTTCAGCAAACTGTCCTGCCTCAGCAGCATAAGACACAGCATCTAATTTATCTACTCTAGATAGTCTTTTGATTAAGGGGACGATAGCTTGATGTTCTGGTGTATCCAGGGGTGGAACATCAGAATGATCTTCTACAGTCTCAATCCGAAATTCAGGAAATCGTTTTTGGCAAGCTACTTCCAGCTCACTACAATAAGCATCATATTCTGCTCTTATTTCTGTGCTCTTATCCTTGGGTATCACTCTGACATCCCAGTAAAATGAAGCTTGATCGGAGACCACATTAGGCGCGATGCCACTTCGCTCAAATATCCCAGAATGAATAGTAGTATGCGGTGGCGTGAATCGATCATCAATATGCCCTGCCTCAATCAGCTGATTCATTTTATTTTCCAGCCAAAGGATCAATCTAGCAGATTCGAAAATTGCACTGACTTCTTGTTTTATTCTACTACTGTGACCTGCTGAGCCATTCACGGTGGTCTTATAGATCACCATCCCTTTCTGTCCCACGACAGGCTGCATCATAGATGGCTCACCGATAATCGCGTATGCTGGTTTTTCTACATAATGGTTATTGATATCAGCCGCCAGAGCTGGAGCAGCCAGACAGCCTATCTCCTCGTCATATGAAAAAGCAAAGTAGATAGGTTTAGCCAAGTTAGCTTTCACCATATCTGGCAAAGCTGCTAAGCAGCAGGCTATGAAGCCCTTCATATCACAAGAGCCTCTGCCGTACAACTTACCATCTCCTCCGTCAGTCAGGATAAAGGGGTCAGTATCCCATGACTGACCTTCTACGGGTACCACATCCATATGTCCTGATAGAATAACACCGCCATCCACAGCCGGGCCTATGCGACAATGGATTGAGCGTTTCGTTCCATCATCATTGGGCACTTGTTTATAGGGTACATCATACTGAGTCAAATAGTCTTCTATCCACTCAGCGATGGAGATATTGCTTTGCCCACCTAATACAGGGAATGAAACAAGCTTCGTGAGTATTTCTGTAACCGTCATATATCGATATTAATGCTGGTAAGATATTGCGATATATTGACAGTCATGCATCAGACCTTGTCTATCTGCTTAGATTTTATGGGGTGAGATCTGTGCATATAAAAGTATTTCTGTAGTGTCGATATCGAGACGGGCTGATCCAATCAAATTTGGTCATATGAGTTTAGATTACAACTAATTTCTGTAACCTTTAGAAGATTGGTTTATGTCCAGCTCATCATTACTGCGAGCATCAGAAATAACCAAGCCATCAAAACGAGCATCAGCGTTAAAGGCGCGATAAATCTGAGCCATCGATCAAATGGCACTCGACATAGACTCAGCATCGCAATGAGGCCCCCAAGTGTAGGGTTGAGAAGATTGGTCACGCCGTCGCCTATCTGAAAGGCTAATATGGTAGTCTGCCGGGTCAGGCCGACCAGGTCGCCGACAGGTATCATCACAGGAAGCGTGGCTAAAGCCTGTCCACTACCTGAAGGTATCATCAGATTCATCACACACTGAGCCAGCGACATCACAATAGCTGATCCATACAGTGGCAATGTAGTTAAGACCTCTGAAAGATTGAATGCAATGGTATCGCTGATCTGGCCCATCTCTAAAATAACTTTGATCGTCGTCGCGAAGCCCACCATGAATGCACCTGGCGCTACGACGCTTATGGACTTCAGCACTGTCTCACTGATCTCCCGCGACGATAAGTGAGCCGCGACACCTGCACCAATAGCGATCATGATAAAGACAGCAGCAATCTCTTGAAGATACCATCCATAATTAAAGATACCATACAGCATCAGCACCATACCAATCAAAAATACTGCAGCAACTAGCCAATTATTAAGACTCATCTGATAGCTGTCTAAACGCTGTGATAATGAAAATCCAGTGGTATCAAGATGTCGAGCAAGACTTGCCGTAGGATCGCTCTCTATTCGTTTAAAATACCTAACATTATAGTAGGCTAAAAGTGATAGCCCACAAAAACATATGACACTTCTTAGTCCTGCTCCTGAAAACATAGGGAGCTCAGCAATTTGATGTCCTGTACCTACCGTATAGGGATTAATCGGAGAGAGTCCAAAACCTACTGTGATGGCAGCTACAGAGATGCCGGCTGCTAAAATGAGATCTCCACCGATGGCAATTGAAAGCATAGCTCCTATAGGCACCATAGCAATATTATTTTCATAGCCTACTGCGACACCTAAGAGACCAAATATGAAGGTCATCACCACTACGATAAAATATTTGCGCTGCAGCCCTAATTTTTTGACGATAGTGCCTACCGCATTCTCGACCATCTTAGATTTTTCTAAAATACCAAACATGATTCCGCTAGCAAAAACGATCCAAATGATGTCGGAAGCTGTCTTAAATCCTTCGGCCATAGCTACGAACATATCAAGCAAGGATACTGGCTGCTGCTCTATGTATTTAAATGTGCCAGGCACCACACGCTGACGACCATCGATTAAGACACGATCAAATACACCCGCAGGTAAGACATAACTTAGTGCTGTCGCAAAAATGATGATACCAAACAGCATGGTCACGGGATGAGGAATTCGCTCATACCACTTTCTTCTGTGATCGCTCATGCAGTGAAGTTAGCCTTAATTATAAATTTTCTGAAGCTATAGAAAAGCTTATGATCGTCAGCAGCTAAGAATCTTAAAAAGTTGGGTTCATTGATAATAGTTGCCAGTCCATGTGGAATATATTGTGGATATAAATTGTCAATCTAACCGCTGAATCAATAGGATTAATGTAAGAATAGACATCGCCTGTGCTACGGAGTCACCGAGCACACGTGTCCAGTCTACTTCTTCCTTGTTATCGTCTTTCTTCAGTTCTACATCTGATTTTGACCGGACTTTAATGTGTGACCCATTTTTGACTTCGGGATACTTATAGCCAAAAGGAAATCTGCGCTTCGTTTTCTTAACTTCACCATTAGCATTCTCTACGAAGATCAGATTCTTCTTAGCCTCGCTGTGCAGCCCACCAGCATAGTAGTCAATGTAGAACAGAGCATCCTTACCTTGATGATACGCCACTTGAATTTCATTATCTGGTCCAATGATGGTACTATCTAATACTTCATCTACTCTGGTGGCACCCGATATAGTGACAAAGTCCAATTTCTTAGGCACGTGGATTTCATCGCCGTCCTTTAAGATGTAGTTATACTTGCTATTGGTCTTAATCAGCGCTTCTTCAAGCCTCAGGACAATGTATCCTAAAGAGTCTTCATGACGAAATAATTTAGCCCCATCTGGGAAAGCTTCATCAGAAAGCCCCCCTGCCCGACGGAAGACATCGGTTATTCTTTCATTATCGTTCAGTAAGGAATAAGGGCCTGGGTACTTGACTTCTCCACTAAGTTTTATTTCTTTTTGTAGCTCAAATTCTGGCACATAGCGGATGTAGACATTATCGTAAGGCTCCAATACGTAATTAGCGTCTGATGTCTCGTCAAATTCAAAGTCTCGAGTGATGGTTAGATTGGCGACCACTGTTTTAGTAGGGTCATTATCTTGAAAGACTAACCTTGAGACTTCAATATTATTCGTGGACGCTCCCAGCTTTAGCCCCTGAGCTAAGATAATGGCATCTCCAACAGTCATATTCTGGCCATAAGGAAAATCACCAGGATTATTCACTGCACCTTGTACCCCGACGAATTGATCATCTTCAAATTTATTGCGCGACATAAGCTCAATTACGTCAAAGCCGCTGATTTGTATATTTTGCAAAGACTCAGGATTATTCTCTATTTCTACCAGATTTACTTTAATGTATTCTAAGGAGTTGGGCACCAGTGGATCTTTTCGATAGATCATCACAATGTTGCCAGCATCACTTTTCTTACCTCCAGCCAGAAAGATAGCGTCAGTCACTCTGAGGTTATCTCCCTCATCATAGACGAATTCACCTTCGACTCTGACAGCGCCTTTTACACTGAAAGTCTTTCTGTCCGCGTATCTGGCTCTATCCCAGATTGTCAGCACGTCTCGGTCAGCAAGTATAATATTTGTTGGGCTACGCTTATTTTGCACTATCTCATCAATATTAAGCCATGTAAAGGTCTTAGTCTGATCGAAATTAGTGCGGATAAGTAGAGCCTTAGGCGTGTAGGACTCAGGCTTCAATCCAGCCAGATCTACGAGATCACTAACTGTCATATTGTCTCTGCGCTCAAACTCCCCTTTATTGATGACTTCACCCTGCACAGTTACATAGTTTCTAACATCTGACTCTACAGCCTCTACCACAATCCGATCGCCATCCATCAGCTTAAAAGAAGCTTCGGTACTGAGCAGATCATTATAGGAGATATCGAGCTTGATGCGTTGATCATTTTCATATCTATATAGCTCAAAAGTTCTACGGTAAGCATTTTCTCTTAGCCCCCCAGCATACACTAATAGGTCAGATAAATCTTCATCCGCTAACATCTCATAGCGCATAGGTCGCTTCACCGCTCCTTCTACAGTTACGATATTTCCCTGTACAGGCACATGGATGACATCATTGTCCTCTATGTAAAATTGGTCAGCCTGGCTGGGATCGTTCAAATATTCATACACATCGATGACCTTTACTCCCCCTGCAGCTTTGAGCAGCTGTATGCGACGGAGTGTTCCAATACTGTTAGGTCCTCCTGAAGCAACAAGTGCATTTATAGCGTTATTGAAAGCGATGAGTTTGAAGCTGCCGACACGATTCACCTCACCGTAAATGCCGACATTAACTGAGCGCTGCGAGCTAACGATGAGTTCAAACTCTCCAACGGAGAAATTATAGTAGTTGGAAAATGCCTTATAAAGCTTATCTCTAGCTGATTTGATATTTGTACCTTTTAATAGCACTCGCCGATTACCATCAAGTATTCTGATATAGCCGTCGCCTCTGATCTTATACTTATCTTCAAATTGAGATCTACCAAATATAGACACTGATATCTCATCTCCTACGCCCAGAATATAGCTATCTGGTAGTTGAAGATCATCACCTTGCTGAAAAACATCTACGCTTCCATCACGAAATATAGTCTGCCCATAGATCAGCGTACTACTATCCACTTCAATTAGGGAATAAATACTCTCCTCAAGGCTATCAGGACGTTCTTCAGCTAGATCAACTTCCTCTCCTATACTGACATTTTCAGCTGGGATAGTATCAGGTTCCGATGCTGAAAGTCTATTCACTCCTCTCTCTTTATCTTGCTCGAAGTTCTGAATGACAGTCTGCATTCGTTCCAGCTGAGCTGCTGACAGATCCTGTATGTCATTGATATTCTGTATATCTATACCCTCAGCCAGAAGAGCTGTGATGACCTCCTGCTCTGTCAAACCTCTTCGGTCTAATTCCGCTCTGGCCTGTGCTTCAGAGACGCTTGATTGCGTATAACCACTGACAGACATCAGTATACATATTACTAAAATATTTAATTTAACTATAAATTTCATATGTTGTTTCATCACCACAAAGAGTCGTCGCCAGATAAAATTTGTTGACTCGCGGTAATTATCATTATCAAAAGCAAAAACTATGCCTTGAGCATTTGGCATTTTGTATTCGCATTAAACTAAAAAATTAAAGCATCACACAAATTAAATGTCATTATTTATCTTTTTGCTCACCTTCTGATTGTCAACTTGAACAATTTGAACAGTTTATGATTAACTAGGGTATATTTGCTGCCACGTTTAAAATGTAAATTATGTCTATTAAATACTTTTCCTTTCTTCTGCTCGCCTTATCCATGTTATCCATCTCATGTGGTGATGACGATGAAGAGCCTGCTGCACAGCTCACAATAGAGCAGTACATTGAAGAGAATAACCTGACCACTCAGGAGACAACCTCAGGGCTGCACTATATCATTAAAGAACAAGGCGTAGCACCTAACCCAGTGCTTAGCTCAGATATTACCATAAATTACAATGGGTACTTCTTAAATGGTAATTCCTTTGACAGCGGTAATAACGTCACCTTTGCACTCTCAAGACTTATATTAGGATGGCAGGAAGGCATACAGCTCATCGGTACAGGTGGCAGTATTACTTTATTAATTCCATCAGAATTAGCTTATGGGAGCTCTGGGAGAGGTGGCATTCCTGGTAATACGCCATTGGGTTTTGAGATTGATCTGATTGCATTCCAATAGTCATGAGTTAAGATTATGTCGCTTTACTTTTAGTGAAATAGTCGAAGGTTTTTTGCAAGCCCTCCGCTCTTTCTATCTGAGGGGACCACTCTAATATTCTCTGAGCTAAACTTATGTCTGGCTGCCTTCGCTTAGGATCATCCTCTGGTAGAGACCTATATGATATTTTAGAGCTGGGATTATTGACAATTTTCATAATCTCTTTAGCTAATTCCTCAATGGTAATTTCATCTGGATTTCCGATGTTGACGGGTAGATGATACTCGCTATCCATCAATCGGATGATGCCCTCTACCAAGTCATCAATATAGCAAAATGATCTAGTCTGTTGCCCATCGCCGAATATGGTTAGCTCCTCACCTGCCATGGCTTGTCCGAAAAAAGCAGGTAGCGCGCGGCCATCTGCTAGCCTCATCCTTGGACCATAAGTATTAAATATCCTGACAATTCTGGTCTCTAAGCCGTGATAATTATGGTAGGCCATAGTCATCGCCTCCTGGAATCGCTTTGCTTCATCATAGACACCTCGAGGCCCGATCGGATTCACATTTCCCCAGTAAGATTCTGTCTGTGGATGTACTTCTGGATCGCCATATACCTCAGAGGTAGACGCTATAAGGAGTCGAGCTTTCTTTTCTTTAGCCAGCCCCAATAGATTGTGTGTGCCCAGTGAGCCCACCTTTAATGTCTGTATAGGCATTTTAAGATAATCGATTGGGCTGGCAGGAGAAGCAAAGTGCAGTATATAATCTAAGTCACCTGGAACATGTACGAAGGTACTGACATCATGGTAGTAGAATTCAAAATATTGCTGCGGAAAAAGGTGCTCGATATTTTCGAGAGAACCCGTAATGAGGTTATCCATAGCTACGACATGGCAGCCATCCTTCAGGTATCGATCTGCCAGATGTGACCCTATGAATCCTGCCGCTCCTGTGATTAGTACTTTTTTCATAGGTTATTTTATCTATTTCGAAGACACCTTATGCATAATACATGATCAAAGATCACACCAGCTAATTCTCACCATATAGTTTCTTATTACTATCTCAAAGTATTGAATCCTGTGTAGCTGGATGTATCTTGTGCTATCATTACATCGTACGATGTGAAGAGTTAATCCGTTTCTATTAATAAAACTACGCAGATTGATCTGGTACAAAGAGCATATGGCGTTATGGCTTATCGTCATAGTCCTTGTGGCACTGGCTACGGTGATCAGCCATGCCCAGCGTCCAAACTTCTCTGGCACCCAGGGCCAGATCAATCAAACTCAAAGGACCCCAGATAATGCAGTACCGGACACAGCCTCAGTAGAATGGTATCATATCGATCAGATCAGAGACTTGCACAGCTTTTCTGATACTATCTTGGATGAAATCCACATCTACAATCCACTGGAGAAAGGAAAGCTCTTTTACCAGCATTTGGGAAATCTTGGATCCGCCGCCCGACCGTTATTCTATGAGCTCCCTCAGCTTCATGCTAAGCTTGACTTTGGCTTCTACGATTTCGCACCTTACTTGAAGCGTAGACAAAATATAAAGTTGTATCAGACCAATAAGGCATTTTCTAAGCTGGCTGTCGTCCCTGGGAGTAATCAGCAGAACTTCATGCTCTCTGCCTTATTCAGTCGCCCCTTTAAAAATAATGTGCAGCTCACGATCGACTATAGCAGGATCATTCAAGAAGGCTTGTATTCTAATCAATCCACCAGACTAACTAATCTCGCATTTGTGATTGCAAAGAAATATAAATCTAGAGATATGATCATCAGCTACGTCTCTAATGCTAATAACGCTGCCCACAACGGTGGCATTACCAGTGACACTCTTTTCAATCAAGAATTTTCAAATTTTAGGACGAGGATACCTGTCGCCCTTGGTGGTGCTCAGACCCGACATGCGAATGAGGAATATGCTGTCAATAACTACTTTAAGCTATCAAGATTTGAAGGGATTAGCTTTCGGCATGAGCTTGCATACGAGAGAGGATCTTTTAAATTCTTTGATGAGAGTCTCAATAATGAAGAGCTTATCTACTATGGCAATTACGCTACAGAAGACCGGGGCATTAGGTCCTTCTTAGCTTACAAGAAGCTGGAGACAAGTCTCATGGGAGATCTGATTTGGAAAGGATTTAATGTGAGTGCCGGTATTAATTACAGCTACTACAGCATAAATCAAGAAGCGACTAACTATAGCGTCAACGATTTAAGTGCTACGGGTGCCATCTCTCTTCAGATAAATGATAAGATGTCTATCTACTCCGATGCCTATATAGGTTTGGGAAGTAATATTGCAGAGTACAAACTCGATAGCCGTGCTAATATCGATTTGAGTGAGGGAATGCAGTTTGCAGCTTCAGCCACCTTGGAGAGGTATCGACCTGCGCTGATCCAGCAGCAGGCCTATATTAATCAAATTGAGATATGGAATAACTCATTCAGCAAGCCTCTTAGAAATACGCTCCAAGCTACAATCAAGTTATTAGATTTAGGCATTGCTGCAGAGATATCACAGATAGCCATCACTAATCCTATATATTATGATGAGAGAGCGATAGCCACACAATACAATGGGACGATACTGATCAGTCAGCTCTACGCTAACTCTCATCATCATCTGCGCTCTTTACATATGAAGCATCAGGTAGGATTACAAAATCTATCGGATAATATATTCAACCTACCAAGACTACTCAGCGAGCACGAGCTGTACTGGCAAGATTTTATATTTAAAAAGAGGATGTGGGCAAGATTTGGTATCCGTGTTAAAACTGTTGAATCCTACATCGCAGCTGATTTTTCGCCCGTAATAGGTGTATTCCATCAGAATCTGGGTGACCGCGAAGACTTCCTCTATCAGGCGGATGCATATATTTCCTTTAAAGTAGATAAGGCGAGAGCCTTTATCATAGCTGAGAACATCAGTCAGACGATCAATAATCAAGTATTTTACCTAACGACGGACTATCCCACAGTGGACTTTAAGCTGAGACTTGGATTTTATTGGGATTTGTATGATTAATCATATTTGTCATCTATACTGTGGAAAACAATCATCTCATATCTTCGACTCCTCGATAGCAGCTAAAATAGCATATCTATACCCTTTAGTACCTAGACCGCAGATTACCCCTCTTGCAATGCCCGAAATATAAGAGATATGACGAAATGATTCACGGGCATGGATATTCGAAATGTGAACCTCGTATACAGGAAGATCTGAACCAGTCAGCGCATCTCTCAGCGCGATGGAGGTGTGCGAGTATGCTCCTGGATTAATCACAATTGCATCGGCTTTGCCTATGGCTAAATGGATGATATCGACCAGCTGACCCTCCCCATTGCTCTGCTCACAATAGACTGTCACGCCCTGTTCTTGTGCTAACTTTATACATTCTTGCTCGATATCAGCCAGCGTCTTTCTACCATATATATGCGGTTCTCTGGTGCCCAAGAGATTTAGATTTGGGCCATTGAGTAATAATACAGTCATGCTCATAATTTAGTTGTTTACACTATATGCATAAGCAAAAACTTGACCAAGCAGATGACTTATCGATTTCGGCCGTAAGCTTCGTGGCTAGATACCCACTCATCAGTAATCACAGCAGCGCTCAGGGACAGTTCTCCTCCTATCAC
>ENA-ORXU01001878-ORXU01001878.1-marine-metagenome-genome-assembly--contig:-NODE-1878-length-15605-cov-3.496200_pt1 | contig 15605 bp, 10 predicted proteins | sample MGYA00237869_ERZ511484 | MGnify/ENA metagenome assembly ERZ511484
TATTTTTATTGAAAAATTTTTAAAATGTCTAAAATCATTTAAGAAGTTCGTCGAAAGTAAATTTAAGTATCTAGTTGTAGCTACTCTTAATTTCCAAATTTGTCTTCTTAGTTTTATTGAGTATAATAGTTTCTATTTTACCTTAAACCATCTCAATAAAAGCATTTAGCTACTTGGTATAAATTTAATTTATCCTACTAAATTCTTTAAGTATTCCTTTTATAAAGCTTGTCTTATTAACTTACCTCATTTTTGGTATTTAGAATGTAATTCTAAACATCTTGAGAAGTGAGGTTTAGTTACTTAACTAATGCATCTCACTTTTCATCATTAAATTTTATCATTTTATAAGAACTTCAACAATCAATTTTTGAACTTATTCTTTTCAACATTGACAAACATAATATCGACAAAGGTAGCCTCCAAAAAGTTTACCCAACTGTTCAAGATATTTCTTCTTTAATTTATAAGTCTGACTGTGTCTTCACATAAATTTAGTATTTAATATTCACCTAACATACGTCAATTGATTATCGGTGTTATTCATGAGATCAACGGTATAGTTTTAAAGATGAACGGTATATTTATCTTACCTCAGAATAGCTATTAGACTGACGTCTACGCATAGTATCCTGATAGGTCTCCAAAATAAATTTTACTTGATCCATGCGCTTTAATTTTCCCATGCTGTAGACTTCTTTGTTAAGCCACGGGCATGGATATTCATCGCGCGATTTCCAACAATTCAAGGGGGTCATTACTCTCCAAGGGAGTCCTATGGACCGGATTGGAGGGGTCAGTACAAATCGGAACAGGTGCTCAGTGAGAGCGGATTATGCAAGGTTACTCCATATAAAACTAAGTTAGCAGAAATACGCATATACATCCATAATAAGCTAAGTCACCGCTTGAGTATAGTTATCGACGTTGTAAATGAAAAATACTTTACAACTTTCATATCGGTATTTTGAATTGTTCGTTGTTCATATTAAATGAACTCCAATCCTTTTCAGGCAAATCCTCATGACATATTGGGCAAAACAAGTTAAATAACAAGATCTCGACTCCTATGATGCTAGTATACTTCATTTATTAATGCTACCGATTAGTGTGTAGAGTGGACGCAGCGATCACGAGCTCGATTTCATATCAAATATTATAGGGCGCAGTGAGTATGGAATTAAATAGAATAATGTTTTATGAGCCTAAACATCTGTTCCCATAAATCTTCTTTTTCAATTGTATTTAACAGTACATGATGGAAGTTATGAATATTGTCCACGTAATTTTGATGAGTTTCGTCAACCTTTACTAATGCTTTGTGTGCTTCTTCATCACTACCTTCTTTTTCTTTTTGTCTTTGCAATAATTCCTCTCTTGTTCTGGTAGCATGCAGATAGACATTTACAATCGTAGTTCCAAAAATCTTTTTAAACTTAGGAAATTGCTGCATGTTCGTTATTACAATCTGAGGTAGTCCATATTTTAGATTATTCCAAATCAGCTTCTCATCTATTCCATAGTCTTTATCATTGAAAGTGTAACCAATAGAGTATTTGGATTTTGCATTTGATATATTAGTCACAATCTCTTTTCCGTCATTTGGTCTATCCCCACGATTTGTTTCTTTTGGTATAACTATTATCGAATTTTTGCCTAAGGTATACATTGCATTATTTAATGTTCTTTTCCCAGCTCCTGGACCAGCTGCAATCAAAAAAATCACAGGACCTTTTTGCCCTACGATATATTCATCATTATTATTATTCACGACGATATTTTTAAGTTGGCTTACCATTTCATCAGGCCTATCCCTACTATTTAGTATTACATGTTCAAATAGAGAGATATTTTCAACGTATTGTCTTTGAATTTGGTATAACCTAAATCCTCGGATTCTCTTCTCAGCACTAGAAATAGGTAATTTATTTTTCTGTCTTTCATCAAGAATTAAATCCAAATCCGTCGAGGACATATTACGATAGAGATAAATTATTGAAAGAAATTCTCCAAAATAGGCCTTAATAAGTTGCAATACTCTTATATCACTCAGTATTAAAAAAACATTTCTACCTTCTTTTAAAGCTCCTACAATATCATCTATTTTGAATGCATAAAAATTTTCATTCATTGAATAAATAAAGTCATAGTGTTCTTTGTCTATGTCATCAATTGTGACTATATCGTCCTTTGGGTCTCTTTTTTTTCTAGTAGAATATTTTGGTGGTATAAAAGAGTTCAATTGACCATCTTTCTTGAGATAGTTTAGCAAAGTGGTTTTGCCCGAACCTGGACCGCCTGCGATTACATAAATGTGTGCACTCATCTATTTAAAGTTAAACCTAACAGCATCACTGAATTCAATTAATAAATCTTCATATTCTTCAACTATGAAGATAAGATCATCTGTATATAAGTCTTGAGCTGTATTTTCATTTTTAGATTTATTAATACGGTTTGCCAATTCTTGAATAGTTACTAAATCGTGTCCCTTTGCCGCGTATTTACTCAAACTTTTGAGCTGATCCTTGTTTGAAATCTCTCCTTCCGGAGCAATAAATAGAAAAATATCACTAATGAACTTTGTTTCCTTAAAATATGGCTTTAAAGTAATTTCATCAATAAATCTTCTCTTTGATGTTCGTTTGACTGGATTCTTAAGAAAAAAGTACCCAAACTCATCTTTTCCAAAGCTATTAACTTGTTTCAAACATTCATCCTTATTTCGCTTGTCAGTGTTCCATTCGCCCAAATTAATTAAATTTGAAGTATCAGATTTCGTATGCTTTGTGTACTCGGCCTTAACAAGAAATAGTTCTTCGATTAGTTCTTTTTCCGCAGTTTCTGCTGACGATTTATCCGAAATATCAACATGTCCACCTGCTGACTTATCCCATAATGATCCATTATCTTGAGCCTTATCGCTTCTTTTATGAATTAGCAATTCTCCTTTTCTATTAAATATTAGTAGCCACGTAGAATATCTTTGAAAATCAGTATTATAAAATGAATCTCTGGGATAGATACCTCTTGGAATGTCAGATCTATCATACATAACAAGCATTTTATCTTTTGGTGTGTCTGGCTTCGATAGATATATCCCTGCCCCTTCTATATTACTATAGTGCTCAATGAGATCTTTAACGTGTTTGAATAGCGCTTTCTTAGGACTAATTTTCTCGTAGTCTGAAATAGTAGGAATTCTAACTAACTGATGACAAAGATATAACGCATTATCCACTAATATAGCATAAAAAGGTAGTGGCAAATTAATCTGATATAGATTGTATTTTTCATTTTTCTTGAATGCTTGTTTATCTTCTTGTTCATGGGAGTAATACAAATGATTTTCTAAAGACCTTATTCTGTCCAACCGAGATTGAAGTATACGATAAGGGGTTTTTTTCTTTTCAATATCAGAGTTGAAAATGAGAGCCTTATTAAACAAATCTGTGTCACTTTCATATAATATAGTAAATCGCAGATTTTGTCGTTTTATTATTAGTTTAGTAATATCCTTGGCATGATCTACTAAGTCTTCAGCGATTGGTAAAGTCCCAAATATTGTAATTTGTTGCTTTCCTTTATTTAGGATATTTAGTAGATTCATATTACAAAATTATATTCATTAATACACTTATTTTTCAAATATTCGACTTCTTTATGAAAAAGGCTATACAAGCCATTGTAATCGCTATTTTTTTCGATAGCATTTTTCTTCAATCTGATCATATATGATTTTTTTCCTTCTTGGCTATGCAAATAAGAACCTACATATAGAAAGTCATCAATTTTTATTATGAAATGCCTAGGCACTACTTCATCTGGATAGTTAAAAAACTTCATACTGCTACAGTTTCCGTTTCGGTCAACCTTTTCATTTATTAATTTAGCTACAACACCATTTTTGAACTCAGTTAAGTTATTTTTTCCTTCATTTATTCTAGCTAGTAGCTCATTATTGCCAATTTCAAGTCTTTTCGCATTTTGAGGACTATCACATGCAACGACAGTAATTTTAAAAGTCGAGTTGATTTCATTTATATTATGCGCAATGTGACTTTGGATATTACCTGAGTTGAGAATATTACTTAAAGTACGCAGTGCTATACCTGAGATAAAAACGTCATGTTTAGCATTTAATAAGTTTTTTCTAAGGGTATCATCACCTTTCTTTCTTTCACCCCAATAATAAGCTAGTTCATGGCCTTTATAATCTTTAAATAAAAGAGCTTCGTCATCTGTTATTTCAGGTATTGTAATAAATTTCTTTCGTAAATTAAGGATACTAACAATCAATATTCCGCAACCAGCCAAAAGTGTTAAAAGAGGTATGAAAAATCTCCAATCTGTGATTAGCTGCTGAAATCCTATTTCTTCCATGTTGTTAAAGTTTAAGTAAAGTTAATCAAAAGAATTAGTTTTGTAAAATCCATAGTGTTTTTCAGATAATCCCATTTGATTATTGTTATTTATACTCTTTAAGCCCTATAACAATTGCTATTTGACACTACCTCTTTACTCCCCGATACTACATAAAACGCGATACTTACAATCAATAATCCGCTCGAATTAATTACAATGATGAATCAAAGCCATCTGCAAGGTAAGAAATGAGTGACAAAAATGCAAAGGACCGCTTATTCTATGTGTGGGACAACGAACTACGCAACTTGGTTGGTGAACTCGATACCAATATCCCACTGATGAATATCATTTGATTTTCCACATAGTTTCACATGCAATACTAAATGAATAGTGCGGCAAACAATGTGTACTTGATAGATCTAGGCGCATTTCGAAGTTCTTGTGTTCTATTATTCTATTATTCTGATGACCTTATAATTTCAAAAGGAGTCAGCATTCTGATCTTTTTTGAAATATTATAAAGAACGGACGGATCGGCTTTATCAGGAGTCGTGACGAAGGACCGATTCCCTAATCAAAGCTTGTTAGGCACAGATCTTTTTAGTTTTTAACCATTTTTTTCTAAGCCCAAATTCTTTAAATTTTTTTAACTCTGATTTATTAGTTGGTTGATCAATATCCGGGATAATTAAATCCTCCGAAAATATCATTACTTCTGTTCCAATCGATGGTGATGCAGCATGATAATTTAGATTGTATGTTCTTTGATAGAATTTATCGTACATCTTCGAGATTTCTAGATTATTATCATACGACACAATCCAATTTTGATTTTTAAGTTTTGAAATAACTTTAGCTATCTCAAGGTGGTCTTTGTGTTCGTAAAAATTGATATATAAGTCTTTCCCTTTTTTATAGTAAGGTGGATCAAAGTAGATAAGCGATTTTTTGGGAATTGTTTTTTTTATCTTGTTTAAAAGTTCAATTGCATCAAGATTGTAAATGTGAATTCGTGACTTATATCTTGCAATTCTTTCTATTCGCTTTATTAAATCATCTTTGTTAAATCTCGCATCGATTTTCCAGTTCCCAAGTTGACTCAATCCACCAATTACTCCTGCCTTAAGTATGCCAGATCGATTTGTTCGATTTAAAAAGAATGTTGAGAATCCTATTTCAAAATTCGAAAATTTTTCTAAGTTATTTTGAATATGCTTTTGTCTCTTCCAATTAGTGATTGATATTTTAGTCTTCTCAATTTTCTTGCAGAAACTATCAGTTTCATTAATTATTGAATCCCAAAAGGCATAGATTCTTGGATCGTAATCATTTATATGTATTGATCTTACATGTTCTGAATACAGGAGTGACAAAGCAACTGAAGCTCCACCTGCATAAGGTTCAACATAGTGACCATCGCTAAGAAGGTTCTGTTCAATTATCAGTTCAATGTAGCTTGATAGCTTGCCTTTTCCACCTGGATATCTTAGAGGTGAATTAAATCTAGTCATAGTAGTTCCCATATTTTGTCAAAAAAAACTTCCAAGTTATCCCAATTTTTCTTCAAACTCTTATCATCTGGATTGAAATCTTTATTATGAACAAAAGCATTGAATGTATCTATTGAAAAAACACTATCCTTCATAGTAGCTGCAATATATGCTCCTTTTAATTGATGTTTCGTCAAATGGTTACTTTCTAAGTCCTTCGCAACTGATTTTAACTTATGATTTAGTTTGCTATTGTCATTAACACCTGTAATTGGAAATTTTTCAATATATGCATCCATAGTCAATTCAATAAATACTCGAAAAGTTATTGCTCCCGCATTTTCAAATTCTCTCAAGTCTAAATCTTTTAATTCATGGTATATTTTATTAATCCTTGGCTGGCTAATAGTAAGAATTGTACTTTTAGGAATTATCGTATTTCGATTTGATTTTAATTTCTTGCTTCTTTTTTGCTTTTTATCCTTTTCCTTTTTTGGATCAATTTTCTTAGGACGGTTTGAACTAATTAATTCCCAATTTCCAGCAAGTTCTTGGGTTTTATCCGGCAAGTCACTTTTCTTGAACGTTTCCAGATAATTGAGTCTATCATCTTTGTAATAGATGTCTTTTACAGTGAAATCTTTTCGAAGCAAGTCTTTCACTGCTTTTTGAAGTGGTTTCGCAATTTCTATAGGGTCGTATTTGGTGATTACTTTTCCATCTTTAATGTCAATTCCTGCAGCCTTACGAAAATCAGGATCTGTCGCTAACCTTTGGAGAGATGAGGATTTGACATCTTTCAAGTTATTTTTCACATCATCTTCAACTGAATCTTCCTTTCCAAGAAATTCAATTATTTGAAGTGCATATGTAGATTTGCCTTTAACACGTTCATCAAATCTCGCTTTTTGCTGAGCATCCCAACTTACCGTTCCTATACCATTATTCTGCCCAGTATGTTTTAGTTCAATCCAATGTTCAGCATCAGATTCTGTGTCGAATATCACACATGGAATTTTTTCAATTGGACTTTTTAGATAGTTCTCTGAGAGTTTCTTGAATTTATTGAGTAATGATTTTTTACTTTCAGGTATTAGGTTTGGATTTTCGAGAAGCTTCAATACTGTTACCCTTCGATTTCCCTCCAAAACATTGAACTCGTTTTTATTCTTCTCATGCTTGGTTATAAAAATTGCATCTCCAGGATTTAGTCCTTCATCAATTATATCTTCTGCAAGCCTCGTTAGTTTTTCTTTTTGATCTTCAATCATTAATTTAATTGCATCTCTTTGGCTCCCAACCATCTCAAATCTTGGATTTTCAATATTTATATTCAATGTGTTAAGGTCAACTAATTTCCGTTTATGTGCCATGTTATATTTTTTCGTTCTAAATTGTGCCCGACAATTGCTATTCTTCATACCCCGCTTCACACCCCCAATCAGCATGAAACGCGGAAATTTCACTCAATTATTTACTTTATTTGGCCACAATAGCATATCGAAGCCACCTGCAAGTTAAGAATTGAGTGACAATAATACAAAAGGCCCGCTTTTTCTATGTGTGGACAACTGGTTTCGCAGACATGGCCGACTTGATCGATTTATGCATATGTGATGGGTGCATCGGATCCGTGTGCTTGGAGTAGTTCGATGGCGGCTTCGAGCTGGTCGGGCGGCATTTGTGGGGAGCGGCCGATTTCTCTATTGTTTCCTGCTCTTAGGATAAAATAGTCCTTAAGGATTACATATTTCAATGGATCATTAGAATTATCCATAACTGATTTAGCTCCCTTCAAGGCACTTCTCTTACGCGTATATTCTTGACTTGAAAGGACGATTACATCATTTCGATCAATCAGATCGAATTTAAATTTTCCTTTTGAAATTTTTGATATTAGAATCTTCACAGTAGTCTTAACGCTTTTCGTCAACATTTCGTATCTTTTTCCAATGATAGAACGGAATAGAATTCATCGAATATTTTCTGTAGTTCTGATATCCTTAACCTTGGCTTGTTTCGCTATTGCGCAATCAAGTAAAAAAATTGAGGAATTAAATAATCAAGCAATTGAGCTGATTCAAGATGGTGAGTCCAAAAAAGCGATAGACCTCCTCGAGACAATTCTCCCGTCACCAAATATAGATCATGCCAACATAATGCCTGACTATATCGCGACTTGCGACGCATTGGCAACCGCATATGAACATGTAGATCTGCCAAATAAAACAATAGAAATCGCCGAATTAGGGCTGGCAATTATACAGTCAAATAATCTCGAAGATGAATATGTAAGAAACGTAATTTTTTTTTATGAATATCTTTTTGTGAACCATACAAAATTATCTAACTACTTACAAGCGCAAATAAACGCACTAAATCTGTTAGATGTGTTGAAACGTTATTCTATAAATAACGACTTTTTTAATCTTGCCATCAACAATACGATAGGAATTGTTAATATGAAATCGCACAACCACCCCCTAGCCCTCAAATACTTCCACAAATCCTTATCCCTATCACATCAATTGGCCGATGAATATTATACAGCCAAGCCGTATATCTATCAAAATCTAAGTCAAATACATAACCAGTTAAATAATGCTGACTCGGCAGCTTACTATCTAGATAAAGCGATCGCTATATTCGAATCGAATAAAGAAGATTTTGAAAAGGACTTTTTTGCGGCGTATGCAACTGCGGCAAATCGACAAATTGCAAATGAAAACCTAGATCGTGCTGCTTTGTTCATCAAAATGGCTGCACCATACCGCTATAGTTCGAATAGCGTGACCGATTTAGCTTATTATCATAGAACTAAGGCGCTCTATATTGTAAAAAGCGCAATGCCCGATTCTGCGGCTCATGAGATAACAGAAGCTAGAAGACTTCTCGAATGGCGGGATGAGCATGGGGATATACAGACATACTACCTCAATGAATATATGGATGTTCGCATAACAGATCTGATCGTGTCTGAGATAAAAAACAAAGAAACATATTATAAAGCAGCGGTTGAAACCATGGATGACGTCGAACGACTCATTCAGCAATCACTCGACCCGAGCATCAAGGCATCCGCCTATCGCAATAGCAAAGCCATTTATTTTCATGTTATCCATTCCATTTACCAATTACAACAATCCGGCACAGCAGCCGACTCGATCAACAGAACACTTATTTCAGCATTTGAGCAGGCACATGCCAGTCTCTTAAATGCTGATCTTAATATGAATGCGTGGACCTCAGCACGTCAAGATCATCCTGAAGTCAAAGATTACCGCGAATTGCTGTATAAGCAAAACGAACTCACATCACAGTTGAGCACCACAGATTTATCCGTCGAAGATTCATCAACATATGTTGAGATCGTCCGAAAGAAAATAAATTTAGATGAACAAATAATAGAAAACACCAATCAATTAAAGAGTAAATTTCCCGATTTACAAGCATTACTCAATCAGTCAGACGTATTGACAAATGATGAATTAGAACTCGTGAAGAACACGTTTGACAATGTGATCACTTATTTTAAATATGATGATGACATGTTTGTACTCCATGTATTTGATGACAAATTAGAGCTCCATCACCTACCAAATGCCGACTCAATATCCCTCCTCATTAATCAATGGAACGAACTACTTACGCGTGCTGAAATCACAGAGCGACATACGCAGAGCATGCATCAAATTGGAAATTTACTCTACGACAAACTCTTAGGACCGATAGATGCGGATTTTGGTGAATCAATATTAATTATTCCCGATGAAGATTTGGCAAGCATATCTTTTGCCGCTTTAAATCGCAATATGCCAAGTCAACCATACGACTACTTAAGTGCCGACTACCTGACATCCAACCATACTTTGACCTATCACTATTCCCTGAAACTCGCCGCGCAAATGATAAGTCACAGTACCCAGGAGAGAAGGCCCCCGATATCATTCACACCAACGATCGGTGAAGTACGGCTTGCACCAACACCGATGTCGGATACGATTATTCTCCCTCCACTCTATTTCTCAAATGCCGAAGCGCAATTGATCGTCGATGAACTTGATGGCGAGATTTTATCAAATATTAATCACGTCGATAGTTTTATATTTAATTTAAAGCATCGTTCTCTTTTTCACATCGGTTCTCACGTGATATTACACAATGAGTTTCCCGATCAATCCATGCTTCCCTATTTCGATTCAGCCGGCCATTTACAAACTTTTAACTCTTATGAATTCTACAAAGAGCCTCTAGATATCGATCTCACAATCGTCAATGCCTGCCACGCCGGAGCCGGCCAAACTACCGCAGGTCGCGGTCTTCTGAGTTTTGTGAGTGGACTGGCACGTGCGGAAGTGAAGTCGATCATATCACCGAAATGGACCATCGAAGACCGGCTAGGGAAAGTATTTTTTGAGGACTTGATTTCCAACTTAAATAAAAGTCTATCCGCTTGTAAAGCACTTCGACAAACACAGGTAAATATTATCGAGCGAAATGACCCGATTCAATCGCATCCAAGGTATTGGGCACCGTATTTTTTGATTGGAGATCCTGATGTTGAAATTGGTCAGAATACACAGATTGGTAAGTGGTTTATTTATGGGAGTTTGTTAGCGCTTCTCTTGTTTTTTATTTGGCGATATATTGGGAAACAAAATAAAAATGCTTAACCAACCTGCAAGGTTTAGACAATAAGGAATTAGGAATTAAGAATTAGGAATTAAGAATTAGGAATTCATTAAAAAAAGCCAACCTGCAAGATTTTGAAAGGCCTGAGCGGATCAGAACCTTGGAGGTTTTTTCATAAGCATAAATTTAAAATGATTAAATAATAATTCATCGAAAATACATTATTAATAAACTTAAGGCAATTGTCGGCGGGAAGTCAACAAAGGAATAGGTATTGGCTACCGGGCACCCTATTTTTTGATTGGCAATATTTGAAAGAGCAAAATTAAACTCATAAAGGCTATGCACCAAGTTCTGTAGGAACGACATGATATAACAAGGAAGGTAACTTCCTTGTGCTGATCACCGAATCACCTCCACCAACGACTCATAAATAAACCCAACCTCACCCCACTCATTTTTTATCTGATACCAATTATCAATTCTACCGAGAATATCCACCGAAGATTCAGTATTAAAATTCAATTTTATCGGAAAAGATTTATTAGGACCTAGGCGTACATTCGATGATTTTGGATAAATGATGCCCTTCAGCGGCGCTTTTACGTCTTTCATATCCGGACTATCCTGAATCTCCACAAATGGCAGCGGATCAATGGCACCACGTGCGCCATACAAACCCAAATGCAGATGCGGCGGTGTCGTCTTTGCATTGCCCGTGTTGCCGACCGTGCCTATGGTATCGCCACGGTTGACCGCATCACCTTTATCTACGCTGATCTGATCCAAGTGTGCATAATAGATCGACATGCCGACATCACTCGACCGCAGCCACACTTGCTTCCCACCCAAACCTTTGCTGCCAGCGTACGAAACGTGTCCGTCTGTCGATGCAATCAACGGCGTCCCGCGCTTCGCAAATATGTCTATCCCTTTGTGTATCCTTCGCCCACCATCACGCGGGGCTCCCCAAAGACTTTGGATGGCACGATTGCCTTTTCCCGCGACCGGAAATTGAAATTTTGCTTCGGCATATCCTATCATTTGAATCTGTGAAAGTTCTTCTAATCCGGCCTGTACGATCAATTTATAATCGCCATCCTGCGACACGTCCAATTCAAGTGGGCGGCCATCGTATCGATCTTCTTCAAGCTGGATTAATTCCATTTCATCGATCCGATAAAAATTAATAAAAACAGGAAGCAAAGAATCGGCGAGATTAAAATCGATATAATAATGCCGGCCGGTCCGCAATGAGAAATCATATTGAAGCGCACTCTGCCCCATTGTGACATGACCGTTAAATACAAATGGAAATTCACCCATCAGGGAATCCGCCTTGGCCAATTCAAATTCTGTTGCCCACTGCTGATATACAGGATCTTCTTCTCCAAAATTCCGTGCATACAAGTCTCTAGGGGATGGTGGTATGATGAAGTCGATCACAGCTTGACTATGCCGATAAAGCATGACACACGCAATAAGCGCTATGACCCAGAAAATCAATTTTGAATTAAGTATCCTCAATGCTCACGATAATGATATGATCCAATCCAGCTTAAAACGACGGTTTTACATAAATGTTGAGCCATCCCCGCAATGTTTTATCGACCCAGCATGAACTCAGGTATATCGCTTATCTCCTCTACCGTAGCCGTTTCAAAAAATGAAATCATCAGGCTAGCTATAACCAAGATTCAAATATAAACGTGCCAACATTCATATATTCTGCAGAGATAACCTTATTTTGGGCTGATAACTGCGGAGATTGATCTATTTAATCGCTCTTTAAAAAAACCGAATCCAAAATTATGAAAATAATAACTTCAATTTTTATAATAGTTTGTTTCATCATAACAACTACTGAAACTTCCCATGCACAAAAACGCAAGAAAAACAAAAAAGCCAAAATCGAATCGGCCATAGACACCATTCCGATCCTGGCGGTAGTGAAAAAGGAACCGGCATTTAAACCATATGAAGAGATAATTACTGCCGATGCAATGTCGGATACCGGCTTATTTAATATCCATCAAGTCGCGGACAAATATTATTATGAAATACCGTTTTCGCTTTTCGAAAAAGATATGCTCTTGGTCAGTCGCATTTCCAAAGTCGCAGGTGGACTTAGCCAAGTTGGGCTTTCGGCCGGATCAAAAACGAACGAACAGTTAATTCGATGGAAACGTGTACGTGATAAGATTCATTTGCAATCAATATCATTTAATAGTGTGGCAAATGATAGTTTGCCTATCGCTCAATCGGTCATGGATAATAATTATCATCCGATTTTAGCAGCATTTGACATCGAGACATTCAATGAAGACTCTACGTCTGCGGTCATTGACGTGACTTCATTATTTCTCAAAGATGTCAAAGCCATAAGCGGTTTATCACAGCGGGTACGCGAGAAATACAAGGTAAAAAGCCTAGATACCAAACGAAGTTTCATCGATCGATGGGCGACGTATCCCGAAAATATTGAGGTGCGGCACGACATGACATTCACGGCAAGCGCTCCACCGGCTAATTATCGGACTGCCACTATTTCTATGCAAATGAGTCAGTCCATGTATTTATTGCCGGAGGAAAAAATGCAACCGCGCATATTTGACAAGCGTGTTGGATGGTTTACGATGAGTCAAATTGACTACGGTTCGGATGCGCTCAAAGCAGATAAAAAAACATTTATTAAACGTTGGAAATTAATTCCAAAAGATATCGAAGCCTATAAACGCGGAGAATTAGTAGAACCGATCAAACCTATTGTATTTTATTTAGATCCTGCCACACCAGAACAATGGCGACCATACTTTAAACAAGGCATAGAAGATTGGCAATCGGCATTTGAAGTAGCTGGATTTAAAAATGCAATTATGGCAAAAGATCCACCAACTAAAGAAGAAAATCCTGACTGGAGTCCTGAAGATGCGCGTTATTCGACGGTGCGATATGTGGCGAGTCTCACCCGCAATGCAATGGGCCCAAGTGTATCTGATCCGAGGACCGGCGAAATTATTGAAAGCGACATTATATGGTATCACAACCATCTGCGCTCTTATCGCAATCGGTATTTATTAGAGACAGGAGCAGCGAATGCAGCCGCACGGACATTGAATACGCCGGAAGCCGATATCGGTGAGATGATTCGCATGGTGATCTCGCACGAAGTCGGTCATACGCTTGGTTTGCCACACAATATGAAAGCGAGTCACGCCTACCCGACCGATTCATTGCGCTCGCCGAGTTTTACGCATAAATGGGGATTGGCGACGACGCTCATGGACTACACGCGCTATAATTATGTGGCACAACCGGGTGACGGTGATGTGCGATGGGTTCGGATGCTGGGGCCTTATGATAATTATTCGATTAATTGGGGTTACCGATATATTCCCAATGCAAATTCTTCCATGGCAGAAAAATCAAAGCTTAATAAATGGATCGATGAAAAGGACGGCGATCCAGTTTATTTATTCGGTGCGCGAAATTCATACGACCCTAGTTGTCAAACCGAGTGTGTCGGTGACGATGCGATAAAAGCAAGTGGTTATGGTCTATCCAATCTCAAAATTGTCGCAAATAATTTAATGAATTGGACGACAACCGAAGATGAAGGCTACGAAGATCTTGCCGAATTATATGGAGAATTAATTTCCGTGTGGTCGAGGTATGCCCGGCATGTCACAACAAACATTGGTGGCGTCTATGAAAAATTACAAACCTCCGATCAACCGGGATACGTTTATACACCGACCCCGAAAATTGAACAACAACGTGCAATGACTTTTTTGATAAATGATGTTTTTACAACACCAAATTGGATGTTACAAAAAAATATTGTCGCGAATATAGGTCCAAGTGGAGTTGTGAATCGTATTCAGAGTTTTCATGAGCGACAAATGAAAAATCTATTGCGAAAAGATCGTCTCGAGCGGCTCATCGATCAAGGTGCCACGGAAGGCGTGAATGGATATGAGTTGACGAGTATGTTATCCGAATTAAGAAAAGGCATTTGGTCCGAGTTGGCCAGCGGGCGAAACATAGATACGTATCGTCGAAATGTACAGCGTAGTCATATAGAATCGCTAGCATCACTGCTTCACGAGGATGCCAAAGACCGAAGCGATATAGACGCTGCCGTACGCGGCGAATTATTAGCTGTTCAAAGTTTGATCGATAAATCACTGGCGAAATACGAGAACGACATGGTCAAATTTCATTTGATGGATATGCGTGAGGTGATTGATGGTGTTTTGGATGTGGATTAAAGTATGGGTTTCGGGCTCAGCAATCCCTAACGTAGCGAACCTGGGATTGCTAAGCTTGGAGTGCAACGGAAAGATTGGTAAGCCTAATGAAATGCGAGACGTGTCTATCTAAAGAGCGGGCTCAGCAATCCCTCTTTCCTCGGGCTTACGGATCCCTAACGTAGTGAACCTGGGATTGCTAAACCCCAGCAGTGCAAAAAAAGCGGAAACGAAAAAGATGATCTGGCGTCGTAAGCCGGAATAGATGCACTATTTAATTGATAGCTGTTCAATTTTTTTAGCTGCCATTGGACCTAATTCATAAGTGCTCTCTTTGAGTTCCGTAATTATTTCAGTTAAATCATAATCACTTTTTGTTCCGTGCAATATCTGAGCCGCAAGAAACAATGGTTCTGGTTCGAACGTATGGTCTATGACGTGATTCATAATTAAATCCTGTGATTCTTTGATTTGACCTGATTTATACTTAGACCATGCAAGTAAGCTATAAGACTGCGCTGTAGGCCTCATATCTACTTCATATTCTGCAAGATCAAGTGCCTTGTGTTGTGTGGCTTCATCATCTGCATAAATAGCAATATTGTATTTGTTGTACATATTTCCATATGCCGGATTGGACTCAATTTCGTTCAAGTATTCGGCCATGTACTTTTCCTGTTCGGTATGATTCTCGTCATATTCCGCTATTTCAGCTAAGAATAATAAAATATCAGGGCTCTGATAATATTGCTGGATTGATTTTAAAATACGCGTTGCTTCTGTCGTATTTCTGTCATGTGCAAAAGCAATCCACGCAATACCTTTTTTCGCATATGCGTCTCCTGGATTGTGCTCTAATGCTTTA
>ENA-ORXU01001888-ORXU01001888.1-marine-metagenome-genome-assembly--contig:-NODE-1888-length-15571-cov-13.179360_pt1 | contig 15571 bp, 9 predicted proteins | sample MGYA00237869_ERZ511484 | MGnify/ENA metagenome assembly ERZ511484
CCCGTAATCGTTCGCTGGGCCATCACCAACTGAACCGAGAGCAATGCCAACACGATTAATAAGAATTTTAATTTCATAATTAAAACAGTTTAAAGTTTTGAATTTTGATACGATAATTTTAGGCATAGAGACTTAATCTCCTGTATGACAACAGAATTCTATGACCTAAAGCCAAGTAATTTGTGATTCGGAAAAAAACCAAGTTAAACTCAGTTTTGTTTATCTTCCTTTACCTAAAAGAAGTGTTTAAATATTTAGTAGTTAATCAGTTCGTAATTTTTGAGAACCATACATGCTGCACCTCTGGAACTAAAATATCGTCCTAAAGGGGACGCAGTCACTACACAGTTTTTAAGCGCATTAACGAGCCCCGTTTTATGCATTCCAACTTTCATGGCATCCAGATAAAATTCCTTTATCATAACAAATTCTCCACCTAAGACTATTTGGTTGGGATTTAATAGATTCACCAGATTGCCAAGAGCTTGACCAAGGGTATGACCTTGCTTACTTAACAGTTTAATAGACAAGGCATCTCCTTTGAGTGCTGCATCTAAAATATCGTGATATTTATAATTCGATATTTCTTCTATTTTGAAATAGATTGAAGTTTCACCTGCTTTCAATTCTTCAATTAAATCTTCCAAAAGCGCATTACCAGCTATCTCGGTGTTTAAACAATTTCGTTTACCACAGCTACACAATCTTCCTTTGGTTCCCATCTGAACATGCCCAAAATTTCCAGCAAAACCTTCTGCACCAAAAACAATATTTCTATTTAAAATTATACTCAAACCAAGACTCCTACTGACCTTGATAAACAATGTATTCTCAACTCCTTTTGATGCACCGAATGTTTGTTCTGCAATGCTTAATGCTCTTGTATCATTATCAATCCACACTGAAAGCTTCAGCTCTTTTTCGATATACTCTCTTAAGGGAATTTCGAGATTATTAAAATAATCAGCTGACTCTCCTGTATGTCCATTTACACTGCCTCTCATCGCAATACCAACTCCAATAATTTGGTCTGGGCTTGCAGGAGAGTCCTGAATATTACTTTTAACAAATTCAAGAATATAATCCAAACATTCTTCAGAGTCTTCTAAACGAAACTCCCGATTGAATGATTTATGTACTATTTCTAAATCTATCCTGACTACACTAACGTGAATCCACTTGGATAAGACTTCGACACCTACTGCATAAAACTGACTGTCATTCAATGTATATACCGCTGGCTTTCGACCATTGATCGTCGTCTTCTTTCCATCCTCAATGACCAAATCTTGCTTGAGCAATTCTTTAATTAGCTTTGTCCCAGTAGGCACACTTGTTTTCACATGTGAAGCAATTTCCGGTATCGTCTGAGCATCCTTTGACCTCGACAGATAACTTAAAATACTTTTGAGCTGTTTAAACTGACGATTCTGCTTACTAGCTCCATTGGTTTTCTGGGGCTTTGAAAAATTTAATTGTTTCATAAAGACATGTGTTTAAACAACTACTAAACAAATATATTTTTCATTATAACCCTAAGTTAATAAATAAATTTATTAACTTAATAATAGTTGCTGTAATATTTTTTAAAAGGTGTTGATAACTTCGAAAGTACAGATTTCAATAGGTTATTATATGCCTTTAGTTGATGACATTATTAGTTGATGACATTATGTAAGTATACGTATACCATAAATGATAATGTGAGCTTACGGTATCAAGGATGTAGTCCTGATCCAAAATCTTCATAAATGTATGTGAGTTACTGTTCATTCATGATGGCAATCAAAAGGGTATTATACAAGACCTGATCCTTCTTATAGTATAACCTCCATCTGGCAGCAGAAATAAAGGCACATCTTATCGACCAGGATTACCTTACCGACTTCTTGCTGCTACGCCAATGACTTTTTATATTTTTCAAATATCATTTTGGCAATAACCAAATCTTCAATCGCCATACCAGTAGACTTAAATAGGCTGATGGTGTCTTGATTAAATCGATTAGATATTGGGGTCTGACAAATATCGTGAAGTGTCCCCTTTATATTAGACAGATCTAATTTGCCTTCTTTGATAGCCTGAACTATTTCGCCTGCATGATGCGGTGTGACATCACGATTATCCACATAGACTTCACAAGCCTCGACGACATCAGTCTCTACCTCGATCATATCAGTGGTGAATGAGCCAGCAAGATCCAGATGCTGTCCTTTCTTAACATGGCTTAGCTGAATAATTGGAGAAGTGGCTGAAGTGATACAACTGATGATATCTGCTTTAGAAATAATAGAATCAAATGACGCTACAGCTTCTACTGAAACCTCCATCTCATCTAAGTCTTCCACGACTTGTAAAGACTTGAGATGATTCCTACCCCAAAGGTATATTTGATTAACATTGCTCTGCGAAGCATATGCCCTGATATAGTGCGGAGCTATCCGTCCATTACCTATGATAAGCACAGAAGATGCTTCCTTCTTTGCTAAGCAAGAGGCTGCTAATACAGAAGTGGCAGCCGTCCGCATGTGAGTGATCAGCTTAGCATCCAGACTGGCGACAGGTATACCCGTCCGAGCATCAAAAAGCAAATACCTGCCGTTCAGGTATGGTGTGCTTGAGCCAGCGTTATCTGGGGTAGCAGAAATGATCTTGACTCCAAAGTAAGCGTGATTATCCCACGCTGGCATGATTAGCACGGTATTATCTATGGTGCTGATGTCGCTCTGATATAGATGTACCGATTTCGGTGGACATGATATGTGATTATCGCGAAAGGCCTTTCGAAGCGCTTCAACTAGCGCCGGATACTGCAAAGCTCCCTCTATAAATGCATTTCCAATATGGATCACGCGATGTGCTATTTTAGACCATAACTAATCTACATATAATTTTGAAATGTGTCTATGTAAATAAATACCATATCATAATTGTCTGGTCCACAGATATAGATAAATTTAAAATGCCATCCTATTACATACCAAACCTACAATTACCATCCAGGAATAAAATTCAATCCAAACTGTACGCTCGAATTTTCCTCTAATGGGAAGGCCCAATATGGCTCCAAGATCATCGCGCCAAATAAATTTACTCGCGCTGAGACTCCTATAGATTTGGCGAAATGTGGTTTTAAGTTTTCTATCGTACCTTCTCGATCGACTACTACAGGCTCTCCATCGCTGAAGTGAGAAAATTCATCAAACACTACTCCGCCGTCAAAGAAGAAATTTAGGTCCGTAAGCAAGAATTTAGACCCAATTAAAGCAAGCTGCTTAGGTCCAGTGAAGGGTATCCTTATTTCAGCATTAAACATCCCAATCTTTGATCCTAGCAGCTGACCCAGATTGATACCGCCACCGATAGGATTATTAATATTGCTGTCGAAGACAAAATCATAACCCCTGATGAAGCCCATGTTACCAGCATATATTGGAAATATTGAGTTGATATTAGTCTCCCATCGTGAATAAGCCATTCCTCTGAATGCCAAACTCACTGGCTTCATCCAGAAATATTTTCTCACATCGACAAGCGCGCCAGTAAAGTTATTGATGCCGAAATTTTGCTCTACTTGGACGCGCAGTCTATGCCCGCCCAGCGGCGAATAGGTCAGTCCAAAAAATGAATTATCCTCAACGTACGCTGCATTGAATGTGGCAGTGTTACCTTTTTTCAAATTAAAGAATTGATTAAACCTAAACTCATCACCTGTCTCCACTTTCTCCTCCTCAGATCCTATAAATCGAAAGCCTTCAGTATAGTAATTATTTCGCTGGTCCAGCCTGAAAAATTGACGCCCAACACTGCCTCCTGCCTCGAACCGTTTCGTCGTAGACAGCGGATAATGAATAAAGCCATTCGCTGACATATTATAAATCCTCAACAGATTCACCTGATCCACGATGACGGGTATCGTCTCTCCGTTGCTCAGCTCGAGCTCATCTGCGAAAGGTCGAGTATTAAAGCCAGTCAAGTTAGGGATAAAGGATAAGCCTCCTCCGTAGGCTAATTTATGCTTACGGTTGAGGTATTGCACCTGACCTCCAAAGTCGAGATAGGATCCATTCAGCGCCAGCTGAGTAAATAGTTGGTTGTTTCCTAAGATGTCGCTGAAGAGTAGATCTATTCCTCCTTGTAGTCCAGTATAATTTTGGAATCTCGAGTTAGACACGCCGATGCCTCCACCTCCTCCAACATAGTCTAACTTAAAGTTGGACTTGTAACCTACATCCCTTATTTCTGATTTATCTATGATAGCTAAATCATCAATATTACGCAGATTACGATTTACAATGTCAGTCTGACCCAGTCCTGTGACAGGGAGAGTGCCCGCCGAAAAATCCACCGCATCTGCCGCAACAGGCAGATTCATCAGGTCTTCCGTATCCGCTTGATACAGCACATAACTATGGTCATCGTAATGAGTATAGATCACTCGATCGCGCTTCGTTGATGCTGTGATGGCAGGAGAAAACCTGGAGATGCCACTAATACCCGTCAGAAGGTCAGTCATCTGAAGCACCTGAGTCGAATCGCTTACATACTTATATAGGTTTCTAAAGCCATCACGATCGGAAAAGAAATAAACATTTCCCTCGTGATCGTAGACAGGGTTCAGATTGTCTGCTGTGGGAAACACATCTAATATGGTGATGTCGCCTGAAAAATAGTCCATCTCAGCTAAATCAAATGAGTATCGACCATTAGTCCTCCCGTCGACCACACTTCGCTTATCGTAACTGAATAATAAAGTCTCCCCATCAGGCGAGAAGGACGGTTGAATCTCCGCGTAAACATCATCCGTAAGCTGCTGGACTCGACCTGACTTGAGGTTATAACTGTACAGGTCGGTCTGCCCTTGTACTAACCCGACCAGAACTATCTCTTTTCCGTTAGGGTGCCAAGCTGGATTAGCTAACGCTGGGATGCCAGGTATTGAGATGCTCTCTACCGTCTTACCAGATAGTGCCTCTTTTATGACTAATTTATTAGCCCCCTTACTGAAGCCGATGAAGGCAAACTCTTTACTATTAGGCGACCACGTACCTGTGGATTCCAAGAAGTTGAGCGCATCTAGATCTGTATCCTTAATGGTACTCGCTACCTTATTCATAACCTCGCCAGTACGCGCATCAGCTAAAAACAAGTCTGTAGAGAATAGATCTTTCTCTGACATGAATATGACATACCTACCATTGGGGCTAAGTGTCGGTGAGACGTTGATTCGGCCAGAATTGTCAGATGAGATAAGCTTCTTGCCTCTGATTCGCTCCTGCTTGTCTCCTAAGTAGGGCTCATAGTAAGTCTCCAGTGCTGACAACCACTGGCTGCTGACCGTCTCCAGCGAAGACCCTAATATATATGGCACGGAAGTCTCCAGTCCATACTTCGCTGTCGCCGTGAATAGAGGCTCGATGACTTCGTCACCGTAGAGTCCAGCTAAGTAAGACCACGCAGCCTGCCCATAGCGATACGGGAAATACTTAGGGCTATTCATCTTGTCCAGACCAGGTAGATCATCGTTGATAATGGCATCCCGCATCCACATAGCAGTGAAAGGATCTACCCTACCGATGGACATGTACTCAGCCATACCCTCTACAATCCATAAAGGCAGATTGGCTAGATTTCTGATAGAGGTAGAATCACCATTGATCACCATATGAAACTGAAATGCATGCACCAATTCGTGTCCTAATACCTGATTCGTCTGCTGATTAGTAAATGTCAATGGCATAACTACTCGATTCTTCAAGCCCTCCGTGACCCCACCCGTCCCGACACCGATAGCGCCTGATATGGTATTGGTTTGTTGAAATTCTGCATGATTGTTATAGAAGATGATCGGGTTTTGGTGGTTGAAAGTATCCTTTGTGATTTGCTGGTGCATATCGTACCATTGCTCTGTCATCTGCGCGGTGCGGTCTATGACATCTTGATTCTTAAGATAGTAATACATATCAAAGTGCGGAGTCTCCTTAACTTTAAAGTCAAAATTTCTATAGCGAGGTTTATTTTTACCAAAATACTGAGCTACACCTGGCAGGCTGTGCCCTAAGAAAATGAAGGCAAAGAGGAAGGCTGTTTTTCTCATCTGAATATATTTATAGGCGAGGTTGGTTATATTAAACAAAAAAATATAGTGCTTTAGTTTAGCCAGATGACGGGTACAATCTTAAAGAACTGATAAAATAGTAAGTATGGTCAAGCATATTTCTAAAATAATTACCATGTCAATTAATAATTTAGATATAGAATATATGTATCACTTCTCACTCTACTTTCAGATGATTAAGGCATTTAAGCTCAAGAAAGCAAATTAGATCTACCCGCATAGGACGAAGAAATAATTTGTCATCGCTTAGACAAATGACAAAATGGCTCTATTAAATGTTCGATTCATGACAAAATTTCTATGAATAGAGATAAATTGACATTGGATACAGATTTGATTAGTAGAAAGAAAAGACTACAAGCATATGACCTACGATATATTTACTGTAAAAGCTCAAGAGGCAATATTAAAAGCACAACAGATCGCGGGCGGTCTGGATCAGCAGAGCGTGGATACCGTACACCTACTTCGAGGGATATTGGAGACGGATGAAAAGCTCACGGAGTTTTTGCTCAATAAGATGTCCATCAATATCATTAGATTAAAGAAAGAAATAAACTTAGCGATCGAGCGATTTCCTAAAGTGGAAGGTGGAGATGGAAAGCAGTTTCTGACTAATGACGCTAATAAATCTAACAGCCGAGCCAAAAAATTAATGAAGGAATTCGGTGATGAATTTATCTCATTAGAGATGATGCTGCTCAGCATACTCAAGGGAAAGGATAAAGCTAGCCAAATACTCAAGGACTTGGGTGCTACTGAAGACGGTCTACGCAAAGCCATAGAAGAACTTAGAAAAGGACGCAAAGTGAAAGATCAGCATGCTGATGGAGAGTATAATGCACTTAATAAGTTTGCTATCAATCTCAACGAGCGTGCAGAGACTGGCAAATTGGACCCCATCGTAGGCAGGGATGAGGAGATCAGAAGAATGCTCCACATCCTCTCTCGACGGAAAAAGAATAATCCTATACTCGTCGGTGACGCAGGTGTCGGGAAGACGGCTATTGTAGAAGGTATCGCTTGGAGAATCGTACAGCAAGATGTGCCAGAAAACTTGCAGTCCAAAAGAATATTTGTACTCGATCTTGCAGCTCTGATCGCTGGAGCGAAATACAAGGGAGAATTCGAAGAGCGGCTGAAAGCGGTCATCAAAGAAGTGAATAGTGCCGCTGGCGAAATTATACTCTTCATAGATGAAATACATACGCTCATAGGAGCAGGTGGAGGTAATGGTGCCATGGACGCAGCTAATATTCTTAAACCAGCCTTAGCCCGCGGAGAGCTTAGGACGATTGGAGCTACGACATTGGATGAGTATCAGAAATACTTTGAAAAAGACAAAGCACTGGTCAGAAGATTTCAGACTGTCCTGATAGATGAGCCTAGCATAGAAGACTCTATCTCTATCCTCAGAGGTATCCAAGATAAGTATGAGGTGTATCATAAAATAGATATTTTAGATGAGGCTCTTGTATCTGCTGTAGAATTATCAAATCGATATATCACAGAGAGGAAGCTTCCAGACAAAGCCATAGACCTCATTGATGAAGCGGCAGCCAAGCTTAGATTAGAGCTTGACTCAGTACCTGATGAGATAGATGAGCAAAACCGAAAAGTGAGACAACTTGAGATAGAGCGTGAAGCCATAAAGCGTGAAAAAAATGAAAAGAAGCTCAAACGTGTCAATGAGCAAATTGCTAATGCTAAGCAAAGTCTGGATTCGCTAACTGCAGCTTGGCAGAGTGAGAAGGAGATCGTAGATCAAATGTCATCTATCAAAAAAGATATTGAGGACATGGAGCAGCAAGCAGCTAAAGCTGAAAGGGAGAGTGACTTTGAGTTAGTTGCCAAGATTAGATATGGAGATCTTAAGGCTAAGGAGGCTATGCTGAAGGCCACCGAGGAGAAGCTGGACAAACTCCCTGAGGAGACGCGTTTCACTAACGAAGAGGTGACGGCTAATGATATAGCTGAAGTCGTGGCGAGATGGACAGGCATACCTGTGTCAAAGATGCTGAAGAGTGAGAAAGATAGGCTACTTAAGCTGGAGGATGAGATATCCAAAAGACTCATAGGTCAAAAAGAAGCAGTCGTAGCTGTGGCTGATGCCGTGCGTAGGAGTAGAGCTGGTCTTGGTGACGAAAATAAGCCCATCGGCTCATTCATATTTTTAGGTCCGACTGGAGTGGGGAAAACTGAACTAGCTAAGACACTCGCAGAAGTGCTCTTCGATGATGATAAGGCGATCACCAGAATAGATATGAGTGAGTATCAAGAGAAGCACTCGGTCTCTAGACTGGTAGGAGCGCCTCCAGGGTATATTGGTTATGACGAAGGCGGACAGCTCACTGAAGCTGTCAGGAGACGCCCCTACTCCATCGTTTTACTTGATGAAATAGAAAAGGCTCATCCCGATACGTTCAATATTCTGCTTCAGGTCTTAGATGATGGCAGACTGACTGATAATAAAGGTCGCGAAGCCAATTTCAAAAATACCATTATCATCATGACCTCTAATATGGGTGCAGACGTTATCTTAGAAAACTTTGAGGATCTGGAGGCTGTAGGTGATGATCACAGAGGAGAGATTATAGAGACGACCAGAATGGAAGTCTTCGATATGCTCAAGGAAAATCTAAGGCCAGAATTTCTGAATCGGATCGATGAAAAAATCATGTTTTTACCTCTGACAAAAGCCGAAATAAAACTTATAGCCAAAATTCTACTGAAAAAGGTGCATAAAAACTTGGCAAGGCAGGATGTCAGTATTGAATTTACCGAGTCTGCGATGGACTTACTGGCTGATTTAGGCTATGATCCTCAGTTTGGCGCACGACCCTTAAAAAGAGTAATCCAGAAAGAGATCATCAATGAGCTATCTAAGCAGGTACTTTCGGGAGAGATGGCAGCAGGTGATACTATATACGTAGGCACGGATAAAAAGGGATTCACATTTAGCGAGACAAAATCTACAGCTAGTGCTAAGCCTGTTGTTATACAGGATAAAACAATAGAAAAAAAAGAGCAAGACATTGCAAAGCTAAAGAAGGCGACTGAAGATGTGAAGGATGCTGTTAGAGACCTAAAGCAGGAAAAAGATAAAGATGACAAAAGCAATAATGGTACGGACCAGTAGGATTGCCCTTTAGCCTTAAGTAGAGATCAGATGACGTCATCGATTAAGCTTACATTTAAAAGATAAATATCTTAGGATATGTGAGCTGCTCTTTGGCGAGCCAGCTGCCCAACGGCTCATGAGTACTTATAAACGCTGACCAAAGCACATCATATCATGAGCGATCTTGACAATGAGCATTACTGTGTATAGCTCCTGATTTTGGTACTTCAGTCTTAGAGTATTTGATTCTTACCTTCTATTAAATTTTAAACTAAGGTGATAGGAAATAAAGGGGAATTGGTCAGAGCATTAATTGCCCAAAATGAAAGTAAGCTGTCGGACACCGACGATTATTTTTTACGGCTTTAGGTGATCACCTTCATTTTAGAATGCTGTTAAGCGGATGTATTTTTATCCGAATGTGCCAGACACAGCAAAGAATGCGCTCATCAAGAAGATGATAAATAATTGGATCGTGTCGACAATTGATGACCCTGCTTCCATAGAATTTACTCCAGGCATGGCTAAAAATTTAGATTAGGAAATATAAACTAACGATACAAAAATATTTAGTTTTATTCGAGTCCGACACTATAGTTCGTCTACCGAAGGTATACAACATATTGACAGTAGATAGGAAGATGTATGAATAGAAGATCGCAGAAATTTAGTGGGTAGATTTCAAAATAAACTAAGTCATGACACTACCTCTTGTCTAGTCAGACTTAGATTGCTTCATCTCACTTGTAAAATAAAATTGTACGCCCTCATGACTCTCTTGCACTGTCTTCAGCCCCCAAGCAGTTTCAGCTAAGTAGACGAGCTGGCCATCCTTATCTAGCGCCAAGTCTTTTTTCCTTCTACTGATAAACTCCCTGCGCGCCTCATCATTGTCGAATCCGACCCAGCAGGCTTTGTGTAGCCTAACGGGTTCATAGGAGCAGCTAGCACCATATTCGTGCTGTAGTCGGTATTGGATGACTTCGAACTGTAGCGCCCCTACCGTTCCGATGATTTTCCGACCATTATCTTCTTTAATAAAAAGTTGTGCGACTCCCTCATCCATCAGTTGAGTGATTCCTTTCTCTAATTGCTTAGACTTCATCGGATCAGCATTATTCACAAATCTGAACTGCTCAGGTGAAAAACTCGGTATGCCTTTAAATTCTAAAATTTCGCCCTCTGTCAAAGTATCGCCGATCTTAAAGTTACCCGTATCATAGAGGCCTACGATGTCACCGGGATATGCCTCATCGATAACCTCCTTACGAGCTGCCATAAATGAAGTAGGATTTGAGAATTTCAGCTTTCTTTCCAGCCTGATATGGTAATAGTTAGTATTACGCTTAAAAATTCCAGAGCATATTCTTAAAAAGGCAATGCGATCTCGATGCTTGGGGTCGATATTAGCATGAATTTTAAACACAAATCCTGAGAAGTCTGTCTCATTCGGATAGACCACACGTTCATCTGTTTCTCTAGGTAGTGGAGATGGAGCTATTTTTACAAAGCAATCTAATAATTCTTTGACTCCAAAATTATTAATAGCGCTACCAAAAAATACGGGAGAAATCATGCCTTCTAAATAGTATTCTCTATCAAACTCTGGATAGATCTCTTTGATCATGGTCGTCTCTTCTCGCAATTCTTTTGCAGCTGCAGCGCCTACCTTATCATCTAAGCTGGAATCACTTAAATCATCTATCGTAGTGAGGTCCTCTGTACTTTGCTTACCATGTGGGCTGAACAGATTCAGGTGCTTCTCAAACATGTTATAGACGCCCTGGAACCGCTGCCCCATACCTATTGGCCAGCTGAGAGGACACACACTCAGGCCGAGTTTAGTCTCAATCTCATCTAACAGGTCAAATCCATCTTTACCTTCTCTATCCAATTTATTGATGAATACAATGATGGGCGTCTTGCGCATCTTGCAGACCTTCACCAACTTCTCTGTCTGCTCCTCTACTCCTTTCGCGACATCGATCACTACGATCACACTATCCACTGCTGTCAACGTCCTGTAGGTATCTTCTGCAAAATCCTTGTGCCCAGGAGTATCTAGAATATTAATTTTCTTGCCGCCATACTCAAATGCCATCACCGAAGTGGCTACGGATATACCTCTTTGTCGCTCTATCTCCATAAAGTCAGAAGTGGCACCGCGCTTGATCTTGTTAGATTTAACGGCTCCAGCGATCTGAATGGCTCCTCCAAATAATAGCAGCTTCTCCGTCAAAGTCGTCTTTCCTGCATCAGGATGCGATACAATGCCAAACGTCCTTCTCTTATTAATTTCTTCCTTAAAACCCATATTCTCTAAAAGAAGGCAAATGTACTGTTTAAAGCAGGTATACCAAAAGCAAGATTATTGGAAGAATAGAATTAAGCTACGACCTCTGAATTATCTCATTGCTACAAGGGGAGAAGTCTACGCAGCTAACCATTTGATCCTGGTCTGTTCGTTGCATATGCTTAAGTTTATTTTAGCTGGTATGTGCCTTCCTGATCGTCTTATCGTCATTATATTTATATGCACAGATACCTAAGTGCTAAATTTGTGTGTATCTAATCTGTTCATATCTTTGGTCATCGAGATTTATCAACATTATGGTCGAAATAGGAAGTATTATCATCTTAGGCATATTAGCACAGTGGATTGCTTGGCGATTGAAAATTCCCGCTATTCTACCATTGATCATCATCGGCTTGATAGTCGGTCCATTAGCCACTCTTTGGGGTGTAGAGGAGTTAAAGCTGATAAATCCTACGTGGGATGGTCATCATGGGCTCTTCCCTGGCGAGCATTTAATTCATTTTGTCGAGTTAGCTATAGGTATCATTCTTTTTGAAGGTGGCATGACCCTTAAGAAAGATGAATTTAAGGGCGTGGGTAGCAGTATTATGAAGCTCATCACCTTAGGATCAGCCATCACATTCGTCACTGCTGGCATCTTGACATACCTGATTATCGGTCTTTCGCTACCGTTATCGTTCCTATTTTCTGGCTTGATCATTGTTACTGGACCGACCGTCATAGCCCCTATCTTGAGAAATCTTTCCTTAGATAAGAAGGTGGCTAATATCTTGAAGTGGGAAGGTATTCTGATCGATCCCATTGGAGCATTAGTGGCAGTACTCATGTATGAGTTCATCATTTCAGCACACTTAGAAGGCGATGGTAATTTTTCTTCTTTCGCTCTGATTCATTTTATTAAGATCTGCTTGATTGGTACGGGCATCGGCTTTATGTCAGCAGGTTTATTGAGAGAGTTTCTTAAAAGAGAATGGATACCCCACTACCTCATTACCATTTTTACCTTAGCATTTGTACTGTTTATTTTTGTTGGATCGGACCTCATCCAGAAGGACTCTGGCCTACTTACGGTGGTCGTGGCTGGTATGGTATTAGGTAATATAGAGGTGCCTCACATTAAGGAAATAGAGTATTTTAAAGAGTCTCTAAGCATACTATTGATCTCAATTCTCTTTATCCTGCTCGCAGCTAATATTAATATCAATGAACTGCAGCAGCTACTGCACTGGCAGCCCATGCTCTTATTAGGTCTAATCATATTGGTAGTTAGGCCATTGAGTGTTTTCGCCAGTACTTACAAGTCTAATCTCACGACTAATGAAAAACTCTTTGTCAGCTGGGTAGGGCCTCGAGGAATAGTGGCCGCGGGTATCGCATCGTATTTAGGTCTAAAGCTTGTCCATCAAGGTATAGAAGGAGCAGAATGGATCACACCTTTGGTCTTCATGGTCGTGTTAGGGACTGTACTACTTAATGCCACGACAGCTGGGCTAGTGGCTAAAATGCTCGGCGTGTTGTCTTCTGAGAGCAATGGATTTTTAATCATTGGAGCATCAAAAGCCTCTCGACTGATCGGCAAGTATCTGAATAATCAAGGAGTAAATGTGGTACTCGTAGATACTAACCCCAGCAATGTCAATTATGCTAAGAAGTCTGGTCTTTTGGCTATCAATACCAACATATACTCCGATGATCTAAAGGATAATATAGAATTAGGAGATGTGGGAAATCTCTTAGCTATGACTAGCAATGTTGATGTCAATAATTTTGCACTCAAGAAATTCACAACTAAATTTGGTGAGAATGGTGCTTTCAGACTGCCTTCATCCTCTGAAGTAAGCAAGTTGGAGGATTGTCCTCCAGATGCTTTATTTAGTCACATTGATGATTATTATAGCCTCGATAGGATTGCTAGACAAGATCCTGATATCCGTGAACTTGAAGTGACTGATGCGGAAGAATTAAATGAAGCTATCCTCAGTATACATAGTATGGACAACACCATACCCCTATTTCTCAAGACTGAATCTAACATAATAGTTATACCTTCAGACAGCACACAGATTGAGATAAGAGAGCCTTCAACACTCGTCTATATGGGTAAGCTCTTGCCCCAGCTTCAGTCTACAGTCGTCGATAAAGTGGAAGAAGAATAAGTCATTTATGCCCGCGTCTTCCGATAGCCAAATATTTGTAGTGTTACACTAAGTGCACTGGTGATGACTCCGATGACCACCTTGAGCAGAAACAGCACCAGTCGATTTATTCGTTTGAGTGCCGAGAATCTTATGGTTTCATTTTTTTTTTTGGAAAAGAGATCATTTTTAATTTCATGAATACGGTCACTCATTTCATGAATTTCATCTTCGATCATGCGTCCTATATTTTCCACATTAGCGCTTTCCCCTCTCATAGCAAGTCGGTCTCCAGCAGTCTTGGCTGATGGTACGATAATCCATAAGATAATGTACGGAAAGAGGCCTATGCCTGACAAGAGAAGTAAGCCAAATACGATTCTCATCCAGATGGGATCTTCAATGCCCCAATATGCTGATATTCCGCTGCATACTCCTCCAATCACTTTGTGATCTGTATCCCTGAAAAAACGTCTTCCTGTTTGAATTTCTCTATAAGCGGTATGTGATTCATATTCAGTTTCATCTTCTTCATATATGTAGTCCGCACCAAATTGTTCAGGTGTACCCATGATGCTGACGACTTCGTCCAGATCTTTATGCTCTATGATGTGGCGCTCTGCTTTAGACTCTGTAAAAAGCTCAGCCATTCGCAGCTCTATATCAGCCATAATCTCATCGACACCTTCGCTCTTAGAGAAATGTCTCCTTATAGTGTTTAAATATTTATGCAGATCGTGATACACATCCTCATTAATGGTAAAAGGGTATCCTCCTAAATTTATGTTTATTGTTTTCTTCATTTTATTTCGTTTAATAACACTTTACTTGGCCTGAGCCTTCGTTTTTTTAAATGAATGATTGACTGCCTTAGTAAGGTTCTTCCAAGTGCCTTTAAGGTTCTCTAAGAATACCGCTCCAGTATCTGTGAGGTGATAATATTTACGTGGCGGTCCAGTCTTAGATTCTTTCCACGTATAAGTCAGCAATTCGGCATTTTTAAGTCTAGAGAGTAGTGGATATAGAGTCCCCTCGACTACAATAAGCTCCGCCTGCTTAAGTCTCCCTATGATGTCAGAAGGGTAAGCTTCTTGCTCCTCAATGATCGAGAGGACACACAGTTCAAGTACCCCCTTTCTCATCTGCGCTTTGGTATTTTCTAAGTTCATATCTTCTAATTTACTTTCCAAATGTATGGTCAATTGCGGTACTATGCAATACAAAGTACCTTATATAGACAAAGTTCTATATGAACGACAATAATTCATCGACGAAGGTAGTGCTTGTCATAGAGTGATGTCTCAGTATAGTGAAAAAGCAGAGTGACCTAAGAAATAGCACACTCGAGAAATCAGCAACGTTTTAGCAGGATAAAATGTGCTTAGTACTTATCGATGCAAATGAAATTGATCACTATTCCTTCTTGGGGATAAGATAGGGGCGTCAATATGAAGCCACTTAGTTTCTATACAAGTTTACTATTAAGACCCCCACCAAAAGAAATACAATGTGTACCCTGAAGCGTCAAAGCGTGACTGAGCCCAGGCGGTAACTCACTTCCGATACAGTGTGTGTATCTGAAGTGTCAAAACGACACATTAGCACCGATGCTGGAATAGTTGAAGTGAGCATCCAATTGATTGAAGAGTGCAGAAATATTCTGTGTAACCGCATATAGATGTACAGGACCAAGCCACAGCTTTACACCCAGACCCATGGAGACACTTTGAAATGCAGCATGAGTCAGGGATGCGCTTATGGAGGCAAGTTGATGTACTTGGTATTGACCAGCTATGCCTACAGCATAATTTGTTCTATCATAGCGATGGACCATACTGCCAGAAAGCGTCACATTCAATCGCTCAGTCAAACTCCGACTG
>ENA-ORXU01001891-ORXU01001891.1-marine-metagenome-genome-assembly--contig:-NODE-1891-length-15546-cov-3.415088_pt1 | contig 15546 bp, 9 predicted proteins | sample MGYA00237869_ERZ511484 | MGnify/ENA metagenome assembly ERZ511484
TCCCGTCCGACCACGGCGCAGGGAGGTACCGCTTCCCGAAACCGACATCCTTCCGGCCATGGCCCTACCGCGTCGGGACAGGCTCCTCGCCGCGATAGTCATAGAAGCCCCGGCCCGTCTTGCGGCCCAGCCAGCCCGCCTCGACATATTTCACCAGGAGCGGACAGGGCCGGTACTTGGTATCCGCGAGGCCGTCATGCAGGACGTTCATGATCGCCAGACAGGTATCCAGCCCGATGAAATCGGCCAGTTCCAGCGGCCCCATCGGGTGGTTCGTCCCCAGCTTCATGGCCTTGTCGATGCTCTCGACGGTACCGACGCCTTCATAGAGCGTGTAGACCGCCTCGTTGATCATCGGCACGAGGATGCGGTTGACGATGAAGGCCGGGAAATCCTCGGCAATCGCCGCTTCCTTGCCCAGTGACGCCACGACGGCGCGCATGGTCTCGAAGGTCGGCTCGTCGGTGGCGATGCCCCGGATCAGCTCGACCAGCTTCATCACCGGCACGGGGTTCATGAAATGGATGCCCATGAACCGCTCGGGCCGGTCCGTCACGGTGGCCAGCCGGGTGATGGAGATGGAGGACGTGTTGGACGCGAGGATCGCGCGCTGGGGCACCACCTCGACCAGGGCGCGGAAGATGTCCTTCTTCAGCGTCTCGATCTCCGCCGCCGCCTCGATCACCAGATCGCAGTTCCCGAAGCCCGCCAGATCGGTCGTCCCGCTGATGCGGCCCATCGCGGCCACGCTGTCCTCGGCGCCCAGCAGATCGCGGTTCACCTGCCGTTGCAGGTTGCCCTCGATCAGCTCCAGCGCCGAATCGATGCGCTCCTGCTCCAGATCGCTCATCACGACGGTATAGCCCGCGACCGCGAAGACATGGGCGATGCCGTTGCCCATCTGCCCCGCGCCGACCACGCCGACCGTTTCGATCCCTTCGACCGGAGTGCTCATGCTGCCTCGCTTCCATTGAACGCGACGAGAGGTAGGCGACACATGGGCCTTTGGCAAGTTCGGTGCAGCATCGCGTCATCCGCAAGGCTTGTCACCGCGCGACGGGCCGTGTTGAAGTGAACTCCTTCGGCGCAGCGATCAGGAAGAACTGCAATGAGCTGGGCGCTGTTCATTGACGAGTCCGGTCAGGATCAGCGCCACTCACCTTACGAGGTACTTGCAGGCGTCGCGGTCGAAGACCGCAACCTCTGGCCGCTGATACGGAATTTGTCGGACGCGCAGCAAATGCTTTTCGGCACCAGGCTTTTCGAGGTTTATGGCAAGGAAGCAAAAGCGCAGAAATTACTCAAGACCAAGGTTTTCAAACATGCCGCTCAGATGCCGCCCATCGAGCCTCGGGAACGGACCCGGCTTGCGCTTCAAATCCTCGAAGACGGATCGAACCCTACGAAGGCTCAACTCACGGCTCTTGCCCAGGCGAAGATCGCTTATTGCGAAAAAGCGCTTTCGTTGTGCCGCGCCTATGGGGGTCAGGCTTTTGCATCTATAGTTCCCCGCACAGCCATAAGGCCAACCACACCCATGCTTCGCAAGGACTACGCCTATCTTTTCGAGCGATTCTATTATCTGCTGAACAGCAGGGATGATCGTCCGATGGGTTATCTCATCTTCGACGAACTCGAAAAGAGCGCAAGCCAGATACTTATCGGACAAGTTAGCGAGTATTTCATCAAAACCCAAAAAGGTCGCGCGCGATCAAGACTCATCGTTCCCGAACCCCTTTTCGTCCACAGCGACCTGACAACCATGGTCCAGATAGCAGACCTTGTTGCCTATATTGTCAGTTGGGGAGTCCGCATCCACGGAATGACAGAACCGCCCCGTCGCGATCTTGCATCACTTGCACAAAAAACGGTGAACCTACGATTCAGTCAAACCACGGATGCCGGACGAACCACCTACGGCTTCAAGCTGATACGTGATTTGCGACCGGGAGGTGGCGGGCAATAAAAAAGGCAATGCCGTTTCCAGCAAAGCCTCCATCTCCGGATGTAGGGTAAAATCATAGGAAATGCAAGGCAGTCATCCCGCCATCTGCCATTCCTTGATCCAGTCCTGCGGAGCCAGCAGCATGATGACGTTGAGGGTCAGGCCGTCGCGGATGATGGCCCCGACGATCAACTCGGCGACGATGAACAGCAATACGCTTGCCCATACGGGCAGCACCCGCGCGAGGGCGAACCCCACCCACATCCACGCGATGTCGGCGACGGAGTTGAGGACGCTGTCGCCGTAATAGTCGAGGGCGATGGTGGCCTCGCGATAGCGGTCGATGATGGTGTCGGTATTCTCCGCGATCTCCCACGCCGCTTCGATGGCCGTGGCGATCACGAGCCGCGACCCGAGCGATGCGCGCCGCAGGATCAGCCACAGAAACGCATAGAAGACCAGCCCGTGCAGGATATGGCTGGGCGTGTACCAGTCGGCGATATGCTGCGAGTTCTCGGACGACACCGTCTCGCCATGCCAGAATTTCACGGTGCCGCATTCGCAGATCGGGTTGCGCCCCATCCACAGCAGGATCACCGCCGTCAGGACGACGATCCCCAGCGCCACCGCCAGCGCGCGGCGGCTCACTCCCTGTGCGGCCTCAGACGTAGCGACCGTCCCGCATCACGGCGGCGAGCACGAAGCCGTAGAGGACATGCCCGGCAAGCATCACCCAGGTCAGCTCGACCCAGCCGAGGAAGGGCGGATTCCCCGCGACGAGATGCGCCATGACGAACAGCGCGAAGGCCCAGATCACGATCCCGAAGATGATGCCCGTCACCCACCAATGCACGCTCGGCCAGATCAACCGGCTGATGGGCCGCGCCAGCAGCACGTAGCCCAGCGGATAGCCGATGATGCCCATGGCCCAATGGGCGTATTGGCCATACTGCGCGAAATCCGGGAGCAGCTTTTCGAGCGACTGGGTCGCCAGCTCCACGGGCTGAAGCGCGGCATAGCCCGCCTCCGGGCTGTAAATCTGACCGAACGCATCGAAGACGGCGAGCGCGATGGCACCGCCGATCAGCATCAGCAGGATCGTGCCGATGACGGAGCCACCCTCTTCGTACTCGTCCTCGTAGCCGTAAGTATCGCTGCGCATGGTCATTTCCCCTTGATACCGCCTCGCCCCTATGCCCGTATTCCTACGCCGTCGTCTCACTCTGGATCAACCTGTTTACGATGCCTGCCGCTGGAAGATATCGGGGAAGCGATACCCGATGGTGTTGTCATCTGCCACGGAGACACGTATCCGTTGGTAGACTTTTCGTCCCGGAACGCTCGATTGTCGTGGAACCGCATTGACCGCAAGACTCCTGCATACCGCCGATCTGCATCTGGATTCGCCGCTTTCGTCGCTGGCCCTGCGGGACGAGGCGTTGCAGGCACGGGTGCAGTCGGCGACGCGAACCGCCCTGACGCGGCTGATCGATCAGGCGCTGGAGAAGGCGGTCGATGGCCTGTTGATCGCAGGCGACCTCTATGACGGAACCGGGCGCAGCGCCAAGACCGCCGCCTTCCTGACCGCCCAGTTCGACCGGCTCGACGCCGCCGGAATCGCGGTCTTCGTCATCAAGGGCAATCACGACGCCGAAAGCCCGATCACGGGCGAGATCGCCTTTCCCGGCAACGTGCATGTCTTCGACGGTCGCGGCGGAAAGCGGCAATTAGGCGCGCATGACGTGTGGGTCCATGGCGTCAGCTTCGCGAACAGGCACGCCCCCGAGAGCCTCGTGCCGAAATTCGGCAAGCCGGTCCCGGAGGCGGTCAATATCGGGATGCTGCATACCTCGCTGGCCGGGGCGGCAGGGCATGATCCCTACGCGCCCTGTTCGGTGGCGGATCTTGCGGCGACGGACTTCGATTATTGGGCGCTGGGGCATGTGCACAAGCGGATGGTGCATTCGCAGGCCCCGTGGGTCGTGATGCCCGGTATGCCGCAGGGCCGCGATATCGGCGAGGCAGGGCCGAAATCGGCGACCCTGCTGACCATCGAGGACGGCGCGATCACCCTGGAGGAAATCCCCACCTCGGCGGTCGAGTTCATCGCGCTGACCATGGATATATCGGGAGAAGACGACGAGGCCGTCCTGCGCGCGGCTCTGCGCGGGCGACTGGCCGAGGCAGCGGCATCGGGGACCGACGCCATCCTGCGCGTCACGCTCACGGGCGCGACCCCGCTCTGCTGGCGCATCCGTCGGGATCACGAATACTGGACCAGGACGCTGCACGATCTGGCCGGGGAAACCGGCTGTCTCTGGATCGAGAAGGTCGGCTTCGACCTGACCGAAGAGGAGGCGGAAGACCCCGATGCCGATGCCGCCAGCGCCCTCCATCGCCTGATGGAGGACATACGCGGCGAAGACGATTTCCGCGCACGGGCGCAGGACGCGGTGCAGACCATGCTCGCCCTCCTGCCCCGCGAACGCCGCGATGCGCTCGCCCCCGATGCCGAGGCCCTTGCCGCCCTGACCGAGACGCTGGCAAGGGATGGAGCCGACCGCGTCATGGCCCGGATGAAGGGCGTGGCCCCATGATGCGCCTGCGGCGGCTCGATCTCGATTTCTTCGGCCATTTCACCGGGCATGGCTTCGATTTCGGCCCCCGTCCGCAGGAGGGGACGGATTTCCACATCGTCTACGGCCCGAACGAGGCGGGCAAGACCACGACGATGGAGGGCTATCTGCGCCTGCTCTACGGGTTCAGGCCCAAGAACGAGGAATACGGCTTCCTGCATGATCGCAAGACGCTGAAGGTCTCGGGCGTCGTGGAGATCGACGGCACGGAGGCAGCCTATACCCGCTATGCCAACAAGCTGGTCGATGGCGCCGGCTCCCCCGTCCCGCAGGCCGCCCTCGACCGCGCCCTCGCGGGCCTGTCGCAGGACCATTACCGCAAGCTGCTCTGTCTCGACGACGATACCATCGAACAGGGCGGCAAGGAGATCATCGACAGCAAGGGCGATATCGGGCGGCTGCTCTTCGCCGCCAGCGCCGGGATCAGCGACCTCTCGGCAGTGCTGGGCCAGGTGAGCGACGATGCACGGGCGCTGTACCTGAAGGGTAGCGGCAAGACACGCTTCGCCACGCTGAACAAGGAACTCGACGCGATCAACGCCCGGATCAAGGAGATCGACGTCACCGTCACCGCCTATGGCGGATTGCGCGCGGCCCTGACCGCCGCCATCGAGGAGGAGCGCCTGGCGGACGAAGCGCGGCGCGATCTGCTGAAGCGGTCGAGGCGGCTGTCGGGCATGATGGAAGCCCTGCCCCTGCTCGACCGGGTGGACGGCCAGCGCAGTTATCTCGCCGAGCATGACCTCTACCCCCGGCATCTCGATATCGACCCCGAGGCGCTCGTGCCGATGGTGGCCGCGAAAAGTGCTCATGAGAGGGATCGCACCCGCCTGACCGGCGAGATCGACACCCTGCGCGCCACGCTCGATGCGACCAAGCGCAACCCCGATCACCTGCGCCTCGCGGAGGCTCTGGCGGAACTCGACGATTTGCAAGGCGAATACCGGGCGGCGGCAAAGCATCTGCCGCACCGGCGCATGACGCTCGATGAAATCGTAGGACAGATGCGCCACCATGCCGACGATCTGGGGATCGCTCCTTCGGTCGATCCGTCCGGCCTTGCCCTGTCGCCCGCCCAACTCGTCGCGCTCGACGAGTGCCGCGACCGGCTGGGGCAGGCGCGTCGCGATGTCCTGCGTCTGCAGGAGGAAAGAGAGGGATATGACGAGCAGATCGCCGAGGCGCAGGAGGCGCTCGACATTCTGACCGCCCGCTCTCCCGAAAGTGCCGATGTCGCCACCCTGCTCGACCGCTTCGATGCGGCGGGCCATGCGGTCGCCGTTCAGGGCATTGCCGATGCGCAGACGCGCGCCGACGATGCCCTCGCGGCCATCTGCATCAAGGGCCACGATTTCGACACGCCGCCCGTCGCCACCCTGACCGCCTCCGAGGCACGGGAACTGGTGGAGGCGCTGGCCGCCCTCCTCCGGTCCCACGATGCCGAGATCGAGAAGCGGGATGCGCTGATCGCCGAACAAGCCGGGATCGAGGCGCGCATGACCGCCCTCACGAAAGGAACGGGAATCGTGGCCGACGAAACGGTGCAGGCGGCACTGGACGAACGCGATGCGCTCTGGACCACCCATCGCGAAGCATTATCGGAAGCCACCGCCGCTCCCTTCGAGACGGCCATGCGCGCCGTCGATACGATGGCCGCGCGACGGCTGGACGGGGCGCGGGATCTGGGAGCCTATCGCACCCTGGAAGCCGATCGCGCCGATTGCGCCATCCGGCTGGCAAAGGCGGAGACGGCAGTATCCCGACAGGCGGCGGCTCTGGCCGAAGCGCGCGCCCCGCTCGATGCCTTCACCGCCGATCTCGGCCTGCCCCTGACCCCCACCCAAGGGGGGATCGTGGCATGGCTGGACCGGCTGGAAACGGCCCATGGCGAGGCGCGCAAGCTGACGGAAGCGACCCGCAAAGCCGCGCCGGACCTCGCCAAGGCCGAGGCCATGCGCGCCGACCTCGCCCGCCTGCTGCCTGACAGGCCCGCGACCGATACCCTGCCCGACCTTCTGACCGCCGCCCACGCAAAGGCCGAAGCCGACCGCAGTCATGTCACCGCCGTCGAGGCGGCACGGGCCGAACGCGACACCCTCGCGAAAGCCTGCACCCGCCTGACCGGTACGCTGGAGAAAGCCACAGGCGTTCGGGACGAGACCGAAACGGAATGGATCGCCCTCGTCGCTGCGTGCGGCAGCGGCACTCTCGCAGCCGATACGCTCTTCGCTTCGCTGGCTCCCCTGCGCGACCTGCGCGAGGCCCATGACAAGCACCGCGACCTGACCGACCGGATCGCGAAGATGCAGGCCGAACAGACCCGATTCCGCGATGCCATCACCGCCCTCGCAACGGAATACGGCATCGGAGCCGAAGACGATCCGCTCGAAACCTACGCCACACTGGCCGATTCCGCCGAGATCGCCAAGGTTGCCGACGACCAGTGGCTTCAGGCGAGCGAAGCACTCGACCGCGCATCACAAAACCTGGAGGCAGCGGAGCGCGGCCTCGCCGAGATCGACGGGGAGCGCGCCCGGATCGGAGCCGACTTCGATCCATCGATTCCCACGGACAGTCTCGACGCCCTGCGCGAAAGCGTCCGCACCGCCTGCACGGTCATCGACGCGCGCAAGGCATCGGAGGAGGATGAACGCACCATCCGCACCCGCCTCGGCGTCGCCGATATGACGGCGGCCCGCGCGATGGTGCAGGACCAGAGCGCCGATGGCATCGCCGCCGATCTGGCCGCGTTGGAAACCGATCTCGCGCTGGCCGAAGAACGCTACCGCTCGGCCGTCGCGGCCCACAACACCGCCGAAATCGAGATGAAGGCCGTCACGGGCGATGCCGATGTCGCCCGCCTCCTGGAGCGCCGCCGCACGCTGGAACTGGAACTGCAGGAGGCCGCACTCGACCATCTCGAACTGCGTCTCGGCAACGATCTGGCCGAAGAGGCGATCCGGCGCTACCGCGATGCCCATCGCAGCGCCATGTTGCAGGCCACCGAAACCGCCTTCGCCGACCTGACCAACGGGGCCTATACCCGCCTCACGACCCAGCCGGACGGACAATCCGAAACGCTGCTGGCCATCGATGCGACCGGCGCGTCCAAACCGGCGGAAGCCATGTCGAAGGGCACGCGGTTCCAGCTCTTCCTCGCCCTGCGCGCCGCCGCCTACGAACAGATGGCCGCGAAAGGGGCCGTTCTGCCCTTCTTCTGCGACGATATCTTCGAGACCTTCGACGAAGACCGCACGTCGGCGGCCTGCGGACTGATGGCCCGTATCGGCAGGACCGGACAGGCGATCTACCTCACCCACCACCGCCACGTCGTCGATATCGCCCGCGATGTCTGCGGCGATGGCGTGACCGTCCACGATCTCCGTATCGACCGCTGAGCGATCGTCGAATCCCGACGGGATGCGGGCGACCGAACCGCGTTACGATGGACAGGCATCCGAGGGTGGCTTTGCTTCCGTCGTCCTATTCCGGCGTCGTCGAGAGGGCCATGCTGACCGCACGGGACACCGATTGCTCCGAGAAGGGCTTTTCGACCGTCGGAGCGCCGAACCTGTTCAGGAACAATTCCGGATCGTTGTATCCCGTCGCGAACGCGATCCTGACCCCTTCGCTCTGCAATCTCTTCGCGAATTCCAGGCTCGTCCGGCCATCACCGAGATTGACGTCCAGCAAGGCGAACCCGATCTCGCCCTTTTCGAGGATTCGCTCGGCCACACCGAGCGAATGGGCGACATGGACCTGGCGGAACCCCATGTTCAGCAGGATATCCTCGCCATACATCCCGACGAGGATCTCATCTTCGAGGTACAGCGCCTCGATATCGGCATAGTCAGATTTCGACATTGAAGTCCCCATGCTGATCGAGGATCGCCATCGGAATCGTGAGGATCGCGCTGAATCCTGCCGGATCGTACGTATTGTTCACAGTGCCCTGCAAGCTCTGAGCAACCGTCGAGTTTATGAGCCTGCTGCCGAAGCCCTTGCGCGAGGGTTCCGGTGCCGGTGGCCCGCCCAGTTCCTGCCATTTCACGTAGAGCATCTCGCCATCGCCTTCGTCGATCCGCGACCAGTTGATCGACAGGGTGCCTCCGGGAGATGACAAGGCCCCGTATTTGGCCGCATTCGTCGCCAGTTCATGGAACGCCATGCCCAGAGCGACTGCCGATTTCGCACCGATGCTCAGGTCCGGCCCGCGAAGGTTTATCCGGTCCGGACCATAGACGTCCACCAGTTCGGTCTGGAGCATCTGCGCAAAGCTCACGCTGCTGAAGTTCTTCAGCGTCAGGAGGTTATGCGTCTTTCCGAGGGCATGGATCCGGTCGACCAGGGTGGTGAGGATCTCTTTCGGCTCACCTTCTTCCTGATGCGCACGATTGATGAGAGCGACGACGTTGGAGAGCATATTCTTCACGCGATGCTGCAACTCCTGCATCACACGGCGCAATTCTTTCTCCATCTCCTTGTATTTCGTCACGTCTCGAACGCTGACCCCGACGGCGCTGACTTGCTTACCATCGTGGATCGGATACCAGTCGACCTCCCAGTTGCGTTCGACACCGGGATCGGCGGCGGTCTCGCCCGTAACCTGGTGCGCGAGGATGGGCTTGCCGGTCCTGAACACCTCGCGCACGGGTTCCACGACCTGATCCGTCAGGTCCGGGACGAGATCGTAGATCGTCTTTCCCACATGGTCTTCCATGGAGATGCCGTTGATCTCGGCAAGGCCGGAATTGACGCGCAGATAGGTCATGTCCGCCCCCATCAGGCCCATGGCCTGCGGCGAGACCTTGTACAGTTGTTCGATCTCGTCGAGGTGACGCTTGGATTCGACCTGCAGAACCTCCAGATCGCGGGCATATCGCCGCAATTCGGTAACGGGGACGCAGGTCATGACCACGCCCGCGACGGTCTTGTCCTCCAGTTGATAGGGCAGGATCGCGACTTGCACCTCGGCATTGCCGTCGCGCGTCGATTGTTCGTCGTTCGCGCCTTCGCCCGTATCCAGCACGGTCTGGCTCAGAGCGGCCAGCCTTTCCATGTCGAGATCGCCCGCGATATGGCTGATGATGCGTCCCTTGTCCTGTTCCACCACGCGCAGGTATCGCTTCATTTCCGGCGTGAAACTGCGGACCTTGAGGTCCGTGTCCAGGAAGATCGTGGCCACGCCGGCGGTCGTCATGAAGTTGTCGAGATCGGCATAGGCCAGATCGAGTTCGCGCAGCTTGCTCTGCAGCTCGTCGTTGATGGTCGTCAGTTCCTCGTTCGCCGATTGCAGTTCCTCGTTCATCGACATCATCTCTTCGTTGGAGCTCTTCAGCTCCTCGTTCGATGTCTCCAGTTCCTCGACCGTCGTGCGGATCGTCTGCTGGGCGGATTCGAGGTCGTCTTCCAGCGACCGGACATAGGTATCGTCGATGACGACGGTCGCCCCCTCGACCACCGAGTTATCGTCCGCCCGCTGATGTTCGAACCGGTCCTCGAAGATCACCAGACGCACCCGCTCGTCGATGGAGCGCACCGTCAGTTGCAGCCGCATCGCCTCCCCGTCGATCTCGCCGTTCCAGTCGACATAGCTGACGCTCCCCACGGCTCCGCCATGCCCGAGCAGCAATTGACGCAGCGGCCCGCCGAGGGGTTCCTTGGCCAGCTCGATCAGATCGTATTTCGGCACGCCGGGTTGCCATTCGATGAACCGCCCGATCTTGCCGGAGGTATAGGAAACCGAGCGGTTCCGGTCGATGGCGGCGAAGGCCGGAGTGTGGTGGTCGCGGATGGCGTTCCAGAAATGATCCGCCTTCTCCTCCGCCGGTTTCCGGAGCGTATCGCCCTCGCGTGCCGACGAACTCTTCGCCTGACTCCGTCCTCCCGGCAGCGGCATGTGCAGCGGTTTCGAAGGGCCTTCCATTCGCTTGAACAGCTTGTGGGACGCATGGACCTCGTCGAAATGGGACTCGAAGCCGCCGAGATTCTCGCTCGGCCCCAGAAACAGGTATCCCCCCGGTTTCAGGGCATAATGGAAGACGGGCATGATCTCGCCCTGAAGCCATTTATCGAAATAGATCAACACGTTGCGACAGGAGATCAGGTCCAGCTTGGAGAAGGGCGGATCCTTGATGAAACTGTGCCGGGAAAACCGCACGATATCGCGCAGGTCCTTTCCCACCTCGTATCCGTCGTTGGTCGCCTTGAAGTGGCGCTCCAATGCGTCGGGGGGCATCTCGTCGGCGATGGTGACGGGATAGATGCCGTCACGGGCGACTTGAAGGGCATCCTCGTCGATATCGCTGGCGAAGATATTGATATTGGGCTTGCCGTCGGTCCGGGCCAGTTCGTTGAGGCACAGCATTCCGATGGTATAGGCTTCCTGCCCCGTCGAGCAGCCCGGCACCCAGATCCGCACCTCTTCGTCGCGGCCCTTGTCGCGCAGGATCGACTGGATCGCCTCCGATGCCAGCGTTTCGAAGGCGGGCCGGTCGCGGAAGAACTCGGTCACGTTGATGAGCATGTCCTTGAAGAGGCGCGTGGCTTCCTCTTCGTCGGATATCAGCCGTTGCAGGTATTCCGTCGGGCGCGTCAGGGACAGGACCGACATCCGCCGGGCCACCCGTCGCTCGAACGTGGCGATCTTGTAATGCGAGAAGTCGTGTCCCGTGCGGTAGAACAGATGCTTCGCGACCCGCGCGATGAACTCCTCGTCCCGGCCCATCTCCGATTCGAGGGTCGTGTGATGACTGAAATACTCGTCCACGACGCCGACGATATCCGCCGAGGGCAGCACCAGATCGCAACCACCGACCTCGATGGCGCTGGTGGGCATACTGTCGTATTTCGCCTGTTTGGGATCCTGGACCAGAACCAGCCCGCCCGCCTGCTTGATCGCGCGCAGACCGGCGGCCCCGTCGCTGCCCGTGCCGCTGAGCACGACACCGACGCAGTTCGATCCATGCTGTTCGGCGAGGCTCTCGAAGAAGCGGTCGATGGGCCTGCGCACGCCGCGCGGTTGATCGAAATCCGTCAGGCGCAGCGTATATCCTTCGAGCGACAGGCCGGATGCGGGCGGGATCAGGTATACCCGTCCCTTCTCCACGACCATGCCGTCCGTGATGGTATCGACCGGCACCTGCGCACGTTTGCCCAGCAGTTCCTTCAGCAGACTGTCACGGTCGGGATCGAGATGCTGCACCAGCAGCAGCGCGAATTCATGCGTGGGCCGCATGGTCGAGAGCAGGTCCTGAAAAGCCTCCAGCCCGCCGGCGGAGGCACCGACACCGACGATCGGGAAACCCTCGGAACCCGATGTTCCGGTCGTCTCGTCCGAGCGCTCTGTGGTCTGCATTGCGAAATCGGTTCCCGAAAGGTATGCCCACCGATAATATGTGGTCAGGTGTGGAAGTTAGGTGAAATGGATCTTTCGTCAAACATCTTGAGGGTTTTTTCGCGCTCGACGGTGCCGCTTTCCCTCGCGAACCCCAATCTTCCGGATTCGCCGCTCGTTCTGGTCAATCAGCCGTTCTGCATGTTGACGGGTTACGAGAAATCGGAAGTCATCGGTCGGAACTGCCGCTTCCTGCAGGGATCGAGGCGCGATCAGCACGCGCGGGGCGAAATACGCGATGCCATCGACGCGGGCGTCGATACCCAGGTCCTCTTCACGAACGTCACGCGGACCGACGAAGAATTCGAGAACCTCGTCTTCCTGTACCATATTCGCGGCGCGGATGGGAACGTCCTCTATCATCTGGGTTCCCAGTTCAAGATGACCACGCGCGCCTCCGCAAGCCCGCTCGATACGCACCTGCTGTCCCTGACCGACAACCTGCACGACATGACGGACAACACGCACCGCGTCCGCGTCACCGCGCGCAGGCAGGTTTCCAACTCCCTCGCCACCGTCCTGCGATCCTCGGTCATTCAGGAAAGACTGGCCGATTTCAGGGGATGAGGCATGTCGACGTCACGGGGGCCAGGGGCACCATGCCCGAAGGCGATCGGCGGCGGCGGTGATCGCGGATCGCAGATCGCGGATCGTCCCGGTGCTTTCGGCGGCGAGGATCGGACGGACATCGCCACCGGACGCACGAAACCGCACCCGTTGACCGGATGCGTCTCGACGCCTCGCGCTGTTCGATGAACGCTGCGCAGGTGCGTCCGTCGCAGGGGAAGGCCCGCGCCCGATAACCGGGCGCAGGCTCGTGGTCTTACCAGGTCAACTGCATCCCGGCGCGGACGCCGACGGTGCCTTCGTCCAGCCCGACGCCGACCCCGGCATCGACCGTCAGACGGCCCATGTTGCCGAAGAGATTGGAGGCGATGACACCGGCGGCGGAAAACGCCATGGCCGTTTCGCCCTCGAAGGTACCGACATTCATCTTCAGGCCGAAGGTTTCGCCCGACACGAAGTCCGGGGTCGAGACGGCCAACGCCACCGCGACACCTTCGCGGTTGTCGTCGATATCGTTCGAAAAGCCGCTCAACCGGCTGTTCAGCGCCCCGCCGTCACCGGCGATGTTACCCGCGCTGTCGGTGGTGAGATGCTGGACGGGACCGGACTGGGCGGCGCGGCTTGCGGCAGAGCCGACACCGGCGAAGGTGTAGGTGTTCGAGGTATTGCCGATGGCGACCTGATTGGCGGCGGTCGTCGTGACGCCCTGACCGATGGCCGTGGTGTTGGACTGAGCCGCCAGACTGTTCGCGCCGATGGCGGTGCTGTTGGTCCCGCTGGCCAGCGAATCCGTGCCCACTGCCGCTGAGTTGGTACCGGAGGCGACGGCGGTTTCGAGGTATTTCGGAAGCGTGGCCGCAGGGGCCGAGAAGGACGGCGGCGGCATGACCTGCGTCGCGAGATTGCCCGCCTGATCCGTCGTCACGAAGAACACCGTGTCCGAAACGGCGTTCTGCGCTGCCGTGCTGGCCGTCGACGCGAGGCCCGGTGCCGTGATGGTCGTACTCGTATTGCCCAGAACCATCTGGTTGGTCCGGGTCGTCGCCGAGCTGATGCCGACGGCGGTCGAGTTGGTATGGGCGGCATTGGCGCTGTTGCCGAGCGCGGTTGCACCATTCGCCGTAGCGCGAGCGTTCTGGCCATAGGCACTGGCAGTGCTGGCCGTCGCGCGGGAACTGGCCCCGGTCGCGGTGGAGAAACTGCCCGTGGCCTGCGCATCGCGCCCGGTGGCCGAGGCCTGCGTACCCGAGGCGATCGCGCTGGCACCGATGGCATTGGAGAGGGAACCGCCTGCCTGGGCACTGACACCGATAGCCACGGTACTGTTCTGGATGGCAGTGGCCGCTGCACCGATGGCAACCGAGTTGTTGCCCTGCGCCTGCGAGAACCGCCCGATGGCCGTACTCTGACCGCCGACCGCGATCGAACCCGAGCCGATAGCGCTCGCGCCGGTCGCGGTTGCAAGCGCACGGGCACCGAGCGCGGTCGTGTCCGCCGAATTCGCTACGGGACCGCCCGCTATGGCATCCGCGCCAAGCGCCACGGAGCCGACACCCGTGGCCTGCGCCCCCAGAGAATTGCCATCGCCGCCGTCGCCGCCGATGGCGATGGCCCCGGCCTGCGTCGCGTCGGACTGGTTGCCGATGGAGATGCTTTGGCTCGACTCCGCCCTGGAATTCGGGCCGAGCGCGGTCGAGTTGCTGCCGAACGCATCCGCGCCGTTCCCGATGGCCGAGGAGCGGAAGCCTATTGCCTGTGCCTCGGAGCCGAAGGCGTTCGCGCCGGTACTTGTGGCGCGGGCATCCGCGCCGACCGCCGTGGACTGGCTCCCCGTCGCCTGCGCGCCGAGCGTGTCGCCATCCACCCCGTCGCCACCGAGGGCGATGGAATTGATCCCGATGGAATCGCTATCGCGACCGATCGCGATGGCATTCGTATCCCCGTTCGCGTTGCCCGCATCGGCTTGATGACCGATGGAGATACTGCCCTCGCCGACAGCGTCGGCACCTTCGCCAAGAGCAACGGACTCGAGAGCCGTTGCCTGTGCATCGCGACCGAACGCGGATGCTCCGCTAGCAGAGGCTTCGGAGAAACCACCGACAGCAGTGGTATTGATAGAAGTCGCCTGAGAGCTGTCACCGATTGCAATCGCCTCCCTGCCGGTAGCGTCAGAAGAAAAGCCGATCGCAATCGAGTCAGTCGATGTCGACGTGACACCTTCGCCGATACCGATTGCATCGTTCCCTGAAACGGTCGTTCCCTCACCGATGGCAATGGCCGAACCGCCGGTCGCCACCGTTCCCCGACCGATCGCAATGGATTCGGTGCCGGTTCCCTGCGCATCCGCGCCGACGGAAATCGCACCGATCCCGCCGACATCGGCACTATGTCCGACTGCGACGGTATCCACGAAATCCGCATTAGTCCCCTGACCGATCGCGACGGACTCGGTTGCAGTTGCCCTGGCAGAACCACCCAGTGCTGTCGCATTGTTTGCGGTCGCCTGACTGCCCTCTCCAATCGCTGTCGAGTTGATTCCGGTTGCATCGGAATCGTCTCCCAGCGCCGAAGATTGCGAAGCCGAGGCCGTCGCGCCTTCACCCAATGCGGTAGAGCCGGCAGCAGTGGCTGACGAGTTGGCACCCACCGCCGTAGAGTTGGACGCCGACGCCGTGGAATTATCACCACATTCGACGCTAAAGAACCCTGCACCATCATTGCAAGGTGCCGTGGCGTCCGCCATCGCCGATCCGGTCGATAGCCCGATGGACATGACACTGACGCTGGCCAGCAATTGTGCTTTCGCCCCAACCACCGCCAAAAATCCGAAATTGCTAATCCATTTCACTTCGAAACTCTCATCACTCACTCGAAGAGGGCTGGAATGCGCAAAGAAACACGCACTTACTTGATGACGGCACCCAGACACCTCGAAACAACCGTAGCGGTAGTGATAACCAGGGCTGCGAATCGAGGTTAACGGCGTTCCATATTGAGAATTG
>ENA-ORXU01001898-ORXU01001898.1-marine-metagenome-genome-assembly--contig:-NODE-1898-length-15527-cov-4.995858_pt1 | contig 15527 bp, 20 predicted proteins | sample MGYA00237869_ERZ511484 | MGnify/ENA metagenome assembly ERZ511484
TCGAGATTCGCCACGGCTGCGCCCCAGGAGGGGGACGGAGGAATTTGTAGGAGAGGCAATTCCGAGTTGTGGGTCAGACGAGCCTGGCCCTGAGGAGCTGAAGGGAGTGTTGAACGGGTGATGTTCAGCTCCCCAGGCCAGTCACACCGGTCATGTGGCGTAGTTGATTTTTGACCTTTCAACATTTGCTGCCTCGTTCGAGCCGAACAGTGCTCAATCCATGGGATTGTGCGCTTATGCTTCAGAGCTCTGTAAAAGCGGTTTCCACGGCTTCTAACTGAAAAAAAACACCGGTGCAGGTCTCCCAGAGGACGCTCTGTCCTTCTTTCATGGTTTAGGAAAAAGTCGAAGCTGACTGGTGGCGACACTCTTCCGGCCTCTTTCCATCTTATTTCGCATGCACGACAGAGGCATGTGTCGCCCTTCTGGGTGGAATACGATTGCACCACAATTCGTCTCGACAGTTTTCTACCGGGTGCTTCACGGCCTCCATTTTAAGACATTGTGCACCGTCTTGCCCGACGACGGGTCCTTCTTGCGTTTTCTGCCCCTGAAAGACAGCAGCAGCGAGCACGCGCCAGCACTGCAACAGCCCCCCGTACCCTTGAAAGGACCAAGTAGTTGGATGCGTTGGCTTTCGAACATGCTACCCTAGGAATCCAGCCCGAAAGACCGGACCTGAGCACCGATTGGAACACCAGAGTACGCATTGCCCGTGGTGCCTCTTTGGAACGATCAATTTGAGCGTCTTAGGCCTTGTTCTACAGGTAAACGCAGGGCAAGACTTGAAGAATAGCGGAGCAGGTGTGATTGTAGGCGGAACCTACCTGTCCGCCATGCGTGTGTACAGTCTACCTCCAAAAGCCACGAGGCGGGCTCAGCTCTCAATACAGCGTCGCGGCTCGCACGACTGACAGGCGGCGCAGTCTCGCCGCAGACGGCATCGAAACGGACCGCGTCATTTGCAAGGTGCGCAGCCGGCGCCGCAATCGCCAGAACTCGCAGCGCCGAAGGCTCTCAGCATGGAAGACTGCAGATCCAGCGACGACAGACCGGAAATGGCTTGCGGTGGCAGCCGCTGTCAGAGCCCTCATAGCAGTGTCAGATTGGCTGCAAGGGGGAGGTGAGATGGAGGCAGCAGCTCCTGCATCCTCTCTCTCTTCATGAGGCGTCGAAGCAGCGTCCCAAGAGCATCTGAACATTTTGAATTTGGCAGCACTGAGTCTTTCCATGTTCGTGGAAAATAAACTTCGATTCTAAATTGTGCAGTACAGTGCGTTCTCGTTATAAGAGAATCGTTTACAAAAGAATATGGGTCGCGAGTCTTCCATTCCAGTCCGTGTGGGCCACGTTTTGTTCATATTGAGCCGAATCAGCTGTCTCTTATAACGAGAACGCACTGTACTTCAAGTTTTGTTCCGCATATGGACACACCGCCTGACATCTGTGTCGGTCAATCGTCGGCACGTTGGACAGAGTGAACAGTCAAGCACGACTGATGCTGTCCGTGACAACAAGCCGCCTTGATGACACACGATACTGCTCGATGGCCGGTTGATTCCTACGTGACAGCACCAGTGTCATGCTTGATCGCTGTGTCGCCAGAACAGCGACTGATAGCCACCAGCGAGAATCCCGAGCGGGGATTTTCAGCCACTCGGGTTACGCGGCGAGAGCTCTCTGCGGACTTTGACGGAGCTTACAGGGCGGCACGCCTGAGCTCCGACCATTGAGCCTTCAGCATGAGCGGTTATTTGAGGGCTGACCGTCATGGTCCTTGCGGGCTGACCGCCATGGTTCTCGCCTGTTCGAGGAGAGACATATGGCCCTTGATGCTTGAGCCCCAGGCATAAACCTCGAATTTACCTAATTGCAAGTACAACAATGTCTACTTGACAGGTGCTTTCAGCAAAAATGGGCATTTTTGCGGCTTAGAACAAATCTGTGTGCCTTGTGTCTCGAAGCCCTTAAATCGATGCAGACTGCAGCGGCCGACACCCGCTCCTGTGACGGCTGGCGTCGCGGACCAGGCGTGATGGCTTGCAACGAGTGCCTTCCATTTCCCTTGTGTACCCTTAACGATATGTCTCACGCCCAGCTCACGTGTGAGGGCGCTCTCCTCGATGTTGCCGCCATTGACGCCGACCTTGCCGGCAAAGTGTATCAGGCTCTCCCTGTTCCTCTCCTGCCGGCTTCCTCGGCGTTCGACACTTGCCGCGGACGGCAATAACGTCCTCTTTCTCGATACGTCTTCCCCTCGCTTGTTCTCACCCACCACTGTTTGAGAGTTCTGCTCAACGCCACTGTCCTTGCATCTGTGTCGGCCATCCCGCTATCCTCGAGCCTTTCCGAGTGTGGCACACCTCCTTTGACTATGCAGTGCTCATACTGCGTGCATCCCGTTCCTCCCGTGTCAGCCACAGCCGGTCTGCACCTTTTCGGATTTGTCGTGCGCGAACAAGCGGCCGCGGTGGATGTTGTCGTCGGCATTTGTGCGCGCGGTGGGGCGAGGCGAAGCGGTTCCGCATGACGAAGCAGCAGCATCGGCATTAGGGGTCTTCGTTGGGAACGGGGCCGAAATGGGCAAAAGCTCGCGCGGGTCGTCATGTAGCGCAGGAGAAGGTGCACGTGCGGACAAGGGCCTGATCGCCTTTTTCCTTCCAGTATCCGGAGGGTGCTCAACGTGCGCGGCTGCTGGTGACGAGAGGGACAGCAACGCCTCCCTTGACAATTCCGCGGATGTCATGCCGACCAAGACGGAGGAAAAAGCGGCGCCAAGAGTGCAAGTCGTCCATCGAGCGGCGGCGCGGAGGCTCGGGCTGCACGTAGCAACAGCGTTGGATGCTGCACCCGGTCTATCGGGGCTGCCCCTCCCTGTTATTTGTGAAGAAAATTTTCTTTGCTGAATGGCGGCGCAAATTATGCGAGGCGTTGTGACCAGCGCAGGAGCAGTCGTGGCCTCCTGTTCTGAAGCCCATGATGGTCTCACGGGAGCAGACTCCAAGGACCCGAGCGCGTTGTGCAAGCGGCTGGACGTTCTGCAGCAGCTGATACAGACGCTTTTCTCTTCTTTTAGTGTGAATGATGGAAGCCAAGACGGGAGCTGCTTCACGGCGGCGTCGTCCACCGGCTTGGCGTCATCCATTTGCCTCTCCTCGATTCACGACGCGCTTTACCGGGAGCTCATGACTTGTTCAACAGTCGAGCACATGCGCCTTGTGCTGGACACATTGCGCTCTCCGCGAGAGCGATTGCGCCTGTCAGAGCGGTGCCTTTTAGACATGTTTGCCATTGACGTATCTCAGCATCCAGGTGCTGATGACAAGCGGTCTTCCGTGCGGCGCTTCGAGAAGTCTTCTGCGAAAAAGTGGATTCTTGCGCTGCTTCCTCGGGTGCCCGTCGCGGAGTTCCCATCAACGCACGCCATTGACCTTCTCGGTCTGATACTTGTCACGTCGTGGGCGTCTTTCATCGAGTCGGCCGTACTGTCGCAAGCCCTGGGCGAGTGAAGTGGCGTAGACTCGTTCTCGATGTGGCGTGCAAGCCCTGGTGTTGGAGGTCTCAGCAATTCCGGCGAGAGATTGTCGCACCAGGACCTCTCGGCGAACAGTGCGCTTGACACCGCTAGAGGTGCGCTCGTCCAGAGAGTGTATGAAACACCTGCTACGCGTTGTGCCGAGAGTGGTGCAAGGTCTGTTTCTCCTTTTGATGGGGCAGTCTGGGAACTGACTTGTGATGCTGTGGCCGACATGTTGGGGTCGTAGGAGTGATTCCATTTGTTAGTACAACCGGCACGCTCAATGCATCGTGTGGCTTGATGAGAAAGAGGTCATGGAAGCATCGAACCAGAAACGGCCCCGGCGCATCCCTGCACACTATATAAGAGAGCCTCTTGTGGTGTACACTGCAGCGTGGGCTGCGCCATTCAAAACTGAGGTGGAGGCTTCGTGCCGATAACGTAGTTACAGAAGAGATCGTGACAGTAAAAAGAGAAACAGACAAAATCTGGATCCTGAATTCGTCGGTAGATTTGTTGCATGCTCAGACACCACACATTACAAGACAGTGCGAAGCCTAGAGCGCTGTCGGCTCATACTCACGCTCCAACATTTGCAGCGCAGCAATCAAAGACGATGGGTTGGCCTGTGTTCGTAGCCTACCGCTGGCTTGGCGCCAACGCCGCCTCCCTGCTCTTCGCTGCTCATGGCAACGAACTCGAGCACCCTCGGCTGTTGCTGACTGACACCTGGTCGCAAGGAAACCTGGAAGCAAAGGTGTTCAGTTGCAAGGTCGATGCTACTGAATGGATCTTCGTCGGGTCACGTGTACGAGCCGCTGGCGTGCAGGCGCCAGTCCGAGTCGCTGTATCAGAGCGTGCTGTGCGAGTGACGATATCAGGGCGGAGCGTCGTGTTCGATCTTTCGAACGCGAACAGCATTACGACTGCCTTCCGTCTGCTCGACACTACCGCAACTATCACCGGACTCAAGTGCTTCACTTCATGCTCATCTGCTCGCGCATTATTTTCAACGGAGCACTCGCTGCCGCTCGCTGTACCTGCTGCTCCCAGACGTGGTGAGCCTCGTTCGGGTGCTGACCTCTCTGTACTGCCAACGCACACATCACTACCCCCTCCCATGGCCTTTTCCGCCGCCTGTCGAGCGGGGCAGGTGGGACACACTCGGCATCCTCCCCGGCAACTAGGCGTCGCCGAAGTTTCCCGCTCAAGGGGTGCGTATTGTAAGACATCAGCTCGTCAGCGACCGCCGGCAACCTAATCTGTCGGCAGGCAGTTGAGAAGCGCGATGACGGCTGCAGCTGTCTCGGAAGCGGCGAGCAAGCCCGCGGCCTCCATTGTTTCGCAGCTTTCCAGGAGCAGGAGCGTTTCATTGACGGAGGCTGCAGGAACTGGAAAGACCACATTACTTAAGGAAGTCGTTCCGCAACTTCGGGTATTGGACCGCAACATGAGCGAGTGTACCACTACGGGCATGGCGGCTTTGTTGATGGAAGGAGTGTTGCTGCACTCTCGGGCCGGCTTGCGCCTTGCTCCTACAGCCTCCCTGATGGGTGGTACAAGTGCATCCGAGTGGGTGAGCCTCTTGCCCCCACGTGCTCTCGCGCGAATGTCGTCTGCTCGTCTCATCGTCCTCGATGTGATCTCCATGTTGAACGCGGCGTTACTAGACGGCATCGACGGCATCTACAGACTGCTGCGATGCCAGCCCAACGCACCTTTGGAAGGGTTGGTCGAGCTCTTCTGCGCTCACTTTGCACAGCTCCCTCCTGTTTTCGGCCAAGGCATGTTCTCGGGCACCTACGCCTTCCGCGCTGACGTCTGACCTGCCCTGTTTGCGGACCAAGGTGTGCTCCTACGGGTCAATTTTTGACAAGGAGACGACTCCCGCTTCTTAGGCCTTTTTCACCGGATGCGACAGGCGGAGCTATCACTAGACAACGTTCAAATGCTGAACTCAAGGGTCCGTCGATCAACTCCTGCTGACGTCGTGACGCTCTTTTCTAAGAACGAAAAAGAGCGCAAGCACAACGCTGAGCGCCTTGACCAGCGCAAGACTCCCGTGGTCGAGTATCACGCTGGTGACGACTGCAAGCAGCTCTACAAGGAGCAGGGCGTCGCGCTTTTGGCCGCTGTGACGGCGGCACAGCTTGTTGTGACCCTACGTCTCGGAGCCGTCATCGTCCCGCTTTCCAAGCAGTATTTTAATGTGCACGGGCTGTGCGCAGGCTCCCATGGTGTCGTAGTTGACTTTCACATTGCATACGATGCGACTTTGCGTCGCGAGGAGCGTCTGCCTGTAGTCCAGTTCGCCCACAGGGGCGCAAGGGGCTCGATGCGCGTCAACATCCTTTGTCAAAACTTCGAAGCCGCTTCTGCCCAGGAAAAATGCGTTATGGCAGCTGCCGTACGGCGTCAAATTCCTCTGCAGCTCGGCTGGCGCCTCTCATTTCACAATGCTCCAAGCCTCACTCTGAACCGCGTCGCGTTGTCTTTGTGCTCGGTCTTCACTTGCGCTATGGTGTACGTTGCGTTCTCGCGCGTTTGGCACCTTGAGGATATCTTTTTGTTGTCATTTGACGCTTCACTGGTGCGTGCTTGTCCGGAAGCTCTGGCCTTCCATGACTCGTTGCGTCCGCTGATCTTATAGCAAACGTGGACTGATCAAAAAGCATACGGTGAGTCTCCTGTCCATTCGCTCAGGCATCCTGCATACGTTCGCGCACAGTTGCTCGGAGTCCTGGACAGTAATGTACTGTAAACGCATATTAATCTGCATGTCCTTCGCATCTGCAAGAAATACCTTTCAGAACAAGATATCTTCCTGCATGCGCGCAACGGCAGCTGCCCAGCACTCGCTGGGAGCCTCGCGAACACGACTGACAGTTGCAACGAAACAGCCGATGCATGAATAGATGACGCCTGAGCACTGCATGTTGACTGTTTTTACTTTCCCGGTAGGTACGCAGAGCAGGGCCATGCCCTCTTGCAAGGCTATCATGCAGGGTGTCTTTCACTGTCCTTGAATAGAAGGGGGCTTCATTTCTGAGAGTGCTGAAGGTAGGAGCCTGTCTGACGCGGGCGGAAGCGACCTTGCGTTTTTGCTCAGCAGAGGGCTTCGCGGGTGAACTCCGCTCGTGATTTTTGACATACCTTTTGTGAGCAAGTCTGCAGTTGGCCGCTATCTGGCTTTTCGTTCTTTCTATCCACCATTGAATTTGTTTCGGCACCGCTCTGTCGCCCGTGCATGTTCCTGCGTCAGGCGATGCTCTGCACGATCCTGCTCTTCGTCGCCCTCCTCCTTGTCCAACTGTATTACAGTGGTGCTCAAGTCACCACCCCCGCCGTCCTTTTCAAGTGCGGAGTCGATCACGCCGGCAGTCATGCTTGTTGCGTCCGTGAATGCGCCGCCTGCCGCTTGTACCCGAAGCCTGTCTGAAGGGGCTCCCTGTGCCGGTACATCGAATGTTGACGGTACAAGGAGGCGCTCATTGGTCGAAAACGCCCCTTTCGTGCGACCCACCGTCCCACCGGTTGAGCGTGACGGAGGGAGTGACGAAGAAGACGACAGGAAAAAGCATCGCTCGGATGAGATTCAAGCCACTGCAAACAGTGCGGAGGTGGAAGCTGCTGCGCACGCAGTCGTGTACGACGCGGACGCTCAGGAGCGTAGCAAGATGAAGCTGGAGTGGAGGAGCTCCAAGATGAAGGAGGTCGTCTCGGAGCTCCTATTTCGCTGCAAGGACGCTCATGCTAGCGCAGAGACCAGCCGGGAAGATGGCAAGAAGTCGAAGTGGACGCGCTCGCACCGTGTTTACAACGACTTGATCAATGTCTTAAAAAATGCCTTCGTTCTCTAGGCGGCGAAGGTGGCGCCAAACCATGATGTGGACGTTATCGCAGGTGTCTTCAAGCTGTTGCGATGCATGACGACGGCAGCTGTCCACTACATTCGGGCGTTTCTCGACAGCCGGCGGCTGGGGCACGCTATGGCCGGTGGGAGCCGCCCAATCAAGATGTGGACGGTTCGCAACGACATGAAGCCGCTGAGGTTCCATTTCGCGAGCGTCACGCTGCCCGCGGCAGAAGGCGCTGCGCTACTCTTCCCCGACTGTCGCTCGCGCAAGAATCCGTTTTCTACCAAGATGGGCGTACACACTCAATGAGAGCAGTCTGTTGGGGCTGACGCTGGCACGCACGAGGGAATTCCGATGACGCACCAGGTCGTCAAGAACTTCAAGCGGTATGAGCAAAGAAATGCTCCGGCAGCCGGGGAGACGCGTGACACCAACGCCCCCATGACGGTGGCCATCATACGTGGCCTCTATGACAACCTCATCACAAAGCACCTGGATATCGGCGATCTCGACGACATCTCCGAGACCTCCATCACTGACGCCAAGCAGCACTTCCAGGCAGACTCTGTTTACGCGTTTAGATTCATGACGCTCGCTCGGCCCAAGTCAACCTTGAGCTTGATGCACTAGGCCCTTAAACTACCGAGCGATAATCGAGCCCGTAATGTTGCGTTCGTGGAGGAGTAAGTTTTCTCTCTTGTGTTGTTCCTTGCGCGTAGCATATTACATCGGGTGCGGCGCTGTCTTGGTCCTTGGCGTTATGGCCGCTAGGCAATAACCTCCCATTCCTGCTTCTCGTCCTGCGCTGTCTTCTTTCATTTCTGCGAAGGTACAAACACCCGCTCTTCATTGATGTGACCTGCAAAATTGTCAAGAGCGCGGACGCACCTGACGACGTCATGTCTGTACGGTTCTTCAGATTCTTCAACGCACCGACAGATGAAGGCGAGGCTGAGGTCGGAGTCGGAACTTGCATTTGTTGTCCTTTTGAGTGGTGCAACCTGCTGGAGCTTCACGGTGACTCCCAGAAATTTGCGAGCAGGACCCTGTTTGTGACGGGCTCGCGATTAACATCCGAGACTTACCCGTGTTTTTCAATCTGTCCAAGGGTACCAACTGGAAAGTAACGGCCGCTTCTCGCCCAATGGCGAACGAGACCCTGGCAAACGGCTGGCAGTCGACTGGTTGACGTTGGCCTCGACCTGACTTAGAGAGCCATCCTCAATGGACCCTATGGTTTTCACCGCGGCGGAACGCAAGTTTTGATGGTTGAGACAAGCAAGGCCGACCTCATCATGCGTCTTGGTGGGTGGACACGTCGCTCCGATAGCTTCCTGTTCTACGTCACCAATACGAGTGTTCGCGGCAAGCTCTCCACCACTTCGCCATCGTATGGACAAGACAAGATGAACCGAGCAGCGCACGCAGCCATCGACGCGCAACGTGACTGCGTGACGCGCTTGGTGCTCGAGATCGTCGGTATGCTCGAATCGAACGATGCCATTGAGGCGGTTCGCTCGTGCTTGGATTCCAAGGGCACCGCGCTCTCCAAGACATATGGCACACAATTGCGTTAACCGCAGCACACGGCGGCACCGGCAAGCGGCTGTGCGAGGGCGGGAACCTGTTTGGGCGTGCAAAGAAGCGCTCGCGCTCTTACTCTGCTACTGTTGATGCCATGCAGCGGACAGCAGCAGGCAGCGGGCCTCATGTCACCAAAGCCGGTGACAGCTACGAGAGCAGCGGCCGACAAGCCGGAGCGGCTGCTGCTGTAGATCGATACCACATTCGGGTCGAATTCATTCGAAAACGGAGAGAAGCGTGCCACAAGACCAAGAAATGAGCACTTGCGAGCGAAGCAAAGCTGAAGACATCGTAAAGGTGCCCAATGAGACAGAATCTAGGGGAAGCGCGAAGAACCGTGGCAGTGCCACGGCTGAACAAACACGGATATCTGTTTCGTACGCCTCCTGCATGCGATCGCGCGTACTGCCTGAGCCGTATCAGCCGCGATCTGGGATGACCATGTGTCATCAGCAGGTTTTGTCAGGGGATGGAGGTGCCCTCCAGGAACGAAGGGGGTCCTCTCATGTGTTTGGGAAATGAACGCTGTTTTGTTTCGTTGGTATCCATGTGCAAAACTGGATGTCATGAGCCACTTTTCGTGTGAAAACTCTGTTCTTCTTGTCCAAGGGGCGCTTTATGATTGGCCTTCAAAGAAAATGGATCATTGAGCAATACACCCCGACACGGGCTTTGGCGCGATCGGAGCGATCTTCCATTCAGAGGTCCCAGTGTGCGCCCAATGATGTCCAAGATCGATGCGACATCCGTTCATTTGTCCAAGCTGGTCGGCACGGCTCATCTCGAGAGGGCGATCCGGTGATGCTGCTTGATACCGAAAGGACAGCGAGTGGGCGGCGCGCAGCGATGACTGGAGCGTGAGCGGGCCCAGGAGAGGCGGTTTGCAGGCAGCTAACGCCCCGTGGTGAAGCGTATCCGACGGCCTGGCAAGAAACGCTGTTACTTCATGGGTGCGCACCAGGGGCTTCGGAATAATGATTCGGATGAAGCACCGTTCTGTAAGCAGTGGCTTCCTGCTCGTAGCATTATCTTATGTTCATCAGTCTTTCCACGAAGAGTCTGAGCATGAGGTGAGCTTTCCAGCAGTGTCTTCCGTTTTGCTCTCACATTGGATGGCGAGAAGATTCCAACGGATATATCCGAATATATCTGGAAATGTCCCAGATTCTTCTAAAACTTCCGGATTCTGAAAGGCCCTGGTGCGCATCGCCTGAGCAGACGCTGATTTGGGGGTCTGAGCCAGTCTCTCGTGCGTGGTTCAGGTCCTCTTCGCCTATTTCGTCGCGCGGGCGGGGCGCCATGGTCCACAGGTGGTGACCCGCTGTCCCAGGGGGCAGATGGGCGGATGATGGGAACGTTTCCCGCGTGTGGGGCCGCAGCCAGACGAGATTGGTCGCAGGGCAGGTGGGTCCTTGAGGCATTCAGGCCCGGTGCACCGGTTCGGCGGACCTGGGGCACTGTCCGCGTGCACGTGTCCGCCGGCTGACGCAATGCCTCTCAGTACGGTCGGCCCAGGAAACACGCAATCCGTCGTCCCGCGCTCTATATGACGTTCTGGGGGCCCAGGGGCAGCTTCTCGCGCTCGGATCTGCTTTTCGACGCTGTTCCGAGGAGCGTGGGCCGATCCGGGCGCCAAACAGGGTGTTGTCCGTTTCCAGCTCAGGCGATTTGAGGGACCAGTCGCAGTGTTCTCCTGCGCCCGCGCGGCGCCTGACGCTTTACGCGCGCGGCGTCATCGAGCGGCCCCGAAGGCCACCCTCTGTGCTAGTGCTCGTTAGGCGCCCTGACCTCACCCCGGGAATCTGCCTTCTGTGTGGCGCTCTCGCTCTGGCACCTTCTTTATCCCGCCGAGACCGTGACACCCGCCTGTTACGCCCACCCCTCCCTCCAAGATGACGGGCGGGAAGAGCGTGAAAGAGTCTCGGAGACGACGTACACAACGCACCCAAAACGCTCTCTTCCACCCGCCCTCCCTTTGTCGAACATACGAGGGCCTCTGGGACTATCGCAATATTCACTCCCCGCCCCCTCCCCCCCATCCACCTTATATGCCGCATATGAGGTCAGAGGGACCTACTTCCCTCTTCTGGCCTTCAATATGGCGACGAAAGGGGACGGCCTCGGCCATTTCAGCGGCCGCGGTCCCTCTTTGGTCGACACCGTGCACGTGGCGACCCTGGCGACCCTGATCAACAACGAAGGAGAGTGCGCCACCGAGGCGGTTGGGAGCTGGACGGTGGGCATCGTGCCCCAGGTGACCTTGTCGGCGGACCTCTCCCTCACGGCGGTGGACACGACGACCGGCCACTGCTGAGCTCTCCTCGACTTCCTCTGGCTTTTCCTTCCGGCTCGCCGCGTCTGCCACCGCGGAACTGATCTGGCCCGCTATGGGGTCGCCCTGGTTCTCCGAGGGGCGGCAGCTTCTACCGTCCAAGTAGTCCGCCGCGTCGCCCGCCGGGCCCTCCTCGCCCGCTCAGGTGCTCCCCATCCCGGCGTGGGGGTGGTGACAACCATCGCCCGGGGCACTCCTCGCGCCGTCCGCCGGGCCCTCCTGGCCCACCCCGGCGCTTCCCATCCCCGCCTTGGAGTGCCGAGAATCGCCGCCCCTGGACGCCTCCTCTCCGTCTCCCGGGGCCCCCTCCTGCTCCGCAGATCTTTTCGCCTCCTCAGGGGTGGTGCGACGACTCCCCGTCGCCGTAATGTGCAACCCGCCCTCTTATTGCCTACCTGCCGCCCGACACTCAGTCATCGTGGAAGGGCGACGACCGCGCGTTTCCTTCAGCGCCGCAGGGGTACGTTTGCGTGCTTGCGCACACTTCGACGCGGAACACCGCAGCGCCCTGGACTTGGTCGCCCTCGCCGCAGCCGCAGTTGCCGCAGCAGACGCCGCAGGACCTGGGGAGTTATGCTGTGTACGAGGTGAAGAAGTCCCATGCCCAACCTCCTCTGGCCTATCAACTCTTCTCTGTGGCCCGACCGCACCCGCGCGTGGTTCCGAATTTCCCGCCGCAGCCCTACCTGCAGTAACCTAACGTATTCTCAGGGCGATGGGGTCGAGTTTGCGGTGGACGGATGACGACGGCGTCCTTCTTTCCGAAGCCTACTTAAAGGTGTCTACTGACGCTTTGCATAGGACCAGTCGGAGCAAGAAAGATGTGTGGGCGGCGTTGAATAAGGTGTGGGACGATAAGATGCGCCAGAATGGGCCCATGCGCGTGGAGCGCAACGAAAGCACACTTCAGAAGCAGTTCAAGCGCATCCGCACGGGTGTGAGCACGTTCACCTCGCACTACCTCGCTGTCAAGGCGAAGCCAACGACGGGGGACCTTACGGAGGAGGAAATTATTAGCGGTGCCGCTGCGCGCTCCTGCTCGCTGGACGTGTATGACGCCATCCGCTCTGATCGGGAAGAAGACAAGCGCGATGACACCACCCGCAAGCGCGAGGCGCAGCTGGCACCCTGCAAGTGGGTGGCCTGCTGGTGGGTGCTCCGGCAGAGTGACATTTTTAGCAGTGCCGCCATTCTGGCGATCTTAGGAGCGGACGTCGAGACCGCGTCTGAGGACGAGACGGGCAGCGGGAGCGGCGGCGGCGCCAACAAGAGAAATGGCGGTTTTCAACGGCGCCTGGGTGGCGTCAAAGCCTCCAAAGCGGCGCGCCACGAGAACATGCAGTATGAGAAGCAGGTGAAGGCGAGCTAGGACGCGCTGGCCAAGCTCACCGCGCCGCAACACGATCCCACCGCCCTTCGTTGTTTAGATTCGCCATTAATGCGGAACACACTGGAGGTAGCGCACTATCGCCAAGCTGTTGCAAACAAGATGCTGTTGTGCGCTGGGGTGACGGTGGGGTCGAATAGTGGTGCGGAGGGGGCTGTGGGCGTAAAATATTCTGCGGAGGGCCTTAGCTGTGGCATGGCTGGCCTGATTGTGCGCGAATCGACGCTGACGGCGCCGCCAGGTGCCAGCCCTGCCGCCAGAGCCCCATCGTCGCCGGCGCGTGGAGCGCCGATGGCGCTGGGCCCAGCTGCCGTAGCAGTTGGGTCTGCTCCGGCGGCGCGGGCGGCGTCTTGCGGGGCGGAGCGTCCTGCACAACGCGCATCCGGGGCTGGTCGCAAAGCCCAGGCTGTCGAGGATCAGGCAGCCAATGCTTTACTTTTCTAAAGACTGCGGTCCACGTGGGAACTGGAAAACGGGGACGAAGGCAGCACAACGGACAGCGGGGATGCCGATTGAATCTGTAGTGTGTATCGTAAGGGAACATTCTGGTTAGTTGTGATCAGCAGCAATGGTTTTCCTTTTCCCTCTTGGCAGGGTCCTTTTTTTCCAAAACACTCGGCAGTCCTCGTCCACTTCTCCACCCCTTCTTCCGACGCACTTGGAAGCTTCTTCTTTATCTCTACCGGGGAACATACGATACAGGCGCCGCCTCCGATCTTGGCGAAGAGTACGGCGGCAACCTCGGCCTACTCATCGGCATCCGGTGAACCCCACCCCCATCACAAACAAACGCTTGTACCCTCCACCGGGCATGTGGGGCGGCCACCGCGGGCTCCATTGCATGCCTTCGCATGTCGACAGAGCGCGTGGCAGAAGCCGGTCCACTGCGAGGGAGCGCGCGCGCGTGGCGGGGACGGGGCCTACAGGGAGGGAGCACGCGCGCAAGGCAGGGGGTGGCGCCCCGACAGAAAGCACACGCACTAGGCAGGAGGCAGCGCACCAGGGGGGCGCCCGAGAGCGACTGCAGTATCAGTGTCAGTGTAGTGACTGTGGTGCTACATACTGTGCCCCTTTCTGGTGCAGAGTCAACAAGAAAGAAAAAGAACACAAAACCCTGCCCAACCGGAGAAAAAAAACCATTGTATGTCAATTCGCTCTACGAAAGGTGCGGGGCCAATAAATCGCCGCGGTCGCTCCACATGTATGTCGTGAGGACGGCACGGAGTTGCGCATGCTTATCAGCATTGCGAGTCTGTCCCCGGGCGTCAAAGTCGGCGGCCATGCCACCCGCTGGCGGCTGGTCGACAGGGATGAAAAGGGGGGGCGTGTTGGCGCCAGCGTGCGCGCCGCCAGGTGCAGGTCCTCCGGTGGCAGCAGCCGCGCCGACAACCGCCCCACCACCCTGCCCACTGTCCCCGCCAACTGGCCCGTCATGAGGTCTACTTCCCTCCGCACTCCCAGATCCCACGTCTTCTCCTTCCGCATCACCAGCGACCCCGCCCTCGTTAGCCCCCTCTGCGCGTCTGCGGCGACTCAGAAACCCCTCGAGGCGGATCTCAACACACATGTTGTGCAAACTACAAAGCGCTTTGAATGTCAGAATCAGCATCTTGACCGACCGGTACCGCCCAGGGTAAAAGGCGATGTGGAAGCGCTGCGTCAGCACACCAAACAGGCGCTCGAAATCTTTGCTCACCGCGTCATGAAAGCGTTGGAAGATCTTGTGTTCCTCAGTGGTGGGCATTGGATGCGGGGACATGAGGAACGCATAGCGAGGATTAAAGCTATCGACCAATTGGTACGGGCGCAAGCGTATTGTCCCATTCAGCGTGTAGGATTGTTTGCGCGGCGGCCACCGGCCAGCCGTCATGTGTAGGTACCGAAGTGACTGGTGCATCACATTGATGTCATTGAGGCTCCTGGGCGCACTCACAAACAGGTGCCATATCCACAGGTCCTCGTCGCACACTGCCTCCACATCAATGCCGCGTGAGCCCTTCCGAGACTGGTATCTGCCTGCCATACTTGTGGGACACTGGTGCCACGCCCAGTGGCTGCAATCAAGAGAGCATATACATCCCGGGAAGCCACGCTCCGCGTTACGGTCCATCATAATCTTCAGCTCTGCAAAGATAGGCCGCCGTAGGTCGGTAGACTCGCAGTATGGCACGATACACCGCATCAGGCACTGGACCTACAGGGGGATGGTTGAGCGGAAATTCGCACGTCCTCGTCAGCGTGGTCCGCCGCCTCCCCATACCCGAGGACGCGTAAGGCAGCGACCACTCGTTATAGCGGGTGCGCCTGCGGGTGGCCTGTCGCGTTGATACGCCGCACAAAGAAGGGCGTGTCCTTGACCACCAAGTAGACACGCTGAAACACGGCGTGCTCCACGCGAAAAAGTTTCTCAAAGTCTTGCTCATTGTCAATGGGGCCCTGGCCGTCGACCCCAAAGTGATCACGCTGGTTGTTGTTGACCAAGAATCAAAGTCGCGCGCCTTGTTAGGCCGTCTTCCAGGAAGGGAGCCGCGGTAGCGGTCTCGTCCGCCAATACGCCATGCACGTACTCGCGGCCGTAGCGCCATCAGCGCCGTTACACGCGCCTGCAGAGCCGCGCAAATGTCCGCGCCATTGTCCTCAGATAGCAGCACTGAAATAGCCCACGGCCCGTCCTCGATGGGCTCCATATCCGTCAGCAAACGCGCCGAGATTCCCCGCGCGCCCCGCGCCGTCGGTAAGTGTCCCCAGCGACCCCCGTGCGCCCGGCGGGGTTCCCCCCCCGTCAGCACCAGTGACCGACCCCGCCCCACAGACAGCTGGTGGGAGCGGCGGTGGGGACGGCGGGGGCGG
>ENA-ORXU01001899-ORXU01001899.1-marine-metagenome-genome-assembly--contig:-NODE-1899-length-15523-cov-3.967759_pt1 | contig 15523 bp, 5 predicted proteins | sample MGYA00237869_ERZ511484 | MGnify/ENA metagenome assembly ERZ511484
CCTTAATTGGAAAAGGGGGTGCTATTTGGGACAACAACCAAGATGCTATTGGCCTCTCTACATGGGCTTATATCGTTAATGTAGATTCTGGGGAACGTTTATGGAGCGTGGATTTCAATTTTGTCATCGACTGCGGTTCAGAAATTCCCTGTGGAATTCCACAATAGTATGACTTAACCCTTTAGCCCATTTCGGTATAAATTCGTGGGATACTAGTTACCGAATCGACTAGAGTCATCACATAACAAATCGTCAAAAAGAGGCTGCCTGAAGAGGTGGTCTCTTTTTTCCGTTTAACTGTTAGTATTCAAGAAAATCTTTGATAGCAAACCCATAAGCCATTCAGTTCATTCGATCATTCTGTCTCAAAATCTAATCGTACCCGACGACGTATGTAAAATAATACTAACAGTACAAGGGTCACTGGCAAGCCAACGGGCAAAAGAGAGGCATCGATATAAATAAAAATATGGTCATATTAGCATAAAGCGTATTCGCTAAGAATATATTAGGCAAAATAAAATTTCGAAAGCCCTTTTTTATTAGTCCTTTTATTACCTATTTTTCAAAAAATTCTTGCACAACTTTGTTCATGCATTAACCTAAATAACAACATGATTTATATTTGTAAATATTTTCTTCTATAGTCATTAATTTTTTCCTTCAAAAGTTATTTTTTTCCGTTTTTGTAGTAAATAATATTCATGCAGTAATTGATTAACAGCTTCATTTTTATATATTTAACCTAACCATCGTATTAAAATGACACTAACCTTAAACCAACACGATTATGAAAAAAGTTATTTTATTTTTACTTGGAATTTGCCTTTTACAGTGGTCTTGTGAAGTTGAGCCGGTAGCACAGCAGGAAGAACTTCAAAGCACCGCATACAAATGGAACAAGCACAAGAAAAAAAAGATTTTTGAAGGCATTGTTGTCGAAGCTGATCGATGTTCGGAAGACATTCCGGATTATAATTTCTGGTGGTACCAACCTACCATCCCCTTTGTCGACCAATTTTTTGCTAGTTCGGAGAATGCACCGCTCACGTATACTGAGTATGACGATGGTACCATTAACGTTAAAGGTATTACAAATTCCGTCTCGAGCACTTGTATGGTCAAGGTAGATCTTTGGCTCAAAGATAAAAAGACCTGGGAGGAATGGCAGGCTGCAGACGGTGAATTCAAGGACGAAACTGCCGATGGGGCCTGCTCGGGTGCCGTGGCGGAAGATCAATCTTATTATGTTATCGACGGAGAAAGAAGTTTTATAAAAATTATAGGCGATTGCTACGAAGGTGCAATGGGCAAATACAGATTGTTGCAACGTCCTGATCCAAACGATCCTGACACACCAAAATATGGTGCCGTAATAGGTCCAGGGGGTGCCATTTGGGATTCGAATGAAGGAGCCTTAGGCCTATCGACATGGGCTACCATCGCCGATATGGATGGTAATGGTCTGTATTTGGTAGATTTCAATTTCTTGATAAAGAAAAAAGCTAAAAAAATCAAAAAGTGTGTTGTCGTGGAAGCCGACAGATGTTCGGAAGACATTCCGGATTATAATTTCTGGTGGTACCAACCTACCATCCCCTTTGTCGACCAATTTTTTGCTAGTTCGGAGAATGCACCGCTCACGTATACTGAGTATGACGATGGTACCATTAACGTTAAAGGTATTACAAATTCCGTCTCGAGCACTTGTATGGTCAAGGTAGATCTTTGGCTCAAAGATAAAAAGACCTGGGAGGAATGGCAGGCTGCAGACGGTGAATTCAAGGACGAAACTGCCGATGGGGCCTGCTCGGGTGCCGTGGCGGAAGATCAATCTTATTATGTTATCGACGGAGAAAGAAGTTTTATAAAAATTATAGGCGATTGCTACGAAGGTGCAATGGGCAAATACAGATTGTTGCAACGTCCTGATCCAAACGATCCTGACACACCAAAATATGGTGCCGTAATAGGTCCAGGGGGTGCCATTTGGGATTCGAATGAAGGAGCCTTAGGCCTATCGACATGGGCTACCATCGCCGATATGGATGGTAATGGTCTGTATTTGGTAGATTTCAATTTCCTTATTGATTGTGACGAAAACAATACATGTAAGAGAAGAAGATGTAGAAATGGTTGGAAGAAACACAAAAGAAACCGTAGATGCAGATAACATGATATTTAATATATCATAAAAAATTATGGGAGAAGCGCCGAAAAAGGTCGTGGTCAGCTCCATTTGGCTCAATGGCTACAATAATTATTTTTCCCAAACCGTAAGGCAGATGAAAGAATGCCTGTAACCGTCGTTCGGTGAAGTATTTCCTGCACACCAAGAGAAGTAACGGAAATCATATTATTTTCACCATGCGCCGCTACCCAATCGAAAGTTTCTGATGCAACGAACTCAAGCTTCGAATTTTCTAGAAATTTGGTCATCAAAAAAGCCTTTATAACGATACCCTAATAGAGGTTGTCGAAAACAATTCTTATTATTTTTAAATTTTTATCCTTTCGATGACGACAATGTTGACGTATTTTCCTCCTCGCAACCTATACTTTCGCCTAGCCCGGTGTCAAAGTATTTGGTAAACGGTCAATTGTGAAAAGATGACCAAGAGCACGTTGATGTGGAAAGGATTAGTTATGGTAAACCTTAATCCGTGACTGAATATAGCAAAGTAACTCAGGCCGAGAAACGTTTTAAATTGAGCATTTTATGGATGTTCGTAAAACGTACTCCTTACGCTTGATAGAATAAAAATCTAACGCGCCAATGGCAAAAGCCAGAAAGATGCATAGTAAAGTAGGTTTGGCCACATTAAGTAGGTGTCAGGTATCGCGGGTGTCAACACTAGCAAGGCGACATGAATAATGGCCAAATAGGCCACCAGAGGTATTGGAACAATTAATGATGATTCTTTTACATTCATCGTTTCGGTTATGGAGACAATTAACTATGCTTAAGAACTATGGCTTGCCAACTTCATAAATACCTTCAGTAAAATGATTGACCAATAGCGCCACACCAACTTCAAGTTCAACACGGTATCTCCATCCCAAATTTTCCAATTTGGTGGCGTCCGTCAATTTTTTGAGGGTACCGTCGGGTTTAGAAGTATTAAAATTTAATCTTCCCTTAAAACCTACTTTTTTCGCTATCAATTCCGCTAAATCTCGAATGCTTATATCTTTCCCCGTACCGATATTGATATGGGTGTTCCTAACTTCTTTATTTCCTTCTTCAAAGCAATCTATAAAGTCGCGATTTTCCATAAGAAAGACGCAGGCATCGGCCATATCTTCGCTCCAAAGGAATTCGCGCATCGGCTTACCGCTACCCCAAATTTCTAATTGCACCGTATTGCCTTCTTTTTGAATACCGTAGCGACCCAGAACTTTATTAATCTCTTCCTTTGTATTTTGACCGTTGACCGCTTCGATAGGTAAGCGATTTAAATCATTGCGTAACACGTGCCAATCATCATTTTCCAAGGCTTTCCCCAATACCATTTTTCGGATCAGGGCCGGTAAAACATGTGATTTTTCCAAGTCGAAATTGTCGTTGGGTCCATACAGGTTGGTGGGCATGACCGAAATAAAGTTAGTGCCGTATTGCAGGTTGTAACTTTCACACATTTTGACGCCTGCTATTTTTGCAATGGCATAAGGCTCGTTCGTATATTCTAAAACACCGGTCAAGAGGTAATCTTCGTTCATAGGCTGCGGACAACTTTTGGGATAGATACAGGTACTGCCCAAAAACATCAATTTTTTGACCCGATGTAGATAGCTCTGGTGAATGATGTTATTCTGGATCATTAGATTTTCATAAATAAAATCGGCACGATAGGTGTTATTAGCGACGATACCACCTACTTTGGCGGCGGCCAAGAATACATAATCAGGTCTTTCATGATCGAAAAAACGAGCCACGGCATCTGAATCGGCCAAATCTAAGGCTGCACGGGTGCGGTAGATAATGTTGGTATAGCCTCTTTCTTTTAAATTGCCCAATAGGGCACTACCGACCAGCCCTCGGTGGCCGGCGACGTATATTTTGGAATTCTTCTGCATTTTTTTGATTAGATGACCCTACAGATAGACGGGGCTTATTCGAAATAGTTAGGTACTTGGTAGCCACTTTGTTGCAAATGTTGGTCTTTTCGCATTAATTCCAAATCGCTTTGCATCATTTCTTTTACCAGTTGCCCTAAATCGTATTGAGGAGTCCAACCCAATTTGGTATTTGCTTTTGTGGCGTCGCCAACCAACAGGTCGACCTCTGTAGGTCTAAAATATTTTGAATCTACTGCCAACACTTCAAGACCTGGTTCAAGCTGAAATTCTGGATGGGAACAATAATCAACATATCCTCTTTCATCAGCGCCCTCACCCTTAAAAACCAACGTAATGCCGACTTGGGCAAAAGCCATTTTAACCAATTCGCGTACGGCGGTGGTCTTACCGGTCGCAATGACCCAATCTTCGGCCTCTTCGGCCTGTAGAATCATCCACATCATCCGCACATAATCTTTTGCATGGCCCCAATCTCTTTGCGCATTTAAGTTGCCCAAATAAAGTTTATCTTGAAGGCCCAATGCGATTCGAGAAGCAGCACGGGTTATCTTACGGGTAACAAAGGTTTCCCCTCGAATCGGCGATTCGTGATTAAAAAGAATGCCATTACAGGCGAACATGTCATAGGCTTCCCTGTAGTTCACGGTTATCCAGTAGGCATACATCTTTGCTACCCCATATGGACTTCTCGGATAAAATGGAGTGGTCTCTGATTGTGGTACTTCTTGCACCTTGCCATAAAGCTCCGAAGTAGAGGCTTGATAAATCCGGGTTTTCTTTTCGAGCCCCAACAAGCGTACGGCATCCAGTATACGTAATGTTCCCAACCCATCGGCGTTGGCTGTATATTCAGGAATTTCAAAAGAAACCTGCACATGGCTCATTGCGGCCAAATTATAGATTTCATCGGGCTGTATTTTTTTTATCAACCGTATTAAATTGGTACTATCCGTCATATCACCATAATGCAGTATAAAATTGCGATTTTCAATATGGGGGTCTTGGTACAAATGATCGATACGATCGGTATTGAACGAAGAGGAACGTCTTTTTAGACCATGCACTTTATAACCTTTATTCAATAAAAATTCACTTAGATAAGCTCCATCTTGACCCGTGATTCCGGTGATAAACGCTATTTTCATAATTCGTTGGGGGGGTTGGTTATTGTTAAACTATAGTCGCTTTAATTTTTTTTAAAAATAGGTCAGCCATTTCTAATCTCCTAAATCAAACCCCACCAAAATTTGTTGAAATTTTAGGGATTCTCAAGAATAGTAGTCCGATTTCCGATCCGTAGGCAAAAAACGTTCCTATTAAGCTAAAAAAATCATTAACTCGGCATTAGAAATTTGACTAACTATTAAAAAAAGAATTCGCACACTTCTAAGTTCGATTTTCAAAGAAACAGTATTTAATTGATAGAATGAAATTTATACCTCAAAGCAAGTTATAGCCGTTGAGATATCCAAATTAAAAGACTCGATTAATCTAAATTAAATCAAATTTTACATCTTTTTTCTATCGCTCCATTGTCATGTTTCTATCGCGAATGGATAATATGCTTCGATGCCAATACTTTTACGTAGTTAGGCTACTTGTTTCCCTCGTCTAAATCTTACATATAAAACATGCCAGTTCATAAAAATTAGGTTTGGGGCTAAAACTTTTCATATGAAAAAGTCTAACATATATAATACGAAAATAATTACGGTTTAGATTTCTATATACACCATATCTTTCTAATTTTCAAAGGCATACTAACTTTCGGGCAGGTAGTTGTTCTAAAAATTAATTTTATGGTTCATAAAATGTGGAAAAGCTTTGGGGTTTTCTATCCTTTATGGTCATTGGCAGATGGATGCCATGTATCTGAATGTACAGCAATGCTGGTGGGGTCAACTTTGTTTAATGCTTCGCAATTAAGTTCTGCCGTAAAAAAATTGAAAACCACTATCTCCTAAGAAGACCATTTAAGAATTATCTAGATTCAATTCTTCGCCCCAATAAAGCATGAAAAGAAATCATGGTCCCCAAGCTGTTTTTTTGATTCGTGCCATAGCTTGAACCCGGCATTCTCAAAAAGTACGGGGTAGTTATGGGAAAAAGAGCGTTCATGCCCATAAGGTTGCGAATTTGGGTTAATGGAGAAATTATGATCAACACCATTTGGTTCGATGGCCACAAAAATTATATTACCCAACCCATATAATAGGGCGAAAAAGGCGGTTAACCTTTCTTCGGTAAAATACTCTAGCACACCGAGCGATGTTATAAATATCATATTAGGTTCACCATACGACGCTACCCAATCAAAAGCGTCAGCACTAACAAATTCGAGATTTCCCTCTTTTTCAAACCTGTTTTTATTGATTTTAATCTGGTCTTCACTTAAATCAATACCTATAAATCTGCTTATTTTTGGAAATTTCGATTCGAGATACGCTAGAACGTTTCCATTACCTGTCCCGATTTCTACTATGGTATCAAAATCGTTCGATTCTTTTAATAGCTGTTCTTGCAAAAGATCAAAAATAAATGAGCAGTGCGGAAGAAAAACTTGCTCAAAACTATCATCGGTACTAGAAAAAAAATCTACCCCTTTATTTACCCAATAATTGCGGTGAAATTCAGCCAAGGTTTTGAAATCACCACTCGATTCGGCCTTTTTCAAAATCGCGTTGCGCATTAAACGCTCTTTTAAAGTTAACTTATGATACCATTCAATGGTCATTCCATTCTTTGCTAATTCGGCAGCCTTATTAGGTTGAATTGCGACGAGAATATTACCGATCACATTCTTGATTTTCTCTTTCATACACGTAATTTAGTTTAGAAAAATAGGCTTTTTACCGCTTTGTTAGCTTTACCTGCTAATCTTTACCTGAACCGTTCACCCTAGAGTGACTCGTTTCTGCAAATAAGTAACGAAAATTCTGCGTGTTTTTCGTGCTCCAATTAACCGCTATTGTGTTTTTCTTTGTTTTAGGTTTATCGCTTTTCACAGCTTTCCAAAATTTGCTATCGACCAAAGGTATTTATTCTCGACAAAAAAAGTTATTTAAAAAAAAGAGGCGGAATATTGTACCCATTAATCAAGATTTCAAATTTATAAATAATTGAAAATGAATTGTTTAATTTCAATTTCCGACAGAACAACTCGTTCACAAACATTTTCGAAACCAAACTATTTGAAAATTTATGATTATTTTAGCTGCCGACCTATACGTGCTATTATACCCCACAAATTCTTATAATTCCTAGATATTCCCTTGCGAAAGCTTGTGGAAATATTATGGTTTACCCTGAACCTGAGCATTGATGAATTTGGAATTTAAAAAAGAATTCTCAAGAGTTCGATGGTTAGCTTGACCAAAAAAATAGCAAAAACCTTATTAGGATAAGGATATTATGAAAAAAAATGCTGACAATACCATCAAAGGCCCAACGATAACTTACCCAAAATCAACGCTACATGAGCTTTTGGCAAAACAAGCCGAATCTGATCCGAATGCTATGGCACTTCAGTTTGGTGAGGATCGTATCCGATATGGTGAGTTGCAAAAACGAATTGACCAAGCTGCCAAGAACCTTTGGTCAATAGGTGTTCGCCCGAACCAAGTTGTCGCTGTTTCATTAGAGCGGTGCCCTGATCTGATTGTTTGCCTTTTCGGTATTCTACAGTGTGGTGCTGCCTACATACCCATCGATACGGCCTATCCCGATGCCCGGCTTAAACTTATGGTTGCCGATTCAGGTGCTGATTTCGTAATAAGCAGAAAACCAAAAACCAGCTTTGTTCAAGGATCGAAAAATATTCTTATCGATGCTATTTTAAAAGCCACCAACGATTTGAACGTAGAACTAATAGACCAAAAGGTTTCTACCGATGCGGCAGCCTATATTATCTATACTTCTGGGTCTACGGGAAAACCCAAAGGCGTACACGTTGCCCATCGTAATGTGATCAACCTTGTCCATTCAATGGGCAAAGTACCAGGTATAAGTTCAAAAGATAAAATTTTTGCGGTGACTACCATCTCTTTCGATGCCATGGTGATGGAAATATTTCTACCCCTACTCCATGGTGCATGCGTTGTAATCGTCGATGAAGATACGAGAAGGGACGGTCAGCTTTTATTAAAAAAAGCAGCAGAAGATGAGATTACGGTCATGTGGGGAACCTCGAGCATCTGGCAAATTCTTTTGGATTCGGACTGGCAAAAACCGTTACAAATCAAGGCACTGATCGGTGGGGAACCCGTGCCACTACCTCTGGCACACGAATTACTTGCCCGATGTGGAGAATTATGGAATATTTACGGGCCGACCGAAACAACTGTTTGTTCCTTCCTAACTAGAATTACAAAAGACGACGACCCGATCACTATCGGAAAGCCTATTGCCAACACCCATGCCTACTTGTTGAACGAGCAAGGAAATCCCGTAAAACATGGCGAAGTAGGTGAAATTGCCATTGGCGGAGATGGGGTGTCATTGGGGTATTTGAATCGCCCGGATTTAACTGCCGAACGTTTTGTGGTAGACCCTTTTCAGAAAACCATAAAAAACAAAATGTATCTGTCAGGTGATTTGGGTAAGTTGCTGCCTAATGGCGAAGTACAATGCTTAGGCCGTAGCGACCAGCAAGTAAAGGTGAGGGGGCATCGCATCGAACTGGGAGAGATTGAATCGGTTATCGGTAAACTTCCCGATATTAAAAGGGCGACCGTTGTCGTAAGCAATCACCTAGGGGGCGAACCTCGGTTGGTGGCGTACGTACAGGTACTAGAAGCTAATCAAGATACAAATGCCGTACGCAAACAGCTTTTAGAAATACTCCCGGACTATTTAGTACCCAATATGTATATCTGGGTTGAAGATTTTCCGATAACCGAAAACGGAAAAATCGATAAAAAAAGTTTGCCGCTTCCTGAGTATGTAAGGCCAGATTCGGCACCTCTTCTGCAGAAACCCAGAACAAAACTAGAAAAAGAAATCGCTACGATATGGAGCGAACAGTTAGGTATACCCGTTATCGGTATAAATGACAATTTTTTCGAAATGGGCGGTACCTCGCTAATAACTCAGAAAGTGGCTACTTTAATCAGACAGCGGCTAAATTTAGCGGTCCCAGTCACAAAAATATATCAGTATCCAACCATTGCAGAAATCTCCGAATATATTGATACGGAAAGCAAAACCGAGTCCACTATTGATTATTCAAATCCAAAGAAAAAAAGAACATCGGAAGCTATTGCCATAATCGGCATGGCGGGGCGATTTCCGGGAGCGCAGTCTATACCCGAGCTTTGGGATGTACTCAAAGAAGGCAAGGAGACCACCTCTTTCTTCAAACCCGAAGAAGTGGACAACACTATCTCGGCATCGTTACGCAACGACCCGCAATATGTTGCCGCACGGGGCATAGTACCTTCCGCGAAAACCTTTGATGCCAGTTTCTTCGGCCTTAACCTAAAGCTTGCGGAGGCCATGGATCCCCAGCAACGTCTATTTTTAGAAATTGCGTGGGAGGCACTCGAACAATCGGGGCATCTGCCAAAACATTACAAGGGAAGTATAGGCGTTTATGCAGGTACCGGTACAAATACGTACTACAAGAACAATGTGCTGCCCAACGAAAAACTGCTTGAGCAAGTAGGGCATCTGCAAGCCAATACAGTTAATGAGAAAGACTACATTTCTTCACGAACTGCCTATCACTTAAACCTTAAAGGCCCAGCAGTAAGCGTTCATTCGGCCTGTTCAACATCGCTACTCGCCATTGCAGAGGCCACGGAAGCGATTAGAAATGGCCAATGTGATGTGGCATTAGCTGGTGGATCAAGTATAACCGCGCCGATGTATAGCGGCCATCTCTATCAAGAAGGTTCAATGTTAAGTGCCGATGGGCATTGCCGTTCATTCGATGCAAAAGGAAAGGGTACCGTATTCAGCGATGGGGCAGGTGTTGTTCTTCTAAAAAGCTTGGAGGCCGCCCAAAACGATGGCGATATTATTTATGGTGTTATTAAGGGAGTAGGTATTAACAATGACGGGGGCAACAAAGGTAGTTTTACCGCCCCAAGTGCAGAAGGCCAGGCAGATGCCATAGCTAGGGCACTTCAGGATGCCCAAATTTCGCCGGCAACGATCAGTTACATTGAAGCGCATGGAACTGCTACGCCTTTAGGAGACCCTATTGAAATGGAGGGCCTGCAAATGGCTTTCGGAAAACAATCCGTTAAAGGTTACTGCGCATTAGGTTCCATTAAAAGCAATATGGGCCATCTCACCGCCGCAGCTGGCGTGGCCGGCTTGATAAAAACGATATTGGCGATGAACCAAGGGCAAATACCCCCATCCTTGGGCTATGAGATTCCCAATCCCGCTATCGATTTTACGAACAGTCCCTTTTATGTAAATCAAAAATTACAAGATTGGAATGTTGATGGATTGCGCAGAGCCGGGGTAAGTTCATTTGGGGTAGGCGGAACGAATGTGCACATTGTTCTTGAAGAATATCCGGAGGAAAAACTGCCGCACCAATCGGGCCGACCGATACAACTACTTGCGTGGTCGGCAAAGACCGATAAAAGCCTGAAAGGATATGGTACCGCTTTGGGAGATTTTCTGAAAATAACACCTTCCGTTGCGCTCGCCGATGTAGGGTATTCGTTGAACGTAACACGAGATTCCTTCGCGCATCGAAGCTTCGTGTTGGCCGATACTACTTCTGAAGCCTCCCAGAAACTACTTACCGAGGGAGATAAAATAGTACAATCGGTGAACCTAAAAGTTGCCCCCAACGAAATAGCATTTCTGTTTCCGGGTCAGGGCGCCCAATATCTTCATATGGGCAAGGAGCTCTATGAGCACGAAAAGGTCTTTCGCCAAGCTGTGGATACTTGTGCCGAGCTGTTAAAGAAGGACATAAAATTAGATATTCGACAGGTAATTTTTCCTGAGGATGATGCCAGTAGTGCCGAAAATCAATTGAAAGATACGCGCTTTACACAGCCTGCTTTATTTGTTATCGAATATGCATTGTCTCACCTTTGGATGAGTTGGGGTATAAAACCAACGATACTCTGTGGCCATAGTATCGGAGAATTTGTGGCCGCGCATTTGGCCGGAGTTTTCAGCTTGGAGGATGCCTTGCACTTGATTGCAGTTCGAGGCAAACTTGTAGCCGATCTGCCCCGAGGGAGTATGCTATCCGTTCGTTTAGCTGCCGATGCTTTGAACGAGATACTACCCAATACACTGTCTATCGCGGCCATAAATTCAGATAAGCTATGTGTCGTTTCAGGACCTGATAAAGAAATTGAGCATTTTGCCCAAAAAATGAAGGCCCAAACAATTGCCCATAAGCTCTTGTCTACAAGCCATGCTTTTCATTCCACGATGATGGATCCAGTTGTGGAACCCTTCGAAAAAGAACTCCAAAAAATACAGTTACAAGCACCTGAAATACCTGTTATATCAACGGTTACTGGCATAATCCTTACTGATGCAGAAGCATTAGACCCCGGTTATTGGACAAATCACTTAAGGGCGACCGTACGCTTTTCTAATGCGATGGATTCTATTTTGCAGCTAGAAGACTACGTATTATTAGAGGTTGGCCCCGGTCAAGCCCTAACCACATTGGCACACCAAAAGAGAGCGAAAAAACCGTTGATTTGCGTGTCCAGCTTGCCCGTTCCAAAAAATGGCGAGGGTGCCTATCCTGCGCTTTTAAATACCTTGGGCAGGTTATGGCTGCAAGGCGTAAAACCTGATTGGCGTGCGTTTTACTCGGGGCAGCAACGGCAAAAAGTAAGTTTACCTGGGTACGTTTTCGACCGCAAACCCTGTTGGGTCGAACCGATTGCTTCTAAACTGGCAACGGCAAGCGTTCATCACGATACACCGATTCAACACGATACCGTAATAGAGAAATTTACTGAAAATGAAAAAAACAATACCGTCGTTGTGAGAAAATCGATATTACTTGAAAAGATTTCCGAAATAATTGAAAATATTTCAGGAATCGATGTGGCAACTGGCGATTTTGAGCGAAGTTTTTTAGAACTCGGCCTTGACTCTTTGATTCTTACCCAAATGGCACTTGCCTGTAAAAGGGAGTTCAATGTACCCGTTAGCTTTCGTCAACTAAACGAAGAATTTGGAACTCCCGAGCTTTTGGCCGCAAATTTGGATTCAAGTTTACCAGCCGAGGCCTATGCTCCGACCCAATCTAGCGCTCCGGTTCAATCTTTGCAAAATACTACCATTGCAAACTCGAACGACCAAAATTCGGCGTTGGCCCATATCGCCGAACAACTGCAACTTTTGCAAGGTCAAATAGATAAGATGCAGGGGGGCTCGGGATTAAATGGTACCGTTCAACCCGCAAAAGATATCCTATCAACTGCAACATCAAAACCTGATATACTTTCTGAAGATGAAAAATTAGAACACAAAAAGCCTTTTGGTGCCGCACCGCGTATCGAACGCCAATCTACCGAGTTGAACAATGATCAACAACACTTTCTAAATAAGCTGATCACACGATACAACCATAAAACTGCAAACAGTAAAGCCTATGCTCAAAAACACCGTGCCCAGATGGCCGACCCTAGGGTTGTATCCGGTTTTAAGCCGTTAATCAAAGAATTGACCTATCCATTGGTCGTTCAGAAATCATCGGGCAACCGACTCTGGGACATGGATGACAACGAGTATATCGATGCATTGAACGGTTTCGGTTCTTGCCTATTCGGTCATCAGCCCGATTTTATAAAAGAAGCATTGCAAAAGCAGATAGAACTCGGCTATGAGGTGGGGCCACAGCATCCGCTTGCAGGCGAGGTTTGTGAACTGCTATGTGAATTTACGGGTCATGAACGCGCCGCACTTTGTAATACAGGTTCGGAAGCAGTGCTCGGCGCAATGCGAATTGCCAGAACAATCACCGGTCGGTCGCTTATTATCGCTTTCTCTCGCTCGTACCACGGTATAAACGATGAGGCGATTGTACGTGGATCACGTAAAATGAGAACATTTCCGGCAGCTGCGGGTATCCTGCCCGAGGCCGTTCAAAATGTCTTGATACTTGACTATGGTACCGAAGAAAGCCTAGATATCATACGTAAGCGTTCACACGAATTGGCAGCGGTTTTAGTAGAACCTGTACAAAGCCGTAGGCCTGATTTTCAACCGGTTGATTTCCTTCAGGAAGTACGGGATATTACTACGAAATCGAAAACCGTATTCATTTTTGACGAAATAATCACGGGATTTCGCGTGCATCCTGGAGGTGCACAAGCTCTTTTCGGAATCAAAGCTGACCTGGCGACCTATGGAAAAGTAATTGGTGGCGGCCTTCCTATAGGTGCCATTTTGGGCAAACGTGAATACATGGATGCCCTTGATGGTGGTTTTTGGCAGTACGGTGACGATTCCTATCCTGAAGTCGGCGTTACGTATTTCGCGGGTACTTTTGTCAGACATCCTCTTGCACTTGCGGCCACAAAGGCTTCCTTGAATCATATGAAAGAACAGGGCAAGGATCTTCAAGATAGGCTATCAGCAATGACAACACGTTTGGCAACGCAACTGAATACGGAGTTTGCGAAGCGCTCGCTTCCCATCTATATCACGCATTTCAGTTCATTATGGCGAACTAATTTCAAAGAAGAAATACCTTACTCTGAATTACTTTTCGTGCTATTAAGGGAGAAAGGCATACACATCTGGGACGGTTTTCCCTGTTTTCTCACGGCCGCTTACGCGCAAGAAGATATGGACAAGCTCATTACCATCTTTTTGGCCTGTACCGATGAACTTGCCGAAGCAGGATTTTTTCCTAAATCATCAACAGTTATAGGGGCTAAGTTGCCTTCTGCCCTACTCAATACACCTCCTATGCCCGGTGCTAGACTCGGTAGGGACGAATCCGGTAATCCCGCCTGGTTTTTGGTAGATACCAAGAAAGATGGGGAGTATGTCAAAATAGATTTATAGAAATGCGGATTATAATGGAAAATCCGGAAATAACAGTTACAAAATTTTGAATATAGTTTGAATGAATCATAAATAGATTTTCGCTGACCACATTTACAAAATATCGAACCAGATCTCCAATTCATTTGACACCAGTGCCGAAAGAGCGCGCCATTACATTATGAAAAACCAAACCACCATATCAACGGAGAACGCCAAGTTCGACCCATTTGCAGGGCCGGTAATCGTTGGTGTACTTCATACTACACAGGCCCAGGAGGAGTTATGGACGGCCCGCCAACTCGGTGGGGAAGATGCCAATAAGGCCTATAATGAGTCCGCTTCCCTTATTTTAAAAGGCGAGTTAAATATAGATTCCCTACAAAAATCGCTACGGCTTCTTGTGCTACGCCATGAGTCGCTGAGAGCGGTCTTTAGTACAGACGGCCGGTTTATGAGTATCCTTGAAAACATCCCCTTACCACTTGACTTTCATGATATCGCCGAATTGCAATCCGCCAAAAAAGACGATGCCATATCGACCTTTCTGGCAAAGGAAGCAAATCAGTTGTTCGATCTGGTTCAGGGGCCATTACTACGGGCGACGCTGATTAAAGTTGCCGACCAAGAATATCGGCTTATACTTACAGCTCACCATATTATATTCGACGGTTGGTCTTTGGGTATTTTACTACAGGAACTTGGTGCGCTTTATTCGGCCTATCTACAAGATAAAGCCCCCGACCTGCCTGCACCTGAAAGCTATAGTATTTTTGCAGATCGGCAGCAGGCAACTATTGAAAGTGAAGTATATGAGGCAATCGAGCAATTTTGGTTGGGCCAATTCGAACAATCGGTGCCCCAATTGACCCTACCGACCGATTTTCCGCGTCCTGCCTTACGAACCTACAAGAGCCAACGTCTAGACTTTACGGTCAAAGGCGACCTGCTAAGTGCCCTTAAGAAAACAGGCGTACAGGCGGGCTGTAGTTTTGTTACAACACTAATGGCGGCCTTTGATGTATTTCTATATCGACAATCGGGGCAAGAAGAACTGGTCGTGGGCTTACCTTCGGCAGGCCAATCGGTGGCGGGTATGACCCAATTGATAGGTCATTGCGTAAACCTACTGCCATTACGGACTAAAATCGATCCGGAAATTAGCTTTTCGGAATATCTAAAAAAGCGAAAGTCAGCACTTTTCGATGCTTATGAAAATCAGCCACTTAGTTTTGGCCACCTACTACAGAAACTAGCAATTGCCAGAGACCCTTCGAGGGTACCCTTGGTTCCGGTCGTATTTAACATAGACCTGGGCATGTCCGATGGCGTTGCATTTACCGGGTTGACCTATGAGTTGATAAGTAATCCCAGGGCATATGAGATTTTTGAACTTTTTCTTAATGCCAGTGGATCAGAAGATAGCTTAGTTCTTGAATGGTCATATAATACA
>ENA-ORXU01001900-ORXU01001900.1-marine-metagenome-genome-assembly--contig:-NODE-1900-length-15514-cov-3.182289_pt1 | contig 15514 bp, 16 predicted proteins | sample MGYA00237869_ERZ511484 | MGnify/ENA metagenome assembly ERZ511484
GACAGATTTGACCTTGACCTGTAGTTCCCCAAAGTCGAGGCGAGATTCCAAACGCATGATCGAGGTTTGGGTGCGGTTGGGCTGGCGCAATTTATATTGGATAAAGTCTTTGGTTTGGCGAGCGAAGATTCCCAACATATTGCCCTGCTGCTGTTGGAATGCCATTTGCTTCAGGAAAGGTTGGGCGGCTGCCAGAAGATTATACTGGGGATCGAGGGCGCGAGCGATGCCGTCGAGGGTAGTTAGAGATTTGACCACAAAGGTCATCTGGGGCGGAAGGCGAAAGGGCTGCTGTTCAAAAATGCTGTAGACTTCTTCGGTAATTTGCTCGAAGGCGCGCACATCTACGGGCTTATCGCGAAATTCTTCGATCATAAAGCCGATCATCCGCTTTACGGGGGTCATATCGGCAACGGGTTCGATTAGACCCATATAGATTAGAGTTTCGACTACTTTCTCCGTATCTTTTTTGAGAACGGCAAAGAAGGTTTCGATCATTTGATCTTTAGCGATGGTTTTAACTTCCGCCATGGTGCCAAAGTCATAGAAAATAATATCGCCCCCCGCGCTGACTGCCATGTTGCCTGGGTGAGGATCGGACTGAAAAAAGCCGTCTTCTAAAAGCTGTTTGAGATAGCAGGTAATTCCTAACTGAATTACTTCTTGAGTATCGATCTGGCTGGCTTCTAAAGCAGGGCGATTATCGATTTTAATTCCAGGTAAATACTCTAGGGTTAGGATTTTTGAGGTCGTATATTGCCAATAAACTTGGGGAACGGCAACTCGCTGATAGTCCTGAAAATTCTGCCGAAAGCGATCGGCATTTTTGCCTTCGTGGATATAGTCTATTTCTGAATAAAGCAGCTCGAAGAACTCTCGATAAATGGCTTCTAAATTAAACTTGCGAATACCCTTGAGCAGTCGGTTGAGCCAACGTACTAAATGATGCAGAATTTCAAAATCTAGATTAAATAGACGTGCCAAACCAGGACGCTGTACCTTAACCACCACATCTTCCCCAGTATGCAGTCTGGCTTTATGCACCTGACCCAAACTAGCCGCAGCAAGAGGCGTAGGATTAAACTCGGCGAACAAGAGTGAAATCTGCTTGCCCAATTCCTGTTCGATTACGGCGATCGCTAATTCTGAAGAAAAAGGCGGGACGCGGTCTTGAAGCTGAGCAAACTCTTCAATATACTCAATCGGAATCAGATCGGCACGAGTAGAAAGAGACTGTCCGATTTTAATAAACGTCGGTCCTAACTCTAAAATATTTTTAACCAGCCAACGTGCTAGACGAGAGCGACGCTGAGAAGAATTATTGTGAGTAACTTTGTCCCACCAGAGAGACAGAATAAGTTTAGTCGAGATGCCAAAAACCTTAAACTGGCGCAGAAATGGTGAATAGTGATAGCCATCACTAGGCGATCGCGATAATTTAGAATTAAGAGGTTGTTTATGTTTGTGCCATTTCATAAAAATATTAAATAGTCGATCGGGTCAGAAAATAAGCTAGATTTATCAGCAGATCGACTACAGCTAGTTCAATTAAATAGCCTACGCAATCGATGGTTGAATTTGCGGTAATTTGATGGTAAAGGTCGTCGAAAAACTCGTTTTAGCCTCATCTAAAGGTTGGCTTTCAACCTCAATTTTGCCGTTTAGGTGTTCTACCAAATACTGCACGAGGGTAAGCCCTAAACCCGTTCCAGGAACGGCGCGGTCGGTAACTCCCTGTCCTCTGCGGAACTTGTCAAAAATATAGGGTAATTCCTCAGGAGTAATACCCGTACCGACATTTGAGACAGAAATTTCAATTTCTTCTGAGTGTGCCTTGGTTCGGCTCGACACTACCATCTCAATATTGGTACTAACATCACAGTATTTTCCTGCATTGGCAAGTAGCTCTTGCAGAATGTGCTTGAAACTCTCCGCATCAGTATGGATTTTCAAGTCGGGGGGAGTAATCTTACAAACAAAATTCAAATCGCGATCGCTTTGCCACTTGTCTTTAAATGTCTGACTCAGATCGGCAATAGTTTGACCCAAATCTAGTTCTTGAGGGCTATAGTCTAATTCTCCCGACTCCACCTGCTGGAGCGTTAACAAGTCTTTAATCAGGTTATATTCCCGATTCCATTCTTGCTCCAAAATATCTAAATATCTTTCTCTCATTTCGGGAGTGAGGTGGGGCTGGCGCAGCATCTTGATCGCAATCTTCATGCTGGTTAGAGGAGTTTTTAGCTCGTGACTCATGCTGTTCATAAAGTCATCCTTGAGCTGGTTAACTCGCTGTAGCTGTTGAATATGCTGCCGCATTTTGTTCGAAAGCATACCCTGCATATCCATGCTCGATTTTAGCTGGGCGGTTCTTTCCTCTACCATTAGCTGTACTCGACTCAGGGTGCGATCTAGAGTGATTGCGGTACTCATTTGAGTCCCTACCCAATCAGCCGTATTTAGTTCGTCTGCCGACCAAAAAAGAGGCAGATCGCTTTGCAAAACTAGCAAGCCGAGAATTGTTGCCGAATCTGTTTCGCTGGTTTGACGACCCATGATGGGCATCATCAATAAAGCACTACCCTGAGTTTCAAGCTCCTCTACTTCCAGGTCGGGAAAAGCAGTCTGGGAATTAAAAGATAGGCATTCGGGGGCTTGTCGCCAGGCTTGCTGGCAAAGAGCAGAATCTTTAAGATCGAAAGCAGATTTGTCAGACAACGGTGACTTTGGGCTAGAACTCCATTGGCAGGTAATTTTTGCCCGACCCTTAACTGAATTTTGGCTACGGTCTTTAGCTTTTAAAGGATTTTGATATTTAAACATCAAGACTATCCCTCGATCCAACTGCATCGTGCGACAGATCTCTGCCAAACAATTTTGAAACAGAACTTGAGGGCGATCGCCCTGACAAATCTCTCGGCTCAAGTTTTTGAAAAGCTGTTGATAGCGAGATTTTGTCTGTGACTGATGCTGGAGTTGAGCTTGGGAAATCGCGATCGCCGAGGCATTAACTATGCTTTCTGGTAATTCTTTAGCCTGTTGTAGATCGCTAAATTTTGCAGAGATAAATAAGACTAAACCATTAGGACGCTGCTGAAACTGTGTAATCTTAGCTTGCCAGACTCGATCGGGAAAATTAGTCGCTACTAGACGCTCGATCGCTTCATGAAGCAGAGAAGTCGGTTTGAGGGAAACTGGCAAATTTGAATCTTGAGCCAGCGGCAATAAAGATAGTTCTCGAACTACGGCGGCGCTAGGGGATTTTTCTTGCCCAAAGCCAACTCGATCTCTTGGAGATCCTTCGGTTTGAGCTGCGACGACAAAACAGAAGTCCGCAGTTAAAAGCTTGCCTAGAATAGATGCTAAATCTGATAAAACTGACAAACTATCTGGGTTACTTAAAGCCTTCTGTAAAATAGTGTTGACCGTCCGATCGCAACCTGATGGATGTGACATAGTCTTTGACAATTGCTGCTTAATATTAGGGTAAGAAAGTGAATGGCTCGTTAATTTTAATGAACCTCGATCGGCTCGATCCATTTTTGTTTTAATGAGCTATCAGTAACGTGTAACGATCGAAATTATACCGATAAAGAATAGATAATTAAATAGCTCTTAATCTCCTCCTATAGCATTAACATTCCCATTTTTGATTAACAAATCCATACTTAGGATAACTATTATATATGTATCACAAGTGAATGAAATAGATTTTAAACGCAGCTAAAATTCGATCGTAAATATTTGACCATAAATAGCAACTATCAATAGCTAGGGTATTTTGAGCTATTTTTTTTTGAGTATTAAAAAGCTATATTGCCAGTGCCTTGAAGTTCGATCTCGATAGCAATAACCTAAAAATGCTGGAATCCTCGATCTCGACCCAAAATTTGAAGAGAGGTTGAGTTTTGGCAGCGATCGATCGATTTTATCTGTGAACCTGCTTCGATTTTGCCGATTATTGCAGCAGAGCCACCTATTTTTTTAGCTAAGTTTAGAGCATGGGTTTCGGGCAAACATAAAACCAGCTCAAAATCTTCTCCTCCATCAAGCACCCACTCCCAGGCTGTGTCTAGATCTACCAGCTTAGTCAAGCCAGAAAAAACCTCAACTTTAGCGCGATCTATAATTGCTCCAACACCACTGCGCTGACAAATTTGCCCAATCGCATCCCGTAGACCATCACTACTGTCCATCCCCGCGATCGCTATATCTGACTCGATAGCTGCTAGGTAAGGTAATAAATCTAATCGAGGTTTGGGTCTTTGATGCGCGGTAATTAAACGGACTGATTCTGGTGTGGTGAGAACGTCGCCCAGCTTAGGATCGAGCAGCAATTCTAAACCACCTTTAGATAGACCATGCAAGCCAGTTACTAGAATTACATCTCCAGGGCGGGCTAGATGGCGGCAGATAGCTCTTTGGGGCAAGACCTCGCCTAAGGCTGTAATTGCTAAACTAACTACCTGGGAGCGACAAACATCTCCTCCAACCAGATCGGTTTGATAAGCTTGCAGACAGGCACTCATTCCTTGATAAACCGACTCAACCCAGGCAACCTCTGTGTTTCCTGGCAAAGATAAGCCCACCGTAATGCCAATGGGTTTTGCGCCCATCGCGGCTAAATCGGAGAGATTTGCGGCTACCGCCCGCCAACCGACATCAAAAGGACTGGTAGTGCGATCGCTAAAGTGAACCCCATCAACCAAAACATCAGTAGTGACGACCAAAGATTGCTCTCTGGCGATCGGCAAAATTGCCCCATCATCGCCAACGATATCGACAGGACAAAAACGCTGCAATCGCTTTAATAAGCCGTGTTCTCCTAGGTTTTTGACTAGAAGTTTATCGTTCATTTTTTTTAGCTGTTAGTTATTTATAGGCAAGGTGGACACCAAGCAAATGCTTGGCAAGATTTTGAGCTTATCGATTGCCCACCCTAGCCTTTATTAACTGTTGACTGTTAACTGTCTCTAGGCTGGTTGTTTGAGATTATCGATACCGTCTACGACTTTAGCAGAAATAATCTTGTCTCCCGCCGTCAATTCCTCTAAGACTTCTTTACCTTGAGTCAAATAACCAAAGACAGAATAGCGTCCATCCATCAAATTGTATCCAGGGGGAGTAACCTCTGTATCAAACTTAAAGAAGAAGAACTGGGAAGAACCACCATTAGGATCGTCGCCAGGACGAGCTAGTGCCATTGCGCCATAGGCATTAAAAGGAATTGCAGGCTGATCTAAATAACGCCCTAAATCTTCTAGGGTGTCGCCGTATACGGGTAGGTCGTCACCCTTGACCAAGACCTCAATGGGAATAGCTCGATATTCATTAGTTTTTGGATCGATAAAGCCGTCTGCTTCGCCAGGAGGATCGCCCGCCTGCAAAATATAGAAGTCTTCGGCACGATTAAAGTCTAGACCATCATAAAAACCGCGCTGAACCAGATCGACAAAATTACCGCCGTTGACTGGCGCACTAAAACCATCGATGACGACTTCCAAATCACCTTTGTTCGTCTCGAACTCCACGGTTGCTCGACCGAGAAGTTGGGGCAGGTTAGCATATTCTTCTGGTACTTCAAAAGGATAGCCAACTACCATCGACTCTTCTAATTCAGTAACCAGATCTAGCAGTTCTTTACGCTTGATATATGTTGCTTCGCGTTCTTTACTATCGACTACTTCTCTTAATTCAACGATTCCTTGAGTAAGGCGATCGATTATGGCTTCAGCTTCGGGCTTACGCTCGTCGGGAACGCTTGCCAGCAGCTTCTCTCGGCGAGAAGATAAAACAAAGCTGGCATCGCTAATATTGCGACTAATATTTTTCCAGCGTTTAGCTCTCAGCTTGCTCGAAATTCCCTCTAAACTTTTTTGCAGTTTTCTAACAGAATCGTTGTCAATCGGCAACGCATATCTAAGAATGGCTTGGGGATCGGTAACAGCGTCTCCTTGAGCCAAAATTGCTGCTGCTTGGGGTTGGTTCGCCAATAATCCGCCCAGCATGATGACCACGGCTAAAACTAAAGTAACTATTTGCTGTCCGAGGGAGCGATCGCTGCGCCGAACTTGACGATCGCGTTTGAACCAGGTGTCTTGCTTGATGTTCATAAAATGTTTGTAAATGTGCTTTTGATAGTCGCCCAAAAATATTAAGAAATACCAAAACTACTTAAGGTGTATATTCCCTCTAGTAGCCGATATCTGTCAATAAATACACTGCCCCCTTGCGGATAGCCTAAGTTTTTTCTTTGACTAATTCCTTAAACAGTAGACGCGCTGTTTTAGCAGCAACTCTCATCCTGACCAACCTAATCGGTTTTCCCGTGGCTTTTTCAGTATCGAGATAGTTAGCTAATTTAGCAGCAACAATGGTTTTAGGTCTATTTCGTCTAACTTCTAGACGAATAAATATCCATTGCCACAAAGCAATACGACATAGATCAGAGCCGCCAATTATCTTTTTACCTTTTTTATCCCCCGAGCTATCCTCTGTTGGGGCAACGCCTAGCGCCTTTTCAAATCGACGGCGGGATAAATAGCGTTTAGTCGTTTTGCCAGAATTACGCCCTTTTCGATAAATGACTATTGGCTTGCCATCATCGTCGAGATAATTTTCTAAGGGGTAAATTTGAGTTAGCAATATTCCCTGTATTCTCCGACCAAAGCCAAACTGCTCGAACACCGTTTGATAAAACTCAAATTTACTATTTTGAGTTAACAGATCTAAAATTCCCTCAATCTCAGCCTCTTCGCGGTGAAGATGTAGTAATCTTTGAGCGTGATAACTGACGCTAGTAGTTAGACCCAAGCCAACAGAACTATCAAGATAACCATCGTATTTTTGCGATTTGGTTTCACCTGCTAGCCAGCGAAGCGCCAATGAGGTACGTTCCCCCTCACGAGCAAAACTAACTTTAGCAATTTCAGGAAACTGCCAGACTAAATCTTGTCTTAATCGATTAACTATCGGAGACTGACAGCGATTTAGGTGGGCAAGCCTTAACACCTGTTCGCGAATTTTAACGACATCAGGTTCGCGGATCTGGACGAAACGACGGGGAGAGTCAGCATAATCGAAGTAGTAGCAAGCTAGCGCCAGGGCATCTGCCCGATCGTCTTTATCTGGCAGCTCTAAAGTATTTTTTCTGTAGCTGCGTAATTGAGTATGACCTACTAATCTGACCTCTACCCCCGCACGAGCTAGATGAGTACCCCATAGCTTGCTGTAATTAGTCCCTGTAGGCTCAAAAACGGCAATATCAGGGTTCAATTCAATAAGTCTCGAATACCCTTAGCATTGGCTTTGAAAGTGTCGTACTTTGCATCATAATAAAATTGTCGAGGTTCGGTCGGTCGAACGGAAAGACAACAAGCTACGACCGATAGCTTGCAGACATCAAGACCAACTATGATCATGTAGTTGTAAATTGGTGAATGGTTAATATCTCTCCACCACAGAGAGTTAGCCTATGAATCACCCAAAAGCCCTAGCTGGTACAGCGAGCCTAATTCCCTCTTAAGGCATATGCACCGCAAGGTTTTGGGTGCAGTTTTGTGGTTTACAGCAAATGATTTATAACCGAGCCTACGAATATACAAAAGCCCTAGACGAAAAACGTCGAGCCTGATTCTTAGTTAAAGCCCTAAATTATAAATAGATTGCTGGTGAAAAGGGTTGGAAGCTTCCCACGACATCCAACGATTGGATGTTTCGATCGCCGCGTCCGAAGCGATACTCATCAGGTGGTTTTATCATTCATAACTGCGTTTAGTTCCCCTTCAGTCAATACAGATTTTAAACTATTGACCTCGCAGTTTTGAAAAAAATAGGCTGGCTCTGGCGCGTCGATTACTCGAATAATTTCATATTCGACCTCTGCCACAATAAAGCGATCGCCGATAGAATATTTAGGCTTGTTCATTTTGTAAATAATTAGATATTTTTCTAGCTAACTCAAGCGTTGATTTCTGCATCTGTTTAAGATATTCAATATTTTGTTGATATATAGCTAACTCAGCATCATTATGTAAATCACTGAAGTAATCCTCTAAGTCGTGATAACTTAATTCCGTAGCAAAACAGAAATCGCCCGTCTTATTATTTGACTCATTCATAGTTAAAAAGGCTTTTCATCAAAGTTAGGTACAGAATGCCGTTATCTAGAATTCGGCATCATGGTTTATTGTTCGATAGTTGAATCTTCTGCCACGGACTGAATGTGTTTGAAGCCGCGAATTAGTCTATTGTTAATTGCTAGGTTCAAGTCATCTACCGCTTTTTGAAGGTCTACCAAATCTTGATAGCTTCTGCCTCTATAGTTGACGTAATGGTGAACCAAGTCGAGTGATTCACTCAGGTAATAAGGATAACGATCGCGATCGTTCATAATTAATTACCCTCCGAACTGATTGAGAATTTTGTTAGCATTCGCCATATAATCACGACTTTGCTGTTTTTTAGGTCTTTCTACCCTGGCGGTAGTCTGTACCGTGGTATTCTCATCTAAAGCATTGATTACAGCCAGATATTGAGCTTTAGTAATCTTACCCTGCTGGTATGCTCTGGTAGCTTCTCCCAATACATCGGTTGACTGTGATGGTGCGGGTTGAGCATCTAAATGCTGGTTTAAAAGCTTCATTGCTACATTTAGCCCTTGATAGACATAAAGCATTCTTTGCTCGTCTAAGGCATGATTATGATTTAAATCAGACATGGTTTATTTAATTTACTAGGTTCAGTTTGTAATCCAAATGACTTTGGATGCAGGTGAGACAATATAGACAACTGACCGCTAAACAGGAATCCTACCCCCTATACTGCTGTCGGTTGTTTTTTATTGCACAACAATATCTACTTTAGTAGACAAGGCGGTAAAAGTCAATCTACAAAAGTAGATATTTTTAAGTTACTATATGAACAACGAAATATCTACAAAAGAAGATACATTGAAATCATTAATCGAGTCGGCTGGATATACTCAAAAAAGCTTTGCTCAAAAGCTAAAAGTACATTTGTCGGCGGTCACTGCCTATATTGGCGGGAAAAAGATTCCCAGAACAGATAGATTTCTTTCAATGTGTCGAGAACTAGAAGTATCCCCAAAGACTCTAGCTAAGGCAATGGGTCTAGATGTATCGAACATTCCTAACGACTAATACCAAACAAAAAAATAACCGAACGCACATATTCAACCCGCGTTCGGTTCTTAGCCCAATAAACTAAATATTTTTCGCTCATTACTTCCAAGAAAACTATAGCTATGCCAGACTTAACCGACCAGTTTATAAGAGAAACGACCCCCGATCCGCTATATCATCCCTTATTGCCAGCGGTAGAGAATATTGAAATCTATGCCTCCGACCTAGATTATGAGGGCAATCAGATTACTATCGAGTGGGCAATTAACGAAATGCAGGAGCATCAGATGTCTTGGGTAAGACTCGGACTGGTTGCCGATCGCGTCCGTCGATACCGCCTCTATAAAGACAAATATCCAGACTGGCAGACCTTCTGCTTAGAAGTGCTAGGAAAAAAAGGCTGGCAGATCAACAAAACTATCGAATGCGCCAAAGCGGCGTTTTACCTGTTCGATGAAGGATTCGATATTCTGCCGACCTGTCAAAGCCAAGCCGAAAAGCTAATCGAGTGCTGCAAAAAATCAGGGCATTTGCTAGAGAATGCTTGGTCGTCGGTAGTCGAACAGTTACCCCAAGCATCGCTACTAACTCGCAATAGAATCGGTGAGGCGCTGGGATTCCCAACCGAATACGAGCCAAAGCTACCCAAACAGTTTCGCGAACAAATCAAAGCCCTAGCCGAACGGGATGGGGTGACGGTAGAGGATAAATTAGCCGAATGGATCGCCATGGATACCGAACCCGAACCCGAACCCGAACCCGATACCGAACCCGAACCAACCCCAGACGATCGATTAAACGAAGCTGACCCTCAAGCATGGCAATCGGATATGCTCGAACTAGTCAGAGAACACGATAGTCAAATTTGGTTTTTAAGCGCGATCGCTCGTTTGTGCAAGCCTAAAGTTAGTCAATTCAATTGGTTAACTTCTGTGCGCTGTCAGGTATAGAGCGATGTTACGCGATGCCTACGGCATCTGACCGTGCAAAGCACGGCACTGGGCGCTTATGCGCCCGCATCAATTGCGGTAAGTTAAAGGTAAGCGATCGCTATTCCTAAATTAGAGCAAGAATATGGACGAGCAATTATCGCTATTTGAGTCTGAAAAATTCCGATCTCAAAGTTCTATAACAACGTCTGTTATAGAACAAAAAAAGTTGCCTGATGTTAGACACCAAAGCGCCAAACGCCAGTATATACAGAGATATCTCAACCGATCTAAAAATGAGCCGATTGCCTCAGTCAACTCTTATTTAGTCAGAGGCAGACACGAATATTTTCGCCTTAGCTATAGAGTTGGCAGCCGAGTCAAGCATATACATTTAGCAGGTGGTAATACCAGCAGCAAATTGGCGAACTATCGCGCCAATAAACTACGGGCAATGATTAACCGTGGTGCTGACCTGGCAGAATTACTCGCAGCAATAGAAGACTGGCAAACCGTAAGGCAATAATTAGGCGGCAAGAGTGGCGATCGCTCGCTGGCATTCTGCTGGATCGTCGTCGAGATAATGGCGAACGGTACTAACAGCCATGCCCATCAGTTCGGCAATGGTAACAATTTCAATCCCGTTAGCTCGCAAACTATTAATTACCCAACGGCGGCTGCTGTGAGTCGAATAGCCCCTTAGCCCGAAAAACATAAAAATCTCACGCCAATATTTATCAACGGCGCGTCTGGTGACGTGACCCGATCCGCTATCGCTTGGGAACAAATAACCAGACTTGGGAGCTGCATAACGACTAAGAAATTCTCTAAGGTCGGGATGCACAAACATCTGGCGAGTTTTTGCCTGTCCGTGTTTTGTACTCTTTCTAGTTGAACCAGCAAAAGTAATAGTATCGAGAACCTTGCCAGACTCGTCATACACATCGCTAACTTTTAGTTGGGTAATCGCCCCCATCCGTTCGCCAGTAAATAGCGAGATCTCAAATATCGCTATTTACTGGCGAAAATAATCGCGATCGCATTTTACGAATAGCGCCCAAAGTCCAAATTGCCGCTTTGCCTTTTCTTTGGTTTTTCATAACTAATATTGAGTTCCTGTTTTATATTCATATATCTACAAAACAGGAACTAGGGTTAAGATAAAAATTAAACATATTTGTCTAAGCATAGCTACAACAAGGCTTTTCGTCATTCGTGTTAGTACCTATTCTATGTAGAAGAGGCACTTTTAATTAATAGTTAAAACTGGGCAATTTAAGTTAACAAAGTAATCAGTTAACAAACTATGCCCGACTTAACCCTTGCCCAAAGATTTGGTACAGATGTCTCATTCGATCCAGCGACTAAAGTAATGGCGATCGACCTTAACAACCTCAATTCGATCACCGTTTCTGGTGTTGATGTTGGTTTAGACGTTTCTGCCATGACTGACGAAAACAAAGACGAATACGCCAGCCGTATTATTTGGGCATTACTTCAGCTCTCCAAACAGAACCAGCCCGAAAACAATACCGACGAATCAGTGGGCATTTACGTTAACAATCAGGGTAGAAGCAACGCCACTCGTAACGGAATCGCTCAAATCGGCTATAGGGAATTGGTTACAGGCTATCGCGAAGATACTAACGGATTAGTATTAGATCCTGATGATATTGGCTCAAACGAGTTTGGTTCGGACGGATTCTAATCAAAATGAGCAATTTTCACTGTATTAATTCGAGCTGTGCTGAAGTACGGTACAAGCCCTATCAAAGAACTGACGGTATTCGCTACCGTTACCCAGGTGAAGATTGGGTAATCGTAGACGGTGACGATTACACCATTGATGAAATTCCCGAATCGTGTCGCACTTCAAAATTTCGCGAACACGCCTTCGTTGCCTATAGGCGAACATATAGTGATGGCAGTAGAGGCACTGGACGACTTCAATTTGTCCCTGATTGGGGAGAAGAATTTATCTCAGCAACTTTTGAAGGTAACACTATTACCGTTACTTTTAGCGATCAAGTGCAAACTACAGATGTTGTACAAAGGTGGAACAGACCCGTTCAGATAGATTCCCTCTCTTCTTACGGGCGCTGGTTTCGTGAAACTACAAACGACGACGGCGAATTTTTAGAGGGTGGATGGACTAGCAACGAAGAGGCGATCAGGCTAGGTGGACAAAGAATTTGCTCGGAATCATCGTGCAAAATATCAATCTATAAAGATTCCCAGCTGGTACATTTCGCGACGGGTTCTAGCTGTCCAACGATTGAGAGCGAATGTGAACTGAGCGATCGCCAATACGTAATTCAGATTGAGAAAGAACCGTATTTACAAAGAATCGAAATTAGAGATCAAAATATCCAAGCTTATGGACTTGGAGGGCAGTTAATCGATGCTAGTCCAATACCAAATGAATGTTTAAACATTTACAAAACGTTCGTAAGCGCACCACCTTTTCCCAATAACTTTGTACCCGTACCATCAATACTCAATCCTTATGAGTACGTAGCGCAAATATCCTCTGATGAAGGTTGTCCACCGCCAGAGTATGAAGTGATCTGTAATTGCCAGGGTAGTCAATGCCCATCGGACACATGCTCTATTGTTTGTGGCAGTACAGTTTGCTGCGTCAATGGGGAAACTGGCGACTTGGTTACTTCAATTCCCTTAGATGAGTATGAGGGGGAACTATGAGCAATTGTACTAACTTTTGCACTCGCGCCGAATGCGAGGCTCTAGCAGCGAGAATTGGCGCACTAGAGCAAGCCTTAGAACTCCTAGAGGCAAGTTTTGAAGCGCATACACAGCAGCAGATACCCCAAGCCCATCAATATACCCCCGAAATTACGGTTAATTCAGTCATTGAAAACGGCGAACTAATAACGGACGTGACGGTAGATAGACAGAGCGATTTTAGTACCGTACCTCTACCAGATGGTCTTATCCCTTTTGTCACCTTCGATATTTTTGAATTAGCACCAGGGGAATACGTCTTTAAGGTCGGCGTAAACGGAGAGTTTGATGAAGACACGCTAATTATCGAGCAGCCAATTATTGACCTGACTCTAGGCTTAACTTCAATCAACGAAGTCGAGGCAACGTTACAGTACAACGACGATCTTTATACCGCTACTACGTCATTACCTCGCTATGACGTGGCAATCGATACGTTTGAAATTGCCCCCGATACTCATGTTTTAACGGTACAGGTCGGCGAAGAGAGAGCCGAAACCACGCTCTATATTCCTGAACCTCAAGAGACAGAAAATATAGCATCGCAAATTCAGGTAGGCGCTACTTACAGCAACGACATTTTAACGATCCAGGTTAGCGACGGTCAAAGCGGCGATGTGGCTCAGGTATTTATCGATGCTGACGTAGTTAACAATTTTGGTGGCGGTGGCAATCAAGGAGAAGAAGACATGAGCTGTGAGAATTTATCCCAAGAATTGACCGATTGCTGTGGGCAAATATTGGCGGCAGTCGCTACTAATCTACAAAAGATCCAAGAACTAGAGCAGTATGTGACGGTCGATGTATCAAGTTCCGTTTGCTCGGACTATAAATGCGAGTTTCCTACAGATCAGAATGACCAGCCATTACTTACCTACGCCGAAGCCACCCTCAAAGAAAAGGAATTCGAGGGCAAGGGGATAGCTGGGTTAAATGAACGCCTGAAATATTTAGCGACTAATCAGGATGCTATCTATAAAGAAATCTGTAAAGTGATCGATCCAGTTCGCGAAATTCGTAAAAACGATTTCTATTCCTTCTGTAATCTTGGCGGCATATCTCGTAATGATTATGAAGATACCAGCGAGGGAACGGAACTATATGAAGCAGCCGTTGAAGTTTACCTAGCCCAACTAGCTAGCGAGTCGAAATATGGCTACTTAATTAATGCGGCTAGTAGTGGAGAAAATCCCGTCATACTCTCAGCACCAGCAAGCTATATCAATAATATTTTGATTGATTTTGCTCTGATTCAGAGTCGAAATAATTCTACGGCTCTGTGTGCTGCGATAGAAACCGAACCCGATGATGTTGTTTCGGTCGTGGCTAGTCCCGAAGTCATAACCAACGTTGCGGGTAAAGTTCTCATACTGCATTTTGTGACGCTGGAGAATTACCCCAAACGGCAAGCGGGTAGCTACCCCAGACCAGTACAGATACCAGCAGCACTAGAATCATACGAGTGGGATGAACATTTTAAAGATCTTCGCTGGGTGCAGGGTAATCAATACGGCGAACTCGAACTCGAAGGCTACAGAAAAAAAGTCTCAGGCTGGTTTCGTGACGAAGCTGCGGGTAATGCTTATTTTGATGCGGTGCTGAATTTAACTACAGCAGTACAGAAAAACCGTAATTTTCCCAAACACTTAAATCCCCGTACCGATATTGTTGTCCAGGAACAGCGCCCTCATCGCGCCTTTATCGAGTCAGTCAATCCCAATGGTCGAGCAATTTGCCATGTGAAATATCGCCCTAATATTTAGCTCTATGACTCCTGAAATAGAACCAACGCCGAAGATTAGCGGTAATGCCTTCAATGGCGATCGCTTGATGGCGACTCGAATAATACCCCACCTGTCAGATACCGAGAAAACTAACGTTGTTAGTCTTACCCAATGGTGTGAAGAGAATTTTATTACTAAAAACCAAGGTAGAACATTGCTCAAGCGTAAGCTACTGGTAGGTTTTCGCCGCCATCATGTTTGGTGGGTAGCTGCTAACCCCGACTGCATTGACGAGCTATTAGAGTATTTGGGAGTAGAAGAATTAGCTTTTGATGCGATTCAAGACTGATTTGTGTGTAACCCTTAAAGGTCACACAATTTCTATTTTCTGAACCAAGACCCTCAAAAGTTAGTCTAGGCATACATTAGAGAAATTATTATTTAAAATGCCTAAGAACGTTATTTCCTTTCAATTTGTAGCTGGTACTAATCCCTACGTTAGCGATCTAAACCAAAATTTATCAATCAACTCTCGTTTTGTTGCTCCTCCTGACATGGACGGTATTGCAGCAGCAGCAGTAGTTACAGCAGCAGGTGGCGTAATCACCAATGAATCGGCTGTCTGTTCTGATTCTGCTTTGGGTACTCCCCGTAAATTAGAATTTGTTCGCGCCAGTGGCAATACTTTTAGCGTGGCGTTTGCCGACAAAACTGACATGATTGGCGTAGCTACGGCAATCAAGGCAATTGTCGATCCTCTTAACGGCGGCAATAATCCCGTTGTCTGTATCAAGCTTGAGGGCGAAGAATTCCTCAACCTAAATGATGAACTCGGTCTTAACTATAACGGCTCTGTCTTCGCTCCATCCCATAAAGCACCTACAGACGCACTGAAACAGAATTTTGCCAGTGGCGTAATTGCCTACGAAGCCGACGCGGCTACAGCTTTCGGCGCGGGAACTACTCACTCGATTCG
>ENA-ORXU01001902-ORXU01001902.1-marine-metagenome-genome-assembly--contig:-NODE-1902-length-15511-cov-3.480692_pt1 | contig 15511 bp, 11 predicted proteins | sample MGYA00237869_ERZ511484 | MGnify/ENA metagenome assembly ERZ511484
CAGAAAACCATGGAGGCCAAACGCGCGCAGGGGCTGTATTGCATTGGAGAGGCTGCCGATGTTACCGGTTGGCTGGGCGGATATAATTTTCAGTGGGCGTGGGCCAGCGGAAATGCCGCCGCGCAAGTGATCTAGGCAGGAGCAGGCAGATGAGTGACAGCACGCAGGCCGCATCGCAGGGCCGCATTCTCGGCTGGATCGAACGCACGGGCAACAGGCTGCCCGATCCGGTGTTTCTGTTCCTTTATCTCATCGGGTTTCTGATGCTGCTGTCGATACTGGCGGCGGCGCTTGGCTGGTCTGCGCAGCACCCGACAGAAGCCGATCCTGATACCGGCGCCGCGCGTATTATTGCCGCGACCAGCCTGTTTTCCGCCGAGAACATACAGCGGCTATGGGTGGAGATGCCGAAGACATTTACGCATTTTCATCCGCTGGGCTATGTGCTGGTCGTGATGCTGGGCGCCGGGGTGGCGGAGCGCAGTGGGCTGTTTGCAACTGCGATGCGGGCCAGCGTTTCCAATGCGCCGCGCTATCTGCTGACGCCGTTGGTGGCGCTGGTTGCGATACTGGGCAATCTGGCGGCAGATGCGGCCTATGTCGTGCTGATCCCACTAGCTGGCGTGATCTATGCCGCGGCGGGGCGGCATCCGATCGCCGGGATCGCAGCGGCCTTTGCAGCTGTATCGGGCGGGTTTTCGGCCAATCTGGTGCCTGGCCAGCTTGATGCATTGCTGTTCGGTATTACGCAGGCTTCGGCCAATACCGTCTTTCCCGAATGGCAGGCCAATATCGCGGGCAACTGGTATTTCATCATCGGGATGACGTTTATTTTTCTGCCCGTCATATGGTATGTCACGGACCGCGTTATCGAACCGCGCCTTGGCACATATGGCCCCGCTGCCGCGCAAGGCAGTTTGCACGAAAATGATGATGTCGAAGATGGCCCGCTGACGGGGGGCGAACGAAAGGGGCTGCGCCATGCGGGGCTGGCTGTGCTGGCCGTTGCAGCGCTCTGGCTGTTCATGCTCTACGGTCCGGGAACCGCGCTTGTCGATGAAGCTGCCGCTCCCGAGGCGCAGCTTACGCCGTTTTATCAATCACTTGTCGGCGGTTTCTTCTTTCTGTTCGTGCTTGCCGGCTGGGCCTATGGCCGCGCTGTGGGTAAGATAAAGGACCACCGTGATCTGGTAAAGATGATGTCGGATTCGATGGCTGACATGGCTTATTTTCTGGTGCTGGCGTTCGTCGTTGCCCATTTCGTCGCAATGTTCGGCTGGTCAAATCTCGGCCTGATCAGCGCAGTGCATGGCGCGCAGACGCTCAACAGTCTGGATCTGCCCTATCCGATCCTTCTGGGCATTATCGTTATTTTCAGCGGGGTGATGAACCTGTTCGTGGGTTCGGCCAGCGCGAAATGGGCGCTGCTCGGCCCTGTTCTGGTGCCGATGCTGATGCTCGTCGGGGTCAGCGCGGAAATGACGACGGCGGCCTACCGCGTCGGCGATAGCGCAACCAATATCATCACGCCGCTGATGGTGTATTTCCCGCTCATCCTCGTTTTCTGCCAACGCTGGATAAAGGATTTCGGGCTGGGCAGTTTGGCAGCGATGATGCTGCCCTACGCGCTGTGGATGATGGCAGCGGGTATCGCGCTGGTGATGGCGTGGGTTGCGCTCGATATTCCGCTCGGCCCGTCGGCGCCGGTCTTTGTCGATGTCGATAGCCTGAAATAACCAAGCGCCGTCATCTGCAATCTGTATGCGCTGATGACAGGCGTTTGGTTTTGCTGGCTGATTAACCGATAGCCTAAGCTGCCTCTTTTTTCCGGCTGGCTTTTTTGCGGTCATTCGGATCGAGCAGGGTCTTGCGCAAACGAATGCTTTTCGGCGTCACTTCCACCATTTCGTCATTGTCGATGTATGCAATCGCCTGTTCCAGCGTCATGACTTTGGGCGGGGTCAGCCGGATCGCATCATCCTTTCCGGTCGAACGGAAGTTGGTGAGCTGTTTCGATTTCATCGGATTGACTTCAAGGTCTTCGGGTTTTGCATTTTCGCCGATCACCATGCCTTCATAAATCGGCGCGTTCGGCCCGATAAACAGGATGCCGCGATCTTCCAGCGCGTTGAGCGCGTAGCCAACCGCCTCGCCCGTGCCATTCGACAGCAGCACGCCGTTCTGACGTCCGCCAACCTGGCCTTTATAGGGACCGTATTTTTCGAACAGCCGGTTCATAATGCCGGTGCCGCGCGTATCGGACAGGAATTCGCCATGATAGCCGATAAGCCCGCGTGACGGCGCGCTGAAGGTGATCCGCGTCTTGCCGCCGCCGCTTGGGCGCATGTCTGTCATCTCGCCTTTACGTTCGGCCATTTTCTCAACGACTGTGCCGGAAAATTCGTCATCAACGTCAATCACAACGGTTTCGTATGGTTCGGTGCGCTGTCCGTTCTCGTCTTCCATATACAGCACCCGTGGGCGCGATATGCCAAGTTCGAAGCCTTCGCGCCGCATCGTTTCAATCAGCACGCCCAGCTGCAATTCACCGCGGCCTGCCACTTCAAAACTGTCCTTGTCGGCGCTTTCGGTGACGCGAATGGCGACATTGGTTTCCGCCTCGCGTTCCAGACGGTCACGGATCATACGGCTCGTCACCTTGTCACCTTCGCGGCCGGCCATCGGGCTGTCATTCACGCTGAAGCGCATCGACAATGTGGGCGGATCAATCGGCTGTGCCTGTATCGCCTCGGTCACACTGGTATCGGCGATGGTATTGGCCACGGTCGCTTTGGTAAGCCCGGCGAGCGCGATAATATCGCCTGCCTTGGCTTCTTCAACAGGTACGCGGTCAAGCCCGTCGAACGACATCAGTTTGGTCGCACGGCCGGTTTCCACAACCTTGCCATCCATATCAAGCGCATGGATAGGATCGTTGACCTTGATCTTGCCCGATTGCACCCGGCCCGTCAGCACGCGGCCCATGAAATTATCGCGGTCCAGCAATGTGGCGAGAAAAGTGAACGGGCCATCTTCGTTCAGCCCCGGCTGCGGCACATGGCTGACAATGGTTTCAAACATCGGCGTCAATGTGCCGTCACGCGCATCGGCATCATTGGAGGCATAGCCATTGCGGCCAGAGGCATACAGGACCGGAAAATCGAGCTGTTCGTCTGTCGCTTCAAGGCTGACAAACAGATCGAACACTTCGTCTAGCACTTCCTGAATGCGTTCATCGGGCCGATCAACCTTGTTGACCACCACGATGGGCTTCAGCCCAAGCGCCAGCGCCTTGCCGGTTACAAATTTTGTCTGCGGCATTGCGCCTTCGGATGAATCGACGAGCAGAATGACGCCGTCCACCATCGAAAGAATACGTTCCACCTCGCCGCCGAAATCGGCGTGGCCCGGCGTATCAACGATGTTAATCCGCGTATCTTTCCATTCCACGCTGGTGCATTTGGCAAGGATCGTAATCCCGCGTTCTTTTTCCAGATCGTTGCTGTCCATCGCACGTTCCTCCACGCGCTGATTTTCCCGGAACGTGCCGGATTGGCGGAACAGCTGATCGACAAGAGTGGTTTTGCCGTGGTCAACATGGGCGATGATCGCGATATTGCGAAGGGACATGATAGCTTCCTGAAATTTGGGTTATGCGTTGGTTTCAAGCAAAGCCGAACTATGATGAGGCAATGCCCATTCGTGTCGCGGCTGCGCTCAATACAAACGGTCTGGTCTGCCTTGAATTTGGCGGGCCAATAGCCTGTATTCTGCTGCGGCGCAACAAGATTAGCAATCCTGCACATTGCCAGCCATCGCCAATTCGGCCAATAGCGGCGAATGAACCGGTTAATCCCTGATCCTTTCGTGCTCGTCATTCTGGGTGCCTTACTGCTGGGCTGGCTGTTGCCGCTTTCCGGCGCAGAAATGGCGGCGGGGCAGAATGTTATATTTGCGGGCGTGTTCGCGCTGTTTTTCCTGCACGGGCTGCGCCTGCCGCGGGCCGAGCTGGTGAAGGCGGCGCAGCATTGGCAACTGCAAGCGGCGATGATGGCGTTTATCTTCATTGCGATGCCGCTGGCGGGATGGGGGATTGCAACTGTGGCGGGCGGCGCGCTGCCCGCTGCGTTGTTGGCAGGCGTGATCTTCGTCGCCATTCTGCCATCCACAGTGCAATCGGCGATCAGCTATTCGTCGATATCGGGCGGCAATGTCGCAGCATCGGTGATCGCGTCTGCGCTGTCCAATCTGGCAGGCATTATCGTCACGCCCGTGCTCGCGGCGTTGCTGATGGGCGCGGCCGGGGCGCAGATGGGCGCAGATGTGGTCGTGAAGATTGCAACCATGCTGCTGCTGCCCTTCGCTCTTGGTCAGGCTGCGCAGGGAATGCTGGGCGCATGGGCAGTGCGGCAGAAGGCTTTACTGTCCTTGTTCGACAAAAGCGTCATTCTGCTCGCGGTGTACAGCAGCTTTGCAGGCGCAGTCGGCACCGGGCAACTGATGCTGCTTGACGGGCCGGTGATGACGGCGCTGGTTCTGGCGCTTTCGTTTCTGCTGATCTTCGCCTTTACCGGCGCGATGTTGCTTGGCGGTGTGCTGCGTTTCGCACGGGCGGATAGGATCAGCCTGCTGTTTGCGGGCGCGCATAAAAGCATTGCGACCGGCGCGCCGCTGGCGGCAATATTATTCGGCGCGGATGCCGGACTGATCATTCTGCCCGCGATCCTGTATCATGTCGCGCAACTGATCCTTAGCGCGCCGCTGTCTGCGCGGTTGGCCCGGTCAGCGTAAGTATGTTGAAGCGAGTTGCTGGCTGCGCAGTATTAGCCTGCTGAGTTAAAGGCTGCGCAGCGCCTGCGCCGGGCGTGCGGCCAGCACGGGCAACGATCCCGCCATGCCCAGCCCCAGCGTAATCGCAGCACCGCCCACCAGCGTCAGCAACAATATCAGCGGGTCCGGTGCGAAGGTGAAATCAAAAACCCGCGTAATGACAAACCATCCGCAAAACAGCCCCAGTGCCAGCGCAACAAGACCGAGCAGAAGCGCCAGAAAGCTGTATTCGAGGATCTGCGCGCCCAATATCTGCCGCCGCCGCGCGCCCAGCAGTTTCAGGATAACGCTGTCATAAATGCGCGAGGCACGGCTGGCAGCAATCGCGCCTACCAGAACGGCGATGCCAGCGAGAATTGCGATCGAGGCCGCCGCGGCAATCGCGCTCGCCATCTGCGTTAGCAGAGCCGTTATCTGGCCGACAACGGCGCCGGTTTGTATCAGCGAGCTGGACGGAAATACCGGCGGCAATGCGCGCGATATCTGCGGCTCCGCTGCATCGGGCACAGTGAGCGTCGCGACCATGCTGTGCGGTGCATTTTCAAAACTGCCGGGCGAAAATACCAACGCGTAGTTCAGCCCGAAATTATCCCAGCTTACTGCGCGAAGGGCCGCAACTTTGGCTTGCAGTTCCACGCCCAGCACATTGACCGATAGCGTATCGCCGACGCCGACATTGATCGACGCGGCAACATCTTGCTCCAGCGCAACGAGCGGCGGGCCGCTGTAATCGCGCGGCCAGAATTCGCCATCCACAATCTCGCTGCCTTCGGGCAGGTCCGCGCTGTAGGTGATGCCGCGGTCGCCGCGCAATATCCATGCGCCATCGGGCAGATCGTCCATCTCGGCGACCCGCTGACCGGCAAATTCGGTAATCGCACCGCGCAGGGCAGGGATCATGTTGATTTCGGCGCCGGGCGCATATTCGCGCACAAGATTGCGAAATTCGTCGGCCCGGTCCTTGGGAATATCGAGCGCGAAGAAACTGGGCGCGCGTTCAGGGACACTGTTCTTGATCTCGTTGTTCAAACTGGTCTGAATTGCCGCCAGCGTAACAAACAGCGTCAGGCCAAGGCCAAGCGCCACGACCAGCGATCCGGTTTGCGATCCGGGCCGGTGAAGGTTCGCCAGTGCAAGCCGGGGCAGCGGGCTTTTGGGACGTGGCAGCATGGCCGCCCCGCGCCGCACAGCCCAGCCAATCGCCGTCAGCAACAATAGCAGCGCAAAGGCAGCAACGATAAATACCGCCGAAAACACGGGCTCACGCGCCGTAATCAGCGCGAGCGCGATGACAGCAGCGATGGCCGCGATCACCCAGATGCTGCTGCGCCAATCGATCGCGATACGGCGATCGTCCAATACTCGGAACAATCCGGCCGCCGGCACGGTGCGCGCCTTGGCGAGCGGCGGCAGTGCGAAAGCGATCGCAATCAGCAGGCCGTAAAGCGCGCTGGTTATCAACGGGACGGGATAGATATTGAACCCTTCCGGCACCGGCAGCAGATCGCGGATAAAGCCGGATACTGCATTGGGAAGCAGCACACCGGCGATCAGGCCCGCTGTAATCGCCACGGCGGAAATGCTGAGAATTTGTAGCAGATAGATACGAAAAATTGTCCGGCTGTCGGCGCCCGTCACCTTTAACGTCGCGATGCTGGCGCGCTTGCTTTGCAGATAGCTGTTCACGCCATTGCCAACGCCGATGCCCGCAATTACCAACGCGGCAAGCCCCACCAGTGTCAGAAATTGCCCCATCCGTTCGACAAAGCGGCGCGTGCCCGGCGCGCCGTTGCTGCGGTCCGTAATTTCCCAGCCTGCCTGCGGAAAGCCTTCATTGAGTGCAGCCGAAACAGTTTCCGGCAGCGTATCGGCTGGCAGTTTGACGCGGTATTTGCCGGTAAACATACTGCCCGGCTGGATCAGTTCGGTCGCGTCCAGATCGGCGATATTGATGATCGCTACCGGGCCAATGGTAAATCCTTCTCCCAGCCGATCGGGTTCATCGGCGATGATACCAGCGACACCGAATTTACTTTCGCCAAATTGCAGCACGCTGCCCTGTTTGACAGCCAGCCTGTTGGCCAATTCCGGCGCGATATAGACTGATCCGGCTGCGGGAGCATTCACCTCGCGGCCGTCTTTCAGCGTGAATTTCCCATAGAGCGGATAAGCGTCATCGACGGCTTTCAATTCGGCAAGCACGCTGTCCTGAGAGATAGCCATGGCGCTTAGCCGTACCGTCCGTGATAATGTGCCGGCCTGTTTGAATGCCTGCAATTCATCATCGCGCGCCATACGCTGCGCCGTTTCGATCTGGATGTCTCCGCCCAGAATATTACGTCCGCGGTCCGAAAGTTCAGTGCCGATGCCCGCGGTCAGACTGCCTATTGCTGCCAGCGTCGCCACGCCCAGAAACAAGCATACGGCAAGCAGGCGAAGTCCCCTGATCCGCGCCGATAAATCGCGGCGGGCAATCCGCCATATCGCAGCGAGGGGCAGGGCCATGCTCTCGCTTTTCATCCCGCGACCACCCGGCCATCTTCCATGCGGATTACACGGTCACAGCGTTCGGCAAGTTCGGGATCATGCGTGATAATCATCAATGTCGCATCCATGGCCTCGCGCCGGTCAAACAACAGGTCAATGATCGCATGGCCGGTCGCGCCGTCCAGATTGCCAGTCGGTTCGTCCGCGAAGATAATCTTCGGCTGCGCTGCCATGGCGCGCGCAATGGCAACGCGCTGCTGCTCTCCGCCAGAAAGCTGCGAGGGATAATGGCCTGTCCGGTGGCCCAGCCCCACGGCAGTCAATTCGGCCTCTGCCTGCGAAAAACAGTCCTCTTTTCCAGCCAGCTCTATCGGCACAGCAACATTTTCCAGCGCCGTCATTGTCGGCAGCAGGTGGAACGCCTGCAAAACAATGCCGATGCGCCCGCGCCGCGCGCCGGCCAGCGCGTCTTCATCCATTGCCGTAAAATCAAGACCGTCGACCTGCACTTCGCCATCATTCGCCCGTTCCAATCCGGCAAGCACAGCCATCAGCGAGCTTTTGCCCGAACCCGACGGGCCGAGCAGCGCGATACTTTCGCCATACGGCACAGACAGATCGACCCCGCGCAGGATTTCCACCGGCGCTGCATCACTGCCCAAAGTCAGCGTGACATTCGTTGCGCGGATCGCCATATTATCGGCAGACTTAATTGGTTTGGTCAAGGAAAGCGCCTGAAATGCTGTTGAAGAGATTTGCGCCGTATGGGGCATTGTTACTGTTATGCCAACTCGTCCTTTCGTGCAGTGCGGAAGAACCCCGAACAGATAAGATAGAGGCGAGCGACGTGGAACCCCAAAACGCGGCTGATCAAGATGAAGCCATCGACGGGCCTGTCCGGCAGATCGTGGCGTTTGGCGATAGCCTGTATGCCGGATACGGGCTTGGGCCGAAGGAAGGGCTGGCACCACGGCTACAGGCAGCTTTGCGCGAGCAGGGCCTGTCTGTAACAGTGCGTGATGCGGGCGTTTCAGGCGATACAACCGCCGCTGGGCTGGCGCGATTGAAATATGTGCTGGACAGTATCGAAGGCGATATTGATCTGGTTTTGCTGGGGCTGGGCGGAAATGATATGCTGCGCGGGATCAGCCCGGGTGAAACGCGCGCAAACCTTTCTGCCATGCTGGAAGAATTGCAGCGCCGCGATATTGATGTGGTGCTGACCGGAATGGTGGCGGCGCCCAATCTGGGCGGAAACTATACCAAGCAATTCAATGCGATATTCCCGGAATTGGCTAAAGAATATGGCGCTGGATTATATCCGTTCATCCTCGACGGCGTAATCACCGACAGCAATCTGATGTTGCCCGACCGGATACATCCCAATGCGAAAGGCGTTCAGAAAATGACAGACGGTTTGCTGCCCGTGGTGGAAAAGGAGTTGCGCGCGGGAAACTAAGCTACTCGGCGGCATCCAGTTGATCCATCTCGGCTATTCTGGGATCATTGGGATAGACCCATTCATCGCCAATAACCTGCGCGACCGCCAGATCTTCAGGCACATTTTCCAGCCCGATCATCTTGTCACAATTCTGATGGAAGCTGTAGATCCGCGCTTCCTGATAACTCAGCGGAACGCTTTTGAAACCGTCGCTTTCCATTGATTTCTGGATCATCTCGCCAAATTGCGTGTCTTCCAAAATTATCGGGCTCATATCGCGGCCACCGGGTTTGCTGTCATCCGGCACTGTCCACAAATCAGGTGCAGGCCCATCGCCCCAATCGAGCGCCATCGTCACCAGCTCGATCCGTGTGGTGTTAAGCCCGGTTGGCCAGAACAAAAGCGGCGGCACGAAATAATCCGACATCGGTGCCACCATATTGGGGAACATGGTGTAGCTTTGTGTGCAGGTCCGGCCCAATTCGCCAACGCTGTTAATCATCTGCCATTCCGGCGGACTATCAATCGCGCGCACATGTTCGCGGTCGGTCGTTTGCGGCGCAGGGGCCAGCATACGTGCATGGCCGTTGCGGTACATGGTATTAACATTGCGCTTGCTGTCCACCAGCGGAGCAACAGTATCGGGATGGATGAAGGGCACATGATACACTTCCATGTTCGCCTCCATCGCGACTTTCCAGTTGCAGTTAAGATCAAAGGAATGGCGCGCGGCCAGCCGGATATTGTCGAATTGAAACTCTTCCCACTCATCCCATACCGGGCCAAGCCATTGTTGCAGCGGCATGGCTTCGGCGTCGAAATTGATAAAAATGACATTGCCCAGCCGCTCGCATCGCACAGGGATCAGGCTGCGGCAGGACATGTCGAAATCTGCGGGGAAATCCTGTTTCTCCGGCACACCGACCAATGTTCCGTCGGTTTTGTAAGTCCAATTGTGATAGCCGCACATTAACCGCGCGGCCTTGCCTTTCTCCTCCGTCACCACCGGCGCACCGCGATGACGGCAGGTGTTGTAGAATGCCCGCACTTCTCCGTCCATGCCATGCACGATGACAATTGGATCACCAATCTGTTCCCATTTCATGAAGCAACCGGGTTCGGGAATTTCATCCATATGCGCAGCGAACAGCCAGCTTTTCTTCCAGATATGCTGCTGTTCCAGATCGTAATAACGCTGGCTGGTGTAACGGCCAGCAGCCATATCGGGCAGGCGCGGGAATGACGCGGGCGGCGCGGTGCGCGCGGCCTCCCATTCCATTAGGCGTTTCATCAGATCAATATATTGCGCGCTCATCGGCATAATCTTTTCTCCAGCGGGGCAACGCGAATGATCGCGCCAACCGCCGCGGATATCAATGCTCTATTTGGTGAAAAGGCGCGTCTTTGGCGACACAGCAAAGATGGATCCCCCGTGAGGATTCGAACCTCAATTGACGGAGTCAGAGTCCGTAGTCTTACCATTAGACGACAGGGGAACAATGGGGCGCGAATAATCCGGTAGCATGACGCTGTCAATCACAGTGTCAATGCGCTGTGGTTAAACGAATTGAAGTTTTAACTTATTTCGCCTATCGTGATTTCAGGTACCGGCGGTATTATCCGTGCGGAAGAAAATATAAGTGAGTTAACGGTCATGGGCGATCCTTTCGCACCATCGCCGCATAAGAGCAAATTTGGAAATCGGCTTGCCCGGAGTCCAAGCCAAGATGCGGCCACGCGCCCGAATTTCGTAAAGGGCGAAATGCAATCGGTTGTTTCCGATGCCAGTTCCGGTATCGCGCGCACCCCGGCCCATAACGCCGGGAAAAATGGCGCTGCAATATGTAGGGATAATGCGGGCAAGAAGGCTGCGGCCCGCCATCCTGAACGCCGCAGCAATACGGACCGGCGCGTTCGTCAGCGCGGCAACGGCGATGGCCGCCGCGGCTGGATCAGCAAAACGGCTTATGCCGCGCTCGATCTTGGCACCAACAATTGCCGCTTGCTGATTGCGCGCCCGACGCAGCAGAGCTTCACCGTCATTGACGCATTTTCGCGTGTTGTGCGGCTGGGCGAGGGGCTGGCCAGCAATGGGCGGATGAGCGAGGCCGCGATGGACCGGGCGGTTGAGGCGCTGGGTATCTGCGCCCAAAAACTGAAAAAACGCAATGTCGTGCTGGCGCGATCGGTGGCGACCGAGGCGTGCAGGCAGGCCGATAATGGCGAGGCGTTTATCAAGCGCGTTGCGCGCGAGACCGGCATACTGCTCGATATTATTCCGCCGCGTGAAGAGGCGCGGCTGGCCGTGATGGGATGTTACACCCTGCTGGAACAGGGCGAAGGTCCAGCGTTGATATTCGACATTGGCGGCGGATCTACCGAGCTGGTGCTGGTTGGCACAGATGGTGCGGTGCCGACGATACTTGATTGGGTGAGCGTGCCGTGGGGCGTCGTATCGCTAACCGAAAGTTTCGAATATGATCAGTCGAGCCGCGCCGCCAGAATCAAAGGGTATGAGGATATGTGCGCGCTGGTGCGAAGCAGCTTTACCGAATTTGCCGCACGCTTGCCCGCGGACGCCGGTATGCGGCGATTGATGGGCACGTCGGGTACCGTCACCACTTTGTCCAGCGTGTATCTCGATCTGCCGAGCTACAATCGCAGCGCCGTCGATGGTCTGCACCTGCCGTCGCAGGATATGCGCAGCATCGCGCGCGAAATTGCGGCCTGCTCACCCGGCGAACGCGCCGAATATCCAACAATAGGCCATGACCGTGCCGATCTGGTGGTGGCGGGCTGCGCGATTATGGAAGCCATATTCGATATTTGGCCCGGTGACCGGCTGGGCGTTGCAGATCGGGGTATTCGCGAAGGCATTTTGCGCGCGTTGATGGCAGGTGACAATAGCAACAGGAACCGCCGGCGTGGCTGATAAAAAAACGCCGTTTGGCGGGAAGGTTTCCAACCGCACGGCGCAAGTCAAGCAAAGGGTGAAGACCGCGCGCCGCCGGTCTGCGCAGTCTGCACGGTGGCTGGAACGGCATCTGAATGATCCTTATGTGCAACGCGCGCAAGAGGATGGCTATCGCAGCCGCGCCGCGTATAAACTTATCGAACTCGATGAAAAATTCGGCTTTCTGAAAGGGCGCAAAGCCGTTGTCGATCTGGGCGCTGCTCCCGGCGGGTGGGCGCAAGTTATTCGGCGCCAATTGCCCAAGGCCGCCGTCGTTGGCATCGATCTGCTGCCGGTGGACGCGATTGAAGGCGCGGTGTTGCTGGAAATGGATTTCATGGATGATGACGCACCGGCGCGTTTGATCGCCGAGCTAGGCCAATCGCCCGATCTGGTAATATCGGATATGGCGGCCAACACCGTCGGGCATAAACAGACCGATCATTTGCGCACCATGGGATTGGTGGAGGCAGCGGCCGATTTCGCGATGGATGTGTTGCCGCCGGGCGGGCATTTTGTATCAAAGGCCTTTGCCGGCGGAACTGACGGGCCTTTGCTCAAACTTCTGCGCAACAATTTTCAAAGCGTGAAAAATGCCAAGCCGCCGTCAAGCCGCAAGGGGTCTGTCGAATGGTATCTGGTCGCTATGGGGCGCAAGGGGTAGCGGTGCAGGGCGGGCGTTTGCTCGCCAGCCATGCCGTCATCCTATTTTGCTATCCAGCGCGGGCCTTATCCACTGCCGCTTGCAGAGCGTCGTATTGCTGCATGCCCTCCAACAGCTGATCCCCGATGACAAAAGTGGGCGTGCCGTTGAAGCCAAGCTCCTGCATCTGGGCCTGATTCTGCCGCAGCTCCTGCACCGCTTCGTCGCTGGTAATAGTATCTTTCGCTGCCGCCACATTAAGCCCGATCTGCTCGGCAACTTGCGCAATATTTGTCTCGGTAGGGCGACCTGCATTGAACAGCCCCTGATGAAACTGCATATATTTGCCCTGCTTCGCCGCCGCCAGCGCCCATAATGCCGCGGTCTTGCTGGTCTCCGCCAATATCGGCATTTCGCGATACACCACGCGCACATTCTTGTCATTGGCGATCAGCTTGTCGACCTCGGCCATGCTCGCGCGGCAATATCCGCAGTTGTAATCGGTGAATTTCACGACGGTTACATCGCCTTGCGGATTGCCAGCCTGTGCGCCTGGAAATGGCGTATCCAGCGCATCGCCTGCATTGCCCAGCCGTTCCGCCGTCTGTTTTTGTTGCAGCAGTTCAACCGCCTCTGGAATGATTTCCGGGTTGTCCAGAATATACGCCCGAATGATCGCCTCTGTCGCAGCGCGTTCGGTATCGCTTATACCCGCAGCAGCGATGGCAGCATCCGCATCGGCATTCGCGCTGCTGGCTGATCGTTCGGCAGAGCCACCGGCACCAAATCCGCCTGAAAAGATATATACCGCGACTGCGCCGAGCAGAAGCCCGCCGACAACCGCTGCGATAAGAGGCAGGTTTTTCGTCATGCTATTGTTTTCGTTCATACACCGATGATAGTTACCGCGCAGCCAAGTTGCAAACAAACATCAATGCTGATGGTGATGCAGCCCGATACGGCGGCGGTTGCCTTTGCCATTGTTGGCGTCGGCCAATTGGGCTTCGGCCACCAGCTTGATATCCTGCGCGCGTATCCAGTCCGGCGTATATTCGGGCAATCCGCCCATCGCGGTTACCGCATTGCGCAGCGCGAGTTGCGGCGCGCGTTGCATCATATAGCGTTCGGCACTGGCCAGCGCGGCACGCGGCTTATCACCCTGATGCGCATAAACCACGCCCAGCTGATACCACGCGAACGGATTACGATTGTCTTTCACGACAGCGGCCTTCAGCACGCGCGACGCTTCTTCGAAATTATCAGGGTCTTCTGTCGCGATCAGCGCATGGCCGAATATGCTGGCGATCAACGGATGGTTGTTGGTCAGCTGCACCGATCTGCGCAGCGGGGCCAGCGATTCCGCAGGACGCCCCGATTCCAGCAGTATCTGCCCCTGCAATTCGAGGAAATAAGGATCGTTCGGCGCGCTTTCTATCAGGGTGTTTGCCTCGGCCAATGCCTGTTCGGGATAGGCCGATTTGTGCCATGCGTAGGCGCGCGCGTAATGCGCAGCGATGCTGGTATCGGTTGCCGGATAATCACGCAGCGTATTTCGCGGCTCATCGATATAGCCCATCAACTTGGCTTTGACGCGTTTGAAATCGGCTTCCCATTCCGGGTTGAGCGGGTTGTTCCACGCGGGGTCCGCGCTGTATGTATCCTGCAAAACGGAAATCCGCTCACCTGACAAAGGATGCGTGCGGTTATAGCTATCCTCCTGCGGAATACCGAGGCGGAATTCGTAATTCTGCAACTTTTTGAAAAATGCGATTGAACCTTTGCCAGTGATGCCGGCATCCGAAAGATAGCGCGCGCCCGATGCATCGGCGACGCCTTCTTGCGCGCGATTGAACGCCAGAAACTTGCCCATTGCAGCTTGCTGACCAGCGGAAAGAATGCCCATTCCTGCCTCTCCGGCACCAGCAGCAATGGCAGCAGCGGCAAGGATCAGGCTGGCAATCGATATGCCTTGCGCAGCTTTTGCGCCTTCGCTGAACCGCACGACATGGCCGCCTTCGATATGGCCCAGCTCATGCGCTATCACGCCCTGCAACTCGTTTGCGGTATCTGCCGCATCTATCAGCCCGGTGTGCAGATACACTGTCTGCCCGCCAGCGACGAAGGCGTTGATCGACCTGTCGTTGATCAGCACGATTTCAACATTTTTCGGATCGAGATTTGCCGCGCGGACCAGCGGTTCCGATATCCGGTCGAAAAACGCCTCGGTCTCCGCGTCGCGCAGCACCGATTGCGCCATCACCGGATTGATAGTGAGCACAAATGCCAGCAGCAAAGCAACGGCGGCTTTCACCGGATAAAATCTGTTCATGGCCATAGCCTACAACATGCGTGCGAAAAGCTGAATGGCGAATGAAGGCGCTCGGCCGCAAATGTCGCTCCGACGATGCGGCTGCACCAGATCAAAAAAAAGCAGCGCCCGGTATAATGCCGGACGCTGCTTTCATCATTTGTCTGCGGCGCAGCGATCACGCGATAATATTGTCGGTGCAATCGCTACGGTGCGTCATGCGTACAACGCATCGGTTTAGCCGAATGTGCGTTGCCACCATCCGTTTTTCTTCGGGCCGTCATCCTTGGCCGCTGTATCGTCTGCCGCACCGTCGATCACCGCGCTGTCATTGGACGCACCATCAATTACTGCGCTGCTGTCATCACTGGCCTTTGCTCTGGATTTGGTAGCAGGCTTAGTGGCGGACGCTTTCTCGCCGTCATCCGCCGCAGCTTTCTTCCGGCGGGCAGGGGCCTTTTTCGGCTTGTCCTGAGCGCCTTCTGCTTCAGCTGCATTGTCATCGCCGTCGGGTTTCTTTTTGGCGCGGCTCGCCGGTTTCCGCTTTGGCTTTGGCTTGTCCTGCGCACTTTGAGATGCGTCGGCATCTGCGGTGTTTTTGGCTCCAGCCCGGCGCCTTGGCTTCGGCTTTTCATCCGCACCGTCCGCTGCGCCGGTTTTGGCCTCGGCATCTGCTGTGTCAGCGTCGTCGCCCGCAGCCGGTTTTTTGCGCCGTGTGCGCTTTGGCTTGTCGCTTGCATCCTTGGCCTTAGCTGATGGCGCATCAGTACCGGCGTCTTCTTCTGCCGGTTTTTTACGGCGAGATTGGCGCGGCTTTTTATCGCTGTCGCTGTTTTCGCCATCGGAACC
>ENA-ORXU01001903-ORXU01001903.1-marine-metagenome-genome-assembly--contig:-NODE-1903-length-15503-cov-16.565020_pt1 | contig 15503 bp, 11 predicted proteins | sample MGYA00237869_ERZ511484 | MGnify/ENA metagenome assembly ERZ511484
ACGAACCCGATCACTTGGCCAATGCCGTTGAACGCCCCGTCCACGAAAGGACCGAGGAAATTCAGTGCGACCTCGAACGATGACCGGACAGCGTTGATCCCGGCCTCGACTGCGGCCTGGACGGCGCCCATGACGAACCCGACGACGGTGGCGACACCATTGAAGAAGGCGTCGATGAACGGGCCGAGGAAGTTCAGTGCCGCCTCGAACGCCGCACGCACTGCGTTGAGGACCGTCTCGATCGTCGTCTGCACTGCGCCCATGACGAAACCGACGACCGTGGCCACTGCGGTGAAGAAGGCGTCGATGAACGGTCCCAAGAAGTTGAGGGTCGCCTCAAACACCGCCTGAACCGCTGCGAGGCCCGCCTCGATCGTCGCCTGAACCGCTGTGATCGTGAAAGAAACCAGCGCTGCGAAGGCCTCGAAGAAGCTCTTGAGCAGCGGGGTCAGGAAGTCGACTGCGGTCTGGAAGACGTTGGTGACGAACGTGACCCCTGTGTCTATCGCCGTCGAGATCGCCTCCATCGTGAAGGCCACGAGGGTCGCAACTGCGGTGAAGAACGTGTCGAGGAACGGGCCGAGGAACCCGGCGAAGGCCTCGAACGCTGCGACCACGAAGTTCAGTGCCGTGTCGATCGTCGCCGAGATCGTGTCGAACGCACCTTGAATGAACGGGATCAGGAACCCCAGGACTGTCTCGATGATCGTCGAGACCAAAGCGAACGCCACCTCGACGGCGGCGGTCACGATCGCCAGTGCTGTGTCGATGATCGTCGTGATGAGGTTGAAAGCGTTCTCGATGTTCGGGACGATCGACTCGAGCACGAACTCGATCGCGGCGGAGATCAGGTTCCAAGCGGTCTCGACCGCCGGGACCAGGATGTTGAGGGCAGCTTCGATCGAACCGACGATGAGGTCCCACGCGACCTGAACTGCCGGAACGAGGATGTTGAGGGCGATCTCGATGGCCCCGACGATCAGCGCCCAGGCGGTCTCGACGACGGGGACGAGGATGTTCAGTGCCGTTTCGACGATGCTGACCACGAGGTCGAATGCGGTCGTCACGATCGGAAGCAAGATGTCGAGGGCGAGTTGGATGCCGCCCACGACGAGGTCGAACGCTGTTGTGACGACCGGGACGAGGATGTCGAGCGCTGTGGTCACGATCGCGACGACGAGGTCGAACGCTGTGGTGACGATCGGCCCGATGAGATCAACCGCTGTGGTGATGACCGCGACGAGCAGGTCGAACGCTGTCGTCACGATCGGCACGAGGATGTCGAGGGCGACGGTGACTGCTGCGACGAGGAGGTCGAACCCGACTTGAACGATGGGGACGATGACGTTGACCGCTGTTTCGATGACGGTCGACACGATCGCCCACGCCGCCTCGACCACAGGGGGGATCAGTTCCAACGCCACGCGGACGATCTCGACGAGGAGATCGAAGCCGGCCTGGACGATGGGGAGGATGTTGTCGACCGCGAACTGGAAGACGACGCTGACCGCCGCCCACACCGCCTCCACTATCGGGGGGATGAGATCCATGGCGGTTTGGACGATGACCACGAACCCGTCGAACGCCAACTGGAGGAACCCTGCGACGAGCTCCAACGCGCCGGTGATGATGGGGCCGATGGCGGTGAAGACGTCCCCGATGAACTGGAGGACCTGGGGGCCCCACTCGACGATCAGATCTAGCCCCTGTTGGAGGAAGGCGATGATGGTGTCGATGGCGGGTTGGAGCGAGGCGCCGAGGTCGACAGCCAACCGGCCGAGGTCGCCGAGAAGCCCGGCGATGAACTCCGCCGCCCACGGGGAGGCGAGGGCGACGGTTTCGACGATCCATGTGGCGATCTCGACGGCTGCTTCTTCGAGGCGCGCCCCGATCTCGGTGGCGAGCTGCCCGAGGTCGATGCCGGCGATGAAGTCCAACGCGAACGTGGCGACCGCTGCGATGGAGTCCGTGACCCATTGGCTGATCCGGGTGAGGGTTTCGGTCAGTTGGGTGCCGATCTTCTCGGCGAGGGCACCGAGGTCGATTCGGGCGACGAAGTCGGCGGCGAACGTGGCGATCGCAGCGAGCCCGGCCGCGACCCACCCGGTGATCGAGGTGAGCGCCACGGAAAGCCCGGCGGCCAACTGTCCGGGGAGTGCCGAGATGCCGCCGATGGCGGAGACGACGAAGTCCGCTGCGAACTTCACGACCGCTGCGACACCCTGAGCTGCCCATGCGGTGATCGACGCCAACGCCGGGACGAGGGATGTGGCGAGCTGCAACGCGAGGCCTGGGAGTGCGCCGACGACTCGTGCGATGAAGTCGGCCCCGAAGGTCACGACCGCGACGAGGGCGTCCGCAACGAACTTCACGATCGACGCCAGCGCCGGGGCGAGGGCGCCGGTGAACGCCATCCCGAAGTTGATGAGCCCGCCGATGATCCTCGCGGTGAACTCGGCGGGAAAAGTGACCACGGACTGCAACGCCTGAGCCACCCACCCAGCTATCGACGCCAAAGCGGCGGCCAGGGACGTGGCGATCTGTGATGCCAAACCTGGGAGACCGGCGACGATCCTTGCGATGAGGTCAGCCCCGAACGTGAGCACCGATTGGAGCGCCTGGGTGACCCATGTGGTGATCGAAGCGAGCGCCGGTCCGAGGGACGCTGCGAGTTGACCGGGGAGTCCTGGGAGCCCGGACACGATGCGGGTGATGAGGTCCGCCCCGAACGTGACGACGAGGGCGAGTCCTTGGGTGACCCATGCGGTGATCGAGGCGAGCGCCGGTGTGATCGCTCCTGCGAGCGAACCTGCGAGACCGGCCAGGCCGCCGATGGCGTTCGCGATCAGCATCGGCCCGAACGTCACGACCGAGGCGATCGCCTGGGCGACCCAGGTGGTGATGGAGACGAGACCGGTGCCGAGCGCTGCCCCCAACTGTGCTGGGAGCCCGGGGAGTCCACCGACGATTCGGGCTATGAGGTCCGCGCCGAACGAGACGACTGCGGCCAGCCCGTCGGCGACGAACCCGGCCACTGCGATGACACCGGGTGCGAGCGAACCCGTGACCTGACCCGCGATACCGGCCAGGCCGCCGACCACCCTTCCGATGAGGTCCGCTCCGAAGGTGACAACTGTGGCGAGCCCATCGGCGACGAACCCGACGAGGGAAGCCACCGCAGGACCGAGCGCACCGGCGAGCTGCCCGGCCAACGCCGGGAGACCCGTGAGAATCCGGGCGATGAGGTCAGGTGCGAACGTGACGACGGTGGCCAAGGCGTCGACCGCGAACTTCGCCACCGCGGCGACACCGGTCGCGAGCCCGGCCGCCAGCTGCCCGGCGAGCGCCGGGAGCCCGGAGACGATCCCGGCAATCAGGTTCCCGGCGAACCCTGCCACCGCTGCGAGGGCCGAGGTCACCCACCCGGTGATGGAACCGATGCCGGGTTGGAGTGAACCGGTGATCTCCCCACCGACACCTGGGAGCCCGCCGACGATCCTGGCGATCAGGTCCACGGCGAAGTTCCCGACCGCACCTATCGCCGAGGTCACCCACCCGGACACGGCGGTGACTCCGGCAGCCAAGGCGCCAGCAAGAGCACCGGGGAGCGCTGGAAGGCCCCCGATGATCTTGGCGATCAGATCCACAGCCAAGGTTGCGACAGCGGCCAAGGCGTCAACTACGAACCCAGCAAACGCGGCCAGAGCTGGGGCGAGCACACCAGCGACCTGCCCGGGCAAGGCTGTGAGTCCGTCGACAATGAACCGAACCACCGTCGAGCCGACTGTCGAGACTGCGGTCCCGACCGCACCAGCCCAACGGCCGAACGCATCGATCAGCCCGTTCAGCGCGTTCTCGGCGATCTGACGGAGCCCCGTCAACGCACCCGACAGGTCACCGGACAGCAACGAGCTGATGACACCAACCACACCAGCGACGACCGCCTGCGCCCCAGCGAACGCAGCGCCCAACTCACCGGCGAAGAAACCGACCACCGGACGGAACGCGTCGATCACCGAACCGGCCGCTGCCCGAAGCAGATCGAAACCCTGCGACACCAACTGCCCAGCGATGCCCACAAGAGTCAGGAACGCCGCACCGATCTGATCGACGATCTCACGGAACGGCTCGAAGTTCCGGTACGCCAGCACCGCCCCGGCGGCCAACAGGGCGAACGCTGCGACGACAGCGGTCACCGGCGAAGTCAGAACCGCCGTGACCGTCGCCAGTCCACCGGTAGCGATCGATGCGGTGACGGCCGCCGCAGCCCAGTTCCCGAAAGCGAAGGTGGCCGCCACACCAAGCCCGGCGATGATCGGAACCGCCAAGTCGAACTTGTTGATCACATCGATCACCGGTTCGACCACCGCAAGGATCGAACCGAGCGCATCCTTCGTCAGGTCGATTGCCTGAGGTAGCACGGTGACGAAAATGTCTGCGGCGCTCGCCAGAACCGGCAGGAAGTTAGACCCAACCTCGACCGCAACCAACGCCGCGTTCGACTTCAACCGATCGAGCGCCGCCCCGGCACCCGCCTGGTTGGTAGCGAACGCATCCGAAACAGCTGTGCCCTCGGCGACCGTCTGGTTCAACTGCTCCAACGTGTTCGAGAACGCCTCACCACCGTCACGGGTGAGCTGCAACGCGACACCGCCAGCCTCCACCGAGCCGAACAGTTCGTTGACGCCGACCCCGGTCTCGTCGGCTCGTTGAGTGAGGAGACCGAGCGCGCTTTCGAGGTCCCCTCCGCCCGCGATGAAAGAAGGCAGGGACTCCCCGGCGATGGCCTGGAACTCCTTGCCCGCCTTCGACGTTGAGGTTCCGAGCTCGGCGAGCAGGCCCTTGAGGCCCGTGACCGACGATGCGGTGTTCTGTGTGACCTGAGTCGAAGACGCCACGGCTGCGTTGAGGTCAGTGAACTCGATTCCCAGCGACGCCGCGAGTGGTGTGACGTCACCCAACGAACCGGCCAGCTCCGGCAGGGTGGTCACACCGAGCTTCACGGCACCGAACAGGGCGTTCGATGCGTCTTCGGTTGGGCCCAGCTCGGAGCCGTAGGCGTTGATCGCCCCGGTCAGGACCGAGACGGTCGGTTCCAAACCTGCGACACCGGCAGAGGCCAGCTTCGAGGACTCGACGAGGAAGTCGAGGGCCGTGTCGGGTGGGACACCAGCCGAGATCGCCCCATACAGGGCGGGCAGTGCCTCGTCGGAGGCGACACCGGTTTCCTTGACCAGGTTCTGGATGAGGGTCTCGACCTCGGCGATCCCGAGCCCTTCGGCGTCGAGGGTGGCGACTTCCCGGATGCCACGGTCGAAGTCCACGGCTGCGCCCAGCGAAAGGCCGAGCCCGGCGGTGACACCGGCGATCCCGACGGTGACCGGGTTCAGTGAGTCGGCGAGCCCACCGTTCGACGCGGCGACACTCTGGATTCGCTGGTCTGCCTCGTCGAGGCCGCCCGAATCGACATCCAAGTCGATATCGATGATCGACCCGTCGACAGCTGCGATCTCCGAGACGATGCTGTCGAAGTCCCCTGTGGCAACATCGAGGCCGATGTCGACCACGGTCCCGTCGATGGCCGCGATGTCGGCGAACGTGGCCTGGAGGTCTGCGTCGTCGGAGTCGAACCCGACGTTGATGACCGAGCCGTCCACGGCCGCGATGTCCGCCAACGTCGCCTGGAGGGCAGAGTCGTCGACCGCCACCGTCAGATCGATGGTCGTCCCATCGATCGATGCCACACCCGCCGTCAGGGCGTCCAGATCGCCGCCGCCGACCGCCGTGGTGAAGTCGAGAACCGTGCCGTCCACTGCCGCCACAGACGTCGTCAGCGCATCGATCTCAGCGTCAGCGACCGTGGCCGCCAGATCGATGACCGTGCCGTCGACCGAAGCGAGCCCGGCGGTGAACGCATCGAAGTCAGCATCCGAAACGGCGACATCAACGTTGATGATCGTCCCGTCAGCCGCGTTGATCGCAGCCAACGCGTCGTCGAGTTCGGCCGAGTTGACCTTGACGTCCAAGTTGATCGGCTTCGCGGAAACCGCACGAACCTTCTTGCCGAGGTCGTCGACGGCGTTGTTGATCGACCGCATCGCCGCCAGGCCCTGGCCGACGTCGAGGGTGAACGTCTTGGTGAGGTCAGCCATCGGAACGCCTCTCTTCGGCGATCCGCTTCGCACGCTCGCGTCGCCTCGCCGCCAGGTCCTTCTTCAGTTGGCCGGCGGCCTTCGGGTTGTCGAGGATCTGCTGCACCGTTCGCATCTGATCGGCCGCGTCCGCGAGGTCATAGGCCGACCCGTCGTCGACCATCGCCTGCGCCTCAGGGTCACCGATGTCTTCGCCGTCTTCGAGGACAGTGAGTTCGGCGTCGAGCTTCGCTGTCATGTCCTCGTCGGCGCCGTCGTAGAGCATGCGCTCGAGCAAGGAACAGAACCTGTCGACCGGCAACGAAGCGGCGTCGGGGATCCCTAAACGCTCAGCGAACCTGTAGTCGATCTCCGGCCAGTTGGCCCGGGCGATCGCTATCAGGCGTGCAGTTTTCCCTCGCCACCGCCGGTCAACCACTGCACGATCTCGATGACCGTCGCCGTCTTCACCGGGTTGTGTTCGAGGCCGCAGAGTTCCCAGAACCGCTCGAACTCCGCCGCGGGGAGGATCAGCTTGAAGACCTCGTCGAGAGCCATCGGGTCGTTCGACGCCTGACGCTTCTGGATCTGTGTGGATTCCACAACGGACAGCTCCCGACCGTGGAACGTCTGCCGGCGCAAGTCGAACTCTTTGGTGCGGGCAGCGAGGAACTCGGGGGTGTCGAAGTCTTCCTCGAAGGACGGCTTGTTCGGGGCGATGCTGGAGATGTGGGTGCTCATGGCCACCGACAATCACTGTCGCTGGAAGCGTGCCGTTCACGACAGCACCTCGAACCGGAACAACGAACCGCCCGCCTGCCCGCCGTAATGCCCGGAGGTCGCCACCCACTTGACGTCGTCGGCTGGTGTCCCGCACTCGGCGCACGTTTCACCGTCGGAACCGACACCCGGTTCGCACATGCACGCCGACCACACCTCCGCCAGCGCCGACTCGATCACCTGCCGGTCCGAGAACAGCAGCAAGGTCTCCTCGGTCTTGTCCCTCGCCCCGCACTCACCTGGGTCCTCGAGGACCAACGGTTCGCCTGGGCATCCCAGTTGCCGTTCATCGCACGGCGAAGATGAACCTGCGCAGTCGCCGCCTTGGGCGAGCGGGTCACCGACACAGACCCGCCGGGACAGGGACAGCTCCCAGACAGTCAACGAACGGAACGTGTTGTCACCCAGGCCGCCTTGGGCGAACGACTCCTCACGCCTCGACTCCAACGGGCGCAACAACAGGGCGTCCGGGCACACCAGGTCCGGTGGGTGCGCGATGAGTTCGACCCTCGGCGGAACCGGAAGCCCGTTCGCTCCGAGGACGTGGACTGCGGCGCGCAGCCCGCAGCACCCGACACGGAACAGCGCGGCCGGGTCGTGGACAGCACCGAGGTTCACAGCTGCCTCACAGCACGGTCAGCGGCCCGGTCCAGGACGTTCTCGAACTCCTCGTCGCCCCACTCCGACCACCAGCCCTTGTGTTTCACCGAACCCGGGTGGTTGACCGACTTGGCGAACACACGGTCACCGCCACCGCCGGGGATCCACGACAGGACACCGGACGGCGACTTCGGCTTGATCACATGCGGACCGGTCCCGAACTCGAGCCATTTGGCGTAGTCCGCACCCGCTTCGTCCTGCACGAGAACGATCGACCTTGCGGTGGGTGAACGGTTGATCGTCCCGGCCGAACGAATCGACGCGGGGATCAGTTTCTTGTCGACCGCCGGCGCCGACTTCTTGCGTTCCTCGAGGAGTTCGGGTTCGGCGAGTTCGACGATCTTGCGGCCCAGGTCGAGGACGAGGTCGTTCAGCGCACCGGGGATCTGCCCGTCGCGGGCGGTCACGACCGGCCCGTGTTCTTCGGGATCGACTGGGGGTGCCATTCCCAGCATTCAGCATCCGGCAACGTCCCGAACTGGGCGAAGTCGGCGGGTTTGCACCCGTGGTCCTTGATGACTTTCTCGAGGATCCCCAGCCGGGAGTTCGGGGAGCGTTCCTGGTTGAGTTCGATCGTGACACCGAGCCGTGTGATGCGGGAGACGCCTTCGACGAAGAGGCAGCCGCTGACGACACACTCCCGGGCGATTTCGGCTGCGAGTGCTGTGGTCGCCGCCAGGACGTGGGCCGGTGGGTCCGTCCCGGTTCTGGCCTCGACGGTCCATGTGCCGTCCGCCCCGGCTGGTTGGCCGATGTTCTGGCGCGGCCACGACTGGCAGCGGCTCTCGTTCGCTTGGGCGACGAGCTGAAGCCCGCCGGTGCGTCGACGTTCGAACCTGAACGGCCCGCCCCAAGTGGCAGGGTCGTCAGGGTCGGCGACCGTGACCGACCCGTCCGGGTTGCACACAGAAGGGGCCTCGGTGATCGTCACCGGCCCGGAGAGCTCGAAGACAAGCCCCTCTTGGATCGGCATGCTGTTGAACTTCCCGCACCGGCAGATCGCCTGGTGTGTGCCGATCCCGCAGCCCCGCCTCGGGGGGCACGGTCGGAGGGTCTCAGTCCAGCACCGGCCCGGCCACCGCCGGCACGTCTGGTCGAAAACGAACGACACTGCCTCGGCCCACGCCTGGTCGAACAGGGCACGGTCCTGGCCGGGTTGCTCGGTGGTGCCGAGGTCGACGCAGGGGTCGCAGACGACGAGTTCGGTTGCCGGTTGCGGCCAGCACGGTTTGACCGTTTCGACGGGTGTGCGCATCAGGGCGGTCCGATCTCAGCTGGCCAACGAGGGGTCATGGCCCCGCCCTGCCTGTGTTGGAAGGCGGGCGGGGCCGTGACACCCGCATTCCCACCCGGTGGGGGGTGAGGTGGGACTGCGGGGGGTGTGAGGGTCAGGAACCCTTCGTCTTGGTGGCCTTGGCCTTGCCTTCCTCGGCCTTGACGAGAGCAGCCTTCGCGCCTTCGGTCTCGGCCTTCGTGGGGGCCGGGGCGGGGGTGGGCTTGCGGACAGCTGAGGCGGTCAACGCTGAGGCACGGTTCGTCGTCATGCCGGTGACTCCGGATCCGACACCACCGACGGGTGCGGGTCCGGGCTCCGTGCAGGACTCACAGGCGCAACCATCCGGGGGGCAAGAGTCCGACAGGAACTCGTAGTAGTCCCGGTCGTACGGGGTCTCTGAGGCGGGGATGATGTTGCCGGGGCCCTGACCGAAGACGGGGTTCTCCTCGGAGCGGAGCAGGTACTGGCGGCCGCCGAGTTCGGCGTTCGTCGTCCTCGAGTTCGTGTTCGGGCGGGGCACCAGCGTCGGGTAGACGCTGACGATGTTCTTGCCGCCGGGGTGGACCTGCGCCTTTCGGCCGGGACCGGAGCAGTACGCCTTGCTCCACGTGATCAGGTAGACGCGTGCCGGGCAGTCCTCTTCCTCACAGGAGCAGAGGCAGCCAGCTTCGCCGCGCTTGCGGCCCTTGCGGCCGATGGCGTCACCGGCGTCGTCGAGGATCGCGTCGGACTGGCCGACCATGGCGTCGAGGAGGGGGTTGAACAGCGAGGCGGTCTCGATGACCAACTCGGTGTAATCCACGGTCGGGGGGACGTCGAAGATGATCGCCGACTCGTTCGGCATTCCGGCCGGGTCGGATGCCTCGAACCCGTCGGTCAGGACGTCGGTCTCTTCGATCTGGGTCAAACCGCAGTAGACGATCGAGTCGGCCAGGTTGACCGTCCCGTCGCAGTTGATCGGACCGAACTGGGACTTGCAGATCCCAAGTTTGACGTAGGTGGTCACCGGTGGCTCCTCGATGTTTCTGTTGTGGAGGTGCGCCGGTGGGTGACCCCCACGGTGGGGGCCGGCATTGGGTTTGAATCTGTCAGCAGTCGGAAGCGTCAGCGGTGCCCGTGGTCTTGCGGGGCTTCAGCTTCTTGAGCTGCTTCGACGTGGGCTTGTGCGGGGGCACCCCGACTGGGCGGTCCGGTAGGCCCTGCTCGTTGGAGGCAGGCGCGAACGGGTCGATGAGCGGCTCGTTCGGGTTGCCGTCAGGCGCCGGTTCTGGTGTGCGATGCGGGTGTGGCACCGGTGCAGGTGCACCTCCGGTTGGCCCGTCGTCTTCCCACGGCACGGGTGCCTCAGGGGCCGGCGGGAACTTCACCTCGTCGATGTCGAACTCGAGGCCTGAGGATTCGATGGCGCCGCGCACGTCGTTCCTGCGAGACCCGTTGTCCGCCATCGCCTGCGCTGCTTCCTGAGGCGAAGCGGACTTCCACGTTCGGCTGAACGCCCGACCCATCGAACGGAACTCCGCAGGTGGCTCGGTTTCGTTGCCGAACATGACCCGGCCCCGGTCGTCGACCCAGAACTGCGGTGCGGGAATGGTGCCCATCAGTTGCCCTCACAAACTGTTTCGTCTCGGGAGATGTAGTTCAATTCCCAGTTGTCGACCCGCCAACGTGTGGCGTTGCCCTCCGGTTGCGCCCCGGCGCCCGACTTCTGGAACAGGTCGATCTCGAAACCGATCACGACGTCAGGCAGCCGGGCGGCGACGAATGTCACGTAGAACGAGCCTTGGACGCTGCCACCGACCGGCACGTCGGCCGGTGCGAACACCCCGAACCCCAGATCCTGGCCGGTTGAGGAGTCGATGATCCGGCACGAACCCGCGGTGCCGACAGCGGGGTCCGGTCCGAGGTTGCGGACATCGACGATCAAACCGAACGACACCTCTTGGGCGTCGCAGCAGATCCCAAGGTCGCCTATCTCGAGGTCGGGCCGCCAGAAGATCGAACCCCGTTCGGTGTTGGGGTGGTCGGTGCCGGTGAGGAGCCGTGAGGTCTGCCCCTCCGGCTGGCCTTGGGGCGGGCTGGTGTTGAACGCGGACCACTCGGCCTGGGATGGGGGGCCGGAGAACTGGTACTCGGACGGGATGACGTTGACCGGGGTGAGGGTTGTGTGCGCCACGCATGGTGGTCGGGCCGGGAACCGGACGGCGTCGTTGACCGAACCGGTCAGGTTCGACGCGGTCGCGAACGCCGTGTTGGTCACCCCCCCGTTGTTCGCGTCGGCTGGTGTGATCTCGTAGGTTCCGGTCCACAGGAAGCTCGCCCCCGGGGCGATCTGCTGCGGGAAGAAACCGTTGGGGGTCAGTTCGGGTGCGGTGACGAGCGGGTCCAAGCACTGGACGTTGACGGCGTTGCACCCCAGCGAGTCGTTCGTGACCCTGATCGAGAAGTCGACGAGGTCACCGGGTTCGAACGGGCCGCCGGGTGTGTCGATGTATTTCTCGATCGTCAGGTCGGGTTCGCAGAGTCCAACTTCGAGTCCGGTGAGGACACGGCCGTCGATGTTGTCCCCCGTGATCCAAGCGAGGTTCTTCACCGCTCCTTGGTCCTGGTCGGCCTGCGTGACCTCGTAGGTGATGTCCCAGAACGCCAGGCCGCCGGGTGCGATGTCGACCGGGACGTTCCCGGCCGGTTCCATGTCGGACTGCTCGCCGACCGGGGGGTCGAAGGCCATCACCCCACGGGCCGGGCAGACGTCGGATTGGTTCCGGGCGATGAGCCTGAACGCGATCTCGTCTTTGAACGTGAACGGGCCTTCGTTGACGACGAACTTCTCGAACGTGACCTCTGGTTCGCAGATCGGGGTGTTGGTGGTGGCGGTGATGTTGTCGCCGTTGAAGGTGGTGATCACGGCGGTGTTCTTGATCGGCCCGGGGAAGTCCTCCGCCAAGATCGTGTAGGTCCCGGTGAATCGTTCGGTCGATCCGACCGCGATGTTGATCGGCTCGTTCGGGGTCATGTCGGTGATCATCGGGTCGATCACTTCGACGCCTTGGGCGACGCAACCACCGACGTTCGTGACATCCACGAAGTAGGCGATGTTGTCGCCGACAGTGGCGTTGCCGAACACGGCATCGGACGACTTGACCGCGTCGAGCTCGGCGGAGCAGAGGGCAGCCGAGTGCAGCGCTGAACCACCACCGTTGTCGCCCTCGACGACAACCTGGTTGATGAGCTGCCCGCCGACGTTCAGGTCGGATGCGATGACGGTGTAGCTCCCGGTGAACTCGACGAGTTCGCCTGGTGCGAGGTCCCGTGGGACGTCGCCGTTGGGGGTGAGCTGGCCGACCCGTTCGTCGACAACGACCATGTCGCGGAGGGTGCAGCGTTCGTCTCGGTTGCGGACCGAAATCTCGTAGGTGATGTTGTCGCCGACCGTGAACGGACCCGACTCCGTCGCGTTCATCAGGACGGTGGGTGAGACGGTGCAGTTGAGGAGGTCGAGGTCGGTGATGTCGATCGCTGTGCCGCACTCGAGGAAGCCCGGCAGGGAGAACTGGACTGATTCGGTCACCCCCGTTCCTGTGGTGACATCCAGGCGGTAGCCGCGGGCCCCCTCGATGACCGAGTCGAGTGGGATTTCACAGGTCTCAAACTGGTAGTTCGCGTCGACGAACCCCTGGTCGATTATCCCGGGGGCCATCATCGTCACCCCGTCGGGGTGTGTCATCACCCCTGCGCCCTCGAGGTAGAGGTTGAACGCGGCGCCGGAGAAGTCCTGCTCGCAGGCGGAACAGAAACGGCCGACGATCCGAACACAGCCTTGGCATTGCTTGGGCACCGGGTGTCTCCTGGGGTTCGGTTGGTGCCGGTGGGTGGGCCCGCTGCGAAGGGGTCGGCTGTGGTTTCAAGTTGGCCCGCCGGGGAAGCGTCAGCCCTCGGTCAGCACGCCCGGGGGTCGCAGTCGACGAACGCCAGGCGGTCCAACGCGACGGTCGCGAACCCGTCGGTGTCCCTCAAGGCCCCTCCACACAGCAGGGCCGGTTCGCAAGTCACGACGGGTTTGGTTGCAAAGAGGTTCCCGGCCGGGATGTTGACCCATGTGGTGCCGCCGTCCAGCGACCATTCGACGTCGACACCGGACTGCTGGAACTCGTCGTGGATGAGGATCGTCACCCTGTGGAACCCCGGCTGGAGCCCTTCCGCGATCACACCACCCGAGTAGGGTTCCTCGTGGGTCCACTCGGAGACCAGGTGGTTCGCTCCCGAGCATTTTCCGAGGAAGATCCCGCCCGCTTCGAACGTGGCGTCGACCTCGCGGAGTGATGCCTCCTGGCCTGGTTCGACCCACACCCACGAGGTGTAGATCCAGTCGTCAGCGTTCGCGTTGTTGTCGCCGGGCTCCTCGAAGTCGGGGACGATGTTCGACGCGATCGGTGTCGGTTCGGCGCCGTGTGTGGGGATCCCGTCCTCGTCGGGCGGACCGGAGAACGAGACGTGCCAGTGGTGGTCTTCGGGGTCGATCAGTGGGTCGTTGACCCCGGTGAACTTTTCCTCGAGCACCCCGGGTGTGCCCACGATCCGGAACACCTGGGTTCGTTGGCATGGGACCGGTGTGGCCTGCACCCATTCCATCAGGGGCATCCCTTCGTGGTCTTCGCCGCTTGGATCTCGGTGGTCTGAGCTGTGGTGAGCGCACCGCAGTCACCGGCCAGGGCGGCGTCCAGCTCCTCACACGACGGGTCGCCGGCAAGCCAGACCGACACACCGTTCGGGTCGTTCAAGTCGGGGCACGCCGGGTTGGGTTTGCAGTGAGTGACGCAGTCGCACGGGTCGGCAGCGGTGATCACAGCGCCGCCCGGGACGGGAACCATGTTCCCGCCGGTGTCAGCGAAGAACGGGCCGAGGTCGGTGGGTGTGATGAGGGTGGGTGTGCCGTCGACGCCACGGCAGACCTGTTCGCCGACGATGCTCGGCGCTGGTCGTGGCCCGGTCGCCGGGTGAGCGGAGTTGGAATGCGCACCGTTCTGGTCGACGAACCCTGACTCTACCCACGAGCCCCCGGTGAACTCGAAGAGGAGGGTGAGCGGCTCACCGGACGCCAGGAAAGTGGGGATCGCCGTGGTGCCGAACGTGGCGACGTCGAGTTCGGTGGCGGCGATCTGGGCTGCGATCGCGTTCGTCAGCGCGGTGACTGTGGCCGCCGTGAGGTCCACGTCGACGATCTCACCGTCGCCGAGTTGGACGGTGAGGGTTTCGGCTGCGAGTTCGTCACCCAACGCTGTGAGCGCAGCGGGGCTGAGGGCGACGCTGAGGGTGTCACCGTCGCAGTTGGAGACCTTGAGGCACTGCTCGGCGAGTCCGACTTCGATGAGGCCGACGTCGATGTTGAGGATGCCGTCGTTGTCGGGGTCGGTTGCTGCGATGAGGTCGATGAGCTGGGTGAGTTTGGCGACCACTTCAGTGTTGCCCGATGCTGCACCGGTGGCCTGAGACGCTCGGCTGCCCGCCCATCCCGTGTCGGTGGGGGTCTCGCAGTTCGGTTCTCCGATGTCGGACATCAGCCCTCCTGGAACGGTTCAATGGCGGGCGGTGTGAACGGTTCTGAGAACGATTCTCGGACCAGTGAGACCCGGATCCCTGCGACACCGGTGGGATTGAACCGGACCATGGCCCGCCTCGACGATGACGCCACCACCCGGTTCTGTTCGGTGATGATCGTGTCCGTCCCGTAAGGGGTGACCTCACCGGTCCGGTACTCGCCCGCACTTCGTGTGGCGTACAGGTAGAACTCGCCTTGGGCTGTGCGGTCCACGTTCCCGGTGATGTCCGGGCCCACACCAGGGAGGCCAGGTCCGGGGTTGATCAGCATTGAACGGGCACCCCGGTAGCTGCCCCCGACCAGCTGAATGAGACGCTTCTGGGCCATGTCCGCCGTGACCGCCGTTGGCGAATGGACCATGAACCGCCCGTGGGAGAACGACTCGAAGTGATGCTCCAGAATCGACCACGCCTGGGCGGTGTCGACCGCGCCCGAATCGGGTGTCAGATCCACACTGGCCGACGACTGCAACGACGGGTTCCCCGTCCAACGTCCGGTGGCCAACTCTCGGCCCAACGCCCACGCTGTGCCCTCCTCAACCATCTGCGCTGCGATGGCCTGATGGTCGTCGCCGCCGATCGTCGAATCGCAACCCTCGAGATCGATGATCGTGAACGGCCGGAACGCGGATGCCACCGACTCGAGCGGCGGGCACACCTCGGTCTCTTCGACACCGGAGCACGGGTCCGGCCGGCCTGAAACCTGGCCGAGGGTGAGGGAGCACCAGAACGCCTGGTCTCTTGGCCGCAGCGGGAGGTTGGGGTTGGGGGTGAACGTCGTGAGGATCGACGGGCCCGCCGCCCTGGTGTCTGGCACAGTTTCGATCAGGGTGTTCGGTTCCCGAGCCGTTTCGGGTGTCTGAATCATGGTCGTGTCCTCAGGTTCGGGGGGCGACAGGTGAGGTGTTGGCACCCCACCCGGGTCAGAGTCCTTCAGCACCCACGCCGAGAACTGTTGACCCGGGCGGGGCCCCCCGAAGGGGGAACCAACCCGGTTGCCTGAACTGGTTGGTTCAGGCGTCCTTGGGAGCGGCAGCGGGCTTCTTGCTGCTGCTCTTGGT
>ENA-ORXU01001907-ORXU01001907.1-marine-metagenome-genome-assembly--contig:-NODE-1907-length-15487-cov-3.573134_pt1 | contig 15487 bp, 15 predicted proteins | sample MGYA00237869_ERZ511484 | MGnify/ENA metagenome assembly ERZ511484
GCTTCAGCCAGCCGTCCAGCTCGTTCAGCCAGCCAAGCAGCTCGTTCAGCAGCTTCAGCCAGCCGTCCAGCTCGTTCGGCGGTTCTGTTCACCCGAGCAGCTCGTTCGATTCGGGCAGCACCACCTACGTCACCGGTCCGGGCGGATCTGTCGGCTCGCCGGTCTCGTCGAGCAGCTTCAGCCAGCCGAGCAGCTCGTTCAGCGGCTCCGATCACCCGAGCACCTCTTTCGGGGCGGCGAGCAACATCACGACTGCAGATCTCGGCAATATCAGCTTCGGCGGCGGTCACTGGTAAGGGGTTTCCCAGCCAGCCTGCTTCCGGAGCACGGTTCGATCGAGCGGGGTCGGGATTTGCGCAGAATTGCGCAATGCCCCAAAGCCTCCCCCGGTCGGTCGGATCGGATGTTCCCCCGGATGACGAAACAAGACGCTGCCCCCTTTCCGGGGGCAGCGTTGCTTTATGGGGGCATCCCGGCGGGCATCGGGTGCGACGAAATTCCGATAGTGTGATTTCAGGTCGCGTGATGGTATCGATGGTAAGATAACGGCACATACGCCTTTGACCGAATTTCCGTCGCACCTGGAGATCCGGCGTGCCCATACCGCGATGCGGACTGCAGAAAGTGGTGCTGTCGGAGCAAACGACGATGCCCAAACGCCCGTTGCCCGTCCTGAACCGGGAAGATCCGACCCACGATCCCCTCATCGGGAACGTGAAGGTCACGCAGGAAGACTGGCTCAACCTGGCACGCGACGTTCTGGTGAACGAGGGTGTCGCCGGCATCAAGATCCTGACCCTCAGCGCTCGGCTCGATGTTTCTCGTTCCAGTTTCTACTGGTATTTCAGGAACCATGCCGATCTGTTGTCGGCTCTGCTGACGGAATGGGAGGCGCGCAATACCCGCACCATCGTCGCCCATTGCGAGATGCCCGCCGACGGCATCAATGCCGCCGTCTGCAATTTCTTTCACGGCTTCACCGACCGCGACCAGTTCGATCGCGGTCTCGACTCGGCGGTGCGCGACTGGGCGCGGCGCGACGATGCGGTAAAGGCCCTCATCCTGAACGCCGACCGGACGCGCCTGATCGCCACGACCGAGATGTTCGCCCGGTACGGGTACGCGCCGGACGATGCCGATGCCCGGGCGCGAATCCTGTATTACATGCAGATCGGCTATTACGAGGCCGTGGACCGCGAGACGCTGGCGGTGCGGCTGGCCCGCGTCCCCGGTTTCCTCAGGGGCTTCACCGGCGAGGACCCGTCGCCCGAGCTGCTGGCGGAGTTCGCGGCCCATGCGATGGCGAATGCGGATGACGCGCAACCCTGATCCGGCGGATTACTTGAACAATCGCACCACCCGCCTCGATTGCTTCACCGCCTGCAAGCCCACGGGAAGAGGAGACCGTTTCTCGTAATCGGACCCCATGACCAGCGTGCCGACTCCGTTCAGCACGTATTCGTGGACGATGATCTTGGTATAGGAAGCATCGTAGTTGAAATGGCTGTCGCCGTTCATCAGGAATCTATGGTGAGGCAGGTAGAGCGTTCCCTCGATATAGGACTGCCCCACCATGTTGAAGACCGCATGTTCGTTTCCGACGGCGCTGGTATCGCTGGCCTGCATGATCAGGAACCCGGCATGTGGTCCCCTTTCGAGGGCGCTGAGGCGGATCGTATCGCTGCCGTTGAACGTGATGTTGGACCCGGCTTCCAGATAGATCAGGATGCCGTTGCCCTCGACCAGGCCGACGCCGTTCGTTAGAAACCTGCCGTCGCGGATGATGTAGGTGCCGGGATTGAACGTCGCCTTGTCCGCCCCGTTGATGCTGATGCCGCCGCAATAGACACCCGGGTCCAGAGTCACCGGGTCGTTGCTGTTGATGCTGAAATCCGTATGGGTGCATCCGTCATGCACCTCCGCCGGGGGCGGCATCGCGGCGAGCGGGTCGGGAATCACGTCGGTGTATTCGAGCACCTGATCCGGCATCCCGTTCAGGTTGCTGCCCTGGATCCCGCCAGCGGCGCTGAAGGACGGCATGTCGAAACGGCCGGTCCCGTTGTAGCTGAACGACTCGTTCTCTATCGAATTGGAATGCCAGCCGCAATCGGTAGTGATGTTCGTGGAGCCGTTGATTCTCAGCGTTCTCCGGCCTTCCTTCAGCGTCAGCACGCATGCGTCGAGCGGTGCCGGCGTCCCCGAAGCGGCATCGGCGTAACCGGCCTTGGCATACCCGTTGATCTCGATCCCCTTCATCCCGACGATCTTCAGCAGCGTCGTCGGAACGTCGCATGTCGCGGATACCTCGACGATCCCGTCGCCGAGGATCGTCTCGATCGGATTTTCGCACTGCCCGAAGTTCAGGTCGAAGATCTTCTGGGCCGTTTCCTTTCGCGACGCCTCGTCTTCGTCGCCGGAGCGGGCCGTGGAAAGCGCCGCCGAATCCAGGGCTTTCTGGAGGCTTGTATTGCGGGACATCGCATTGGCGAAATCCATGGCTCCTCCGCCCGCTGCCGCGATGACGGGTAACAGGAGAGCCGCCATTATCGCGACGCTTCCCTTGCGCTCGAACAGAAACCTTCTAGAGATACCCACGCTTTTCTCCTCATGCGGAATCTGAAACTCGAATGCGATGGTGTGGCAAACAGGTGAATCTCGATTTAAGTTTCACTTCTATTTTTTAAACAAATACCCACACCACTGAATAATATGGTGTTCTCGTGTGAGGCAGAAGCTGGCGAGTCATATTCCATTCGAGCAAGACGACGCGATCCTTCTTGATCACGAGAATTATCACTGATGACCCTGAGACATCCCGAGACTCCTGCCATGCACCCTGGCGAACTCTTGCGCCCGGACGTTATTCCAGCACTCGGCAAGGCAACAGGCGAGATCGCGGAGGCTCGGGGCATTTCGCGGCATACGCTCTATGACATTCCCGATGAGAAGCAGGGTGTCGTGGCGGAAATGGCCCTACGGATCGGGAAGCTGTGCGGGAACGGGTCCGATCCGTGGCTCAATCTCCGGCACAGCCATGATCTACGGAAGGCTGGGCAGACAGTGGATGTGAGTCGGATCCCGACATTGCAGGCGGCGAAGTAATCGACCGCCAATCCCTCGAAGCGCGCTGGCTGGCCCTGACGCGAGAGGCGATGCCCGCCGCCGCGCAGGAACGCCGCTGGCCCGTCCGGTTCGATCATTGCTTTCAGCGTATCCTGCTCGACGCGGCCTGTGGCGGGGTCTGGTACGATACCATCGAGAAACGCCCTGCCTATGCCCATGCGCCCGAGGCGGTCTTGCGAGAGGCGGTGCGGTTGGGGGAAGGGGCGCTGGTAGGGGAGGTCGATCTGGGGGCGCTCAATCGGCAGAGCCTTGCGTGGCGGCGGGCGCGGAAGGGGTAATATCGTCATTCCCGCATCAGCGGGAATCCCGTTGGGCAGCGAAGGATTCCCGCATTCGCGGGAATGACAACCGCTCTACCCCCCCCGCCTTGCCATGAATGCCAGTCGCTCGAACAGGTGCACGTCCTGTTCGTTCTTGAGCAACGCACCGTGCAGTTTGGGCAGAGCCTCGTTGGCATTGCGGCGCAAGTCCGAGGGATCGATGTCTTCGGCCACGAGGAGGCGTATCCAGTCCAGCACCTCTGAGGTCGAGGGCTTCTTCTTCAGGCCCGGCACTTCGCGGATTTCATAGAATTGGGTCAGGGCTTCGCGCAGCAGGCTTTGCTTGATGCCGGGGTAGTGGACCTCGACGATCTTGGCGAGTGTCTCGGCTTCGGGGAAGCTGATGTAATGGAAGAAGCACCGGCGCAGGAAGGCGTCGGGAAGTTCCTTCTCGTTATTGGAGGTGATGATGACCACGGGTCGGTGTACCGCCGCGACGGTCTCGCCCGTTTCGTAGACGTGGAAGGACATGCGGTCGAGTTCCTGCAACAGATCGTTCGGGAACTCGATATCGGCCTTGTCCACTTCGTCGATCAGCAGGACGACGCGCTTGTCGGCGGTGAAGGCATCCCACAGCTTGCCGGGGCGGATGTAGTTCTTGACGTCATGCACCCGCTCCTCGCCGAGCTGGCTGTCGCGCAGGCGCGAGACGGCATCGTATTCGTAGAGGCCCTGCTGCGCCTTTGTCGTGGATTTGACGTGCCATTCCAGCAGGTCCATCCCCAGCGCCCCGGCTACCTGCCGCGCCAGTTCGGTCTTGCCGGTTCCCGGTTCGCCCTTCACCAGCAAGGGCTTTTCCAGCGTGATGGCGGCGTTGACGGCGATGGTCAGGTCGCGGTCGGCGATGTAGTCGGCAGTGCCTTCGAAACGCATCGTGGGGTCGTCCTCGTCCGGATTCATATCACCGGACGGGGATACACCACGCAAGCGGTGGAAGGAAGCGGGTCGCGCCCGCTGCCGTCAGTTGGCGCTCGCAACCTCGGCGGCTTTCGACAATCCGTCGAAATGGGCACGGAGGTGCTTCTCGATGATCGCGGCGGTCACGCCCTCTTCGTCCATGCGCTTGAGTTCGAGGTCGATCTTGCCCATCGTCCCCCGGCTGCGCGCATCGAATTTCGGGTAGACGATGTGCAGCGGACGGATGGCCAGCGGGATATCGGCGACGTCGATCCGGTCATCGAGCCCCAGCTTGATGATCTCGCCATTGCCCACCATCGCCGAGAGGGAGACGACGTCGACATCGCCCTCGACCAGCATCCGGAAGCAATCTGCGGGCGTATCGGGCGCGGTACGTACGATCTGCCCGCTCTCGACCTTGGCGCTGATATCATCGGCGAAATAGCCTTCCGGACGACAGAGGTTCAGGCCGTCGAGATCGTCGATATCCTCGAAATTCAGCGGTGCGCCGGTCTTGTGATAGACGACGATCAGCACCTCGTAGACGGGGCGCGAATACCACAGCGCCTGACGCCGATCCTCGGTCTCGTACCACGGGAAACTCGCCTTGAACGTGCTTTTCTGAGTCGCCTTCATGGCGTAGTCCCACGGCAGGAACTCGATCTCGGGATCATAGCCTGCGCGCGTCATCGCGGTACGGACCAGATCGGTGAACAGGCCTCCTTCCGGCAGGCCCTTGTCGGTGAAGGGCGCGTAGTCGTTCCCCGTGACGATGGACAGTTTCGGACTGCCCTCGTTCGCGCGCACGGTCTGCACCTCAGGGGCGACGGCGTCGAGATCGGGGATCGTGAGGACGGTACCGGGAAAGATCAGACGGCCACCCTGTTTGATCTTGTCGGCATTGGCATTCAGGATCGGCTGCCACAGGACCGAGTTGCCATAGAAGCGCCGCGCGATCCGCGACAGGGAGTCGCCGCTGCGCACGGTATAGCTGCGTTCGCCGGTTCCCTTGGTCGATTCGGTGGACCGCTCGAAACCCGGCTTCGTCACCTCGGCAAGACGCGCTCCGGTCTCTTCATCGGGGGCGGGCTGGGCATGGACGCCTCCGGTTCCGAGAGCCATCGCCATGGCTCCTGCCAGCGCGAACGCTTTGAAGTACATTGTATTTCTCCCAATACGACACAGTTGTTAACCGATTCTGTTAACCAAACGTCTCACAATCCTTCCAGTTGCGCAAACGCCATTGCCTCGCCACAATCGGTCATACGTGGTAGACTGACATATGAGCATCCGTCTGACCCTCGCCAATCTCTACCTGCGCCGTGTCGTCCGCCCTTCCCTTGCACGGCTGGTAGAGCCGGAAGCCGCGCGTCGGCATCTGGAACGCTCCGCTGCGCTCGTTCCGGGCACACCGCGCGATGCGCGTTATCTGGAAGATCGTGTTCCGGGACCGGGAGGGGCCGTCCCGGTGGAATGGGTAAGCTGCGGCCGCGCGGAACGGCGGCGCGTCGTGCTATATCTGCACGGGGGAGCCTATCTGATGGGATCGCCGAAAACGCACCGTTCGATCACGGCTCAGCTTGCCAAGCTGACCGGGATGCGCGTGATGGTTCCCGATTATCGCCTCGCGCCCGAGCACCCGGCCCCGGCGGCGGTGGAGGATGCCCTGGCAGCCTATGCCACGCTGCTGGCACAGGGATATGCGCCCGGCGATATCGCACTGGCGGGGGAAAGTGCGGGCGGCGGTCTCGCCTTCGCTCTGCTGCTGATGGCGCAGGAAAAGGGCTATCCGCCCCCCGGCTGCATCGTCGCCTTCAGCCCATGGGTCGATTTGGCGCATACGGGAACGAGCATCCGCGAGAATGCACATTGCGAAGCAATGCTCCCCGCCGAAAGGGTTAACGAGGTCGCCGCCTTCTATGTCGGGGATGGCGATCCCTGCAATCCGATGATTTCGCCGCTCTATGGAGAGTTCGTGAACCCGCCGCCCGCCTTCATTACCGTCGGCGAGCCGGAAATCCTGCGCGACGATGCGATCCGTATGACCGAACGCCTGCGCGAGGTCGGGGGCGAGGCCGAGTTGCACGGCATCCCGAACGTGCCCCATGCTTGGCAGTTCTTCGGCCCACATCTGCCAGAGGCACGGGAGTCGATGAAAGCTGCCGCCGCATTCATCAAGGTGAAGCTGGGGACGACGGCGCTGGCGGTCTAATATCGTCAGGTCAGCAGTCGGAGTCGGACAGCGTTGCGCAGGAAGCGTTACGGAACCGCGACTCAAGGGCGTTTGTGGCATCTGTATCCGTCAACCGGCTCCGAGCATGACAGAGATATGTCGAATGAGGCGATAGCTGTTCGAGAAAAGTCTGCTCCTATCCGTCATCGGCTTCGAGCATGTTCAGCCGAGTAGAGCAGACGATCGACGATCGCACGATAGGCATCGCGGGCCGATCGGGCCTGTTGCTGTTGTTCCGCCGTATCGAGTTGCAGCTTCACACCCACCAGCGCCGCAACTGCGACGCAGGCCGGAACGGTCGCAGCGATAGCCTCCACCGAGGCCGCATTGCGCGACCACCAACTCATGCTTTGGGCATCTGCTGGGTCGCGCAATGGATGCCACCGCCCATCTCGCCCAGGGGATCGACGTTCAGCGTGACGATCTCGCGGCCCGGATAGTGACGCGCGAGGGCATCGCGCGCGAGGACGTCGGCCTCCGCATCACCGAATTGCGCCGCGATCACCCCGCCATTGCAGACATAGTAATTCGCGTAGGACGCAACGAAATCCACGCTGTCCACACGCCGTTCTTCTGGCTCCGGGATGACCTCGACATCCAGCCCCGCTGCAACCAGCGCATCATGGGTATCGAGGGCGGCATCGTGGAAGGGATCATCCGGGTCCGGGTCGTCGGGCAGGTTGATGAGCACCCGTCCGGGGCCGGTAAAGCGCGCGAGGCTGTCGATGTGATAATCGGTGATGTCCCCGCCGCGCACCCCCTCGCTCCAGATCATCCGGTCGGCACCATAGGCGGCAAGCAGGCGAGCCTCGACCGCGTCGCGGGTCAGGCCGGGATTACGATTCTCGATGATCCATGAGCTTTCATGGGCCAACAGCAAACCGTGCCCGTCCTGTTCCACCCCACCAGCTTCGCCGTAGAGGCCGGAGGGCAACAACGGCAGGCCAAGGCGCGCCGTGACCAGCTCGGCGATCTTCGCATCTCTTGCATGGACCTGCTTGCGACCCCAACCATTGAACTGGATATGTCGCACGGCGAGGCCGCCCTTGCCGTCGATGACGAAGACCGGCCCCGCATCACGGCACCAGAGATCCTCGGTCGGCACGTCCCAGAGGTCGACCGCAGCAGAAAGCTTGCGCTGCGCTCGCGCATGATCGCTCGCCGCCGCCAGCATGACGACCGGCTCGAATTCGGCAATCGCGTTGGCGATATCGGCGATGGCATGTTGCGCCATCTCCAGAAAGACCGGATCGGGATGGACTTGCCGATTCACGGGCCATTGCATGAACGTCCGTTCGTGCGGGGCTTCCTCAGGCGGAACGAAGAAGCCGTCCGAGGCTGTCGCAATCCGCGATCCACACAGCGCCATGGCTCCACTGCCCGCCAGAACATGCCGCCGGTTCATGCCGCATCGTCATGCATGAAATCTTCGGTCCCGACCTGCGATTGCATCTTGTCGGTATAGCGGCCCCCGATGACGGTATTCTGGTTGATGAGATCGTCGAGGCGCTCGACGTGATCGGGCGAGAGGGTGATCTCCCCGGCCCTGAAATTCTCTTCCAGATGGTCGGCCTTCGAGGTGCCGGGAATGGGCAGGACATGCTCGCCCCGTGCAAGCAGCCATGCGAGGGCAAGCTGGGCCGGGCTGCAATCGGCCTCTTCGGCGATGCGGGTATATTCGCCGAGCAGGGCGCGGTTCTTCTGCCACGCTTCGCCCTCGAACCGGGGCATCCCGTTGCGGATATCGTTTTCGGGAAACGCGACCGTCTCGCCCATCACGCCGGTGAGATACTGGCGAGCCAAGGGGCTGAAGGCGACGAAAGTGACGCCGAGTTCCTTGCAGGCATCGAGCATCGCGATCTCGGGATTGCGGGTCCATAGCGAATATTCGGACTGGACGGCGGAACAGGGATATTCGGTATGGGCCGCGCGCAGGGTATCGGTCGCGCATTCGGAAAGACCGTAGGAGCGGATCTTGCCCTCTTCGACCAACCGCCCGAAGGTTCCCGCCACGTCTTCGATAGGGGTCGTGCGGTCCCAGCGGTGCAGGTAATAGAGGTCGATCACGTCGGTCTTGAGCTTGTCCAGACTGCCTTCGCAGGCCTTGCGGATGGCGTCCGGTCGGCTGTCGATGCCGCCCTGCCCCGTCTCGGGATCGCGGAAGAAGCCGTATTTGCTGGCCAGCAGGTATTCGTGGCGGCGATGGGGGATATGGGTGCCGATCATCGTCTCGTTGTGACCGAACCCGTAGATCGCCGCCGTGTCGATATGCGTATGGCCCAAATCCAGCGCCCGGTTCAGCAGGGTGCCGCAGGCCGCATCGTCGAGCGCGGGGCCGTATCCATGGGACATGTTCATCGCGCCGAAGCCGATGGCGTAGACGTCGCGGTCGACGATCCTGCGTGTGGTCATGGTGGCATTCCCCCGTTTGAGTGTCGGAGAATCGATAGCATGATCGCAGGAATCGAAAAACCCTCCCCCGTCGCCGGGAGAGGGCCGGTCGTCACGTCATCGGATCGTATCAGCTTTCGAGAGCGCCGGAGGTGCGGAGCAACTCCATGATGCCGTCGCGGGCGCCCTGAGCGGCATAGAAGGCATCTTCCTTCCAGTCGGAATCGAGGGCACCGACGGGTACGTCGTTCTCCTGCACGACCTGACCCACGCGCTTGCCGCTGGAATCCTCGACATGCCAGGTGATCTTGATCCTGTCGGAGGACGCGCCACGGCTGCGCGAGACATCGGCGGTCAGATAGAGCGCGCCGGGAGTGCCGTTCGGGGCGAGCTGTGCACCGGACTGGGCCAACAGGCGGCTGACCTCACGCCCGAGAGCCTGATCCCCGTTGCCGGGCGCACCGCGTACGCCCCGGAAGACGAGGGAACGCGGACCGTCGGGCGCCTGATCGGTAACGGCGCGCAACGTCTCGAAGCTCGGGGCCGGCACGGGCGGCGCACTCACGAGCGGAACCGAAGGCAGGGGCCGGTCGAGGGACGTGAGCACCTGCGGTGACGGGGCCGGAACGACGAGCGGTTGCGGTGCGAGGGCCACCGGCTGAACCATGCGCGGAACCGGGGCGAGCGGCGCGGGCGTGATCGGCGCAAGCGGGGCGAGAGCCGCCGTGCGGATGCCTTCCGGGCGACGACGCGGCACGGCGTTGGACAGCGGGTCGGAGGCGATCATCGGCGTGGTATTGACGACGAACTGCTGTGGCAGCACCTGAGGTGCAGCCGTCCGCAGGGGGCGCGGTCGGGGCATCGGCGCGAGGCTCGGCGCACCGCTCGGCAGAACGGACGTATAGTTCATGCTCGTGATGGACGGCGCGCTGGCCAGACTGGTCAGGGTCGCGCGGCGCAGGTCGGCATTGCGACGCAGGCGGTCGGCGACGCGGCGGCCGATCGACCGCAGGGCATCGTCGCCCATCGTGGACCACGTTCCGCCCGATTGCGATTCGGGGAAGACGCCGACGAGAGCGCCATTGGCCGAAAACAGCTTCCACTCCGCCTCGGCACGACCGCCATCGCGTGAAGCGGATGCGCGCAGGTCGAAGACTGCCGGAGCGCGGGCCACGGCATTCCCGTCCACCGTCGCTCCGAGTTCGGAAGCGATGGTCCGCGCCAGAAGCATCGAGGCTGCACCGGGCGCGCCCACGACCGGATGCACGCTCAGGACGGCGCCGTTATCGAGACGGGTATGCAGGACCGTGATCGGCGACGGCGCGGCAGAACCGATCTGCTGTTGCAGGATAGGCTGGGTGGCTACGGTATACGCGCCGCCCGGATCCGCCGCAGCCTCGAAGGGCAGCGGCTCGGCAAGGGGCGTCGGGCTGTAGAGAACCGTCGAGGTCTGCGGCTCGAACGCCGGTGGTCGATACGCCGCCGTTTCGTAGGACGTCTGGTCACTGGAGGGAGGCTCGTATGCCGGAGGCTCGTAGGTCGTGGGTGCGAAGCCCTGACCGTCGAAGGTGGGCGAATCGTAGTTCTGGATACCGGAGGGGGCCGTCTCGAAAGCCTGTTCCGGCTGGAGCGAGGCCATGGCGACCGGATCGACGATGGACGGCTCGGCATCGAAGGGAATCGGCGCGTATTCGGGGAACTGCGCATCCGATTCGACGGCCATCCCGATCTGCGGAACCTGATACTCGGCCATCGGGAATTCGGTAGGGGGAGGGGTATAACCATCGATATCGACGGTCGCAGGTGCCCCGACCGTGCTGAGTCGGGCAAGACCCGATTCGGGTGCGATCGGCTCGATCGATGCGGAACCATCCGGGGGCGAAAGCTGTGGGGAAGGTGGCAGGGCAAGCGCCTGACGCGGAGGCTCGAACTCCACATCGGGAACGCGCAACGCCTGTGTGTTCAGATCGGTACCGAGCTGCGGAGCCTGAATCTGCGCCGTCTGCGTGGGAGCAGGCAGAGGCGGTGCGTTGACGGCGGGTGGCGGCGGACCGATCAATCCATCCTGAGGGGCGGTGACGCTGGGTGGCTTGCGGGTCTGAAGCTCGTATCCGAGCGTCGTGGGCGCATCGGGCAACTTACTGGCATAGTCGCAACCGGCCAGCAGGCCCGCCGCGATGGGAAGGGCCAGAATGCGTGCAAGGGCAGGGGAGGTTGGCTTCAGCGATTTCATGTCTACACCAGCTATGTCGTTATCAGGTCGAGGGTAGACCGCGACAGGCTCTCGCACCCGCTCGCCGTCACGAGCGACGTACGCCCGAGGCACTGGGCGGCCCCGGTCTTGCTGTCCATCAGGATCATGTGCAGGAAGAACGTCATGTTCTCTTCGATCCTCGTCTCGGCACCCTCGAAAAACATCTGCGAATCCATCCAGCAGGGATTGAACCGCGCGCCGACGCTATAACCACAAGCGTTAAGCCTTTCTTGCCGGTAACCCTTTTCGTCAAGAATCCTTACGTGCTCGTTGAACACGTCTCCCATCGTGTTTCCGGGCTTGAGCGCGGCCTCGCAGGCAAGCAGAGCCTCGCGCGCGGCGTCGCGCATCCGTTCATGTTCGGGGCGGGGCGTGCCGACGATCAGGGTGTTCATCATGGGCGCGTGATAACGGCGCCATGCTCCCGACCATTCGAGCGTAAGCTGATCGTTCGGATCGAGTCGACGCCGTCCCGAGAAATAGCGGCAGAGCAGCGCCCCCTCGCCCGAACCGATGATGAACTCGTTGCCCGCATAATCGCCGCCACGCGCGAAGATCTCGCCCTGCATCGCTGCGAGGATCGCGCCTTCATGGGCATCCGCATGGGTCATCTCGATGGCGGCATCCAGCGCATGATCGGACAACTCTCCGGCCTTGCGCACGAAGGCGATCTCGGCGGGGCTTTTGACGAGTCGCAGAAGAGGGATCAGCGTCGAGGCATCGACCAGCTCGGGACGCTTGAGCACCGATTCGACCAGACGCCAGTTATGGGCCGTCAGACCTTGCGTATCGAATTCCACGCCTAAACGCTTGCGCTTGTAGAGCCCCATATCCTTCAGAAGCGTCTTGAGATCGTCGGCAGGATTCACCCCCTCCCCGTCCACCCAGATACGGATATCGGACAGGATCGAGGTGTGCTGCGCCTGACGCAGGTCGGCGGAGCGGGTCAGCAGCACCGGATCGCCGTGGCGCGGGACGACCATGCATTGAAAGAAGCAGAAGCCGAACGTGTCGTATCCGGTCAGCCAGTAATGGCTCTCCGGCGCGAAGAGAAGCATCCCGTCGAGACCCTGTTCGTCCATGGACGCACGGACACGGGCGAGGCGTTCGGCGAATTCGAGACGGGTGAAATGCGGCATGGTACGGCCCCTCCGGTTACTGACGAAGGCAGAGACTATGCAAGTCGTCGGGTCGTGTCACGGGATGCGGGCCGATCGTCACTTTCACGGGTTTAATCCTCATTAAACCTCTCCTCACGGTGGAACAATCGCGCGGGTTTCCAATTAGCCACACACGTAAACGCTTGTCGTCCGACATACAGAGGAGACGATCACGATGAACGATCCATCCAGCACACGAACCCCCGGCGACGATCCGCAGGCACGACTGCAGGAATCGAAAGAGCGCGCAGTCGATGCAGCACAAGGTGCTGCGCTGAAAGTACAGAATGTCGCCGAGGACCGCATCGCAGAAGCGCGCGATGCCGTACAGGCCCGTGTCGCGGACGTCCGCGATACGGCTCAGGCCAAGATTTCCGAAGTTCGCGGTACAGCCGAAGAACGCGCCGAACAGGGCGTCTCGACCGCTGCCTCGGGACTGAAGGACACGGCGCACCGTCTGCGGGACGTCGCAGGCGACATGGACGAGAAAGACCGCTGGCTCGGCGCGACGCTGGAACAGGCTGCAAAAGTCGCGGAACGAGGCGGCGATTACCTCTCCGGTCAGGACCTCGGCAATGTGGTCGACGATGCGCAACGGCTCGCTCGCCGTAACCCGGCGGCCTTCATGGGCGGCGCAGCGGCGCTCGGCTTTGCCCTTGCACGACTCGGCAAGGTGACGGCCGACCGGGCAACGAGTGCATCGGGCACTTCGTCATTCGACACCACGCCGACCCACGGTTTCGGTGACGGGAACCGCATGACCGCATCGGCTCCGGGCCGGACGACGCCAGGCGCGATCGACGGGCGCGACCTGAAGCCCGGCATGGCCACCCCCCTTCACAGGAGCCAGACATGACCGATACGGCAGTAAATCCCAATGCACGATCCACGGCCTCTCTGGCCAATGACGTACTGAACGACGTGACTCTGTTGATGAAATCCGAGGGCGAACTGGCCCGTGCGGAAGTCAACAGCAGCATCACGCAGGCACTGGCAGGCATCGCCAGCCTTCTGGTCGCGGTCGGTATCATCATCGCGGGCCTGACGGTCGTGATCGTCGCCATCGGAACGGGACTGGCCACCTGGCTGACCCTCGCGCTGTGGCTCGGCCTGTTGATCGCAGGCGGCATCGCCCTCGCCGTCGGCGTGGTGATGGTCATCAGTGCAAAAGCTGCGTTGAAGCCGGAGAACCTGGCCCCCACGCGCACCGCCGAGAATTTGAAAAAGGACGCACGTGTCGTCCGGGAGAGCATGAAATGAGCCACGATCAGGAACGGATCGAGGAGCGTATCGAGGATACCCGCGCGCGCCTCAGTGAAAATCTCGGCGAGTTGGGCGATCGCATGTCGCCGGGCAGCATCATGGACGAGGCCCTGCGCTATTTCGATACCGGCCCGAAGGAATTCGCCGGATCGCTTGGCAATCAGGTGCGCGAGAACCCGATGGGTGCCTTGCTGACCGCTGCCGGTGTCGCATGGATGGCGTTGGGACGCGGCAAGGACCCTGCACGTCGCTATACCGAGCCTTCGGCGCGCGACTATCGCGATCCCTATGCTGTCGATGATGACGACGACGATGATGACCATGGCTACGTCGGCGCTTCATATCTCGGCAGTGACGATCATGGCGATCGTACCTATTCGCGCTTTGCCAGCGATTCCTACGGTACATCGACGTCCGGCACGGGCGACACCGGGCCGTCGGCCGCAAGTCTGGGCCGCGACTACGATCTTTCGGATGACGAGATGACCGTCCATCGCTCGAGCATCGACCGCTACGATGCCGTCAGGCACGTGCGGACGAACAATCCGCGCCTCGATACCGAGACCGACAGCGATTACTACCGTCGTCTCGACGACACCTATGCCTCGACGCTCCAGATCGAGCGAACCGAAGGCGAGGATGACGACACCTATCGCGCCCGTGTCCGTGCCGCCGTCGATACGGCATCCGACAAGGCTCGCGATGCACGGCAGACGCTCAAGCGATCCGCCGGTCGTGCCCGGCAGCGGATGGTCGAGATGCGGCGTCAGGCCGGTGGCTATGCCGCCGATATGAGCGATGAAGCCGCTTATCGCGCACGCATGGCCAAGCGCCGGGCTGCGGAGTTCCACGACGAGAACCCGCTCGTTTCCGGTGCTATCTCCCTCGCAGTGGGTGCATTGGCCGGGTCGCTGTTCCCGGTATCCGAGAAAGAGCGCGATGCGCTTCGCCCGGTCGCCGATGATCTGATCGAACGTGGTGCAGCCATGGCAGAACAGGGTGCGGACCGCGTGGAAGCCTATGCGAGCAAAGTCGAGAAGAAGACGGAGGATGTGCGGCAGGCGACGTCGGCCTGATCGTCATGCCCTTGACATGGAAAAGCCGTCCGGAGCGATCCGGGCGGCTTTTTTCATGTTTCCGTCACCCATTCCACCTTAGGTGTCAGATCGGTGTAGGTATCAGACCCGGCTGAAGGCGAGGGTAGCGTTGGTGCCTCCGAAGCCGAAGCTGTTGCTCATCACCGTGTCGATCCTGGCGTTGTCGATGCGCTCGCGTACGATGGGCATGTCGGCGAAGTCGGGGTCGATTTCCTCGATATGGGCCGAGGCGGCCATGAAGTTGTCCTGCATCATCAGGAGGCAGTAGATCGCTTCCTGCACACCCGTTGCCCCCAAAGAATGGCCGGTCAGGGATTTCGTGCTGCTCAGATGCGGGATATCGTCGCCGAAGGTGTCACGCAGGGCTTGAATTTCACGGGCATCGCCCACGGGGGTCGAGGTGCCGTGGGTGTTGACGTAATCGACCCGACGATCCTCCAGCGTCGAGCGCGCGAGGTTCATGCAGCGCACGGCCCCCTCGCCCGACGGCTGCACCATGTCGTGACCGTCCGAGTTCGCGCCGTACCCTGTGAGTTCGGCATAGATCGTCGCGCCGCGCGCCTTGGCCCGCTCGTATTCCTCCAGCACCACCGTCCCCGCCCCGCCCGCGATGACGAAGCCGTCGCGGTTCTTGTCGTAGGCGCGGCTGGCAACGCTCGGCGTGTCGTTATAGCCCGAGGACAGCGCCCCCATCGCGTCGAACAGACAGGTCAGCGTCCAGTCGAGTTCCTCGCCGCCGCCCGCGAAGA
>ENA-ORXU01001908-ORXU01001908.1-marine-metagenome-genome-assembly--contig:-NODE-1908-length-15482-cov-3.641999_pt1 | contig 15482 bp, 11 predicted proteins | sample MGYA00237869_ERZ511484 | MGnify/ENA metagenome assembly ERZ511484
ATCGTCAGGCCACGTGCCTCGGCCAACGCCATGATCGGGTCCATGTCGGCCGGCATGCCGGCCAGATGCACCACGATCACCGCCCGGGTGGCTGGTGTCAGCACCGCCTCGATCGTCTCGGCGGACAGGTTCTGCGTGTCCCGGTCCACATCGGCGAACACCGGCGTGGCGCCGGCCGTCACGACCGAGGAGACCGAAGCGATGAATGAACGGGGCGTCACCACGACCTCGTCACCCGCACCGATATCGAGCGCCTTCAATGCGACATCGAGTGCCAGCGTGCCGTTGGCCAGCGCCACGGCATGCCTGCAGCCCGCCCAGGCAGCGAATTCCTCTTCAAAGGCACGTGCCTCCGGCCCGGTCCAGTAGTTGACGCGATTGGACAGCAGGACACGGGAAACGGCGTCGGCCTCTTCCTGCGTGAAGGAGGGCCAGGGCGAGAAGGGTGTGTTGAGCACGGCAGATCTTTGGTTGGAAGAGGCGTCGGCGGCAAGCAGCGAACATACACGAGGACCTCTCGGCTCCGGGTCGCCGACCACGGCTCATATGACCGCTACGTGACGTGTTGCGCGCTGACCGGGAAGACCGGTCCGCATCGAAAGCCCGGGCTCGCCCTGGTGACCGTTCGGAAATCAGCTCGACCGCGTCGGTCAAAGACGCTTCTATCCGCGATGATCATCAGCGTTCGCTGCGAAGCCGCACGCCCTGCCGACGACTGTATCGTGACGCAATGTCAATTCCGTCCGCGAATTTCTGAATTCGGGACTCGTCCACGATTCGGGAATCGTCCACGAGTCGATCGCGCACGAGACGATACACTAATGGTTGACTTTGCCTCTGATTCGAGGCGCGCATCCCCATCGGAATCCATCATGAGAACAAGCCTGCCGTGCACTCGTCCCGTCGGTATCGGGACAAGACTGGGGCTGGGCCTCTGTCTCCTGGTCGGCGGGGGCCTGCAGGTGGCCGCCGCGCAGACCGCGATCCTTCCGCTCGGTGACTCGATCACCCGCGGGACCGGCAGTTTTGATTTCCAGGGCGGCCAATATCCCGAATCGGCCTACCGCAACGCCAGCGGAGGGCCGCCAGGCAACCTTCGCAGCTACCGCGAGCACTTGCACGATCTGCTCAACGACCCCGCCTGCAATGCCGACATCGAATGGGTCGGTTCACAGCGGCTGGGCGGTCGGACGCCGGAAGTTCACGAAGGGCATTCCGGCTGGCGGGTCAACGACTACCTGGACAAGTCCTGGCCGGATCAGACCGGGCTGTACGGCGGCGTTCGCAATTTCGTCGACTGGTTGCCCTTGCTGGCTCCCGATGTCGTGCTGGTGCACCTCGGCACCAACGATCTTGGCCAGAACCAGAGCGTCAGCAGCACCGGGTCCGAATTGCAGACCCTGCTGGACAGGATCTTCGCCAACGATGCCAGCACGCAGGTGTTCGTCGCCAATGTCATCCCGCCGTCGGGCTGGTTCGCCGATCACGCCTACACCTCGCCGGGCCAGGCAACGGATATCGCCGCGCGTACGGTCCAGCTCGGCGGGCTCATCTCCAACCTCGTGTCCCAGGAGCAGGCGAACGGTCGTGACATTCACCTGGTCGATGTCAGCAGCGGCTTCTATGTCGATGAGAGCAATACGGTGTCATGCCCCGCCGCTACCGGCGGCGACCCTGACAACATGAGCCTGACGGCCTGCGTGATCGAGCCCGGCACGACCAGCACCTCGATCCCCGACGGCGTTCATCCGGGCCTGGTCGGCGAGCGCTTCATCGCCGAACAATTCTTCGACAAGCTGCAGTCGGTGCGGAACATCTGCCCCGGCGGCGGAAGCGGACCGGACACGGAAGCGCCGTTTGCGAATATCGATACCCCGTCCAGCAGCGGACAGACGTTTGCCGCCAACCCGACCTTCGACGGTACGGCGACCGACGCCGGCGGATCCGGTTTCGACCGCGTTCGCATCGTCGTGCGCGACAACGTCACGGGACATTGGCTGAATTTCTCCAACGGCCAGTTCGGGCCGCAGTCCGGTGGCCTGCCCGACCGGGATGCCACGCTGACCAACACCACAACGTCGTCGACCGACTGGTCCGTCTCCCTACCCGTGTCCACCCCCGGCAACTACGAGTTGTTCGCACTGGGTTACGACAATGCCGGGAACATCCGTGAGGCCGACAACGGATTCAAGCTCTGGACACAGCGGCAGTTTCTCATCGGAAGCAACGATACCCAACCTCCCACAACGAGAATCACGACGCCGTCCGCCAACAACCTGACCTTTCCGGGCACCATCACGTTCGCCGGCACTGCCAGCGACACCGGAGGTTCGGGTCTCGATCGTGTTGAAATCCTCATCTACAATCGGAACAGCAATCGCTGGTTCGATTTCAATGCGGGCAGCTTTCGCTCAGGGTTTCACAAGACGATTGCCAATCTCGGCAACACATCGCCATCGGCGACCGACTGGTCACTGAACGTGATGCTCCCGCCAGGCAATTTTCGCGTGTACGCGCGGGCAATCGACGGAAACGGGAACATACGGCGCCTGCCCAACGGAAACACCGACTGGGCAAGACGCAACCTGGTGGTGTCCAACGGTGATGCCGAGCCGCCGGTGGCGAAGATCACGACACCCTCAGCCAACAACCTGTCCTTTCCTAGCACCATCACATTCGCCGGCACCGCCACCGACGAGGGAGGCTCCGGGTTCGATCGAGTCGAGATCCTCGTTCTGGATCGTTCCACGAACCGCTGGTTCGACTTCGCCGCCGGCAGTTTCCGCTCGGGATTTCATCGAACCACCGCCACGTTGAGCAACACGTCGACATCGCTTACCAATTGGTCATTGAGCGTCACGCTGCCACCCGGAAACCTGCGTGTCTACGCGCGCGCAATCGACAACGAGGGCAATATTCGACGGCTACCGAACGGCAACACCAACTGGGCACGGCGCAATCTCGTGGTGGCCAGCGGCACGTAGGACGCTGATCGGAACCTGGTGACGGGGCGGTCGGGAGTAGCGCCCGCCCCGGCTCGACAAATACGCCGCCTCGGCCGCGCCGTCACGTTTCCCATACGGATGGATCCGAACTGACCCTCTCCACGAGGTGTTAGGCTGTGCCGCCTTCTTGAGCAGGGCTCATAAAGAAGTGCCCTCGGTATCACCGAATCCGAGAGGGCGGTCTTGGCGCAGCGATGTATTTCCTCCTTCTCTCCAAGACGAAAATCAAGAACGAATGGCACGAATTCTCGTACTCGGTGGTGACGGCTACCTTGGTTGGCCCACCGCCATGCACTTCAGCGCGCTCGGACACGATGTGACCGTTGCGGACAACTACTTCCGCCGCAATGCCTGCACCGAACTCGATACCGGCATGCTGTACCCGGTGGCGACGCTTGTTGAGCGAGCCAAGGTTTGGAACGAACTGACAGGAAACCGGATTCGCGTCGCTGTCGTCGATCTTGCCGATCCTCACATGATGCGTGGCCTATTCGACGGCACGGTAAAATACACATACCCTGATACCGCTACCGAGTTCGATGGACCGGCGGAGGTGGTCATCCACTATGCCGAGCAGCCTTCCGCGCCCTATTCGGTCATGGATTTTTCACGCGCCGACATCACGATCACCAACAACCTTCGCGTCACCAACAATCTGATGTGGGCTGTTCGTGACTTCGCTCGCGATGCCCACATCATCAAGCTCGGCACCATGGGCGAGTACGGAACACCGAACATCGATATAGAGGAAGGTTGGCTGGATGTCGAACACAAGGGGCGAAAGGATCGCTTCCTATTTCCGCGCCAGGCTGGTTCCATATACCACACCACCAAGGTCATGGACACTGACCTGCTGTGGTGGGGCGTACGCATGTGGGACCTGCGTGTGACCGACCTGATGCAGGGGCCGGTCTACGGTCTCGACACGGACCATACGATCCTGGACGAGCGACTGCGCACGATCTTCAACTACGACGAAGTGTTCGGCACGATCGTCAATAGATTCGTCGTGCAATCGGTCATCGGTTATCCGCTGACCGTGTACGGCAAGGGGGGCCAGACCCGCGGTTACCTGAACATCCGAGACACCTTGCAGTGTGTGGAAAAGAGCCTGGAGTCACCTGCCAGCCCAGGCGAGCTTCGCATCTTCAACCAGATCATGGAGACGTTTTCGGTCAACGAACTGGCGGACAAGATCGCGACTGTCGGTCGTCAGCGCGGCCACGACATCGAGATCGACCACATTGACAATCCGCGCAAGGAGGCCGAAGAACACTACTACAACCCTGTGTACCAGGGCCTGACCGATATCGGAGTGAAGCCTCACTACCTTACCGATCAGGTCCTGGCAGGCATGTTCGAGACGGTCGAGCGTAACCGTGCGCATATCCGCCAGGAAGTGATCTTCAAGGGAGTGAAGTGGCTTTGAACTGGCTTGTGACCGGCGGCTGCGGCTTCATCGGAACCGGCCTGCTCAGCCGACTCATCGCCGACGGTGTCGAAAACATCCGGGTCGTCGACAACCTGAGCGTCGGCAGTCGGTCGGATCTCGATGAGGCGGTAGGCGCTTTCGCGGAAACCGAGGCCGATGATGTCCAGGGCGCTCCGACCGGTGTCGAACTTGTGGTTGCCGATATACGAGATCGGAATGCCATGCGCATGGTCGGAAAGGGGATCGACGTGGTCGTACACCTGGCCGCGAATACCGGTGTCGGCCCGTCTGTAGAGAATCCGGTCATGGACGGCGAAACGAACGTGATGGGCACGCTGGCGTGCCTGGAAAGTGCACGCGAAAACGGGATCGGTCGGTTCATCTTCGCCTCCAGCGGCGCCCCGATCGGCGAGGTGACACCGCCGATCCACGAAGAGTTGCCAGCGCATCCGGCATCGCCCTACGGCGCCAGCAAGCTTGCCGGTGAAGGCTATTGCTCCGCTTACGCATCCTGCTTCGGTATAGACACCGTTGCCCTGCGATTCGGAAATGTCTATGGTCCCGGGTCGAAGCGCAAGCAGAGTGTCGTCGCCAAGTTCATAGCTGCCACCATGGCCGGAGAAACTCTCGAGATCTACGGGGACGGCGGACAGACTCGCGACTTCATCTACATAGACGATCTGATCAGTGCGATCTTGCAAGCTGCATCCATCGACGGTATCGGTGGAGAGACGTTCCAGATCGCGTCCAGCCGCGAGACCACGGTCAGCGAGTTGGCCCGGGCGCTGAGCAAGGCATTCGAGCGCGCGGGCCTGGACATGTCGCACATTCGTCACACCGGCTCGCGAACAGGTGATGTGCGGCGCAATTTCTCGGACACGAGCAAGGCAAGAAACCGCCTTCTTTGGCAGGCTTCCGTTCCTCTCGACGAAGGTCTTGAACGAACTGTTCGGTACTTCATGGCCATTCGGTCGACTGCATAACACTGGAACGGACGGCCTGACATGTTCAAGAACAAACGTATTCTCGTCACCGGTGTCTGTGGCACGGTCGGCGCGGAACTGCTGCGGCAACTGACCACGGATCCGGCACATTCACCAGCCGAGGTCATCGGTCTCGACAACAACGAAAGCGCGCTGTTCTTCCTCGACCAGCAATACCTGGACGAACCGCGGGTAAACCTTGCCATCGCCGACATACGCGATCGCGAGTCACTCGGTCAGCGTTTCGAGGGAGTCGACATCGTGTTCCATTCCGCGGCACTCAAGCATGTCGTGTTGACGGAACGCTCGCCGGAACAGGCGATCATGACCAACATCAACGGCGTGCAGAACGTCATAGAGGCCTCGCAACGCGCAGGCGTCGAGCGAGTCATCTTCACCAGTTCCGACAAAGCGGTGAACCCGACCAGTGTCATGGGCACCTCGAAGTTGATGGGTGAAAGGTTGATGACCGCTGCGAACAGTAGTCGTCATCCTGGCGGCCCGATCTTCGCCTCGACCCGCTTCGGCAACGTGCTCGGCTCGAACGGCTCGGTCTTTCCAATCTTTCGCTCCCAGATAGCCAAGGGTGGCCCGATCACCCTGACCAATGCCGACATGACGCGTTTCGTCATGAGCATAGAGGACTCGGTCAAGCTCGTCGTCGACTCCGCGATGCTTGCCAAGGGCGGTGAGATCTTCATCACCAAGATGCCGGTCGTGCGGATCATCGATCTGGCCAGGGCGATGATCGAGCTTTTCGCACCGCTCGACGGTCACGACCCCGAGAGGATGGAACTTCAGGAAATCGGTACCAAGCCTGGGGAAAAGCTCTATGAGGAGCTGATGAACGAAGAAGAGATTCGCCGTGCGGTCGAACTTGATAGCTATTTCAGCGTCCTGCCCGCGTTTCGCGGCATCTATCGCGACATCGAGTACGACTATGAGGGCATCGTGAATGCGACGGTAGACGACCCTTACATATCAGCGAAACAGAAGGCGCTCTCGGTGAGTGATATTCGCCGGTTACTCGTTCAGTACGGACTTTGCGAGGCGCCTGTCGATAACGACCAGACACAACGCTACTGGCCGGGCGACAAGGAGACCCGTCACGGTTCACGGGACGGGGTGCAATGTGACACCCGTACGACAACCACCATCGACACCCGGGTAGCCACGGCCTGATCGGCGGCAAGAGTCTTCCAGCGTGCTGTCCAATGTCCGTCTCTCGGGAGCCCGTGGCGGTCTGATCGCAGGAATCGTCGATCTTGCCGCCTTGTGGCTCGTCACGATGCTTGCCTTTCGTATCCACGATGACGTGACGACACGGTGGGTCTGGTTGGTTCCGCTCGTCGCGTTGGGTATCAACATGCTGGCCGGCGCTTATCGACCCACGCTGGTCTACAGGGGCGCGGTGCAGACACTCTCTTCCGCATTGGTCGCTTCCACGTTATCGGCCGCCGCCGTCTATGTCTTGCTGGCGGGTAGCGATACTCAACGAATCCTGTTCCTGTCAACCGTCTGGGTTCCGTCGGTCTGCCTGGCACTGATCGTGGCACGTGCCGTGTCCAGGGCGGTGGTGCCCGGCCTTCAGGCGACACGGTACCGGCTGGTCTCGGTGGATCCGGACATGCGCTCACGACTCATGCAGGCCTTTTCCCAGCGACCTGGATTTCGGTCCGAACTCGTCGTCGATACAACGTTTCTCGATGGAAACGAGGACGGTTCCGAGGTCATCATCTACGGTGTCGCCGCGTTGAACTCGACGGAGACCACACACCGCCTTCTATCGCACAAGACACGCGGACGGGATGTCTATCGCGACTCCAGAATGTACAGCGAACTGACCGGTCGCCTTCCGGTAGGCCTCAGCGGCGAAACCGGTACCGTCGGACTGGCACTGGAGCAGACCAATACCGGCTTTCATACCCGGATCATCGACTGTGTCAGAGGCTTTCTGAACGTGATCGGGGGTGTCGCGTTGCTGGCGATCTTCCTCCTTCCCATGGCGATGATCACCCTCGCCGTACGGCTCAGCAGTCAGGGCCCCGTTCTCTTCCGACAGGAGCGACTGGGCAAGAATCGCAAGCCGTTCATGCTCTACAAGTTCCGAACGATGCGCATGGACGCCGAGAGTGCCGGTCCTCGCTGGGCCCAGGTGAAGGATGATCGTGTCACCCGATTGGGAAGCGTCATGCGCGAGCTTCATCTCGATGAACTTCCCCAGATCATCAACCTGTGCAAGGGCGAACTCAATTTCGTCGGGCCGAGACCGATGCGTGCCCATTTCGCCGACCTTCTGGAAAAAGAGATCAAGGACTTCGGCGTACGCTTTCTGGTCAAGCCGGGACTGACCGGATGGGCGCAGACACTTGGACCCTATGGACAAAACATGGCCGAGCAGCGAGAAAAGTTCGAGTACGACCTTTTCTACGTCACGAACCGTCATCGTCTCAGCGATCTCATGATCATCGGCATGACACTCGGCAAGTTCGTCGGTAGCGTGCTGGGCATCATCCGTCAGGTGCTGAGCCGGGCATCGCATGAGCATTGACGCTGGCCGCTCGCAAGGCTCTTCGGCCAAGGCGATGGTTGATGTCTGTCACGTATCGACGACCTTCAACCGTCGATCAGGTTCCGGGCGCCGGACACTGGCGATTGCCGAGCACTGCCAGCGACACGGCGTGTCGACCACGCTGGTGTTCGGTCCCGACCATGACATGGCCGACTACACCGGCCCTGTTCCGTGGTTCGTTCTTCCCTCGTTCGGCAAGTCTCTCAGACCGATCCGCGATCTACGCGCGCGTATTGAGCTTCAGGACCTTCTCGGTCACGTCGCGCCGCGTATCGTTCACACCCATCTCGCCAAGGCAGGAATCGTCGGGCGTCACGTGGCCTCCCGACTTCCGGATCGCCCACTGGTGCTGCACACCGTCCACGGACCGACTTTCGACAAATCGGTCAGCGAGCCGATGCGATCGCTGTACCGCATCCTGGAGCGCCGCGCCGCACGGCACACGCAAGTGCAGGTCTACGTCGGCGAGGAGCTGAGAAGACGCTATCGTGCGGCCGGTATCCGGCCGACGGGCAAGGATGTCGTCATTCGCACGGGCAAGGTGGCGCGAGTCGGTGGCTGCTCCGTGCAGCCGGGAATCGATCCGGGCAACCCGCTTCGACTCGTCTACGTCGCGAGGATCGTGCCGATGAAGCAACATGATCATGCATTGACCCTTCTCAGGCATCTTCTCGATGCCGGCATCGATGCCACGCTCGATCTGGTGGGCGCCGCCCTCGTCGAATCGGAGCGAAACTACCGGGACGAGCTGGTTCGCAGGGTCGAACAGATGGGCCTGGCTTCGCAGGTTCGCTTTGCCGGCCACGTTTCGGACGTTCACAAACGCTTGAGCGCTGCGCACGTCGCGCTGCTGGTCTCAAGATACGAAGGGCTGCCGAATGCGGTGGTCGAGAGCATTCAAGCCGGCACACCCATCGTCGCCTACGATGTGTCGGGGGTACGGGAGGTGCTGGGCGAAAAGCTCGAACGACTCGTCGTCCCGGCAAACGACATCGATGCACTCATCGATACCGTGGTGCAGGTCAACGCGAACCTCGACGCCATTCGTCCAGCAGTCGTGGCGCGCCGCGAAGAGCTCGATCAGCTGTACCGAATCGACGTCATGCTGCAGGCCAAGTTGGCGCTTTACCGGGAGTTGCTCGGTCCTTCCGAACAGCCGGTCGAGCACGCTTCCTGGCACGGTGCCGAGAACGGGACCGTTCGGTCATGAGCCAGCCAGTCGATCCGGCTCATGGGAGCAGGACCCCGGCAGACGTTGTCGTCTGCCTGCTTTCGCATCGGGGCCACAAGATCATCCAGCCGCTGGATGCCGCCGGCATTCATCATCGGACGTTCCAGTTCAAGGGCGGGATCACGGGCTACATCAAGGCGGCGGCGGGTTCCGCCCTCTATCTGAGCAACGTGCGCCTGCTCACCGGCCGTCGCGCCCTCGTTCTGACCGACTCCACCATCTTCATCGGAGCGGTCGCCTTGCTTCTCTCGGTGATCTTCTTCTGCCCCCTGGTCTATCGTGCCCGAGGCGATACGAGCAGGGAGTGCCGGGAACGAGGGCGAATCGGTCACCTCTGGATATACCGGCGACTGTTTCTTCCTCGTGTCCGCCTGTTGCTGCCGGTATCCGGAATGCTGGAAGACCGAATTCTCTCCGAGCCCTCGTTCGATGGCGTGTCGACCGTGGTTCCGACACCACAGACACTGCTCGCGGGACGGAGCGATCTCTCGCAGCGCACCCGTACGGTGCTGGTGGTCACGCGATTCGATTTCGTCGCCAAGGCGGAAGCGCTGATCGCCTATCACGAGCAGTTCCGCATCATGCTGGCCCAGCACGAGGACATCGACTTGCTCATATGCGGTGCCGGGCCTCAACGCCGGAATGTAGAGCAGGCCTACGCCGCAGAGGTTCGGGACGGGCGCGCTCGGTTCGCCGGTCATGTGGCCACTCCACCGGTTTACGCCAAGGCGCTGGTGCTCGTTCATATCTCCTATCTCGACGCCTATCCCAGCGTGATTAACGAGGCCCGGGCTGCGGGCCTGCCCGTCATCGTCTCGGACACCGACGGGCTGTCCGAGCTGGTCGAGCATGGCGAGGACGGCATGATCCTGAACGCCGAAGACGATCATTCGCTGAGCGAATGCCTGACCCTGCTCTCGAATCAACAGCGCTGGACCGAGATGTCGCTTAGTGGTCGTGATCGAACGAGCCGACAGAACAGCACTGTCGCCGTCGGTCGTTTGCTGGAAACGGGCATCGACTCGATACGGGTGTCGGCTTGAGCAGGCATCGCCTCGCCTCCCCGATGCCCGGGGCCGGCATCGCGTTGGCGGGAATCGCGAAACGCGGTACCCCTGTCGCTGCGGCAAAGATCCTGGCGACCGTTGTCGGCATCCTGATGCACCTGTGCATGACCCGGGAGCTTGGGGTCGGCATCTACGCACAGTTCGCGTACATGCTGGTTATCGGGACCATCGCCGGCGAGGCGTTCACGTTCGGTTGGTCCCGCGGCATCACCCGGTTCTGCTCGGAGGCGAAGGCGGAGGGCGACAAGGACAGCTATGCCGAGATCGTGGCACTTGCGCACGTCACGACCATCGTCTGCGGTGTCGCCATATCCGTCCTGTTCTCGCTGGTGGTCTGGTCCGGCTTCCTGGAAGGCGATCTGATCTCGTCCGTGTCGGTCGGTCTATGGCTGGGATGCTTCATGGCGCTGAACGCCATCAGACGCAGGATCCTCGTCATGGAGCGCTACTACCTGTTGGCGCTCGTGCCGATGGAGGTGGCCATTCCGGTTGCCGTGATCGGCGCGGTGCTTTCCGGCGTCATCACCGACGCAGCCTCGCTTTTCTGGCTCATGCTCGTCTGCCACGCGCTGGTGTTCGCCCTCATGAGCGCCTTCACGCTTTCACGAACGCCGGCCCGGCTCCGGTGGCCCGGACAGGCGATCTTTCGAAATCGTTATCTCGTGCCGCTGATCGCGATTCTGGTGGGCGTGATGGGACAGCTTCTGATGAACCGCATGGACATCCTGCTCGTGGGAGCCACGCGTGAACTGCTCGACACGGGCCTGTACGCCGCGGCAAGCAAGATCGCGAAACTCAACCCCTTCTTTCTTGGCATCATCACCCTGGTGATCGCTCCCAAGCTGTCACGCCAGGCCGCACGGGGAGACATGAAAGCGTTTCGCAGAACCTTTCTGGTCGGATCGCTGCTGTCGACCTTGCTCGCCCTTCCCGTCACCGCCGTCTGCCTGTTCGCCCCGACCTATCTTCTCGGCCTTGCCGGTGAAGACTTCACCCAGGCGTCGTCCGTGCTCATCGTTCTCACCATCGGTCAATTCACGAACGCGGTGACCGGCCCTTGTGCAGCCGCGCTCCTCGCACTCTCGCTCGAAAGGAAATTCGCCGTCTCGTACGGTGTCCTGACAGTCGCCATCGCCCCCGTCACCTACCTGGCAGCCACGAAGGGCGAACTGGTCCACGTCGCGATCGTTTCCTCCACGCTTATTCTCTTCGTGAACGGCTACCAGCTGGCAGTCGTGCGAAATCGACTGCGCCCGGCCTCGACATGACCCAATCGATCGTCTACGTGCTCGGCCACGGACGCAGCGGATCCACCGTACTGGACATGACACTTGCCGAACGGCTGAACGGCATCAGCCTCGGCCAATTCGTCGGGCTAGCGCAGATGGTTAGCCGCTCGGATCACGATAGATGCTCGTGCGGAGAGTCACTGTCCAATTGCCCGCGCTGGGCGCCTGTCGTATCCTCGGAACGTAACAACCTGTCGTCCTACATCGGGAATCCGTTCTTTCTGCGCGGCGATCGCTTCAAGCAGGCCGTTCGTGTCATCGCTCGTTGTGCCGGGCGCTTCGCGCCTCCAGACGAGGTGGCCTGCGATCACCAGCGACAATTGCTCGCGGGCATTCCCACATTGGGCTCGAACCGGATCTTCGTCGACAGTTCGAAGAACATCAACCGCTTCATTGCCCTGCAATCGCTGCCGCAGACCCGGGTGCACACGGTTTTCCTGATGCGAGATCTGGCAGGCGTCATCGCATCGAAGCGGAAGGTGAAATCGGCTCGACGCGCCGGAACCGTCATGGCCGCAGCCAGCTGGGCGTATCAGAACCTGCTCTGCGCGATCCTGTTCAGGACGACCGATGGCCCGAAGGTGTTCGTGCGCTTCGAGGAGCTGATCATCGACCCGGAGCGCACGCTTGCATGCATCGTGAAGAGTGCGCAGATCCCGACGGAGTCGCAGGGTATTGCCGCACCGTCCGGCAGCAACAGCGGTGCGCTTCACATGGCATCCGGAAACTCGATTCGTCTCGACGCGAAGAACACGATCGATCGATCCCGCACGACAGCGCAGGACGCCTCGCGCTCCTCCGCAATGTCGGCACTCGAACACACGCTGGGCAGGCTGGTCGAACGCTGCGTTCTGCGAATCGTCCGGGGAAAATCACGATGAACGGACATGCAAGGCACGATAGAACCGGGAAACGAAGTGGCGACATCCGCACCGGCGTGATCCTGGGGGTGCTGGCAGTGAAGTTCCTGCTCGCCACCGCGTTCGTCCTGTACCTGTTTCAATACCTGAGTGTCGATCGACTTTCACCGATGCCCGACCAGGTGCTCTACCTGAACGATATAGCGATGATCGAGCACGACCTGTCCACACTGTTCGGCGCAGACGATCTCTACGCGGCGAACCGAACCCTCTTCTCGAGGGTGGCAGGTTTCGTTTCCTGGGTAATCCCATCAAGGCAGGAACCGATCATCGCGGCGCTTTACGCCAATGCGCTCTTTCACGCGCTGATCGCCTTGTCAGCGGCGCGCTTGTACCAGTACATGGGCGGCACCCGGGCGACCATGGTGTTCGTCATCATCGCCTTCTCGCCCACGTTATCCGTGTATTCAGCCTTCGCGCTTCGGGACGTCATGATCACGCTCTTCATGACCACGTTCGTGACCGCTGTCCTGACGACACGTTTTCCATGGGTATTGGGAAGCGCGCTGACAAGCCTGGTCGCCATGCTCTTCCTCAGGCCCTTCTTCCTGGCGGTGATGGCCTTCTTCTGGCTGGCAGTCTTTCTGGGCGGCCGGGTCAGGCAGGCAACCTACCCCAGAGTGTCGGCCACGGCATCCCTGCTGATCCTGGTCGTGCTGGCCGTGCTGGCCGATCGATACCTTGCCCCCGATGCGGTCGAAGCGTACTACCGCGAACGCTTCGATATCGTCAGGCTGCTGCTCGCCTCCACCGGGCTGGAGTCCATCTTCTCGTCCGCCGAGGGGGTGATGGTCGATCGCTCCACCATTCGCGCGGTACGATTGCTGATGGTGGACAGTGTCATCATTCCTCCGCTACTCGTTGTCGTCTGCGCCGCGGCACTGCTGCAACGCCATTACCGATACGCCTTCCTCAGCGGTCTGGTGTTCGCTTGTGCGATCTTCGTCTCGTTCACCTATCTGTCAGTGACGGACCGCTTCGCCTTCCGAAAGCTCATGCCGCTACTTCCCGTCATGTGGGTAGCCGTTATCCTGGAGCTCGAACGTCGTTGGCCGAGCCGGTCCAGGCGACGAGGCCGTAGGCGCAAGACCCGCTCCGGCAGCAGCAGCAACATCAGCCCGAAGTCGGCTTGAACGAGCGGCGGAACGGCTACGGCGTCATCGATCCGCCATCTCGCGAAGCACATCGTTCAACATCCTTCGCAGTTCCTCGGTACTCGACAAGTATCGCTTGCGCCCGGATCCCGGATTGAACTCTGCCATCACCGCCGTGCGCAATCGCCGTGATGACGACTCTCCCAGCGTCATCAGGAGCTGATGATCCTCGATTCCTTCTCGAAAGCTGGCAAGACGCAACGATGGCACGTACGTGCCGGACGCATCATCGGGATACAAGAACAGCCCTCTTCCGAAATAGTCCTTCTCATCGAAGATATCCGTCAACGGATCACCGCGCGCATAGGCCACGTTCCAGAAGTGGTAGCCATCCAGATCCAGAAGCCATATCAACCATCCGATGTTGCGCATGGCATGGAGCGGTCGACGCAGGGAATGCATCGTGTTGGCGTACAACCAGGTTTCCGTATGGTCGGCGCTCACCCGGCTCCCCGATAGCCGGCCGGAGATATCAAGGTCCTGAAGTCGAACGACATCGATGTCGGCCCGGACATCGGTATCGGCGTTTCCGGATGAGCGGGCACCGGCAACCTCGAGAGATATCCTTGGAAAAAGTTGCTTGACGCGCTCGTACACCGTTGCGGCGACAGGACGGTCCTCAGCCGTCGGTTCGTCCCACAGCTTGATGTGGAACCGATCGGGAAATCGTTCCAGCATCGATGTATGGCTCTTCACCGATCGGGAGACGAGATCCACATACGCGGATATCGCTTGCGGGTCGGGGTCCCTGTCGCGGAAGAAACGCTTTGCGTTGGGGAATGCCAGACGCGCCGAGCGCATGCCGGCACCGTCGAACAGCCTTTTGTAGAGGCACGATGAACAGTCGATCAATCGCTCGTTCACCGCCGAAGTGTTGATCTTGAATCCGGACATCAGCGCGTAGGCCTCGGCGACCCTCCGCTCGGTCGGCGGCCCGACGACCTTGGCCAGCGCTGCTTGAAGGTGAAGCCGACTCTCTTGCTCGATCCGCACCGGAAGCGATCGAACGACGACGTCGATCGAGTCGGTCACGTGGTCGTCGCTCGTCACTTCCAGACGAAGTGAATCGCTCGGCAGCAGCTGCGCTGCCGAATCGACAGAAACGCGAACCCACAGAAGGCAGCGTTCCTCCTCGCAGCGATACGTCTCACCATGCCTCAGCGGAAACAGAGGGTCGGGCTTGCTGATCGGGTTGCCAAGGCGATCTGCGACCGTTATCCAGCCCACGCGGTAGATCCGTATCGACACCGACGAATCAACCCGCTGAATCGGGCGCAGGGAATGGTCACCCGCTTCCAAAGCGATCAGCACCGCTTCCCCCTCCCCGGCCGCCATCGTCAGCTCGACCCGTTCGAGCGAGTGGGTCTTCAGAAAAGCGGTGGTGAAATCCTCCCTCGACTCGGGCAGTCGGGACACGGCGGTGGCAGACGTTGCCGATGTTGCTTCGCCCCATGCGCTCATGCACAACACTGCGGCGAAGAGGCGACCCGAGACGGTGAATCTGCGGTGCTGCCCCGTCAGACGCGACCTGACGGGAGATCTGATCCGGCCAGTCGGAGGGGTCGCACGCAAGGCCCCTTCGCTGCGATGTCGGCAGGCACACAAGAAATCGAGAAAAAGCGTCACAAGTGCAAATCGTTCGTATTCGAAGGCGCCGTTCTCCACACCACGGTCGAGTGTCGATACTTTGACTCGATGCACGACGGTAACACAGGCTCACGGGCGTAGAATGAAGAGTGGCGCTGACCTCATCCCTCGTCACGGCGGACGGTGTCGAGGCGCTGACCAACCCCACTCATCAACGTCGTGGAGATATCCAACGCGTGCAC
>ENA-ORXU01001909-ORXU01001909.1-marine-metagenome-genome-assembly--contig:-NODE-1909-length-15471-cov-3.966610_pt1 | contig 15471 bp, 13 predicted proteins | sample MGYA00237869_ERZ511484 | MGnify/ENA metagenome assembly ERZ511484
CACTCCATCAGGAATGAACGGTTTGTACGCTTCATGCAGCGCGGCCCTTAGCTTTTTCGGCTTCGAACATATCGATAATGGCCCGCGCCTCTTTGCGGAACGCATCGCCGCGAACTTCGAAATTTTTATATTGATCAAAACTGGCGCAAGCTGGACTGAGCAGGATAACGGGGTTCTTGGCCCCGCTGGCCAGCGCGTCGCGCGTTGCGCATAATATGGCGCGGTGAATATCTCCGCTCATTTTGTGATTTACATTTTGCTTTTTCAAAACGCGGTGGAATGACGGCGCGGCCTCGCCAATCAGATAAGCTTTGCGCACGGCAGATAATTCTGTGGCCAGCGGCACAATACCGCCCTCTTTCGCAACGCCGCCGGCAATCCAGAAAATGTCGTCATAGGCGCGCAAGGCTTGGCGCGCGGCTTATCGGTTCATCGGTGTGGCGCGAGTGCGCAAGCTTTAGTCGCCCGCGTTCTGCAATCGCTTCACGGGTTACCTGCATGCGTAGCGGAGCGCCAATGCTGACCGTGCGGGAGATATGCGTGCCGAATGCCTGTTCGCCGCTGGGAAATTTGACCCGGCCTCTGCCGCTTTCGCCAAATTTTTCAAGCAAGCGTGCCTCTGCGATTTCGCCCGGCATAAGCTGAAGGCCCGGCCACGATATGCGCGCTTCTTCGATACCTTCCGAAGTTAGCAGGATCGCACGGTGTTCGCCGATACCTTCCTCAACCAGCCATTTAGCCAATTTGAAAACCCGCAGCTTTCAGCAGGATGCGCGTTTCATAAAGTGGCAAACCGATCACACCGGAGTGGCTGCCTTGTATCCATGGGATCAGCGCTTCTGCCATGCCTTGAATGGCGTATCCACCGGCCTTGCCGTGCCATTCACCGCTGGCGATGTAGGCATTGATCTCATCAGATGAGAGGCGTTTGAATTTTAGCTGCGTTTCGCTCAGCTTTTCGCGGATTGTGCCATCAGGCGCGGCCAGTGCTATTGCGCTGAGCACACGGTGCCGCCTTCCAGAGAGCAGTTCCAGGCATTTGCGCGCTGTTTGTTCGTCTTCGGCCTTGGGCAGGATGCGGCGTCCACAGGCCACCACAGTATCGCCCGCCAGCACATGAGAGGACCTTGCGGTAACGGCCAGCGCCTTTTCCCGCGCCATCCGGGCGGCAAAGACGCGTGGCAGTTCCGCCTTGATCGGCGTTTCGTCAATGTCAGCGGGTGAAATGGCATCAGGCTTCACTCCGATCCGCGCGAGCAATTCGCGGCGTCTCGGGCTGGCCGAAGCGAGAATTAAAGAAGGGCTGGACGTAGCCATGCCCGCAATCACTAGCCCGTGTAGCCGGGAGGTCCGGCGCGGCCAGGCATAAAGCGGTAGGTGATGCGCGCCTTGGTCAAATCATATGGCGTCAGCTCACACAGAACCTCGTCACCCACCAGCACGCGAATACGGTTCTTGCGCATCCGACCTGCAGTGTGACCGAGCACTTCGTGACCGTTTTCGAGCTCGACCCGGAACATCGCGTTGGGCAGCAGCTCCACTACCTTGCCGCGCATTTCGAGGAGTTCTTCTTTAGCCATTCAGTTTACCAAGTCCTATATGTTAAGCGACAATTCGCGTCGGGGGCGCATAGCGGTCCCTCCCTAAAAAGGGAAGTCTCGCATGAGGAACCATTTCCGACCGGAACGATTGTGACCCAAATGCCGCAGTATTTTGCGACAAATTGATACTTTAGACCACCTTGAGGTCCTGTGCGTTTCCGCACATACGTTGTATTAGGTGGGGGCCTGAACCGTAAATTCAAGGAATAGCAGTGCGCGCTTCTACCACAACGAGCATCGCGGCAATCGCGGCTATGCTGGCTTTGCAGCCATTTTCTGCCGAAGTTGTCACCGCGCAGGATACCAATCCAGAACCGCCAACCGGGCCAGACCCAGCGCAGTCGGAAGACGATATCAGCCAGATCATCGTTTACGGTGCGCGCTTGAGAGGCCGGATTGACTCGCCCCAGCCGCCCATTCTGGAATTGGACGCTGATGATATCGCTGCCTATGGCGCTGGCTCAATCGCTGAATTGATCGAAGCCCTTGGGCCGCAAGTGTCCAGCGGGCGCGGACGCGGTGGCGGCTTCCCGGTGATTTTGGTGAATGGCGTCCGGATTTCCAACTTCCGCGAACTGCGCAGCTATCCCCCAGAGGCTATCGAACGGACCGAAGTCTTCAGTGAAGAAGTGGCGCAGCGTTTCGGCTATTCAGCCGACCAGCGCGTGGTCAACATCATCCTCAAAGACAATTATTCCAGTCAGAGTATCGAATTGGAATATGGTCAGCCTTTTGACGGCGGCTTCTCCCAACAGGAAGTCCAAGGCACGTACCTCCGGATTGACGGACCAAGCCGGCTTAACCTCAATGTGGAGTGGGACAATTCCAGTCTTTTGACAGAGGGCGAGCGCGGGGTGATTCAGGCCGATGCCAATATTCCGGGCGTAGCCACCGATCCTGATCCCGCAGATTTCCGCAGCTTGGTGGGTGATAGCTCCAGCCTTGAAGCCACAGCCAACTGGACAACTCAGCTTGGCGAAAGCGGCAATTCGGTCAGCCTCAACGGCACGTATGAGCGGGACAACAGTTTGCGTTTGCAAGGCCTTGATACGGTCGAATTGACGGACCCATCAGGCGCAAGCGCGCTGCGTTCGTTTAATGCGGCCAGCCCTCTGGCGGTGGATCGCAGCGGCAACAGCTATTCGACAGCGGCCAGCATCAATGCGGGTATTGGCGATTGGCAGGTCACCGGTACAGTCGATGCGACCATCACTGACTCTGTCAGTGACACGCAGCTTCGCCTCGATACGGCAGCTTTGGTTGCGGCAGCTGCGGCAGGCAATCTTGCCATTGATGCAGATCTTGGCGATTTTGCCGAGGTTGGTTTCGATCGTTCCGAAACGCAGACATACACCGTGAATGCGCTGCTCACGGCGCGCGGAAACCCGATTTATCTGCCCGGCGGCGAGATGTCGGTCACGGCCATTGCAGGCTACCGTGCCAATGGTATCGAAAGCACTGACACACGCGACCCGACCCTGATAACCGATCTTGACCGTACCCGCTGGCAGGCCGGGTTGAACCTGGGCATTCCTATTACCAGCCGGGATGAGGATTTCGGCAGTGCGCTGGGTGATATTTCCTTGAACTTCAACGCGGCTGTTTTTGAACAATCCGATTTCGGTACGCTGTTTGACTGGTCGGCTGGTGTGACGTGGGGCGTCCTTGAAGGGCTGACCTTGACTGCCACCTACATCAATCGCGACAGCTCACCATCGCTGAGCGAGCTGGGCACCGCACAGATCGCGACCCCCAATGTGCCGGTATTTGACATTGCGAACAATGAAACAGTGCTGGCGACAGTCATCACGGGCGGCAATCCCAGCCTTCCAGCCCAGAACCAGAGTGACTGGAAATTCGGCATCAATTGGCAATTGCCGTTCATTGACAATGGCAGATTGCAAATCGAATATTTTGACAATCACTCTGACGATGTGACGCAGGGCTTCCCTCTTTTGACACCCGCGATTGAAGCGGCCTTCCCCGGGCGAGTGACGCGCGACGCCGCAGGCACTTTGACTGCGCTGGACGAGCGCTTCGTCACTTTCGCTGAACAGGATGTAGAACGCATTCAAGTGGGTCTGAACCTGTCTGGCAGTTTTGCTGAAGGAAACGAAGCAAGTGGCCGCGGTGGACCTCCCGGAGCTGGCGGCCCAACTGGCGCACCAGCCCAGCGACCCGGTGGCGGTCAGGCCGGTGGTCAGGCCGGTGGACAGGCCGGTGGACAGGGTGGCGGTGAAGGCCGCAGGCAAGGTGGCGGTAGGCCCGGACCTGAACAGATGGCCCAGATGCGCGCGGAATTCTGTGCGGCTGAACCCGATGTTGTTATTGCACGGTTTGATGCCGCGCTTGAAGCTGCTGCCAATGGCGAGCCTGCTCCGCTTGGCCCGGATGGGGAACCGCTGGCGATCCCGCCTCGCATGCTTGCGCGTTTGACCGGTGAAGATGGCAAGATCGACCCGGAGCGTTTTGCCGCACTGAGGGAGCGTATCTGTAGCACGGACGGCGCTCAGGCTGGAGGCCCTCCTGGCGGCGGCGGACAAGCCCGCGGCGAAGGACGCCCCGGTGGCGGTCAAGCGCGTGGCGGCAACCGTGGCGGCGGCGGTGGCGGCCGCGGGCGTGGCAGAGGCGGCTTTGGCCGCTTCGGCGGCGGCGGCGACGGACCACCCGTTGGCAGATGGTTCGCCAATCTACAGTACACACTGGAATTGGAAAACACGGTCTTGATTGCACCCAACATTCCGCTGCTGGATCAGCTGGATGGTGATGCATTGTCCGGTAGCGGCCAGCCGCGCCATTCGATCCGTTGGCGCAGTGGTGCCTTCTATGATGGCTACGGCATTTTGCTGTTCGCAAGGTATACCGGACAATCGCGCATTAATGGCTCAGGCCTGGCCGGAAGCACAGACCTGTTCTTTGATGATTTTGCCACGATCAATATCCGCACATTTGTGGATTTGGGCCAGCGTGACAGTCTTGTCGAAGCAGTGCCGTTTCTGCGCGGTTCGCGGATCGGGTTCGATATCGATAATCTGTTCGATTCCCGTCAGCGCGTGACGGATAGCGACGGAGCGACACCGCTGCGTTATCAGCCGTTCCTAATCGATCCGCGCGGCCGCAGCTTCGAAATCGAATTCCGAAAGCTGTTTTGATCGAAGTCGCCGGGCTCAGGCGCTTTCGGTCGCCAGTGTAATCTGGTTGCGACCATCTTGTTTCGCCCGGTACAGGGCTTCATCGGCGGCTGTCAGCGCATCGCGGGCTGTTTCATAGGCAAACACATCGGACAATCCGCCGGAGAAGGTGATTTGTCCAAAGGCTTGTTCGGTTCGCCGGTTTACGAGTTTGCGAGCGGCCAGTTGGCGGCGCGCGCTGTCGAGAAGTTCAAACGCTTTTTCCGCAGTTGCCTCGCGGAACAGCAGGACGAATTCTTCCCCTCCGTGGCGCGCAACATGGCACGTCTCGCCAGACACCCTATTAAGCGTGTCAGCGACAATGCACAGAATCCGGTCACCGGCGTCGTGGCCGTGCGTATCGTTGACAACCTTGAAATTGTCGATGTCGCAGAACCCGACCACTAGGTTTTCATTTCGCGCTTTGGCGGCCGCGATCTCTGATCCTAGCGTCTTCTCAAAAGCCCTGCGGTTTGGAAGTCCGGTCAGATAATCAATATCGGCATCGTGCCGCGCGCGTTCCAGATTGCGCTGCAGGCGCTGTGCCTGACGTTCGCTCTGCCGCAATTCCGCTTCGGCTTTGCGCGACCGATCAAGCATTGCGCGGGCATAGATCGCCAGTTCGCTGATGATCTCGCCCGGGTCGGGTACTGTTTCAAGCTGATCGACATGGCCTTCCAGTGCGTCGCCATATTGCCGCGTTGCCTTATGGGCATCCTGCGTATTGCGGGAAAATTCCGTCAGGCCACGTTCCAGCTTTCTGGCGAATTCTTCCAGAGCGGGATCATTGTCCTCGGCGCTATCTGCCAGTTGCAGGTCAAGCCAGGACTGATTGATAGGCTGACCATGGTTGAGCCTGCGTTGAATGCGCCTGCCAAGGCTTGGATTAAGTCCCGCGAATATCGCATGGGCTGTTTCAAGATTTGTGCTGGTGATAGCAAGAGCATTGTCCAGCAGGAATTGCGTTATCCGGCTCATCAAAATTTGATTTGAGGTTTGCCCCGTACTGGTTCGGACGTCCGTATCATCCTGTTGATGATCCTCGTCTCTTGGCGCGAAACCCAACCAGCCCAAAAGCCCTGCTTTGCCGTCGCGGGCGCGATTGTTTTCCTTGCTCTCCATGCGGCAAAGAACGTCATCTGGCGCGCCGGATTAATTACGCAAGAGTGCCTAATTCGCCGTCGCGATTTCCTTCATTGGCTGCTGGCGTCACAAGGCCTGCGCTGCGGCAAAGGCGCTGGCCCATGCCCATTGGAAATTATAGCCGCCCAGCCAGCCGGTCACATCCACAGCTTCGCCAACAACAAACAGGCCGGGAATACGCTTGGCTTCCATGGTTTTGGAAGAAAGTTCAGCAGTGGAAATACCGCCCGCAGTGACCTCGGCCTTGGCAAAGCCTTCGCTGCCATTGGGATGGAACTGCCAATTGGCGAGCTGCCGTCCAGCTTTGCCAAGTGCCTTGTCAGGATTGTCATGCAGGCTGCCCGCGATACCGGGAAGATTGTCTGCCAAGGTTGAGGCGAGCCGATCAGGCAAAAATTCTCCGAGCAGAGACTTCATCGTTGTTCTTGGTTGGGCCTTCTTTTTCTCTATTAGCCAGCCAGACGGACGATCAGGAAAGAAATTGATCGCAACGGGTTCACCATGTTGCCAATAGCTGGAAACTTGCAAGATCGCCGGACCGGACAGGCCGCGATGGGTGAACAGCGCAGCCTCCCGAAAGCGCGTTTTGCCTACCGATGCCTCCACCTCTGCCGCCACACCGGAAAGTTCGCGGAACAGCACTTCTTCCCCGCCCAAGGTAAGCGGGACGAGGGCGGGGCGTGGCTCCACCACTTTCAGGCCGAATTGCCGCGCCAGATGATAGGCAAAATCGCTCGCCCCCATTTTCGGGATAGAAGGGCCGCCCGTCGCGATCACGCATTGGCGGGAAGTGAAGGTAGCGTTCTGCGTTGTGACGACGAAACCGCCGATGTCATGCGAAACGCTGGCAATGTCTTCCTCGCAGCGCACCACGACTTCGCCCGGGCCCACGTCACATTCGTCCAGCAACATATCGACAATTTGCCGTGCTGATCCAACGCAGAACAATTGGCCCAGCGTCTTTTCGTGCCAAGCAATCTCATGCTTTTCGACCAGCGCCACAAAGTCCGCAGCAGTATAGCGGCTCAGCGCGCTTTTGGCGAAATGGGGATTGGCGGACAGGTAATTGGCCGGACCAGCACCGATATTGGTGAAATTGCAGCGCCCGCCACCAGAAATCAGGATTTTCTTGCCGACCTTGTCGCTCTTTTCCAGCAACAGGACGCGCTTGCCGCGCTGTCCGGCCAGAGCCGCGCAGAAAAGGCCTGCAGCCCCGCCGCCAAGGATTATCGCATCGAAAGACGTATTCATCGCGCCGCGTTAGGCGCGAATGCCGCCGAGACCAAGCACTGTGCTCGGCCCCGGCGGCGTTCCTCTCCCCCTAAGAGGAAGCGCTCGCAGCGTTAAGGCTGCGCGACCGTCACAAGCTTGCCCAGCGTGTTCCATTCATCACGTGGAGACCAATTGCGATTGGCACCCAGATATGAATGGTTGTCCAATTCCAGCAAGCCGATGATCGTTTCTGCAACAATTGTAGCACCGACTGGCCCAAGCGCTTCACCTTCGTTCGTGCTGCCATCGCTTTCGGCGCGGCCAATGACTTCAGCTTCGGCCAAGAGGTACAGCCACAGCGGGATGCCGTTTGCAGGCAAGTCCGCATTAAGCTTCGCAACTTTCTTCTGCACCTTCTTGATTGTCGCTGCATCGCAGCCGATCGCCTCTGCCACCTTTTCCCCGCCGGGCAGAAGGAATGTGTTTCCGCGTAGCAGGTTGCGCGTGGCGAGAGAGTTTTCCGCAGGCGGAGCGATGAAAGGCAGGGCGAGCAGATCTCCGGCCAGTTTCGTATCGAGCTTTTGCGCGCGCTCGACCTGACGGTTCTCCGGCGTGAATAGCAGTTCATGCCAGTCGACCACGCCTTTTGGATCGGTCAACGCATCGAAACCAACGCCCAGGATTGTGCCGAATAGCTCAAGCCCCGATTGGCCCTTTTGAACCTGCAGTTTCATCGGGATCATTGAATGTCCAAAGCGATAGGCCGCAACGGAGAATTCAACCGGGATGTAAGGAACATGTCCGCAGTAATGCTCTCGCCCACAACCAAGGATCTTATCGACCACAGGCTTGCCGCACATGGCGGTAAGAAAATCATTCACCACCGCCCATTGGTAATGCCATGTCGTCTGCTCGCGCGCATGTCTATAAAGCTCATGCCCCTCAAGCCCGTCTTCAGCGTGCAGCGTATCGCACAAATGATTGTGGAAACGGATGATCGCCAATTGGATCTGGCTGATGATCCGATTTTCGTCATTGCGCGGATCGCCGATTATCGCGCGGCCATTGGAACTGCGCAAAAGGTCCGATGCGTTCAAACCCGTTTGGCCTGCGTTATCAGCGCCTGTCAGCAGCTTTGCACCGCCAAAGACGCCGCCTTGCACATACATATAAGGCTGCGCTTCAGGGCCGAGGCCATAGATGCAATCAAGATCCAGAGTTGGTGTGCGAACATTCGCAACTTCGCCCGGATTATCGACCACGCTATCAAAGGTGGTTGAGGCATCCAAAGTAATGTCATGATCGACGAACTGGCCGAAGAAGACCATGCCAACAGGTACGGTGTCGGTGCGGTCATTCTTGGACTTGCCATCCATGGGACCGTTCTTCGCACCGATAGCCCGCAGAACCGATGGTTCGCTATAGGCGGGGGCGAGGTGCTGGAACAGCCGACCGAATCGGTCGTCACGTTGCTTGGATTCGTAATGGGCGCGGCTGCAGTACGCTGAAAGACCTTCCAGCGGCTTCATCCCATGATGTTCGGTGTTAGACATGCGTTCCTCCTAGGTAGAGATGGAAACGCGGCCCGTTTTGTTATGTTGGCTGTAGTAGCGACTCGGATGGTATCGAGTATTGGCAGAAGGCGACAACCAATTAACTTTGTTCTGCCTTACGTGGTACTCGTTTGATCGCAAATCTAGGCTTGATCTATTGGTTCTGCTGGCGCCTCGCGAGCAGCCACAAAATAGAACAGAGTTCCCAAGACGAGCAATCCGCCCAAGACCAAGACGGCCTTTGCGTCGACTTGCAGGGCAACCCACAGGCTGACACCGCATGCGATCAGGGCGCATAGCGCATGGAGCGGATTGAGCTTTCCCTCCCGATATTCCAGCATTGGCAGGGCTGCTGCACAAATGCCGTACGTCACCAGCCGCGTAAGTGTTCCGGCAACTGCCAGAACGGCAAAACCTTCCCACATGCCGAACGCGATTGAGGCGATGCCTGTAAAAAGAATCGCATTGGCAGGTGTGCCATATTTTTTGGATACACCCATAAACCAGCGCGGCAGCATTCCACGCCGCGCCATGCCGTAAACGAGGCGCGGCTGGGTGGTGGCTCCGTTGAAATTGTTGGCAGCGATGCTGAAGGCAGCCGCCACCACAATGGCGATTGCGCCCACTTGCCCCATGCTTTCCAGCGCCGCCCCGGCCAGAGCATTTTCTTCGTTTTCCACTGCGGGAGCGATGGCGAGATATGCCCAGATCACGGCCATGTAGAGCGCCGTTACGGCCGCCACCATCGTGACAATAGCGCGCGGAATGTCGCGCCGTGGCTCGCGCATTTCGCCAGCAGGCTCAACCACCGCTTCAAATCCCATGAATGCGTAAAATGTCAGCAGCACCACGGTTTCCACTTCCGTAAATTCCGGCAAGGTAAACCCGATTGCGGGATTGCCAGCAAACAAAGCGGAGACAACCAGAGCAACCAGCGGCAGCACTTTGATCACTGTCATCACGCCAAGCACATTTACCGCGCGGCCCATGCCCAGCAGGTTTACATAGGTAATGATCGCAAGAATCGTCGCGATTGCACCTGCCTCGATTACCGGATCCGCAAGCGGCGGGAACAGCGCGGCCATGTAAGCGACCATAACGCTGGTGTTGGCTGCTGCTGTTACGATGGCACTGGCATAGCGCGCCCAGCCAGCCTGAAATCCGACATAGCGGCCGAAGGCAGCTTCGCCGTAAAGCACTGGTCCACCGCTGTTCTCAAACCGGGCGGCAAGCCACGCGTAACACAGTGCGAGCGGCATAAAGGCCAAACCGCCCGCCAGCATCAGCCAAGGTGCGAAATTGCCCAAAGCGCCAGCCAGAACAGCGGGCAAGGCAAAGATCCCCGCGCCAATCATGCCGTTCACGGGAAACAGGGCGGTGCCCCAGAAGCCGACGGTGCGCGGCGGCGTGGTAAGCTGTGTGTCACTCATGAAGACAGCGAGTGCCTGCAAACACTGCGTCACGCAAGCGATTGAGAAACGCGCATGCCCGGACTATCTAGTCTGCCATGTCGCGCACCCCAGCAGGTTCTCCGCCCAGTCCAGGGGGTAAGGAGCGGTTCAACGAGGACCATGCGACCTATACGGTAAAGGGCAGTGCACAGCCCGATATTGAAGCGGGTATTGCGGCCATCCGCGAAGTGGTTGCAACGCTGAAACCAAGTCCCGGCGTTTACCGGATGCTCGATGCACGGGGCGATGTGCTTTATGTCGGTAAGGCGCGCAGCTTGAAGGCGCGGGTCGCAAACTACACCCAGATCAAAGGGCTGACGAACCGATTGCAGCGCATGGTCAGCCAATGCCGCGGCATGGAAATCGTGACCACCAATTCAGAAGCCGAAGCGCTGCTGATGGAGGCGCAATTCATCAAGCGGTTTCGACCGCCTTACAATGTCTTGCTGCGCGATGATAAGAGCTTCCCTTTTATCCTGCTGAAGGAAGGCCATGACTTCCCGCGCATCATGAAACATCGCGGCGCGCGCAAGGCGAAGGGTGCGTACTATGGCCCATTTGCCAGCGCTGGTTCCGTCAACACCACGATTAACGCACTGCAGAAACTGTTCCTTCTAAGATCCTGCACTGACAGCTTTTTCTCCCGCCGTGATCGCCCATGTTTGCTGTATCAAATCAAGCGGTGCAGCGCGCCGTGCGTGGGGCGGATCGATGAAGAGGGCTACGCCAAACTGATCGAGGAAGCGCGAGATTTTCTCGGCGGTAAATCGGGTGCAGTACAGGCGCGTATCGAAGCGCAGATGCAGGAAGCATCCGAGGCGCTCGACTTTGAAACCGCCGCGCTGTTGCGGGACAGGTTGCGTGCGGCGACCTTTATTCAAGGCTCGCAAGCAGTGAATGCGGATGGTGTGGGTGATGCAGACGTGTTCGCTCTGGCTGCCAAGGGCGGGCAAATCGGTATTCAGGGCTTCTTCGTGCGGGGCGGGCAGAATTGGGGCCATAAGGCTTTCTTCCCCACACATACGCAAGACCTGGAGAAAGAGGACGTTCTCGCTCGCGTGCTGGCTCAGTTTTACGAAGAGGTGCCTCCGCCGCGCACCATTCTGGTGGACCGTGATCTGCCGGAGCGGGCCTTGATGGAAGAGGCTTTTGCTGAATTGGCGGGCCGCAAGGTCGCGATCAGCATTCCCCAGCGCGGTGAACGCCGCAAACTGATGGAGCAAGCCCAGCGGAACGCCACAGAGGCGCTCGACCGGCGGCTGGCAGAGACCGGCACGCAAGCGAAGATCATGCGCGAGATGGCTGAATTTCTTGAACTGCCCGATATACCCGCACGGATCGAGGTTTACGATAACTCGCACATACAGGGCAGCAAAGCCGTGGGCGCGATGGTGGTGGCCGGGCCAGAGGGCTATCAGAAGAACCAGTATCGCAAATTCAACATCAAGACCGCGCAAACCAATGATGATTTCGGGATGATGCGCGAAGTGATGGAGCGGCGTTTCTCACGCGCAATGAAAGAAGACCCTGACCGTGAGCAGGCGGGCACTTGGCCCGATTTGGTGCTGATTGATGGCGGCAAGGGGCAAATGTCCAGCGTGCGCGATACGCTTCAGGAGCTGGGCATCGAAGATGTGCCTCTGATTGCGATCGCGAAGGGCCCCCATCACGGGCGTGAAGGGCGCGAAGTGTTCCACTTCCCCGATGGCCGCGAAAAGACGCTGCCGACGAATTCGCCGGTGCTATACTATCTCCAGCGCCTGCGTGACGAGGTCCACCGCTTTGCGATTGGCGCACACCGGGCGAAGCGCAGCAAAGGGATCACGGCGTCACCGCTCGATGAGATTCCGGGTATTGGTCCCGCACGCAAACGCGCACTCCTGCTGCATTTTGGCACTGCCGGCAAAGTCCGCGCCGCGGCGTTGGATGATCTGAAGCGTGCTCCGGGAGTTAGCGAAAGTGTCGCTCAGAGAATCTACGACTTTTACCATACGAGCGGATGATTTGCTGGCGGTTGAGTAAGGAAATTTCGGAAGGATGTAACCAAATACTGGCTGGCGCGAATTCCCCTGTAGGCAAACAACAGGAGGGCAAGATGCTCCGTTCGACAGTTACATTGATATCCGCAGCGCTTTTGCTCGCCACTGCAAATGATGCGGCCGCGCAAGATTCCAGTTTTGCAAAATCAGAAGCCAGCGCGGACTTGATGACCGCGCAAACCGAACAGATCATTGCTTCCAAAGCTTCTACAAAGCTGACGGCTACCGCTTCCATGTCGATGGACATGATCTCTATGGCGGCCATTCCGGGTATTGATCTGCCTGCCATCAGCATTGGATTGACGGATTTCGAACCGCAAACGCCACTGGCATTTGCCCGGTCTGCGCCGACAGCATCTGCCATTTCCACAGCCTTTTCCGGTCCAATCGGCCCGGGCCAGATCGCGCCGTCAATAGGGCCTGCGCAGACGCAATTGATCCAAGGTGAAATTTTCTCGGTTGAGCAGGATTTCAGCCGTGATGTTGGCGATAATCTGACGGTCGAGGTCAATTACGACATTGCCGTGCAAACTCCGCAAAGCGACGTTCTGCGCTCTGAATTCCTGATCGATCGTAGCGATGCCAACAGCCGTCAAAACCGCGATTTTTCAAGCGGCCTGCACATTCGCTTCTAAATCCACCTAAATGTTCCCAAGACTAGGGGCGGTGCGTTTTACGTATCGCCCCTTTTCTTTCTGCAAGAATGCACAAAGCGGTTCAAACGTGGCGCAGCATACCTTCTTGCGAAACGCTGGCGACCAGTCGCCCATCACGGCTGAATATCTGGCCGCGTGCAAAGCCCCGCGCAGCGCCGCTCCAGGGTGCTTCGGTGACGAACAAAAGCCAGTCGTCGACCGTAAAATCCTCGTGAAACCACACCGCATGATCAAGGCTCGCGCCTTTGATTTCGCCACTGTGGATGGCCTTCCCATGCGGTTGCAGCACTGTGGCAAGTATCTGAAAGTCGGAAATATAGGCCAAGACGGCACGGTGCACTGCCGCTTCTGGCGGAAGCTGCGCGACAGTGCGGAACCATACATGGCTTACGGCGGGGCGCACTTGCGGCTGCAGCCAGTCGCGCGGCTCGACCGAGCGAAAATCCACGGGGTAGGGGCGACGCAGCAATTTCTTGATCGGCCCGTCGGGCACATATTTCGCCGCCTCGAGACGTATTGCGGAGTCCGGAACAAGATCTTCAGGGCCGGGCACATCGGGCATAGCCGGATGTTGGTGGCCGGGCCCTTCGACAGGGACTTGGAAAGACGCGGTCAAGTTGAGAATGGGCTTGCCATTCTGGCTTGCCACCACCCGCCGATTGGAGAAACTGCGGCCATCCAAATCGCGCTTTACCCGATATTCAATCGGTAAATCATCGCTGCCGGGGCGCAGGAAATATGCGTGCAGGGAATGCGCCGCACGCGCGCTGTCCACCGTTCGGCTGGCTGCGCCAAGGGCCTGCGCAATCGCCTGTCCGCCGAACACGCGTCCCGTTCCGTCTGGCCGCCGGCGGCCAAGGAACACATCCGGCCCTTTGGCTTCCAAATCGAGCAGGAAAACGAGATCTGCAACGATCTTTTCCGGGGTAGGCGCATTTTCGGCTTCTGAGGTCATCGTCGCCGCCATGCGCGTGAGGCGTCATTGCGTCAAGCGAGGCCGGGAATTCGCCGCGCGATCCGCATTGCATTAGCTTTCAATGTGTTGCGCGCCGGCCACCGTTTGGGTGCCTTGGGGTTCAGCCCGTATCTACGCAGCAGAGCGTTAAATGCGCGGGCATCCGCCTCGGCAAAGCTCCATTCACTGCGCCATGTGATCGACAGGGAAATAGAAGGCTCACTGCCGTTCTTCACGAAATGCGGTGCCATGACCGGCACATAGATGGCATCCCCGCCGTAGAGCCGCATGACTGCCCCTTCATTTGCGAAGTTATCATCCCACTTCAGTTCACGCGCGCCGCCTGTGTGATACGCCTCGTGCAGTTCGTTTGCGGCAAAGCGCGCATCGCCAGCGGGAAAGACGGTCATCGCTTTCTTGCCGCGCAATTGCAGCAGAATATTATGCTCAGGATCAAAATGATACGGGGTCACGGCGTTCGGGCTGGAAACGAAGATATATCCCTGCATGCGCATCATTTTGCCTGTGCGCGCCTCAATGATAGGTCGCAATTCTTCCAGCAATTCATGCAGCAGCGCGGCGTAGGGCTTTTTCTGCTCGATATTTTTCAGCACGGCCCAGCTGTTAGACCCTTCGATGTTGCGGATTGTCTCCCCAATCGAAAGGCCATTGCCCTTTGGCTTGCCGTCCACGCCAATGGGCACATCGCCGCGATTGTATTCCACACTTTCCGGTGGCAGCACTTCGCCCAGCATGGCCAAGGCATCCAGCTCCAACAGTGGATTGGCAACCAGATCATGCTCCAACTTGTGCGGAGCTTCGGGATAGGACGACTTGAAATTGCTCCGCGCACGCGCTGCAAAAACGCGGCGTCCACCAAGCGACCGGCCGTGGAGGGAGCGTGTCATACGGCTCATAGGATCCCCCTTGCAGGTCGCCCTGTCTCGCGCCGTGAAAGGGCGGCGAAGAGCTTGCGGCGCGCTTGGCCGCCGATGCCAATGGAATGGCTTGCGATGACACGGCGCTCGCGCCAGAAATGGTCGATCATGGCATGGTCCTGTGCAGCGCAGCTGTCCGCCCAAGCGATGCTATCATCATCAAGCAAAGCAAGATTTTCGCGCTGAAGCAGAACGCCGGGTGAAAAGCGGGAATAGTCTTCATCAAAAGTGGTCTTGTAAGAAAACGCACCGGGCGACGTAATGAAATTGACCAGCATTGCGATACGCTTGCCATTGAGTGTCAGTGAAAGACGTTGCAGACGTCCACGCCGTGCAGCGCCTTCTAATGCGCAGGTGAACAGCCGTTCGGTGCGCGGATCGGAAGCAAGCGCCGAGCCCGTTTCGCCCTTCCAGCCGCGCTTTTCCAAGTCGAGGAAATCGTCGATCCAGTGGGTCAGCCCGTCGCCATTATCAAACCGCTCAATGACGATCTCGCCTTCTTCCTCAAGCCGGCGCTGTTGCCGCCGAAGCTCTTTGCGCTTCTTGTTCGATAGCGATTCTTCGAAATAGGCTTTGGGTGATGCGCGGCTGACAAGCGCCGCACGTTCTTCGCACACGACCGTCGCGGCGGGCCGAGTGCGGCCGGATTTTCGAATTTCCGTGGCCAGTGCGAGGTGCAAGGGGCTGGTGCCTGGCATGTGCGTGAGGTGGAGGAACAGCGAGAGGCCAGGCTGTTCGTCGCTGCGACCAAGA
>ENA-ORXU01001910-ORXU01001910.1-marine-metagenome-genome-assembly--contig:-NODE-1910-length-15454-cov-2.778110_pt1 | contig 15454 bp, 12 predicted proteins | sample MGYA00237869_ERZ511484 | MGnify/ENA metagenome assembly ERZ511484
CGTCGGCGAGATCGGTGATCCCATGTTCGCCCACCGGCCTCGAGGATCGGCCGTGGCCCCGTTGGTCGTAGCGGACGATGTCATGGCCCGGAGTGAGGGCGTCGATCAGGCTGTCGGGCCAGGTCTCGGCCGACCCGGAGCCGACGTCATGGATGAGAATCACCGTCGGCAGGCGAGGGCTTCCCCGCCTGATCACACTCAGCCCCAGCTGCAGGGGAACGAATCGAGACGCGCTCATCGGACCCTCGCCGCGGCCAAGTGAGGCGGTGTGCCCGGGTTGAGATGCCACGTCGACTCGTTCACCCCACACCATCGGCCCTCAGGGGCTGACTTCCAGTCAATCGAGATGATCCCGAGGGGTTCGGGCGGTGCAGATAGCGTGAGCCAGTGCCCGCCGATACCCCTGTCGAGTCCGACGTGTCCGCACCCGACGCAAACGGGGAGGCCGAGACGGTTGCCGCCAACCACGCAGCGATCGACATCGGCACCAACTCGGTGCACCTCGTGGTTGCTCGACTCGATCCCGGCGGCAAGCTCAGGGTCAAGGCCCGAGAGAAGGAGATGGTCCGACTCGGCGAGGGCCCCAGTCACATGCGGTGGCTCGGCGAGGAGGCAATGGACCGCGCACTCGATGCCCTCGGACGGATGGGTCGGATCGCCGACAGCTATGACGCCGACCTCAGGGCGGTGGCGACCTCTGCGGTACGCGAGGCCGAGAATCGGATGACCTTCGTCCGCCGAGCCCAGGTGGAGGCGGGGATCGAGGTCGAGATCATCAGCGGCGTGGAAGAGGCCCGACTCATCCACCTGGGCGTGCTGCAAGGCGTCGAGGTGTTCGACCAACGCGTGCTCGTGATCGACATCGGCGGTGGTTCCACCGAGTTGGTCGTGGGTCTCGGAGCCACCGCCGAGCTCCTGCGCAGCCTGCGCCTCGGAGCGATCCGCCTCACCGAACGCTTCTTTCCCGACGGGGTGGTGGCACCCGGCAGTGAGGCCGAGGCCCGTCGGTGGCTCCGCTCGGAGCTCGAACCGGTGGTCAGGGAATTCCGAGGACGCCGCCCCGAGGTGGTGGTCGGCAGTTCGGGAACCATCGAGACGGTGGCCAAGATGGCGGGGGCCCTGGACGACTCGTCGGTCCCGAGTTCGGTGATCAACACCCGCGTGACCGCGCACTCGATACGAAGGGTGGCGTCGCTGATCACTTCGTTCGAGCAGCCCGAGGACAGGGCCCAGATCCCCGGTCTCGATCCCAAACGGGTCGACATCATCACCGGCGGTGCGGTGCTGCTCGCCTCCCTGGTGGATGCGCTCGGGATCGAGGAGCTCGTCGTGAGTGGCGCGGCGCTTCGCGAGGGCGTGCTGCTCGACTCAGCTCGCAACGCGACCAGCGGCGATCTTCGTCATCTCAGCGACCTCCGCCAGAGTTCCCTGCTGCGTTTCGGCGAGCACTTCGGTGAGGACCCGGAGCACGTGGGTCACGCCACCGACCTCAGCCTCAAGCTCTTCGATGCGACCTGGCAGGCCCACCGGGCGGACGACGCAGGGCGCAATCTCCTCGAAGCAGCCGGACTCGTCCACAACGTCGGTCTCTTCGTGTCGCACGCCGCTCACCACAAACACAGCTACTACGTGGTGCGCAACACCGACATGCTCGCCGGGTTCAACGAGCAGGAACTCGAACTCATGGCCCTGGTTGCCCGCTACCACCGCAAGCGCCACCCCCAGCCGTCACACAATGAGTTCGCCAGGCTCGATGCCGCCGACCAGGACACCGTCCGCCTCTTGGCCGGGCTGTTGAGGCTGGGGATCGCCCTCGACCGAACGAGGGCCCGCCTGGTGACCGGGATGAAGGTCGATCTCACCGAGGAACGGCTCGTGATCCACCCGCGTCTCGCCCGTGGAGCGGACGCGGGTGTCGAGATCTACGCAGCCCAGGACCGATCCGGTTTGCTGGCCGAGGCCTTGGGCCGACCCGTCGAGATTGCGGCTCCGGACTGAGCAGCGGATGCCCGCACAGCTCACCGGGCGGAAGGCGTCGGAGGCAGTGCCGGCCCGACTCCGACGAACGGCCCTCCTGCCAGATCAGCGTCGACACATGCGTCAGGCGGCGGGTTGCCCGACTCCGACGAGTGTCGCTCCTACCCGATGAATGACGGCGCGCAGGTCAGGCGGCGGGTTCTTCGTCGAGCACCGCAGTAGCGATCAGTTCTTCGCACTTCTGGGTGTCCCACCAATTGATCTGGAGCGACTTGGCACGGCGGAAGAAGAGCTGGATGTCGTACTCGTTGGTGAAGCCGACACCGCCCCAGATCTGCTGGGCCATTGCGGTGGTGTCGCGGTAGGTCTGGGTCGCGAACATCTTGACCATGGGAGCCAACGACCGGATCGGGCGTCCCGTGGCATGTGACCAGGCGGCCTCGTAGGTGAGGAGCTTGGCCCCCTCGATCGCGGTCTGGGAGTCGGCCATGTTGTGCTGCAGGGCCTGGAAGGCGCCGAGTGGCTTGTCGAACTGCTCTCGATCCTTGGTGTACTGGACCGTGATCTCCTGGGCGTAGTCGGCACCGCCGTTCGCCTGGGCCGCAGCGAGCACTGCGCCTTCGAGCATGACGTGATGCCAGTTGACCCAACCGGAACCGGCGTCTCCGAGACGCTCGGCCGGAGCCCCGTCGAAGGTCACGTCGTACTGGGTGTCGGACGCGATCGAGTGCTTCTGGGTCATCTCCACCCCAGGGCCCTTGGGGTCGACGAGGAAGAGGTCGATCTCGTCGCCCGAGTTGGCGAGCACCACCAGCCGGTCGGCAGCCGCGGCGAAGAACACGTGACGCTTGGTGCCCGTCACCGTGAAGACGTCGCCGGCGGCCTCGGCCACGGTCTTGATGCCGGCGGGGCGGTAGCCACCGGTCGCCTCGAGCCAGGCGACGCTCAGCAGGGTGCTGCCGTCACAGACCCTGGGCAGCCATTCGGACTTCTGGGCGTCGCTTCCCGCACGCAGGATGGCGCCAGCGCCGAGCACCGAACTCACGAAAAGAGGAGTGGGGGCGAGCGAGCGACCGAGCTCCTCGTGGACGATGACGCCTTCCATCATCGTCATCCCCGAACCGCCGTACTCCTCGGGCAGGAGCAAGCCCAGCAGATCGAGTTCGGCCAGCTGGTTCCAGAGCTCTGGGTCGTAACCGGTGGGGTCGTCCTCCATGGCCCGGACCGCGTCGAGGTCGGAGGCGGTTGCGCACACACCGCGAACCATCTGGCGGAGCATTTCCTGCTCTTCGGTGAAATCGAGTTCGACTGGCATCAGGACCTCAGTTCGGGGTGGGTTGCCACTGGTCGCCTGAGCGAGACCAGGGGTTGTCGTTCGTGTCGATGGGAATGGCCACGCGGGCCGTTGCGGTGGTGCAGACCTTGTCGCCGACGCTGAGCGCGATCGACAACGCCACCCAACCGCACCCGACCGGATCGGTCGAGATGTCGGTGACCTCGGCGGAGAACACCATCTGGTCGTCCGGGAAGATGGAGTCCTTCATTCTGAAGGTGATCTGGCCGAGGCGACCTCGGGGGCCGGTCCAGTCGGTCAGGTAGCGCTCGAACCAGGCGGCCTGGTTGGGCGTGTTGAGGAAGATGTTCCTGGTGCCGTTGCGCACCGTCGCGAACTCATGGTCGTGGTGCATGGGGCGCCAGTCCCGTGACGCGAGCGCGCCGAGCACGACCGTGGTGGCGGTGACGTCGATCGCGAGTGTCGGGAGCTGATCGCCGGCCGAGACCCGGTCGAGGGTGACGGTCGCAGCGCCGGATGTGGTCGAGCTCATGACTCATCCCTTCGGTAGCCGAAACCGGTGTAGGACTCGACCGCCACGAGGGTCTCGTCCTGGTTCACGTACTCGAGGTCGATCACCCAGAAGCGGCCGCTGCCGAGCTTGGTGGTCTTGGGCCCACTGACCGATCGAAGCACCTGCCAGTGGGTGATCCGGTCGCCGATCCGCACCGGCTCGTGGAACACCAGGGTGTTGTCGGTCATGACCGCCTCGGGCAGGCCGAAGGTCTCCTTCAGATCGAAGTGCACCTTGAGTGCCAACTGCTCGCCCACAGCGCCAGGCTCCCAGTAGTGGGGTCGGATCCAGAGCGACACCGTGGTGGGCGGAGCGATCGGGCCCCCGGTCAGCTCGGCGGCAACGTCGCTGTCCCAGAACAGGGGGTTGCCGTTCTGTGTGGCAGAGCAGGTGTTGGCCACATGCGACGCCTCGACGTCGAAGTTGGCGGTCTGCACGTACTGACGCTCGCCGATCAAGGCAGTCACCTCGGCCGGCACGCCGTCGGTTGCCGTCATGCCACAACACCTTCTTCCACGAGTCGGTTGAGGCGTTCGGAGTCGTAGCCGGCTGCGGCCAGCAGGGCGACGGTGTCGGTTGCTGTTGCTTGTCGGATCTGCTCGGGGCCTTCGGTCGAGGGGGTCCCGGCCCAGATCCGGCCGAGCTGGCGGAAGGCGCCCTCGGTCTCGTGCGTCGCGTCTGCCACCAGGCCCCGGGCGGCGAAGTGCTCGTCGATCACCACTTCGGCGATGTCGAGCACCGGCGCCACACAGCAATCGGCGGGGCCGAGTTCGGCCACCCACTCGTCTCGGGGCCGCGTGGCGAACGCAGCTGCGAAGTCGGAGCGCATCTGGTCTTGTTGGTCGTCGTCCATCTGGTGGGCGGCGTGCTGTTCGAGCCCGAGCAGCTCACACAACTTGGCGAAGAAGTGACCTTCGATGGCGCCCACCGAAAGCCAGCCGCCGTCGGAGCATTCGTAGATGTCGTAACAGGCGTACTTGCCCGTGAGGATGTAGTGCCCGGGACCCGGCTCGGTGCCGGTGGCCAAGTACTCGTCCACGTAGAGACCCATCATGGCGACCACTCCGTCGGCGATCGACACATCGAGATGGTTCGGTGTCGGGAGTTCGGAGTCTCGGCCGAGAAGGGCCGCCATGATCGCCATCGCGGCCTGCATCCCGCCCGCTGCGATGTCGGCCACGGTCGCCCCCGGAAGGGGAGGGCCTCCGTCGGCTCGGCGACCGTTGCAGTGGAGGAAGCCGCCGACGGCCAGATAGTTGACGTCGTGGCCTGCCCACTGGCTCCGGGGTCCGGTCTGACCGAAGCCAGAGGTGGAGCAGTAGACAATGCCCGGGTTGACCTCTGCCACTGCGTCGACGTCGATACCGAGTCGTGACACCACACCTGGGCGAAAGCTCTCGATCACCACGTCGGCGTCGGCTGCCAAGTCGAGGAAGGCCGCCTTGCCTTCGGGGTGTTTGAGGTCGAGCAGCATCCGCTCGGCGCCTCGGTTGCCCGAATAGGCGTAGTAGGGCGGCACGATCTGGACGCCGCCCGCTCGGGGCACAGCGCCCAGCTTGACCACCTCGGCCCCGTAGTCGGCCAAGATCCGAGAGGCGCGCGCGGCGGGGCCGACGGTCGCGAAATCGAGGACCTTGACACCGGCGAGCGGCCCGGCGGGGGAACCACTCATCAGAAGCTCTTGGGAAGCCCGAGACCGCGACGACCAATGATGTTCTTCTGGATCTCCGACGACCCGCCACCGATGGTGTCGATCACCGTGTAGCGGTAGGTCGATTCTGCTCGCCCGGCCATCGGAGCGTCCTCCGTACGGACCCTGAGCTGGGTGCCGGGGCCGCCGATGTCCATCGAGGCATCGGCGAGGTGCTGGGAGAACTCGGTCGCGAAGAGCTTGTACTCCGAGCTGACCACGGTCGGGGGCTGGAAGTCCTCGCCCTTTTTGTGGGCCGCTTCGGCCTTCATCGACTCAGAGACGACCTTGAGGCCCATCGCCCTCGCCACCGCGGCTTCGGTGTGGAGCTGGGCCATCTTGGAGCGGACCACCGGATCGTCGGCCAGGCGCACGCCGTCGCGTTCGGTCTCGCGCACGTAGTCGGTCAGCACGTCGAGACGCTGCTTCATCGGCGAGTAGGTGAACATCGTGAAACGCTCGATGTCGAGCGCTCGCGAGATGTAGATGAAGCCCATGTTGAGCTCACCAACCACGTACTCGGCGGGGACGAAGACGTCGTCGAAGAAGACCTCGTTGGTCCGCTCGTCGCCCATGGTCCACAGGCCGTTGATCGTGATGCCCTCTTGATCGAGGGGCACGAGCATGAGGGTGATGCCCTTGTGCTTGTTGGACGGATCGGTCCGGGTGCCGAGCCAGTACCACTCGGCGAAGTGGGCCGAGGTGGTCCATGTCTTCTGGCCGTTGAGGAGGAAGCCCTCTTCGCCGTCCTTGGTGTGGGGGATGGCCTTGAGCTTCATCGCAGCGGCATCGGAGCCGGCGTCGGGCTCTGAGTAACCGACGGCGAACTCGACGTCGTTCTCGAGGATCTGGGGGAGGAAGAGGTCCTTGAGGAAGTCGGATCCCTCGGCGATCAGGGTCTTGCCGATGATGCCGACGCCCTTGCCGATCTGGGGGCCACCACGGCCGGCCAGTGCCTCGTTGAGGATGTACTCGTACACCCCTTCGCCGTCGTCGCCGCCGTAGGTCTCGGGCCAGGTCATTCCCAACCAGCCCTTGTGGCCGAGCTTCTTCATGAAGGCCCGACGCTTGGGGGTGTCGACGATCTGGGCCATGTTCTCGCGAGTCACATCGAACACGTCCGGATCGTCGTTCGCGTCCAAGAAGGCCTCGACCTCCTTGCGGAACGCTTCCTGATCGGGTGAGAACTCGAAGTCCACGACACTGCTCCTCGGGTGCGGGCGGCGCCAGCCGCCTGACTGGACCTGCCGCCAAACCAAATCTGACGATCCGTCAGATTCTACCCCGACCGGGATCACGGATGACGAGTTGGCCCCGATTTCCGGGCCATCACCCTCGGGCGACGAGCACCTCGGCGAGCAGCGACGTCAGCTCGGCCCGCCCCTCGGTGTTGACATGGACGGGGTCGTGGAACTTGTCGTCGCCCAGGGTGCCGGTCAGGTCGATCACGGCATCGGAGCCGACGAGGTCGGTGAGTTGGGCCGCCACGGCCTCGTGGCCCTCGGCGCCGTCGGGGTGGGCCGACACAGCGTCGGATTCGATGGGGAGCAGGAGGAGCGTGAGCGCTCGCCCGGTCTCGCCAGACTCAGCAGCCAGGGTTCGAACGGCGTCGAGCTTCTCCGGGCACGTTGTCGGATCGGAGTAGTTGCGGTCGAGCGAGCGGGCGACCTGCTCCTGCCGGGTCGGAGCGCCGCGCCCATCGAGGCCAACCACCAGAGTGGCGCGAGCGTTGCCGACAGCCATGGGTCCGCCCACGCGGTGATCGGTGGACGGCGGACCCATGAGCAGCTCGAAGGGATCCTCTTCGGCCAGGTGGGGGACCGCCGAGAAGGCAGCGACCCGGGTGGCGTTGGTCTGACGCCACTCGTCGAGGCTCCCGCTGCATCCCATGAACTCGAACGGACTCATCGCCAAGATCACTTCTTCCACGCCACCCCCTGCATCCAGGGCGAGCGGAAGCAGCTCGGTGACGGCTTCAGCCGGTCCGGTACGCCCCGTGGCGATGGTTCGGACGTCGAGGCCTGTTTCGGTCGAGAGCAACCCGGTGTCGACCCCCTGGCGGGCCATGGAACTACCGACGACGATCGCGTCGGGTCCGGACGTGGCTGCGCCGTCTCGCAAGGCCTTGAGGTGTCCCCAGGCGATCGGGGAGAACCACAGGTGGGTGTTCGCAACTGCGCTCGAGCCGCTCAGGAATCGATGCATGCGGTCGCTGATGATGCCTGCGGTGACGGTCAGAACGATGTCGTCCTCGGTGCCGTCGGGGAGCGAGATGTCGGTCTGGATCGGACGGTCACGACCATCGAAGGGTCCGAGTTCATCGGCCAGCGCCATCTCGAACGCGCTCATGGAGTCGAGCGCGGTGGCAAAGGCGCTCCGCCACCGTTCCGGGTCGTCGCAGGTGGAGCGAACCGAATCGAGATCGGCGAGGGCAACGCCCAGTTGTTCGGTGCTCGCCAGACCTGCGCTGGCCGAGCGGATCACGGATTCTCGGGCGGGATCAGGTGCGTCACACCCGCCTCCGATCACCAGCCGTTCGTTGATGGCCTCGCTCAGCGCCGACAGATCCGAGGCGGCGGGTGCGGGGTCGGCGCTGTTGCCCACGTTCGGATCTCCCGCCCCGTCGTCTACCCCTGCTGTCGAGGTTGCGGGCACACTCGCGGTCAGCGGGGGCAGGACCTCCGGGCCCTCGGCCGAGGTACAGGCACCAGCGGCGAGCAGCAACACGATCGCCACCAGCCCGACACCTCGCCTCGGGGCGAGAATCGGTGACCGGGGCCTGTGGCTTGGTCCGCCGGGCACCATAGGAGGATCGAAGGTAGCACCGGGTCGGTGACGAGCCGACGCCGGTGGACCCGAGCGATGGCTGGCGAACGCCTGAGGGCTGGAGTGCTGGACAGAAGGAGCCACTGACCCGGAGGGCGTCAACGGCGTTCTTCGGATCGATCCCGGTCGGCCAAACTGTGATGATCGCCGATGCGGCGTCAAGGCGGCGAAGGAGGGTCCGTGGTCTTCAACTCGGTCACCTTCGTGGTGTTCTTGGCCTTGGTGTTCGTCCTGCACTGGACGGTGCCGAAGAAGTTCCGGAACCCGGTGCTCCTCGTCGGCTCCTACGTCTTCTACGGGGCGTGGGACTGGCGATTCCTCGGCCTCCTGTTGGTGTCCACGGGCGCCGACTTCACCCTGGCGCGACTGGTGCACGCGAGCGAGGACCGCACCCGACGGCTGAGGTTGTTGTGGACCAGCGTGGCGCTCAACCTCGGGATCCTCGGGGTGTTCAAATACACCGGCTTCTTCGTCGATTCCTTCGAAGAACTCGCCGAGTCGGTCGGGCTCGATGCCAGCGGTCCGACGCTGTCGATCATCCTGCCGGTCGGGATCAGCTTCTACACCTTCCAGACGATCTCCTACACCTTCGACGTGTATCGGCGACGCCTCGAACCGACCACCGACATCATCACCTTCGCCACCTATGTGGCCTACTTCCCCCAACTGGTGGCAGGACCCATCGAGCGAGCCCAGGCGCTCCTGCCGCGACTGACCGACATCGACCGTGAGCGACCACGCGGCGCCGAACTGGAGCACGCCTTGGGCCTCATGCTCCTCGGTCTGTTCAAGAAGGTGGTGATCGCTGATGGTGTCGGCAGCGTGGCCGATGCCGGGTTCGCCGGGGAGACGGGCTGGGTCGCCGCGCTGGTCGGGGTCGTGGCCTTCAGTCTCCAGATCTACGGGGACTTCTCGGGCTACACCGACATCGCCCGGGGTGTGTCACGCCTGTTCGGCATCGAGCTGGTGCTCAATTTCTCCCAGCCCTATCTGTCGCGAAACATCACCGAGTTCTGGCGGCGCTGGCACATCTCGTTGTCCAACTGGTTGAGGGACTACCTCTACATCCCCCTCGGCGGCAACCGAGGAGGGGCCACCGCGACCATGCGCAACCTCATGATCACCATGGTGCTGGGCGGCCTCTGGCACGGTGCGTCGTGGACCTTCGTCATCTGGGGAACCTTGCACGGCGCCTTCCTGGCCGTGCACCGCATCGCTCGCGGCGGCCAGGTCCCGACCGGACCGGTGTCGTTCCGACAGATTCCGTCGGTGCTCGCCACGTTCGGCCTCGTTGCCTTCGCATGGATCTTCTTCCGGGCCGACTCCGCAGCCAGTGCGTTCGAGGTGATCGAGGCGATCGTCACCTTCCGTTCGGGCGAAGTGGTGACCGGTGATGTGGTCCTGGTGGTCCTGATGTCTGGGTTGGTGCTCGCCCTCGACCTCCTCCAGCGGCGTGTCGCCGGCACGCTGAGCGCCACACCGTCGGGTCCGGTTCCCGTCCCCCTCGTGGGAGTCGGCCTCGCGATGGCCATGCTCGGGATCCTGGTGTTCTCCGGCGGCACCCCTCAACCCTTCATCTACTTCCAGTTCTGACCATGGACCACACGCCCGCGAGTTCCTCCCTTACGAACGAGACCGACCGTCCTCGGGGTCGGACCCAGTCGATCCTGTTGGTGACGATCCTGGCCCTGTTGGGCGTGGTCGCCGTTGGCGAAGTGGGGGCCCGGACGGTGGAGGACGAGTTGCCGGCGGAAGTGACCTGGTACGACGCGAGCACACAGCTGAAGGTCAGCCAGATGGCAGCGATCGGCGACGTCGACGTGGTGTTCGCCGGGACCTCGATGGCGTGGCAGGGGCTCGTCCCCGCAGCCTTCACCGACAACGATGCGGAGGCTCGTTCCGCCTGGAACGCCGGGCTGGCAGGCGGTGTCCCAGGCGTGATGTCGCCCTGGCTGCTCGACCACGTGGTCCCGACCCTGGAACCGGACACCGTGGTGTGGGGACTGTCGTCGCTCGACTTCGCGCCCGCCTACGGCGACGAGAACATCGAAGCCTGGGATCGAGCGCGATCGAGCGACCGCCGCCTGCTCGCCTCGATCGACCGTTCGATCTCGAAGCGGTCGGTGCTCATCGACCGGCGGCGCGCCCTTCGGACTCCCGGGTGGTGGTTCTCCGAGACAACCGACGACGAGGCCGACATCGCCACCGCTTCCTCGGTCCTCGGTCCTCGTGGCGAGCGACTCGACTTCGAACCGGACGTGAGCGACGAGCGCGGTGCGGTGATGGCAGCGCGCCTGAGGGGCTTCGGTGTCTCGGTCGACGACTACCAGACGGTGGAAGCGGTCGTGAACCAACTGACGGCGAGGGGCGTCGAGGTGGTCTTGGTCGAACTGCCCGTACCGGACCGATTCATCACAACACACCCAGCGGGCGGGGTCGACCACGAACAGGTCGGTCTGCGGATAGGGGCCCTCGGCGATCAACTGGGGGTGCAGCACTTCGACCTGAGCCGGGGTTTCGCCGACGACGACTTCGTGGACTTCACCCATCTCGACGCCGACGCTGCGGAGATCTTGACCCGGCGGCTGGCGGCCCTGATCAACGGCCGACCAGATCCGGGCGGCGAGGCCGACCCGGACGCGCCCGTCGAGGGCGAAACGGTCACGAGCGTCGACGGTGACTGTGAACTCGAGGAGATCGTCGACGAGTACGGCTTCGTGATCGAGGTGTGCGTCGAAGGGTGAGGCGGTTCGGTGGGCGGTGCTCACAGGACCTCACCGGCACAGTGGGTGCTCGGACCTACAGTGAGGACCGGACCGTCGGCGACGTGAGGGTGCAGTGGTCTTCAACTCCGTCACCTTCGCCGTCTTCCTCGCGGCGGTGCTCGTGTTGCACTGGTCGGTTCCCCGGCGGGCCCGGAACCCGGTGCTGCTCGTGGCGTCGTATGTGTTCTACGGAGCCTGGGACTGGCGCTTCTGCGGCCTGCTCGCCCTCTCCACCGTCATCGACTTCAACCTCGCGCGGATCCTCCACGCCAGTGACGACCCCCGACGGCGACTCCAGCTCCTCCGGCTCAGCGCAGGGATCAACCTGGGCATCCTCGGGGTGTTCAAGTACTTCAACTTCTTCATCAGCTCGTTCGAGGACTTCGCCGCCTCCGTGGGGCTCGGCGTCAGCGGGCCTGCGCTGTCGGTCATCCTGCCGGTGGGGATCAGCTTCTACACCTTCCAGACGATCTCCTACACCTTCGACGTGTACCGGGGACGCATCGAACCGACCACCGATCCCGTCACCTTCGCCACCTACGTCGCCTACTTTCCGCAGCTCGTCGCGGGGCCGATCGAACGCGCCCAAGCGCTCCTGCCCCGCCTCGCGAACATCGACCGGCAAGCCCCCACCGGCGCCGCTCTCGAACGAGCCCTCGGCCTGATCCTGCTCGGCTTGTTCAAGAAGGTGGTCATCGCCGACGGTGTGGCCCAGGTGGCAGACGCTGGCTTCGCCGACGGGGTGGGTTGGGTCACCACCGCGATGGGGATCCTCGCCTTCGCGTTGCAGATCTACGGGGACTTCTCGGGTTACACCGACATCGCACGTGGCGTGTCACGACTGTTCGGCATCGAACTCGTCGTCAACTTCACCCAGCCCTACCTGTCACGCAACATCACTGAGTTCTGGCGGCGCTGGCACATCTCGTTGTCCAACTGGTTGAGGGACTACCTCTACATCCCCCTCGGTGGGAACCGGTCGGGCGTGGCGGGCACCATCCGGAACCTGATGATCACCATGATCCTCGGTGGCTTGTGGCACGGGGCCTCGTGGAACTTCGTGATCTGGGGGACCCTCCACGGCCTCTACCTCGCCGCTCATCGGGTGTTTCGAGGCGGCAGGGTGCCGAGCGACCCGATCGGACTGGCCGACCTGCCGGCGATGGTCTTCACCTTTGCCTTGGTGGGCTTGACGTGGGTGCCCTTCAGGGCCGGCGACCTCTCTCAGGTGGGCGACATGTTCGGCTCCTTGCTGAGCCTGGAGTCGGGTGAGGTGTCGGGCGGTGACCTTGCCCTCCTGTTGATGATGACGGTGATCGCCTTCGGCCTCGACCTCCTCCAGCGCCGGGTCACGACCCGTTCCTCGCCGAAGCCGATACCGGCCCCACTGCTCGGAGCAGCGGTCGGCGCAGCGACGGTCGGGATCCTCATCTACTCGGGCGGGACCCCCCAGCCCTTCATCTACTTCCAGTTCTGACCTCCAGCTCTGAGGGTGCACGCGCTCTCGCTCCGTGGCCGAGGATGCCCCTTTCAGCGAGTCGGGGGCGCAAGGATGAGGGTCGGCCCGGCAGGGTCGACGACACGAACGACCGAGTGAGGAACTGGCCATGGGACTCGATGACCTGATCAGCAAGGTGGGCGGAGGCGATGCCAAGAAGGTCGTCGAACTCGTCGACGCGCTCTGGGACGATCGGGACAAGATCTCCGAGATGGTCAACTTCGTCAGCGAACACCGCGACGACCTGATCGGCTTGATCAGCCAACTGCCCGACTTGTTGGCATCGGCAGGCGACGCACTCGCATCCGCCGGCGACTCAGCGGTGAGCGCTTCGAGCTTCCTCGGGGGCGACACCAAGTCCGGTGGCGACGTGGCGGGCCTCGCCGGCCAAGCCGCATCGGCGCTGGAGTCCTGCTTGGACGAGCTGGGAGGCGTGAGTGAGTTGATCGGTCGGGTGGGCAAGGAACTCGACCGGATCCCGGGCCTCGGCGATGCTGCATCCCAGATGCAGAGTGGGGCCGACCGACTCGACTCGGTCAACAGCCAACTGGCGAGCGTGTCGCAGAGCCTCAACGGGGTGGGACAGAAGCTCGGCGACGTCAGCGGCGACCTCGGTCGGGTCGGCGAGCGGCTGGGCTCCTCGGGACAGGCCCTCGCCTCGGTCAGCGGAGCCGTGGGGTCCGGTGGCGCGGCAACCCGGAGCACGTCGGCGCGCGGGAAGAGGACGGCGACGAGGAAGGCCGCATCGAGCAGGTCAGCCGCAAAGAAGTCAGCGTCAAAGAAGTCGGCGACGAAGAAGTCGGCGCCGAAGAAGTCGGCGCCGAAAAGGAGCACCTCGAAGAAGTCGGCGTCCAAGAAAGCCACGTCCAAGAAGCCCGCGGCCAGCAAGACCGCCGCCAAGAAGACGAGCACGAGCCGCAAGAAGCGAACCCTGCCCAAGGGTCCCTGAGTTGCTTGATTCCTCGCCGGCGTCGTTGTTCTGTCGAGTATCGGGGGCCGACGAGGTGAACGTCGGACAGTGACCGGCACCGCAGCGCGCTGGGAGGTGGGTGTCGTTCGCGTCGCTCGCTCCGCCGGGGTGGGTTGGCCGAGTCCCGAGTGGTTCTGATTCTCTGTCTCGCTGTCGACGACGGGTCCGGCGAGAGAGGTCGTCCCGCCACGCAGCAACGACAGCCACTACAGCCAACTGGCGAGAGCTGGTGGCCGGGAAGCGAGGACGGATGCGAGGAATCATCGGGTACGGGGCGTATGTCCCACGGCACCGGCTCCAACGAGCGACAGCTGGCGAGATCCTCGGCACCCGCGGCGGACGCGGCACCCGGGCGGTTTCCTCCTACGACGAAGACACCAACACCATGGGCGTCGAGGCAGCGCGCCGTGCCGTCGCCTCCAGTGGAGTGCAACCGGGGGCCGTCTGGTTCGCCACCTCCAACCCCACCTACGTCGACAAGACGAACGCCACCACGATCCACGCCGCGCTCCAACTCGAACGCACCGCACCCGCCCTCGACTTCGGAGGAGCGGTTCGCAGCGGACTGGGCGCACTGAGCATGGCGCTCGAGTCCACTCGGTCGAGCGTCATGGTGGTCAGCTCCGATGTGCGCGGCGGACTGCCGACCAGCGGAGACGAACTGGCCGCGGGCGACGCTGCCTCGGCGCTGATGGTCGGCGATCACACCGATGATCAACCGGTACTGGCGGAGGTGGTGGGCTCTGCGAGTACGTCGGAGGAGTTCTTCGACGCCTGGCGTCTCCCCGGCGAGATCCGGACCAAGCACTGGGAAGAGCGCTTCGGCGAGACTCGGTACCAGCCCTTGGCCAACGAGGCCTTCGCCGCAGCGCTCGCCGACGCCGGGGTCGAGCAGGGGGATCTCGCCCACGTGGCCGTCGTGGGGCTCCACACCCGGGCGATCGCACGAACCATCAAGGGCTGGAAGCTCGGCGAGGGAGTCGAGGTCGACAATCTCGCGAGCACCGTGGGCAACACCGGAACCGCCCACGCAGGACTCCTTCTCACCGCGACCCTGGAGCGAGCCGACCCCGGGGCGCTGATCGCCCTGGTCGGCTTGTCCGACGGTGTCGACGTGCTCATCTTGCGTGCGACCGATGCGATTGCGGAGTACGAACCCGTGTCGTCGGTTGCCGACCAGGTCGCTGCGGGCAACGACAGCCTGACCTACGCCACCTACCTCGCCTGGCGCGGCCAGATCACCAAGGAACCACCTCGGCGACCAGGGCCAGCGCGCATGTCGGCTCCGGCCGCCTCGCGGACCAGTGACTGGAAGTATGCCTTCGTGGGCAGTCGGGACCGAGAGAGCGGAGCGGTCCACATGCCGCCTGCCCGGGTCTCCTTCGATGGCGGTGCGTTCGACGACATGGAGACGGCCCCGATGGCCGACGCCCAAGGCACGATCGTCACCTTCACCGTCGACCGCATCGCCTACTCGCCCAGTCCTCCTGTGGTGTTCGGTGTGATCGACTTCGACGGTGGTGGTCGTCTCCCGATGGAGCTGACCGACGTCGACGCCGAGGCCATCGCCATCGGCGACCGGGTCGAGATGACGTTCCGTGTCCTCAACACAGCGGACTGGCTCACCAACTACTTCTGGAAGGCGCGACCCCTCCCCGCCTGAGCGCTCCGAGGTCGCGTCTGGCACTCCGGGATGCCACGGTGAACGGGACTGGTCGGGGTTGGCCGTCGGAGGTGGCACACTCACTCTCCGGACGTGTCGGCCACCTGGGAGAGAAAAATGCGAGAGATCCGACGCCCTATCACCCAACGGCGTGCGCTGCGTCGATCGTTCGCATCCGAACGACATCACATCCGTCCCGTTCGCTCGGTTCGACTCGA
>ENA-ORXU01001913-ORXU01001913.1-marine-metagenome-genome-assembly--contig:-NODE-1913-length-15429-cov-4.382751_pt1 | contig 15429 bp, 22 predicted proteins | sample MGYA00237869_ERZ511484 | MGnify/ENA metagenome assembly ERZ511484
AGTCGAGGCTGGTGAGCACCTGCTTCATCTCCTTGTACCCCCACTCGACAGCCACCCGCAAGCCCGCCATATCCACGAAGGTGAACGGTATTCCCCCAAGGGCGACAGACTGGGTGAGCACATCGCGCGTGGTACCCGCCAATTCCGCCGTGATGGCAGCTTCGCTCTCCGTAAGCGCATTGAACAAGGTCGATTTGCCGGCGTTTGGAGGGCCAGCGAGTGCCACACGGTAGCCTTCGCGAAGAACCTCCGCATGAGGCGCTGCCAACGCGGATCGCACAAGGCCCGCCAAATCCGCAACGCCAGATGCAAAGCGCGGTGGTAGACCGGCAACGTCATCTTCGTCGTCGAAGTCGAGCACGGCCTCAACTTGGGCTGAAAACAGCAGAAGCTGCTCGCGCCAAACCTCTACCTGTCTTGAAAGAGCGCCATTTGCCATCTGGATCGCACTTCGGCGCTGGATCTCTGTCTCGGCAGAAAGCAAGTCAGCCAGGCCTTCAGCTTCGGCCAGGTCGATCTGCCCATTGGCAAACGCTCGGCGCGTAAATTCTCCAGGCTCGGCGCGGCGGCACCCCGGCACAGCCGCCAGCGCCCCCTCGACAGCTGCAATAACTGCCCGTCCGCCGTGGCAGTGAAATTCCGCCAGATCTTCGCCCGTCACGGAATTCGGGCCTGCAAAATAGAGCATCAGCCCGTCATCAAGCTGCTCACCATCAGAACCACGAAAGACAGCCCGCGTGGCTTTGCGCGGCTGCGGCACACGCGATGCCACCACTTCCAGTGCAGAGCGAACCTGCGGTCCGGTCATTCGGATCACACCGATTCCCGCAGGTGGCATGCCGCTCGAAAGCGCGAAAATCGTATCCATTATCAGCTACTTAATCGTCTTCAGGCGGTGTGTCTCGGTTACGCTGCGAGCTGGCACCGGCCGCATTCGCATTTTCCATGAAGTTCTGGAACATCTTCAGCCCCATTTGCCCCATGGGTGCCAGCTGCGCCGCGTACTGTTCAAGTTGATCAGCGTTGGATACGCCTTTCATCGCCTTGGCAATCGCATCTACATAGACGGCATTGGCCTGTTCGACATCCGGTAAGCCCATGAACTCACGCGCTTCCTCAGGAGTACAGTCGATCTCGATATGGACCTTCATTGTGCGGGCACCTTTTTTGCTCTGCCGTGTAGAATAAAAAGACTGTAACACAGTAGTGGGAGAACCTTATATGAGCGAGACAGCCAGCATTACTACCATTTCCGGCGATGGTGCATTCAACGCTTACGTCGCGCGGCCTGCTGCAGCGCCGAAATCGGCGATTATCGTACTTCAGGAAATCTTCGGCGTGAACGCAGGTATCCGGCGGAAATGCGATACATGGGCTGAGGAAGGCTATCTCGCCATCGCACCGGATCTGTTCTGGCGGCTAGAGCCCGGTGTAGAGCTTGATCCTGACGTCGATTCCGACTTCCAGACCGCACTTGGTCTGATGGGCAGGTTCAATCAGGACGCTGGCATTCGCGATATCGAAGCCGCCATCACATATGCCCGCGATTTGACCCAAACAGGCACGGTTGGCACGGTCGGATACTGCCTTGGTGGCAGGCTAGCATTCATGACCGCGGCAAGGACCGATGTGGACGCCAGTGTCGGCTATTATGCGGTTGGCGTGGACAATTTGCTGCGCGAGAGTGAGGCAATCGCCAATCCGCTGATGCTGCACATTCCCACCGAAGATGGTTTTGTTGGTCCCGCTGTACAGCAGGCGATGCACAATACGCTTGATACGCATCCGAAAGTGACGCTGCACGATTATGAAGGGCTGGACCACGGCTTCGCAACCGAATTCGGTAAACGGCGCAGTGATGAAGCGGCGCGATTGGCGGACAGCCGGACTGCGGCCTTTTTTGAGCACCACTTAACATAGCAAGCGCTGCTCAATTTAGGGATGCGAAGTTCATCACCATTTTTTGCAAATCAGAGCGCAGACTGGCTGGTAGATTCTCCGTCAAACGCGCTCGCCGGTCCTTTGGAGATTCAGCAAGACGCAAATGTTGCATAGACCATTCTGGGCAACTGCGTCGGTCAACCGCTTCATGAGCCAGACGCACAATGCCCGAGTGCCGCATATCGTGTGAAAGCGTGGCTAGCAGACTCTTGAGATGAGCCTCTTCACCTTCCAGCAATTGCATGAAGTTGCGCCCGTTATACAACAGGAACCCGGTGATCCCGCGCAGCAAATTGTTTTTCTGCGATTGCTCAAGTATGGCTTCAACATCGCCATCTTCAAGATCAGGCGCAGTGCTGATGTATAGTACTTGATGCATGTCCCGCGCCCTTCCCTGCGAACCGATTCCTGAACCGGACAAGATGAGTCTCGTTGATCCTACTGATTCATCGTTTCGAAGAAGTCTTCGTTGGTCTTCGAATCTTTCATTTTGTCGAGCAGGAATTCCATGGAATCGATTGTGCCCATCTGCATGAGAATGCGGCGCAAGACCCACATCTTGCTGAGCTGATCCTTGTCGACCAGCAGTTCTTCCTTACGTGTGCCGGACTTGCCGACATCCAGAGCTGGGAAGATACGTTTGTCTGCAACCTTGCGGTCCAGCACGATTTCGCTGTTGCCGGTGCCCTTGAACTCTTCGAAGATGACTTCGTCCATGCGGCTGCCGGTATCGATCAGCGCGGTCGCGATAATGGACAGCGATCCGCCTTCTTCGATGTTACGTGCAGCACCAAAGAAGCGCTTTGGCCGCTGTAGAGCATTCGCATCGACACCGCCGGTAAGCACCTTGCCAGAGCTGGGAACGACCGTGTTGTAAGCGCGGCCAAGGCGCGTGATGGAATCGAGCAGGATAACGACATCACGCTTGTGCTCGACCAGGCGTTTGGCTTTTTCGATCACCATTTCGGCGACTTGCACGTGCCGTGTGGCTGGCTCATCGAAAGTCGAGGAAATCACCTCGCCCTTCACACTGCGCTGCATGTCGGTGACTTCCTCTGGCCGTTCATCGACCAGTAGCACCAGCAAAATAACTTCGGAGTGATTATCCGTAATGGCCTTCGCCATATTCTGCAGCAGCACCGTCTTACCAGTACGCGGCGGGGCGACAATCAAGGCGCGCTGCCCTTTACCCTGCGGACTGATCAGATCAATTACGCGGGCTGACTTGTCGAGAACCGTGGGGTCCTTGGTATCAAGGTTGAGCCGCTCATCGGGATAGAGCGGCGTCAGATTGTCAAAATTGGTACGGTGGCGAACGGCGTCAGGGTCGTCATAATTGACCTTCAGCAGCTTTGTGAGGGCAAAATAACGCTCACCATCCTTGGGTGCGCGAATTTCACCTTCAACGGTATCACCGGTGCGCAGCCCCATTTTGCGAACCTGATTGGGCGACACATAAATATCGTCGGGACCAGCAAGGTAATTCGCCTCTGGGCTGCGCAGAAAGCCGAAGCCATCCTGGAGAACTTCGATGGTGCCGATACCGAGGATTTCCTCGCCTTCTTCCGCTACCTCTTTGAGGATTGCGAACATCAGATCCTGGCGGCGCATGGTGGAGGCGCCTTCGACGCCCATTTCTTCAGCCATAGAGACCAGCTCTGCCGGCGTCCGCTCTTTCAATTCTTTCAAATGCATTGTGTTTGTATTCCGTTTTCGTTGGGAGGCCGGCGGGCCAAATGGGCTTGGAGAAAGCAGACCCGTCGCTTTTCATCGCGACCTTATGCCGGTTCTGGTACCGCAATATGGGCAACGCCCGCTGCGGTCAATTGGGGGCAGTCAATTGAGGGCGATCAATTCTGTAAATATGGTGAGCGTCAGACGATTCCGCAATTCGAAACCGAACGGCGGGAGTTAGAACGGCTTAACGACCACCAAAACCACGATGATGGCAAGAAGCACGCCCGGAACTTCACCCCACAGCCGCAACTGCCGCTCAGTTAAGGGTCGTTCACCGCGCAGCATCTTTTTGGCATTGGCCACCATCCAGCCGTGATAGCCGGTCAGCAGTATGACGCACAGAAATTTGGCATGGAACCAGCCTTGCGTATGGGCCTGAATCGCCGACATGAGAAGCAATCCAAGCACCCACACGACGATCAGGCTGGGAGTCAGGATAATCTTGCGCAATTTGCCGATTCTGTCGCCCCAGACAGAAACCTCATCCGAACCCTCTGCGTAGGGATACAGGTAGAGCATTTGCCGCGGCAAGATGAACAACCCTGCCAGCCAGAAGACCATGAAAATGATATGGCCAGCCTTGAGCCAGAAGTAGAGCATTGCGAGCGTTTCTTGCATTCGGTCTACCTAGGGCAATGGTGAGGTTACGTCACCCCAAAGAATTGCACGTCAGCTGCGCAAAACCTTCAACAGATGCTCAACGTGAGCAATTGGCGTGTGCTTGTCGATGCCATGGCCCAGATTGAAGACATGCGGTCGATCCGCGAAGGCATCGCAGATTTTGGCAACCTGTCCATCAAGCTCGCTTCCGCCTGCTAACAGCAGCATCGGGTCCAGATTGCCTTGTACAGGCATGTTTGCAGGCAGCTGAGAGGCTATCCATACCGGATCAGTCGTCTCATCAATGCCGACGGCATCGACGCCGGTCTCTCTGGCATAAGCGGGAAGTTTCGATTCAGCGCCCTTTGGAAAGCCGATTACAGGAATGCCGGGCCGCGCTTCGTGAATGGCTGCGGTAAGCCGCGCATTGGGAGCAATGACCCAGCGTTCAAATTGCGATGGACTTAGTGATCCTGCCCAGCTGTCAAACAATTGCACAGCTTCCGCGCCCGCATCGATCTGACCGAACAAATATTCAAGGCTTGCGGCCTCGATGGCATCGACCAGGGATTGGAAAGCGTCTGGGTCGCGCCAAGCCAGTGCCCGCGCCGCACCTTGATCTTTCGATCCCTGCCCCGCCACCATGTAAGTCGCCACAGTCCAAGGTGAACCGATAAAGCCAAGCATGGTGACATGATCTGACAGCTGAGCCTTGGTCAGTTCGACTGTCCGGTACACAGGATCAAAGTGATGATGTGCTTTCTCAAGAGACTGCCACGCGCCATCGACCAGCGGCGGTGCGAGCCGCGGCCCCTCGCCAGCTTCAAACCACAGATCCATTCCCAGCGCATGGGGAACAATCAGAATATCGGAAAACAGGATCGCTCCATCGAAACCAAACCGCCGGATTGGTTGCAGCGTGACCTCAGCAGCAGCTTCGCTATCGTAGACGAGTTCCAGAAAACCGCCCTTTTTGGCGCGCAATTCGCGGTATTCAGAGAGGTACCGTCCAGCCTGACGCATGAGCCAAACTGGTCGCTGCTCAGTGCGATTTCCGCGCAGGTTTTCGAGAAGAGGTCCGGGCATTAAAAGAGAGTCCAATCCAATATAATAATTATATTTATAGAAATGATGTTGTTTGTTGGCCCTGTGGATTGCGGGGACACCGGTGGATCACCCGAGTTATGCCTCCCATGCCACATGATGCAAGGGCTTCGACTCGTTGAATGTCCGCGTCAAGCAATCCTTCTCCACGCTACCCACAGCTTTGCAAAATAAATGTGCGCCGGGGTATTTCTCGCCTGGCGAATCAGCGGTTAGCGGGGACAGAACTCCATCCCACACTTGTCCGCAGTTCTCTCCCGTGGTTTATGAGCCTATCTATCCACATGGCGCGGCTTCACCTTCATCTCCTGTCGGACTCAACCGGCGAAACCCTTGAAATGATCGCCAAAGCGGCGCTCGCACAATTCGAGGATAGCGACGTTGTGCGCCATTTCTGGCCGATGGTTCGCTCTCGCCAACATCTTGATCGGATTGTGAATGAATTCAAGGCCAATCCCGGCCTTGTCCTTTATACGCTGGTCAATGAAGACATTCGAGAACGGCTGGAAGAACGCTGCCGTTCGCTGGGCCTGAAACATGTCGATGCGCTGGATGCTGTGACAGAAGCTCTGGAGGAGCGTCTGGGGCAAGAGGCGAAAGGCCGCCCGGGACGTCAGCACGCCATGGATGAGGCTTATTTTGCGCGCGTCGATGCGATCCAGTTCACCATTGCTCATGATGACGGCATTGGCTGGGACAATTGGGAAGAAGCTGACATCGTCTTGGCGGGTGTCTCGCGCACATCCAAAACGCCCACCAGCATTTATCTCGCCAATCGGGGCTTCAAGGTCGCCAATATCCCTCTTGTGGTAGAAAGTCCGCCGCCGGAGCACTTGTTTCGACTCAAACACCCCATGGTTGTCGGCCTTACAACTGCACCGGCGCGGCTGGTCCAGATTCGCCGCAATCGCTTGCTGTCGCTGAATGAAAAAACCGAAACCGATTATGTCGATGGCGAACGGGTGAAAGCAGAGATCGCTTTTGCGCGGCGCATGTATGCCGACAATGGCTGGCCAGTGATTGATGTAACCCGCCGGTCAATCGAGGAAACGGCAGCAGCCATCATTCGCTTGCATCAGGAACGCGAAGGGCGTGACCGTTTGCCGCAAACGGGGCCCAAACCGATATGACCGGGCTGACATGATCGTTCTGGCGTCAAAATCCGCTTCCCGGCAAGCTATGTTGCGCGGTGCAGGGATAGCGTTTGAAACGAGGCCTGCCGATCTTGACGAGCGCGCTATCGAGGCATCGCTGAAAGACACATCGCCGGAAAGTGTCGCGCTGGCATTGGCTGAGGCAAAGGCACTCGCAGTTTCCGAAGGGGAAGCGCCCGTTCTTGGGAGCGATTCGCTGGTCGTGGTCGCCGGTCGCAGGTTCGACAAGCCCGCCAGCCGCGCAGATGCCGCCGACCATCTGCGCTTTTTCTCTGGCAAGGTGATGGAACTCCACTCCGCCGCTGCCATTGCGAAACATGGCGAAACTGTATGGCGTCATGCCGCTTTGGCCCGGCTTCATGTGCGGATGCTGTCGGAAGATTTTATTGCTGATTACCTTGACCGCGAGTGGCCCGAGGTCGGTTATTGTGTGGGTGTTTTCCGCATAGAAGCTCTGGGCGTGCAATTGTTCGATGCCATTGAAGGCGACAATTTTACAGTGCTCGGAATGCCGCTTTTATCTGTGCTGGGTGCGTTACGCGATCTAGGGGAGCTTCCAGCATGACCACGCCTTATGCAGAAGTCATCGGCGATCCGATCGCACAATCAAAATCGCCAGTGATCCATAACTATTGGATTGCGAAGCTTGGGCTGGATGCGCAATATCGCAAATGTCACGTCACTCCGGACAAGCTGGAGAGCTACATCGCCTCGCGCCGTGAAGATCCGGCGTGGCGCGGCTGCAATATCACCATGCCGCACAAGCAGGCAGTGATGCCCTTCCTCGACCGGCTGGAAATCGGGGCCGAGCTGGTAGGTGCGGTCAACACAGTGACGCGGCGGCACAATGGCGCGCTGATCGGGACAAATACGGATATGGGCGGCTTTCTGGAACCGCTGGCAGCCGATCTTGAAAAGACGCACTATTTCCGCATGGCGCGCATTTTCGGCACGGGCGGCGCGGCACGGGCGATTGTCGCGGGCCTTGCAGAGAACGGCTTCACGCTGGTTCTTGCAGGGCGCGACCCCGCCAAAGCGCGCGCCATTTTGCAGGACATTGATCCAGAAGGCGAGCATCATGCTGCCCCGCTCGATCATTTTGCCGAAGCGACCGATTTTGCCTTTGATGACCGCGACGGCTGCCTTGATCTTATCGTAAACGCCAGCCCGCTTGGCATGGAGGGCAACCCGCCGCTTGCCCTTGATTTCAGCCATGTGCCGCCCGGCAGCCTTGTCTATGACATTGTGACCCATCCGCTGGATACGCCGCTGCTGCAAACTGCGCGCGCGCATGATTTGCGCACGATAGACGGAATGGCCATGTTGATCGGACAGGCCGCCATCGCGTTCGAGCGCTTTTTTGGAGAGCCTCCGCCGCGCGGCGATGGTGATGCCGAATTGCGACGGATGCTTGCGCCATGAGCTCCGTTCACGAACAGCGTCCACTGATCTTAGGCCTCACCGGCTCCATCGCCATGGGCAAAAGCACTGTTGCTGGCATGTTCGAAGCGCTGGGTGTGCCGGTGTTTGATGCCGATCACGAAGTTCGCATCATGCAAGGTCCGGGCGGCGCTTTGCTTCCGCAAATCGAAGCCGCTTTTCCCGGTTCGACTGGCCCGGAAGGCGTAAATCGGAAGAAGCTTGGCGACTTGGTGTTTGGCGACCGCGATCAGCTCGCGAAGCTCGAAACCCTTGTGCACCCCGCTGTGGCGGAGGCGCGCGAGACTTTCCTTTACCGCTATGCCAATGCGCCTCTGGTGGTGTTCGATATTCCGCTCTTGTACGAAAAGGGCGGTGAAAAGGATGTCGATAAGGTTGCTGTCGTATCTGCGCCGCCAGAAGTGCAGCGCGCCCGCGTGTTGGCGCGTGACGGCATGACGGAAGAGAAGTTTGAACATATCCTGGGGCTGCAATTGCCGGATGCTGCGAAGCGGTCACGAGCAGACTTTGTAATTGATACAGGCGCCCCGCTTGAGGAAACGCAAAAGGCGGTGGAGGAGCTGGTGGAGAAGCTATCCTCCGGCTTGCGCGATTGATCAGCTTGAGGCGATAAGGCGGCATGCGCGAAATCATCTTTGATACCGAAACCACTGGCCTTGATCCTGCGACTGGCGACCGGATGGTCGAAATTGGTTGCATCGAAATGGTCAACCGCGTGGTGACCGACAAAAACTTCCACGCCTATTACAATCCCGAACGCGACATGCCGATGGAGGCAGAGCGAGTTCACGGCCTTTCCGCCACCTTCCTCAGCGACAAACCCCTGTTTCGTGACAGCGTGGCCGAGCTGCTCGACTTCTTGGGCGATTCTCCGTTGGTCGCGCATAATGCGCAGTTCGATTTCGGTTTCCTCAACAGTGAGCTTACGGCGTGCGGCCTGCCCATCATCGGCGATGATCGAATGGTTGATACTCTGGCGATTGCGCGCCGCCGCCATCCCGGCGCGAAGCATTCGCTCGATGCCTTGTGTTCCCGCTACGGGGTGGACCGGTCACACCGCGTCTTGCACGGGGCACTGCTGGACGCGGAATTGCTGGCGCAGGTTTATGTTGAATTGACCGGCGGGCGGCAGATCGGTTTGCAGCTCGCAGTCCACAACACAGGCGAGGATACGGTTGAAACGAAGGTTTTTCAGCCCAAAACCGGCGAATATCGCGCACCCCGCGCACATGCAGCCAGCGCCGAGGATCTGGCGCGGCACGCCGCATTTCTGAAAACCTTGGACTCGCCCCTCTGGACCTCGTGAGCTAGGCTCACCACATAGAGTCGGCAGATAAACAAAACAGCAAGGAGTTACCGCTCATGGATATTCGCGTGTCGGGCCACCAAGTCGATACTGGAGCCGCTCTGCAGGAACATGCCTCAGACCGTCTCAGCACTATTGTCGACAAGCATTTCAGCCGCGCAATATCCTCTACGGTCACTTTCGGGAAAGCACCCGCCAATGCCTTTGCGGCCGACATTATCCTGCACGTGAACCATGGCCTGATTCTGAAAAGCCATGGTCAGGCGCATGACGCGCACGTCGCTTTTGATCATGCGGCCGATAAAATCGAAAAGCAGCTTCGCCGTTACAAGCGGCGGCTGAAAGACCATCATGAGCAGGCCCATTACGCGGCGAAAGAAGAAGAAGCCGCTTACACCATCTTTGCAGGCGAGGAGCCTGAAAGCGAAGTAGAGGCGCGCGAAGAAGCACCGCCAGTTATCGCTGAAACACGGATCGACATCCCTGAAGTGAGCGTGTCTGATGCAGTGATGTTGCTCGATTTGCGCCACACGAACGCTTTGTTTTTCAAAAATGCTGGAAGTGGGCGGCATAATATGGTGTATCGCCGCGAAGATGGCTCGATCGGATGGGTTGAACCATCCTGACCGCTCTCGGCGCTTAGTGTGCTTGCAGAAACCTTATCGGTAACCAATCGTTTTTGTGTGACGAAGAGTTCTTGCAAGAGAGCTTTGCATTCAAATTATAATTCTATGTGACAAGAGTGATGGATCTAAACTTTTCCCTGAAGCCCGAATCAGTTGCTGTCGTCAGCGCTGGATCGAAGGATGAAATTCTGGATGACCTCGCAGAAACCTTTGGTGCTGCGTGGGCCCTGGATCGTGAGATGGTTCTCGAAAATCTTGAGGAACGTGAGAAGTTGGGAAGCACTGGTTTCGGACGCGGCGTGGCGATACCGCACGCCCGCATTCCCGGCATCCGCCGCCCGATTGCAGCCATGCTTAAGCTGGAAAAGCCTGTTCCTTTCGATGCAGCTGATGGTCTGCCGGTAGATTTGGTTATCGGCTTGCTATCGCCAGAAAATTGCGGCGCGGCACATCTTCACGCGCTTGCCGCCTTGTCGCGCATGGTGCGTGATGAACGGATGCATGACGCGCTAAGCGATGCACCCGATGCAGAAGCGCTCTATGGCCTTATCACCAATGTGACGGATCGTGACGCTGCCTGAGGCCGCCGACAGTTCTGTACCGGACACCGGTCAAGCTTCACATTTCAGGGCGTTGGAACAGCTTTACGCGACCGCCCCGATAAATTCCCTGTTCCAGTCGACTCTCGAAGTGACCGGACCAGGCAGGGCCCGCATCACATTTGAAGCGCAGGAAGAGCATTTCCACGCTGCCGGCGCGATCCACGGCACAATGTATTTCAAGATGCTTGATGACGCGGCCTTCTATGCCGCGAATTCGCTCGTTTCCGACCGGTTTTTGCTGACAACGGGCTTCAACCTTCACTTCACCAAGCCGCTGCGGAGCGGCAAGGTAATCGCGGAGGGCCGCTGGATCAGCGGGAAACGCCGGGTCTTTATAGCCGAAGCGCACCTTGTCGATGAAGAAGGCGATGAAATTGGACGCGGCACGGGCACTTTCATGCGGTCCCACATCGCGCTGTCTGGACTCGACGGATATCGTCAAGCAGACTGATCTCCATGGACGATAGGCTCCCGGCCCACCTTGAAATCTCTGGCCTAATCCGCGCAGTGCAGGCTGAAGGCGGCTTTGCGACAGTTGTTGCGAAGGGTGAGCGCGATGCGGGCACATTGATCATAATATGTTGTGAAAATGGCACAAACTTGCGCGCCTATGAAAGAATGCCAAAGCCCGATGGAACCCGTGAATGGGTGCTTTCGAAGGCCCAAGATACTGAAAAACCAACTGAATTTAGTGATTTTTGCGACCGTAGAAAGCGGCAGGACAGTGATCTCTGGATTCTGGAGGTAGACATCGCAAATCCAGAACGCTTCATCGGTCTTGCGCCTTACATTAATTGACATTCAATCCCTCGTGGCTATTTGCCCCGCGACTTTCCGGAAAGCGTAGGTTGTTAGGCACCGCAATGCGGCGGTGATCGGCAGCGCGCAGTCGGGGAGACGATCTGCAGGTTCTCAGCGATGAGAAGCGGTACACGAGCAGCGCAAAATAGCGCCGCAACCGCAGGCCTGTAAGAAGTCTCACCGCCGTGAGTTTACGGGATCAATGAAGATTACAACCAAACGTGCCGGGGCACTCGCTCTGGCAACCACTCTGTTCGCCGGCTCTTTCGCAGCCGCAGGCAGCGGAGCCATAGCCCAGGACCGGGCCGAGCCGATCGCGGCTGAAACGGTCCAGACCGAATTGCAAGCATCGCAAGACGCTGCCGAACCGCAGGTACGGTTCGTTGCCAGCGAAGTGGCGCAGGATATTCCCGCCGAGCCTGTGGTTGAAGAACCAGAAGCGCCCAGCGCCGACTCTCTTCGTGAGCTCGTCAACGCGGTTGATACAAGCGGCGACATGTCGCGCGAGATGATGTGTCTTGCGCAGGCCGTGTATTTTGAATCGCGCGGTGAGCCGCTTGATGGCCAGTTGGCTGTGGCGCGCGTGGTTATCAACCGCGCGGACAGCCGTACTTTCCCAGATGACTATTGTTCAGTTGTCACCCAGCGTTCGCAATTTTCCTTTGTGCGCAATGGCCGCATTCCGCAGCCAAATCACGGCTCCAACGCATGGAACCGCGCTAAGGCTATCGCACGAATTGCCCACCGCGACCTTTGGGAATCGCCTGTCGAGGATTCGCTGTATTTTCATGCGACATACGTCCGCCCAAGCTGGGCCGGCCGCATGACGATGCGCGCGCAGATCGACAGCCACATTTTCTATCGGTGAAACCTATCATTGGTGGTGCGTCTGCTTTGGCGGACGTGCCACCAAAAACTATTCCCGCAGTTCAACCCAGACCGGCGCATGATCGCTTGCTCTTTCGCGGCCACGATGGTCCTTGTCGACGCCCGCCGCGACCAATCTGTCAGCGCATTCGGGTGAAAGCAGCATATGATCGATGCGGAAGCCATGGTCGCGTTGCCATGCGCCCGCCTGATAGTCCCAATAGGTCCAAACGCCGCCGCGCGGATTGAGCGTGCCTAGTGCATCTGTCCAACCATCGTTGAGTATACGGGCATAGGCATTGCGCGATTCGGGCTGCATCAGCGCGTCATTGGCCATGGCCTTTACTGACCAAACGTCGTGATCTTCCGGAATGACGTTGAAGTCGCCCACCACGACGGCGGGAACTTCGCTGTCGCGCAATTCAATAAGCCGCGCGCGAAGCCGCTCCATCCATGCCAGCTTATAGTCAAACTTGGGGCCAGGCAGAGGATTCCCGTTGGGGAGATAAAGGTTGATCACCCGCACCCCGCGGAACGTGCATTCAATGAACCGCGCCTGCTCATCCTCCGGATCGCCCGGCAGGCCCTTTGACGGGTCCTCTGCAGCCTCACCATCGGTTAGAATCGCCACGCCGTTGAAGCTTTTCTGGCCGTGCCAGATCGCGTGATAGCCAATGTCGGTAAATTCGGCTTCAGGAAAGCCGGCATCCTGCGTCTTGATTTCCTGCAAGCAGGCGACGGCAGGACGGGTTTCCACCAGCCATTCTTTCAAGCGCGGCAAGCGCGCTTTGATACCGTTAATGTTGAAACTGGCGATCCGCATTAGCGGACCTTAGATGCCGAACGAAGAACCGCAACCGCAACCGGCGGCTGCATTGGGGTTTTCGACACGGAAAGCAGCGCCGCCAAGCGATTCGACAAAATCTACAGTGCTGCCAGACACCAGATCCAGGCTGACCGGATCAACGACCAGCTTCACATCGCCGGTTTCACTGATGACATCTTCTGCCTCTGGCTCTCCAAGATCGAATTTGTACTGGAAGCCGGAACAGCCGCCACCTTCTACCGAAAGCCGCAATACCGCAGGCTTGCCCTGCTTTTCGGCGATTTTCGCGATGCGCGCTGCCGCAGAGGGGCTGAGTGTGAGAGAAGTTGCCATGATGTTGATGTAGTGTGCGCGGCGCGCTTGCTCAAGCAGTGGTTATATATTCGCGCATCGCCTGCGCTTCTTCCTCGATCCGGTCCATGCGATATTTCACCAGATCACCGATGGAAACGAAGCCCACCATCGTCTCACCATCCACGACAGGTAAGTGGCGGATGCGCCGCCGCGTCATCATGGAAAGCGCCGCGAGCACCTTTTCACCCGGCGGGATCGTGATGGCGGGCGATGTCATGACTTCACCGACCTTCCGGTCAAGCACGGCCGCGCCCTCCTTCGCCACGCAATACAGCAGGTCCCGTTCGGAGAAAACTCCCACGACATTTGCGCCTTCCATCACTGGCAAAGCGCCAATGCGCTTTTCCGCCAACAAAGTTGCCGCATGCTGTACGCTATCACCTGGCGAGCAGGAGACGACGGTTTCAGTTTGACCTTCGATCAAGCTGGTGATGGACATGGCGCTTCTCCCCTTTGGCAAATTTACCCGGCTATCCCGGTATTGATCGCGATTGTGACACGAAAGGCCGAGTCCCGCAAAATGCTGGTGTTTCTGGCGTTGCCAGATGGGGCACGGACAGGCATGAGCCAGCGCATGGTTCGCCCATCACCTTTAGATGATCCTGAAAATGCTGCGCACGCATGGGCGCGTTACAAGCGATTGATGCGGTTTATGTTCGCCCTCACAACGGGTGTGGTGATCATCGCCATGGTGATCATCTACAAGGAATTGGACGACGTCTCTCCGCATTTCTTTATCGCGACAGCACTTGGTATTGGTTTTTCCATGCTGCTGATGAGCGCGTTGATGGGGCTGGTGTTTCTTTCCAGCGGCACGGGGCATGACGAATCGGTAGACAATTCGCTCGACGATCTGGGCCCGCAGGATACAGATACCGATTGGCGCAAACGCGATTAGGCCTAACGCCTAAATTTGCAGGCTAAACCTGCGGCGTGAGCCGGAATTCTTCAACCGGCGTTCCGCCAATCAAATGGTCTTGGATGATGCGTTCCAACACGGCTTCTGTGCAGGAGTGATACCAGACACGGTCTGGCCAGACGACGGCGATGGGCCCTGCTTCACAAATCTGCAGACAATCGGCCTTGGTGCGCAGAATGCCGCCGCCATCGGATTGCTTTGGACCAACAAGGCCCAGCTCTTTCATACGGCGCTTTAGGTATTTCCAGGATTTTTCGCCTTCTTCCCGGCTACAGCATTTCTGTTTGTCCGAGATACCGCACAGGAAAATGTGGCGATCAATCGCCCCGCCGCCAATCTTGGAGAGCGCGGCTTCGGCCTTGGCGATGTCCATGGGTAATCTGGCCTGCTTTAGCGCTTCTTGCCCGCGATCCGCGCAATTTCTGCCTTCACCAGCCGTTCCACCATTTCCGGCAGGTTTGCATCAAGCCATTGGGCGAGCATCGGCCGGAGCATATCGCGCACCATGCCTTCGAGCGATGTTTCACCAGATCGCACGATTTGCGGTTTTGCCGGTGGATCGGACAGCATGGCCAGGGCTGCCAGCGACTGCCGCATGGCGTCAGCCGCCTGATCGTTGGTCAGCGTTTCAGTGTCAGCGCTTTCGCTTTCGTCTTCAGCGATGGCTGAACCAGCTTCACCAAGATCGAGAACTTCGTCAGCCTCGTCTTCGTCGACGGGGTCCATCGGGAAGGCGCTCGCTTCTGGCTTTGGCTGCATAACCGATTGCACAGCATCGCGGCTGTCCCGTTCGATCACCCGCTTAATCGACTCGAGAATCTCCTCGACCGATGGTTCGCCTTCTTGCCGCATTCAATCCCCCGTTGGATCGCTTGGTGAATCACTCTTAAAGTCTGTTGCGGGGATTTCACCGTCTGGGGCCGGTATGTCAACGGTGCGTGAACTTTCGGCCACGGGCTCAGGATCGCGCTGCCAGTCCCAAATGATGTTTTCCACGCGGCTGTAATTGTCGACCGGGTCATACAATACGCCCTCATCACCCAGACCAAGATCGCGCGCTTCGGCTTTGCCCATTGCTGCCAGCAAAGAGAAGCCGGCTACGTAGGCATTGCGCCGGGCGGTCACCAGCTGCACCTGCGCGCGCAGCAATTC